>Ga0256841_1000638_pt1 | contig 34719 bp, 27 predicted proteins | sample 356308metaG_FD_185971 | JGI IMG/M metagenome (GOLD analysis project Ga0256841, IMG submission 185971) | Hydrothermal vent microbial communities from Mid Atlantic Ridge, Atlantic Ocean - 356-308 | ecosystem: Environmental > Aquatic > Marine > Hydrothermal vents | place: Atlantic Ocean: Mid... | reverse complement strand
AAGCGCAGAAGCCAGCAACTGAGCCAGAGCCGTTGCCAGAGCCGCTCCTTTAATTCCCAGAGCGGGCAGACCCAGCCAGCCCAAAATCAATAGCGGATCCAAAACGGCGTTCAAAGCCAGGGCAATGGCTAAAATGTACATGGGAGTTCTCGTGTTGCCCATACCCCGGAAAACACTCTCCAAACTCGTAAACCAAAACACAAAGGGTAAACCGAAAAGCACAATCGTCATATAATCATGAGCCGGCTGCGAAACCTCGGAAGAAAAACCCATCAACGTATACAATGCATTTTGAAAAAGAAGAGTCGCTACAAGCAAAAACAAAGAGACTGCAGTCGATATCATTATTCCCTGTCCCGCGGTTAAACGGGCCCGATCATATTTTCCGGCACCGATATTTTGAGCTACCAGAGCCGATATACCATTAACACTCAGCGCCGTTAATGAAAAAATAGCCCAGAGAATAAAGGAACAACCACCGATTGCCGCCAGGGCAGCCGCACCTAATTTCCCTACCCAGTAAGCATCGATCAGCTGAAACAGGGTTTGCAAAACCGATGAAACCATTCCCGGAAAGGAAAGTTGAAGTATGGTGTAATGGAGATTTTGATGAATGATCTGGCGCGGTCTACTATCCATTATTTTTGTCTTTTTATTTGCAATTAGCAGATAAGTAACGCAAATTTTGTTTTGATGTACGAATTACAAGGACGAGATGCAAATTTATTGCTTCCTTTTCCTTCGTAAAGCAAAAACAGAGGGGGCCCGGTTCAGATGGAATCTATCGTAAAAAATCCCAGTAAAATTCGTTCTGCGGAAATCATTGTCGGGATTCCTTCTTATAATGAAGCCGACAATATTGCTTTCCCCACCGATGTGGCCAGCCGCGGGTTGGAAGAATTTTTTCCGGACAAGAAAGCCGTCATTATTAATGTGGACAACCATTCTCCCGATGGTACGGGTGAAGTTTTTATGCACACCCCGACCAAAACACCCAAAATTTATATTTCCACCCCGCCCCATGTGAAAGGCAAGGGTAATAATTTTCGCAACCTATTCCGTGCTGCCGTGGAGTTAAATGCCAAAGCCGTTATTGTAGTCGACGCCGATCTGAAGAGTATCACTCCCCAGTGGATTCGCTATTTGGGTGAACCGCTTATGGGCCGTTTCGACTATGTAACCCCTATCTATGTGCGCCATAAATATGACGGCACCATCACCAATCATATTGCCTATCCTTTGCTACGAACCCTGTTCGGCCTACGGGTTCGCCAGCCCATAGGCGGGGATTTCGGTTTCTCCGGCAAATTGGCCAGGGCCTTTCTTTCCGAAAAACTCTGGAACGATAAGATTGCTCATTTTGGCATTGACATCTGGATGACCACCATAGCGATTGCCCGCCATTTTAATATCTGTCAGGCCTTCCTGGGTGCTCCCAAGGTTCATAAAGCCAAAGACCCTGCCGCCGATCTAAGTAAAATGTTTATTCAGGTGGTTTCTACTCTGTTCGATCTGATGATTGAATTCGAATATCTGTGGAAATATATCTGCGAAACCCGTCCCAGTAGTATATACGGCTTCGGACTCGGCGTAGACGAAAAACCGCCGGCCATTGATGTCAATACGGAGAAATTGTTTAACAGTTTCAGGGAAGGATATCGCAAATACGAAAAATTGTATAACAAGGTCCTTCCCATTACGGAAACCAGGGAGATGGAAAAGTATCTGAAAATCGAGAACAAGGATAATTTTTACTATCAGAGTAACTTGTGGGCCAGAATTTTGTTTAACTTTGCTATCGCCTATCATACGAATAATATGGATCGTGAACAGCTCCTGGAAGCGCTCATTCCCTTTTATCACTCCCGGGTGCTCTCTTATGTGAATAAAACCAGAAATATGGAAACACGTGAAGCCGAAGAATATTTGGAGAATATCAACCGTATCTTCGAAGCTGAAAAATATTATCTGATCCAGCGCTGGGATGAATTTAACCAGGATCGTATCTTATTTAAGTAGATTCCCGCCGACTATTTTTGTAAGCTGTTTAAATCCTGTTTTTAAAAAAAATCCTTTGATTTAATTCATTTATTTCTTAAACTTGCCATTCTTTAACTGACCATTGGTCAGAAAATAATTTATCGTCACCATATTGGAGGACAGATGGGGGTTGCGGAAAGAAGAGAACGGGAAAGACTGCAACGACGAAATGACATTATTGACGCAGCGGAACGGGTGGTTTTTAAGGAAGGTTTTGACCGCGTTACTATGGCAGCCATAGCCGAAAAGGCCGAACTCGGCAAGGCGACTCTGTATCTCTATTTTAAAAACAAAGAAGATTTACTGTTTGCCATCTTTTTACGCGGTCAGGAAATCCTGTTTAAAATGGTGGATGATTCTTTAAAAAAAGCGAAATCCACCCGGAACAAAATTGAAATCTTACTTAAAGTCATTTTTCGTTTTCAGAGCAAACATCCGGATTATTTTAATCTGTTTTTTTACTTTATGACCAATCGTATTGAATTCAGTAAGGACACGGAAGATCATCGCCGCAATGAGGAAATGGACCAGGCCTTCTTAAACAAATGGATTCTTCTTGTGGACGAAGGTAAGCAGGAAGGAATTATTCGCAAGGATTTGAATCCTCTGCCAACGGTCTTGTTGATCTGGATGCAATTAATCGGAATGATTAAGATTTATTCCGTTATCGAACCTGAAGTGAATCAACTGTTCCGCATCAAACGTTCTGTTTTAATGAATGAATATACCAAACTCATTTTTCAGGGAATTTTAGACACATAATCGTGTTTAAATTTTATCTTTGGTATGGGTTTATTAATGAATTCCACATTTTTGCGGCCGAAACGAAGCCGTGGGCGGCTGATAAGTTTATTAAACAAATTAATACATTGCCCTGCGTTATATTCTCAAACTCCGAAGGATTCCCTTTGGAGCAAGAGACTTTTGACACTACGAAAACACATTTAAGGAGTATTAAATGAAGAAGAAGGAGCAAATTTTTATTCTTCTCTTGTTGCTGTTTACCACCCCCCTTTTATGGGCACAGGAGCAGCAACTGACCCTGGACCAGGCGCTTGACATGGCTCTTAAGAACAACCGCGAAGTTGAAGTTTCACGGTTGGAGGTGGACAAAGCCAAAGCGGCCGTAAAGGAAGCCTTTGGTTATGCTCTGCCAACCGTGGCCCTTTCGGCGAATCTCTCCCATTTTTTACAAAAACCGAAAATGGCTTTCCCCGACTTCAGAGCCATGTTGAATAATGCTACCTATGGTATTCTATTCGACGAGGGTGTGTTACCTTACGATGCATCCAAATTTATGCCCCTCGGTTTTAAATTACAGACCTTTGCCCGCGAAAACAGCTATCAGGCGCAACTTCAAGTTACTCAGATTCTATTTAATTCCGCGGTCCTGCGCGGCATCGGTGCTTCTCAAATTTATTTGCACCTTTCCGAAGAAAAACTAAAGAGTACGGTTTCCAAAACCGCATTAAATGTTAAAAAAGCCTTTTATGGTGTTCTGCTGGCCCGGGATCTGCTGAATATTGCTAAAAGTCGCTTTGCAAATGCCCAGGAGCATCTGCAGAATATTAAATCCATGCACGAACAGGGACTTATTTCCAATTTCAACTTGATGCAGGCTGAAGTACGTGTAAAAAATCTTCAACCGATCATCCTCCAATTGGAAAATGTCTTACTCAGCGCCCAAGACGGATTGAAAATACTTTTACATATTGATCAGAACACAGCCATCACGGTGATAGGGAAAATGCAATATGAGGATGCGCCTCTTCCTTCGCAGAAAGAGCTGATTCGGGAAGCACTTAAATCGAACTTAACGATTCGTACCTTGCAAATTAAACGACAATTGGATGATGAACTGACGGCCATTGATCGCGGGGGATATTGGCCGACCCTGGCCGCTTTTGGAAATTATTCCTATGCCGGCTCCGGTGAAGGTTGGAATTTTCAAAATTATCAATCTTCCATGATAGGCGTGACCTTTTCCATCAATTTATTCCAGGGCGGACGTACTGCCCACAAAGTACAACAAGATCAAATTACCGCCAAACAGACCGACGAGCAAATCAGCACCCTCTCCGATGCCACCGTTACAAGCATTAAAAGTAAAGTGAACGATTTGAAACGAGTCAAAAAACTAATCGAATTAATGCAGGATAATATCGATCTGGCCAAGAAAGCATATCAGATTGCTGAAGATCGCTACCAACAGGGGTTAAGCAGCGAGCTGGAGCTTAAAGACGCGGACATTGCTCTGAGTCAGGCCAAAACCAATTTTACCAATTCTATTCATGATTATCTGATCGCTAAAGCGGAATTGTTCGATTTGGTTGGGAAACTTGATTCTACCTCCACTGAATTCATAAAAAATCTGTTACACAAATAGCTAAAAATAGAGGAAAATATGATGAAACTTAGAAATATTAAGACGTACCTCCTTGTTCTGGGCTTTGTCCTTTCCACAGGATTCTTAAACGGTTGTGGTTCGCAGAAACAGAACGGATCGAAGAGTATGGAAGAAATCCAGAAAGAAAACGGTTTGCCGGTCGTTGTAGAACAGATCAAGCCCCGGGTTTTCGAAAAGTATATCACTTTTTTTGGAAAATTTAAGGGATTTAAAGAGACGACTGTCGGGGCTATGATCGGTGGCAGGATAGATCATATTACGGTGCAACCCGGGGCGAAAGTAAAAAAGGATCAAATAATTATCCGTTTCCCTGAAGATGCTCCCGCTTCCCAATATCAACAGGCTAAGGCTGCCTACGAAAATTCCAGAAAATCTTATCAGAGAATGAAAGCCTTATACGAAAAAGGGGAAATCGCACAGGCTCAGTTCGACGGCATTCAGACCAGGTTTAAAGTGGATAAGCGTAATTATGAAATCATGAAAGATATGCTGCAATTGGATGCGCCTTACTCCGGAGTGGTTACGGAAATCATGGTCCATGAAGGAGATAATGTTAAAGCCAAGACTCCGCTCTTTACGATTGCTCAGCTGAATAAAATGAAAATCCGCATCTGGCTTTCGGATAGTGAACGTAAGTTGATTCAGAAAGGAATGAAGGTTCTGGCCACCACCAACGGCCGTACCTATCCCGGATACGTAAGTGATCTATCTCTCAGTGTGGATCCTATGAAGCAGGCCTTTTCTGCCGATCTCATTTTTGATAACCCCAACGGCCGAATTCTTCCCGGTCTTACCGCGGACGTAAAAGTTGTTCTATATAAAAATGAAAAAGCCATTGTGGTTCCCCGCAATCTGGTTCGTAGCGAGAACTCTGAAAAATATGTCTTCCTGGCCGTAAACGGTAAGGCCAAAAGACAAAATATTTCTATTAAAAATGAATCCGGCATCTTTTACGAAATTGATCGGGGCCTGACCACAGGTGATTCTTTAATTATCAAAGGGAATGCCCGTCTCACGGACGGTATAAAAATTAACGTGGTAAAGTAGAGGAGGCGTAATGTTTTTAGCTAAACTATCTATAGACCGCCCTGTACTTACCACCATGTTACTGCTGGTATTTATAATTTTCGGCGGACTTGCTTTCAATAAATTAAATCTGAATCATATGCCCGAGGTGGAAATCCCCTATGTAACGGTTACCACGATCTACCCCGGTGCCGGTCCGAAAGAAACCGAAACTCTGATTACCAAGAAAATTGAAGATGCCGTGGCCACGATTAGTCAGATTAAAAGGATCGAATCCTATAATCTGGAAGGGGTAGCCATTACTCTTCTGGAATTCGACTTGTCTAAAAATGTGAATGTGGCCAATCAGGAGGTAAAGGATAAAGTCGACCAGATTATAAATACCCTGCCCGCAGATGCCAAGAAACCTATTATTCAGAAAATCGATATTAAAGCTGCACCGATCATCGATTTGATTTTAAGTGGTAACCTGGATCCCAGAACACTTTACCAACTGGCGGACACCAAGTTAAAGGATCGTTTTTCGCAGATTAACGGAGTGGCCGATGTAAAAATAACCGGGGGTCAAAAACGGGAAATCCGCGTTGCCCTGCAAAACCGGGTGGTTTATAAAAATTATATTTCTCTTCCTCGGTTAATCCGTATCCTTGCTTCCCAGAACATCGACTTGCCCGGCGGAACCTTTACGATCCGCAATCAGGAATATTCCACGCGTGTCAAGGGTAAATTTCAAAGTATCCGTGAACTGCGCAATTTGCAGATTCCAACTGCATTCGGCAATAAAAAATTAGGTCAAATTGCCGACGTTCAGGATGGCGGGAAAGATATCATTGAACGAACTATCTTTTTTGATGCCGTTTCACAGAGAACCGATTCCAACGCCGTGCATCTGTCCATCATTAAAAGTTCCGACGGGAATGAAGTAACTGTTTCCGACGCCGTAAAAAAGGCGCTTCCGGAAATTCAAAAAGAGCTCCCGGAAGGATTATCCCTGAAAGTCGCCAGTGATAAAGCGAACTTCACACGCAGCTCTGTAAACGACACCATGAGTAATATTATTCTCGGTATCCTCTTTACATCGCTCATTCTATTCCTCTTTTTATTTAATATCCGATCTACGATTATTGTGGCGCTATCCATGCCGGCTTCGATTATATCTACCTTCCTTTTGTTCCGGCTTTTTAATATGAGCCTTAACATTATGTCCCTTATGGGCATCTCGGTCTCCGTGGGGGTACTGGTCTCCAACTCCGTTGTGGTGATTGAAAATATTTTTCGCCATAAAAGCATGGGGAATGATCGCCGGAAGGCCGCACTCAAGGGTACAACGGAGGTAGCTGTGGCGGTTATAGCCGCTACTCTGACGAATGTCGTAGTCTTTTTGCCTATCGCCAATATGTCATCCATGGTGGGCCGCTTTATGAAAGAGCTGGCTTTGGCCGCCTCTTTTTCCACCTTATTTTCTCTGCTCTTTTCCTTTACGCTTACCCCCATGCTGGCTTCCTTGATGCTGCGCGAAGGCAACAAGACAGGTAGATTATCCGAAAAAATGGATACGTTTTATCGATCGTGGGATATTTTTTACAAAAAACTACTACGCAAGTCTCTGCAAAATAAAAGGGTCAGCTTTATTATTCTTGTCGTTTCTTTCCTGCTGTTTATTTTATCTGTAGTATTTTATGGACCGAAAATCGGCTTTGATATGATGCCAAACTCAGACAACGGTCAACTTCAGATTACCGTCGAACTTCCTCAGGAATATAATCTCCATGAGACCGGTAAGGTATTGAAGACTATGGAAGAAAAAATTCACAACTATCCGGGAGTGATAAATATCATTACCGAATTGGGCCGCATCAATGATTCGAATGTGGGCACTAATTTGGCACGAATGGATGTCAATCTTGTTCCTGTAGATCAACGCCAACATAAGCTCGATTACTATGTTACTTCTTTTGTGAAAGATTTTTCCGATATTCCCAATGCCCGCCTGATTACGGTAAACTACAAATCTTTTTCTTCCAAACAGGGTTCGCCTTTACAATTCTTTCTTATGGGCCAGGATATGGAAACTCTGAACCATCTTAAAACCCAAATCTTACAAAAAATCCATGATGTACCCGGTCTGATCAACCTTGATCAAAGCTCCAGAGAGGGCAAACCGGAAATCACCGTTACCCCCAAACGCACCATGCTGGCCGAATCCGGAATTAGCGTTCAGGAGATTGCTTTAACCGTACGCGCGGCTCTGGTAGGAATCACGGCTTCAAAATATCTGGAAAACGGCGAAGAATATGATATTACCGTAACCATGGACGATGCCTCCGTGGATTCTCCGGAAAAAATCGGCCGCATTTCCATTCCCTCTCCGAGAGGGGTGGTCTACCGCTTATCCCAGTTGGCGGATATTCGCTTCACCAAGAGCTACTCCAAAATTCTGCATCGGGATAAATACAAGGCTATCCTGTTTACCGGGGCGCCGGAGCCGGGAGTGCCCATGGGTAATGTAACCAAAGAAATTAACAGACGTTTGGAAGAAATTAACTTTCCGGCCGGTTACAAAATAAAGTGGTCCGGTATGGCGGAGATGATGAACGAAATGATCAGTGATATGTCCTTCGCTTTTATTCTGGCCCTTCTTTTAACTTATATGCTGTTAGCTGCTATCCTGGAAAGTTTTGTGCAACCCCTCTTTATTCTACTCACCGTGCCCCTGGCCATAATCGGCGTGTTAGCCTCACTCTACTATACCCATATATCCTTTGCCATTACCTCGCTGATGGCTATCATTATGTTAATCGGCATTGTGGTAAATAATGCTATTTTAATGCTCGATTATACCAATCAGCTGGTTCGCGAACAGAAGATGGATGTAAAAAGTGCTTTAATCGAAGCCTGTCCGACTAAATTAAAACCGATCATTATGTCCACAATAGCTATTATCCTGGGTATGTTACCGTTGGCGATCGGTATAGGCTCCTCCGGTGTGGAGATGAGGCAGCCCCTGGGCGTAGTCAGTATCGGCGGTTTGCTGACTTCGACTCTTTTAACCCTGTTCGTGATTCCCGCTTTTTATTATTTGTTCGAAGGAAGAAAGGAGAATGGTATTCAATAAATTCAATTTTTTTATAAAAAAATAGGCTCTCTTTTAAAAGGGGCTGCAGGCTTTTGTTATAACCGGCAGCCCCGCCGGGTATATCAATTAAGCCCGGCTTACAATCCTAATCCTTTGGCCACCCCTTCTCCATAGGATTTATCCGCACGCAGGAAATGACCGACCATCCGTTGCTGAATATCTTTGGGTACTTTCTTTAAACTCTCGACAATATTATTAATCAGACGCGTCTGTTCTTCAGCAGAAAGGAGCCGAAACAATGCTCCGGGTTGCACATAGTCATCATCTACACCGCGCTTTTGATCGTAGCGATCGGCATCACCCCATATCTTTAGAGGTGGCTCTTTATATGCAGCATCCTCTACCGGTCCGCCAAAACTATTGGGCTCGTAATTCACGGCAGCACCGCCGTTATCTCCTGTTACCATGTATCCGTCGCGCTGGTAATTGTTCACTTTAGCCGCCCTGGGCTTGTTTACCGGGATTTGTTCGTGATTGACTCCCAGCCGGTAACGATGTGCATCTGCATAGGCAAAAATCCGGGCTTGTAGCATTTTATCCGGTGAAAAAGAAATCCCCGGTACGACATTGGCCGGTGAAAAAGCCGATTGTTCCACCTCGGCAAAATAGTTCTGCGGATTACGATTTAGCTCCAGTATCCCTACCTCAATCAGGGGGTAGTCTTGATGAGACCAGACCTTGGTCAGGTCAAAGGGATTCCAGCGGTAGTTTTCCGCCTCTGTTTCGGGCATGATCTGCACATAAAGCGTCCACTGCGGATATTCCCTGTTCTCAATAGCCTCGAATAACATCCGCGTATGATAATCCGCATCCTTACCGGCAAGACGATCCGCTTCTTCCGGCTCCATATTTTGAATCCCCTGGCGGGTCTTAAAATGAAATTTCACCCAGAAACGCTCGTTGTTGCTGTTGATAAAGCTAAAGGTGTGGCTACCGTAGCCATTCATGTAGGGAATTCCCTGAGGAATGCCACGATCCGAAAACAAAATAGTTACCTGATGCAAAGATTCGGGTACTAACGACCAAAAATCCCACCACATTGTCTCCGAACGCAGATTGCTTTGCGCCACCCGTTTCTGGGTATGAATAAAATCCGGAAATTTCATAGCATCCCTTATGAAGAACACCGGTGTATTATTGCCAACCAGATCCCAGTTTCCTTCTTCCGTATAAAATTTAAGAGCAAAACCACGAACATCCCGTACCGTATCGGCCGAGCCTTTTTCACCGGCAACCGTGGAAAACCGTCCGAAGACTTCGGTTTTTTTACCGATTTCCGAAAAAAGCCTGGCTTTGGTATAGGATGTGATATCCTTGGTAACTGTGAAGGTTCCATAGGCTCCGGCTGCTTTGGCATGTACCACCCGCTCCGGGATACGCTCTCTGTGAAAATGAGCCAGCTTGTTAAGCAATTGATGATCCTGTAACAGAGTTGGCCCCCGCTCTCCGGCGGTAAGTGAATTCTGATTATCACTGATCGGAATACCCGCCGAACCGGTTAAGGTTTTCTTTTTACTCATTTCTTTCTCCTTGACTTAATTAAAATTTGAGTTGTGCAAAAAACACCGACTGACTTTCTGCACAAAACGGTGAATTAGTTGATCCTTACATAAACGCCTTCATTCTTGCAGGGAAGAACGCAGCATCCACACTTCTTTTTCCTGTCTGGAAATATAATCACTAAGGATCGTAATGGTGCCGTGATCATTATATGCCTCAGCCACACTAATGAGCTTACGTTCCAGATCAATTAAAGCCTTCAGATTACCGATTACAAAGTTTATGGCCTGCTGCGGATCCCGTACATCCCTGGCTACGGGTAAGCTGCTTTGTTGAACATAATCCTGCAGAGTATGCAAAGGCTGATTCTCCAATATTAAAATCCGCTCGGCAATTTCATCCACATTTTCAGCCGCCACATTATACAATTCCTCCAACTTGACATGCAGAACCAGAAAATGAGCCCCTTTTATATTCCAGTGCATGCCTCTTAAATTTTGGTAATAGATTTGAAAATCGCTCAGTAATTGATTTAATTTGTCCGCCATTTCATCGGTGTACTTTTTGGGCAAACCAAAGACATTGAATTGTTCCATTTTGATTTCTCCTTTTTTGTTTATATTATTTTTTGCATTTACAACATACATAGCGTAATTTCATAATTCAAATTGATAATAAATATATTACCATTAATATTTTTTATGACTCTATCGCAATTAAAATACATCGTTGCTCTGGATACGGAACGGAATTTTCTAAAAGCGGCCCGGAAATGTTTCATTACCCAGCCGGCCTTAACCATCCAGGTACAGCATTTGGAAGACGAATTGGGAGTAAAAATCTTCGACCGCTCCAAAAAACCGCTCATACCCACCGAGATCGGTGAGCAGATCATAGAGCAGGCCAAATATGTCTTACAGGAAAGTGAAAAAATTCCGGAACTGGTACGCAGTTTTCAAAAAGATATTAGCGGCGAGCTGCGCCTCGGTATTATTCCTACCATTGCTCCTTATCTGGTTCCTCTTTTTATTAACACTTTCTTAAAAAAACACCCTAAAGTCCATGTCAGCATTACTGAAAAATTAACGGAACAAATTATCGAACAACTAAAAAGCAATGATCTGGATGCCGGAATATTTGTGACCCCCTGGCCCGATAAATCCATCCACATTATGCCGTTATTTTATGAAGAATTTTATACGTATATCTCACCGGAGCACCCTCTTTTTTCCAAAGAAGCGCTAGATTTTGCCGATCTTACCGTGGAGAATGTCTGGCTTTTGGATGAGGGTAATTGTTTCCGAAATCAGGTCATCAACATCTGTCACGCCGATACATCACAGGATTCTTCATCTTTATCCTATCAAAGCGGGTCTATTGAATCGCTGAAAAAAATCGTGGAATCCCGTGCCGGTTTAACGCTTATTCCGGAACTGGCCATTCGCAATCTTCCCAAAAGGAATCAAACTTATTTGCGACCTTTTCGCTTCTCCACACCTGTACGTCAAGTGAGTTTGGTAACCAGTCGCAGCTTCGTTAAAAAACGTTTAATAGACCGTTTGAAAGAGGAGATCCTGGACCATATTCCCGATAAGATGCGCAACCTGGATAACCGGGAACTGGTTTCTGTCGAGATTCACAATTAAGGCTTTCTTTTTTTATACGCATTCTTTAAATTAGGGATGTTATGAATGTTTTACATGACAGGAATGAAGTTAATTCCTAAATTGCAACAGCTGAATTTTACAACTTCTATTCCGTGATAAGCGAGACATCGATCTAACAAAATGTAAAATGTTTTCATGTATCCGGCTCAAATTGCGGCCTATCCGTAGGAATGTTTGCTACAAAACCTAATATAAATTCTTCATTAAAACAAAGGGACTATCTATGAAACGCTTTCTTATCTTTTCAGCCCTGTTGGGGGCATTGATTCTGGGATCTTGTGCCGGACAGTTTAAGGCCAAACAACCGGCTGTCACTACACGGACTCCGGAGCCGACTTTAAACCTGAATACAACCCTTCCGGTCGATTCCCAAATTATTAGGGGCAAACTGGACAATGGAATCACTTATTATATTCGCAAAAACAAAAAACCCGAAGACCGTCTCGAATTACGACTGGTGGTTAATGCCGGTTCGATTCTTGAGGATGATGATCAGCAGGGTTTAGCGCATCTTTGCGAACACATGGCTTTTAACGGCAGTAAACATTTTCATAAACAGGCTTTGGTCAGTTTTCTCGAATCGATCGGCATGCGCTTTGGAGCCGACCTCAATGCCTATACCGGTTTTGATGAGACGGTTTACATGCTTCAGGTACCTACAGACAGTGCCGCTATAATCGATAAAGCTTTTACCGTATTGGAAGATTGGGCGCATTATGTCAGCTATGATGACACAGAAATCGATAAAGAGAAGGGCGTGGTAATCGAAGAGTGGCGCCTGGGCCGTGGTGCCCGTCAGCGTATGATGGACAAACAGCTTCCGATTTTATTGAAAGGCTCCCGCTATGCGCTTCGTCTTCCCATCGGCCAAAAAGCCGTTTTGGATACCTTTAAACATCAAACCTTAAAAAAATTCTACCATACCTGGTATCGTCCGGATTTAATGGCTGTTGTGGCTGTGGGGGATCTGGACCCGCAAATTATCAAACAGGAGATTATAAAGCACTTCGCTTATATGAAAAACAATCCCAACGAAAAGAAGCGCACTCTTTACCCGGTACCGTCCCACAAACAGACTCTGTTCGCCATAGCTTCCGATCCTGAAGCCACCCAGTCTTCGGTTTCCATGTACTACCTGCTTCCCGTGGAACATGAAAAATATGTTAAAGATTACCGCCAGAGTATTGTGGAAAGTCTATTCAACATGATGCTCAATCAACGATTTTCCGAACTGCTTCATCAAAAAAACCCTCCTTTTCTGTATGCATATTCCAGTAAAGGCAACTTAGTACGTACCAAAGACTTTTACATCTTGGGTGCTGCTTCCAGAGACAATGGTATACCCAGAGCCTTTAAAACTCTTTTGACCGAGGCCAAGAGAGTCCAGCAATTTGGCTTTACAAAAACCGAGCTGGAGCGGGTTAAAAAATCATCCTTGCGCCGCATGGAAAAATATTATCTGGAGCGGAATAAGACCGAATCGCGCTCATTGGCTTCGGAATATATTCGAAACTTTCTCCAGCAAGAACCGATCCCGGGTATTAAGTTCGAATATGAATTATATAAGAAATATATTCCGACCATTCGTTTGGAAGAGGTAGACGCACTGATTTCTCAATGGATGAATGATCAGAACCGGGTCATCCTGGTCAATGCTCCTCAAAAAGAGGGCGTTGCAATTCCGACCAAAGAGGAATTGCAACAAATTATTGAAAGTATAAAGAATACGTCTGTTTCAGCTTACAAAGATAAAACCAGCAATGAACCTCTTCTCGCTAAAGTTCCCTCCCCGGGGAAAATAATCTCCGAAAAAACGATTGCGGATTTAGGTCTGACCGAGTGGACGTTAAATAACGGTATCAAGGTTATATTAAAACCCACTACCTTTAAGAATGACCAGATCATATTCACGGCTTTTAGCCCCGGCGGCTATTCTCTGGTGGATAACGAGCACCTGATCGCTGCTAAAACGGCCGGCTCCATCATATCGGGCTGTGGATTGGGCAATTTTAACCAAATTCAACTCCAAAAAATGCTGGCCGGAAAAATGGTGCAAGTCGTACCATCCATCAATGAACTGACCGAAACCGTTTCCGGGCAAGCCTCTCCCAAAGACCTTGAAACTCTTTTTCAGCTCATTTATTTAACCTTTACGGCCCCACGTACGGACAGTTCTGCCTTTGAATCGTACAAATCGCGGATGATCGCCTATTACCAAAACAAGGGACAGGACCCGTCTGCCGTTTACCAGGACTCGCTCACTGCGATTATCACTCAGCATAACCCCCGTTTCGCTCCCTTTACAACCAAGACTATTAAACATGTTGACTTAATGGAGTCTTACAAAATTTATCGTGAGCGCTTTGGTGATGCCGGTGATTTTACCTTCATCTTCGTGGGGAACTTCAACAAAGAACAGCTAAAACCGTTAGTCGAAACCTATCTATGCAGTCTTCCTGCTTTAAACCGTAAAGAACACTGGGCCGACAACACATATTCTTATCCCAAAGGGGTCATCGATCGAGCTATCAAAAAGGGTCTGGAACCCAAGAGTTACACGACCATTATATTTACCGGAAAACAGAAATGGAATGAACATAATCGTTCCGTCCTGGATGCTCTGGCCGATGCTTTACAAATAAAATTACGGGAACGCTTAAGAGAGGATAAAAGCGGTACATACAGTATCGGGGTCTATGCCCGCTTGAGACACTATCCCCGGGAACGATATAGCTTTGGTATATCGTTCGGTTCTGCCCCGGAAAGAGTCGAAGAGCTAACGAAAGAGGTCTTCATTCAAATCGATAGTCTTAAAAAATTCGGTTTTGCCCCCTCCTATCTGGAAAAGGTGAAAGAGATGGGTTTAAGAGAATATGAAACGAATCTTAAACAAAATAACTACTGGGTGAACAAGCTGAGATATGAATTTTTTAATCAGCAAAATCCGGAAGATATTTTACAGGTAGACGATCGTTACAGAGAACTCACTCTCGATGAGCTTCAGCAGGCGGCAAAATTTTATTTAAAAGATAACAATTATGTGCGTATAGTGCTTCTTCCTGAAAAAACAACAGGCAAATGAAGTTTAATCAAACCTTAATCGAAGGACGGCTGGTGCGCCGATATAAGCGTTTCCTGGCCGATATCCGGTTGAACAATGGGCAGATGATTACTGCCCATTGTCCCAACTCCGGAAGCATGAAAACCTGTGACCAGCCGGGCTGGAGAGTACTGCTTAGTGACAGCCGAAATCCGAAACGTAAACTACGCTATTCATGGGAAATGGTGCATAATGAGCGCTGCTGGATCGGTATCAATACCCATCTTGCTAATAAAATCGTAGCCGAAGCCATCTCCCAAAACAGGATTCCGGAGTTAGCGGGATATTCAAAAGTGCAATCCGAAGTCCCTTATGGTAAAAACAGCCGCATCGATCTTTTGTTAAGCAAGGACCATCAACAATGCTACGTGGAAATCAAAAATGTAACTTTGGTTGAGGACGACGGTTTTTACAAATTCCCCGATGCCGTCACCACCAGGGGCCTTAAGCATTTGAATGAATTATTGTCTATGGTTCGGCAAAATCACAGGGCCGTGATGTTCTACCTGATTCAGCGCAGCGACGGCACCCTCTTTAAACCGGCGGCTCATATTGATCCTGAATATGCGCAAATGTTGGGACAGGCTCATGAACGGGGAGTGGAAATTTTGCCGTACCTGGCCCGGGTGACTCCGCAGGAAATTACCCTTTCCCACCGGATCGATTTCAGTCTGGAATGATGCACCATGCCGAACCGTGTAGAGTTCACCGAACCGTTCCAATTAATTCGCCGCAACCTTCACTTCATTTTGGTCGAACCGGAATCACCGGGCAATGTGGGATCGGTTGCCAGAGCCTTGAAGACCACAGGATTCGAAAAACTCATTCTGGTCAATCCCTGCCCTCTGGATACGGAACAGGCCAAAAAAATGGCCCACCGCTCCTATGATATCATTGAACAGGCCGCCATTGTTCCCACTTTTAATGAGGCGCTTCATTCCATGCGTCTCGTCGTGGCGACTACGATGAGGAAACGCCATTTTAAATTCCCCTTTTTCTCCCCCCGGGAAATCGCCCGGAAGCTGATTTCCACAGCCCTAAAACATCCCGTTGCCATTGTATTCGGCCGCGAACATGCCGGTTTATCCAACCGGGAGTTGCTCCAATGTCACTTGCATTCCACCATCACCACTGCGACCCAAAATCCCGCTTTAAATCTTGCTCAGGCCGTGATGATTTATGCCCATGTTTTTTTTATGGAAATGAATCAGGCTCCTGCAGAATATGAGTATAACCCGGCCTCTCAATACGAACTCGAAAAATTCTATGAACACCTGCTCGCTTCTCTGAAAATGGTTCATTTTGTTCCGAGAGATAGTCTTGATGATTTCATTTCCCGCTTTCGGCGTCTAATCGGACGCTCCATGGCAGAACAACGGGATATTCGCCTACTCCATAAACTTTTACAAATCTTTGAAACACGCATTCACGACCTGGAGGCCAGACCGGACGAACCAGAACAAAGAAATATTTATTAAACCCTTTTGAGAATCTCCGGAAATTTCGTTTTTCTTTTTATGCTCCGCGACAAACCGATTTTATCTGTCCCCTTAGGATATGTTTCTTTAAGTACAATACTGAAACCTAAAAACAAGGGCACAAAATTAATCGACTATCGTTGAATAATAAAATATAGCGGTAATCTATGGCTATCATTGCAAAAGTTAGCCGGGAATTGTAACTTATTTTTTATGAACAAACAGACGAAAATCATCGGTATATCGATTTTACTGTCCATTCTTTTTCATGGCTTTTTATTATGGATGATTGGCCATGAACAATGGCTTGAATTTAAACGTCCGCTCAAAATCGAATCTCCACCCGAAGAACTGGCTTTCACTTTCCCTGAGAATAAACCGCGGCCCGTTCCCAATAAACCCAGGGAAGTCGTGCAAAATAAAAATTTTAACAATCGCGTTCCCGCTCAGTCCTCATTGCTTTCAGATAAAAATTCTCAGGCCCGCAATCCGCTTCCGACCAAAAATAAGGGCAACATGCCTTACAGTTCGGGAAATTCACCTCTTGCCAATCTATCTCCTGCCAATACCCGAATACAAAACTTTCGGCAAAAGAAGTTCAGCAAAAAGGCTCTGGTCGGTATCTCCTCGCAGGCTTCGCGAAGCCCTTCCCTTTTCGACCGACAGAAGTCTTCCCCTTCCGCCGTTCGGTCCGAAGGCAGCAACAACAGGATGGATCAAAAAAAATTTTCCGTGGAAGAAGTCGGAGCTCTTACTTTAAGTACGTACCAATGGGAATGGGCTCCTTACATCAATTCCATGAAAAATAAATTATCGCGGGTGTGGTTCGCCCCTCCTGCTTATTACCAATTAGGGATTATTCACGGTTATACGATCATTCAATATACGATTGATCGTAAAGGAAAATTGGTTTCGTACAGAGTTTTAAAACATGTCGGTCATGAGTCGCTTGAAAAATCCAGTACACAAGCCATTGAATCCCTTTTTCCATTTATTCCCTTGCCGGATGATTTTCCTGAAAAAACATTAACCATAACAGCTAAACTTATGTATCCAGACCCAAGAAACGGGAGATGACCTATGTTTGAACTTTTTGAACGCGGCGGACTGATGATGTATCCGCTATTACTGGCCTCATTAATCGGCCTGGCCTATATCATAGAGCGCGGTTTTGCGCTTCGTAAACGAAAAATACTCAATCCGGAGATCATTGCCATTGTTAAAAATTTTTCTTCGATGAATGATCTGGAGCTGGCCCGCTCCATTTGTCTTAAACAGCCGGGACCCTTGTCCAATGTCATTCAATTGGCTCTGGATAATCATGATCTTCCCCATAATGAATTACGCGAATTATTAGAGGACCAGGGGCGGCAGGAGGTTCGGGAACTAAACAGGGGATTGATTGTACTGGAAACAACGGCAGCCATTTCTCCTTTAATGGGACTATTAGGAACCGTCTTGGGAATGGTTAAGGTCTTCGATGTCATCAAAGACCAGGGCATCGGCCAGACGGCCGCCCTGTCCGGTGGGATATCCGAAGCGCTTCTTACCACGGTGACCGGTTTATTTATCGCCATTCCGATTTTAATTGCCTTTTATTATTTTAGTAAAAAATCGGAAAATTTTATTCTGGATATCGAAAATTATTCCAATAATCTTATTTTAAAAATCAAACGCATCCATTTATCAACGACGAAACAATCATGAAATTACTCGAAAAATCCCGTCCCAAAGTAAAACTGGACATCACTTCGCTGGTTGATGTTCTATTTATACTGATTATCTTTTTCACCGTTTCTTCGACTTTTTTGGAACAACCGGGAATTGAGCTTAAATTACCGAAGGCCAAAAGTTCGGAAGGACATACGGTTCAAAAAATAATTATCTATGTGGATAAGGATAAGAATATCTTTCTCAATGATGAACTCGTATCGGTAAACAACCTTGCCCATGAAGTAAAGAAGATGGCCCATTTTAAAAAAGATAAAAGTATTGTCCTCAAGGCCGATGCCAATGTAACCCATGGGGTTGTCATTCATGTCATGGATATCTTACGCCAGCAAGGTATTTATAAAATAGTCATTTCGACTGTCAAGGAGAATAAATAGAAGGGATGTTATGCCCAAAGCAAAAACCGTAAATTTTGCTCTGTTAGGACTCGGAAAACTGGGATTCGGTTTTTTCCAAATATTTCGGGAAAAACAGGATAAAATTTTTAAGGAAACCGGCTTTCGTCTTCACCTGAGTAAGATACTGGTTAAGAATAAGCATTTTAAACGACCTCATCTGGTTGAACCCGGATTAATCACTACAGAACTGAATGATATTCTAAACGATCCCTCTATTCATGTGGCTATTGATGCCATCGGTGGTATTGAACCCACCTTTTCCATTATTAAAAAACTGATCGCTTCGGGCAAGCATATCATTTCCGCTAACCGTACCTTACTGGCCTCGAAGATGCAGGAATTGGCCGATCTATCGAACAAAGAGGGTGTTCATATTCTTCCGGAACCCTCTCTGGGTGGCGGATTGCCCATTATTAGTTCTCTCAAACAGGATTTGGTAGCCAATGAAATTAAATCGCTCTATGCGGTTGTCAGCGGGACTTCCAATTTTATTCTTTCCGAGATGACCAAATATCATATTCCCCTTAAAGAAGTACTTCGTTCCAAAGAGATGCAAAAAATGTCCGAAACCTTATCTGTGATTGATTATGAGGGCTCCGATGCCGCTCAGAAAGCGGCCATTTTTGCCAGCGCCGCCTTCGGACTTAAACTAAACTACCTCAGCCTTTTCTCGGAAGGTATAGCCGATATTTCCGTTTTTGATATTGATTGCGCTCATGAATTCGGGTATGAAATCAAACAATTAGCTATCATTAAAGACCATGGAGACCGGGTGGAAATCCATATACACCCCACATTAATTCCCAAAGAGCATCCTCTTACCTCCATACGCGGTGAATATAATGCCTTTTTTGTGCAGACCGACCTGTTAGGCAATTATTTAACGTATGGTCGCGGCTTAGGTGTGGAACCTACCAGCAGTCTAATCCTGCGGGATCTGGTATTAGTGGGTGAACTGATCCGCAAATCCGCCGCCCGAAAATTTTCGTATCGAATAAGCTGGAACGAAAAGCCCTTAATGCCCATGGAAGAAATCATTTCAGATTATTATATTCGCTTCCCATGTGAAGATAAACCGGGTGTAGTTGGAAAAATAACCACTATTATCGGAAATCAGGGCATTAATCTGTCCTCTGCCCATGCGGAAGTGAATAAGAAAAAATACCCGGATATCGGCTTTGTTCATATTTTAATCGACCAGGCCAGGGAATATCAGGTCATGCAGTCTATCCATGAAATTGAGGAATTGCACCTTTTACGGGGGCCGGTAAAATTATTACGAATCTTATAGAGGAAGCTATGTACCAAATTTACTTTACGGATCAACGCACCTTTACTCCATCCAAAATCGTTTGTGTGGGACGGAATTACGCCAAGCATATCGAAGAGATGAAATCCGAACGCACCAGCGATCCGGTGCTCTTTTTGAAACCGAACAGTGCTCTGTGGGACATCACGCAACCCATTCCCCTTCCCAAAGGATATGGATCCGTGCATCATGAAATCGAGCTTGCTGTTTGTATCGATGCCATCGCCGGGCAGATTGATGCTTCCCAGGCCGGGCAATTTATATTGGGCTACGGTCTGGCACTTGATCTTACTTTACGGGACATGCAGTCTTCGGCAAAAAAGGCCGGACTACCCTGGGCTGTTGCCAAGGGGTTTAATCATGCCTGTCCTGTTTCCGCATTTATCCCTGCCGGAGAGATCGATCCGACCGCCGATTTACAATTGACCTTATCGGTTAACGGACAGGTACGTCAAAAGGGGAATACCAGCCACATGCTTTTTAAAATATCCGAATTGATTGCCTATGCCAGTCGTTTTTTTCGTTTTGAATCCGGAGATCTATTGCTGACCGGTACTCCTGCCGGTGTCGGCCCCTTGCAAGCCGGAGACACTATTGAAGCAGCGATCCATACTATAGCAAACATTACAACACGTTGTATCTAAATTAGAATGGCAAGCGACAACTTATGAATTCTTTGGAAGACAAAAAAGATTTTTCGATCGAGGATCTGCTGCGCATCATGACCCGCTTACGCGCCGAATGTCCGTGGGATGCCAAACAGACTCATCAATCTTTAAAACCCTATCTGTTAGAAGAAGCCTATGAGGTGCTGGAAAGTATTGATCACCAAGACTGGCAGGAATTAAAAACAGAATTAGGCGACTTACTTTTACAAGTTGTTTTTCACAGTGAGATCGCTTCCGAGAACCGTCGTTTCCGGTTTTCGGATGTGGTTAATGCCCTTTCGCATAAACTCATCGAACGCCATCCCCATGTTTTCGGTGATAAATCCGTAAATTCGGCCCGGGAGGTTCAGAACAACTGGGAGCAATCCAAATTTGTCAAAGAGGAACGCTTCTCTTTGTTGAGTGGGGTCCCTTCTGCAACTCCCGCTCTTTTACAGGCCCAACGTTTACAGGAAAAAGCAGCCACTGTTGGATTTGAATGGAAATCCATTGAGCCGGTCATCGAAAAATGCCATGAGGAATGGCAGGAATTTCAGCAAGCGATGAGAGAGCGGGATGCGCTTCAAATCAGGGCTGAATTCGGCGATTTACTCTTCGCCCTGGTGAATCTGGCCCGCTTTGTAAACGTCAATGCCGAAGATGCCCTCCGGCTTACCAATAAAAAGTTTACTGAACGTTTTCATTATATTGAAGCTCAATATGATCAAAATCCTCAAAAGATGAGGGAAGCTTCATTAGAGGAACTGGATCATCACTGGAACGAGGCTAAAAAAGAAGAATGATTGAATCCTATTTACAACAGGCAAAAGAAGCTCTCAGCACAGATGATTTGGCCAAAAAGACATATCTTTTTTTGAAAGAAGAAACCGATAGTCCGATCCTGGCGGTGATGAAACATCTGTATCATCCCCGGCCATTCATTCCCATCCTGTTCTCCGATGCTGAATTCGATGCGCACAAATGGGCAGATTCTTTCACTCAGGCCAATTATCCTGATCCGAAAAATCCATTCATAAAAACAAACGATTATATCAATTATATTCCGGGGCAAGTTCCGCCTTTTAAAGTAAATTATATTTTTGTCTTTAAAGAAGATTTGTCCCGGGTAGTCATTGATCTTTTGGCAACCTGGCAAACTCTTCAGTCCATGTTAAGGCAAATCCGATATAAGGCTCTTGAAGATAACGACTTGACCTGGGCCAACCTGATCTCTCAGCTTCTCCATGACAGCCACTCTCTGGTGGATATGATTCCCAAAGCCTGCCGCAACGATGAACTGGACATTCGCCGTTCTTATCAGCGTAAGGTGAATAACCGTCTGCTGTTTTTAATCCGGCCTCTAGAGCTCCTTCCCATTCGGATGCCTGTCGATACATTTATTTCGGATTCGTTACAAATGATACATTTAAAGGCGGAAAACTTTACACTTCAGATTTCTGCAAATGTTTCCGATATAATTGGAGACGCCGAATTGTTATCCCGGGCATTTAATGAGATTATCACCAATAGTCTGATGGCTGTCAGTAACGATTATACCAAAATATCTATCAAAATCGATACGATCCCGCCGGTTTCTCCTTTGCTACCGTTTGACTGGTTGCGAATCGTCATTCGTGACGGGGGATCCGGTATTCACAAGGATTTTCTAAAGCGGGTTACAGAACCTTTTTTCACAACCCGAAAATACGAGGGATATACAGGGCTTGGCTTATCCATAGCAAAAAAAATTATTGAATCCCATCACGGTCAGCTTCTTATCAATTCTGTTTTTAAAAAAGGAACCGAAGTGACCCTTTATCTCCCTCTAAACGATACAGGCAAAGATGAGTAAATCCAAAATATTAATTGTAGAAGACAATACGGTTTGGCAGCAAAGCTTCCGGAAGTGGCTGGGCAGGGACTATATGTTTGAATTTGCCACAGACACGGAACAGGCCCAAAAACTCTTTATTCGCTTTCTTCCCGATATCGTTTTGCTGGACCTGGGCCTTCCCAAAATAGAACAGGGATTATCGGTACTCGATTTTATCATATCCAAAGGAACCGATGTCAAGGTTATCGTAATCACATCCTCCCAGGATCATCAGAATGCCTTGGAAGCACAAAAAAGAGGGGCCTCGTCTTACTTCTTTAAAAGTGAAAATATTAAAGAAGAACTACCTTTGTCCGTCAAACGCGCCCTGCGCATGCAAACCCTGGAACGGGAGAATTTGGCGCTTCGTAAAAAATTAACGGAAACTCTTTCTTTTGAAGGGATCATTGCAGTCAGCAAACAGATGCAGAATATCTTACGTCTGGTCGAACAAATTCGTAATACATCCGAGCCCGTTCTACTCACCGGCGAGTCCGGGGTGGGAAAAGAAATCATCGCCCGTCACATCCACAGACGCAGCCAACTATCCGCAAAACCTTTTATTGCCATTAATGCCGCAGCCCTGCCGGAAAACTTACTCGAAAATGAATTGTTCGGTCATGAAAAAGGCGCTTATACCGGTGCCCATGAAACCAAGAAGGGCCAGTTTGAACTGGTTAAGGGCGGCACCCTTTTCCTGGATGAAATCGGCGAACTCCCTCTCTCTATTCAGGCAAAATTATTGCGTGTTCTTCAGGATAAAACATTTTACCGCCTGGGCGGCACTAAAGAGCTAAAGGCCGATTTCAGACTGATCACAGCCACTAACCGTACCTTAACCAAAGAAGTGGAAACTCACAAATTTCGCGAAGACCTCTACTATCGGTTGAACGTAATTCCGATTCACATTCCGCCCTTAAGGGAGCGCCCGGACGATATACCGGCTCTGATCGATTACTTTACCACGCGTTATTGCCGGGAACACGATCTCCCGGTGCCCAGATTCGACCCGGCTCTTGTTTCCTATTTATCAAAACTGGAATGGAAAGGAAATATCCGCCAGTTAGAAAATACACTGATCCGCATGCTGGTTTTAAACCACCAGACCCTCACCCTGAAAGACATTCCCCACGAATTACAGGAAGAGGAAAATCTATTCCTGCAAAACGCCCTTTTCAATCGACTAACCCTGGATGAAATGATCCGTTTATATGTAAATCTGGTCTACGAACACAGCGGTAAGAGCAAGAAGGAGGCCTGCGAGTTTTTAAACATCAACTACCGTACCCTTGTGAATCGTCTTAAAGAATAATTGTATTTTTTACAATCCTTTCAACCCCTCAGTTGTATATTCTACATTCCGTTTTTCCCGTTTCTTAGCTTATCTCGTGATTTATAAGGACTTAAGTCAAAAATTCACCTAACGCATTGTCTATTAAAGAGTTATGTATTGGCATGACAGTTGTAATATCTACCGTAAACCCAAGAAGGAGGGCAATGATGTCTCTACAAAATATACTGGATGGTAATCTGGAAATCTCTTCGCTGGACGATGAACAAGGTCGTAGATATTACAGTATTAGGCTGGCCTTTTCCGAAAACGATGTCCTTACCGTTTACCGTAATAGCATGGACGAATTGGTAAATGAATTACCGAATATTCTGTCTTCCGCCATTCAGGCCCGTATTTTGACAGATAATCCCATTGTTAATTGACAACAAAGGAGTGAGCCAATGAAAATTTTTATTTGTGAACAAGACCCATATCGAGCGAAACTCATCCAAGATATTTTAGGAGTCTATAATTACAAGCTCATTACGGTTAACAGTCAAAGTGATCTGTTTCGCCAGGCCTATCATCAAAAGCCGTCTGTCATTGTCATTAACGAGCTTTTTCCAAAAAAATCAGCAACGGATATGCTCAGCAAGTTGCGCGATGATCCGGTAACCAGTAAGATACCCGTCATATTTATCGGCACCGAGCTCTATTCGGAAATGAAAGATAAACCGGCCTATATGTTTGACAACCTGACCGAATTTTTACAAGAACCGATTAAAATTAAGAATCTGCGGCATTATATCGATCGCTGGACCACACTCAGAAGTTTATACATAAAGCATTAGAACGATGGAACTGACTTACTTTTTTATTCAAATTGTGCTGATTGCATTGTGGATCATTTTTCGGGGATTTCCGATAAAGGATGATGTATTTTTTTAGCATCCCCTCCGTCTCCTGGATGCATGGGCTTTTTTGTTTTGATCTGTTCTTAAAGGATTAAGATTTTTGAAGGGACTTAAAAATCGGGATTAAAGCGAAAAAGCCTTTGTTATTTTCTAACCCATCTTCCATCTTTTTCAATGCGCAGAGGACTATGTTTTTTCACATAGGTCTCTACCGCTTCCCGGATCGTTTTCTTTGTCCATGTAAAATCTTCATCCGGTAAAAACGCCAAGGGAGTCATACCTGCATTTCCTTCGGCCAGGTATTGACTGGTTGCTACCCGGTAAATTTTTTCCGCATCCAGGGGCTGCCCTTTAATGGAAAAATGGATAATCTTTTGCCCATCCGGCTTCTGGTTATCATACGTCACATGTCCCCCGGCGATTGCCAACCCGGCAAAAGAGCCGTAAACGGAAGCTTCCATAAGTTTTTTAAGCAGCTTCCCTTTAATTTTAATAAGTACGATTTCATTACCAAAGGGAAAAACCGTTGATATTTTGCGGGGAGTGATGGGGCCGATCTGAATATCCTGACGCATGCCGGAATAATTATTAAAAACGAAATCCACACCTGTCTCTTCCAGGATAGCGTCACACATCAAATCTCCCATCTCAGATTCTCCGCGGGAACTGCGGCTAATGGTGTTATAGGTCACCCCGATTACCTGATCGAAATCCGGTGCATATTTTTGCTTTAGATTAGTGATTTGATGAGCCATTTCTTCATCCGGCCAAAATTCATCCTCGCTTAACAGAAGTAAGCCGCCGTCCGGAGAAGGCAACGAATAATCCACGATCGAATGGGTCTCTCTATCCACATTTAATATTAAAAGACCCAAATTTCCGCCATGGGCATAGTCCTGGACACAAATAGTATGATTGACCGGGTCTTCCCAGGGCTGCCGGTACCCTTTATTTATGCCTCCGGAAATGATTACATCAATGCCAGGTACAAAATGAGCAAATTCCATGGTGTTTACATAAGACAATTTTTGTACCTGTTCCCGATCCATCTCCTGAAGGGTCTCATACGCTTTTTGAGTATCATAGGGCAGACCAAGATTGGTAAGGGCAATGATAAAATCCACTTTCCGCTTTTTTAGTTCCTGTACGGTTTTACGGGCAACGGTAACTTCATCCCGGAAAACGACGCCGCGAACCAGTGTCGGATCATCCATTTGTTCCGTGGCTTTACTGGTAATACCGAAAACACCGATCTTATATTCATTTCTTTCTAAAACCGTATAGGGTAAAAGAGGTGCCGGTATCTGTCCGGTTATACTATCCGTAACATTTGCAGCAAGTACGGGAAAACGAGCCGCTTTCGAAAGCCGCAGAAAATTCGGATATCCAAAATCAAAATCATGTACACCCGGGGCCATGGCGTCATACCCCATCTTATTCATATATTCAATAATAGCCAACCCTTTTGAATTACGACCAATGGCCGGTGTGCCGGAGAAGATATTCCCGGCATCCAGTAAAAGAGTTATGTCTTCCTGCCCGGCAAGTTTACGGTACTTTTTTAAAAGGGTCGCCGTGGAAGCGCCACCGCCTAATTGCGGAGGAAACAATGGGTTCAGATAATAGGCTTTCTGTTCTTCTATTCCTCCCCGCAAATCATTGGAATAAAATACATATATTTTAGATGGTTGCCCTGCCGATTTTTGGCTGAAAACATCCTGGACAAAGAAAACAAACGCCACAAGTAAAAGATATTTTATTTTAAACATAGGCTTCACTATTAAGTTAAAAATTTAATGCGTATCGTACATCCAGACGCAAAAAGAAATGGGTCAGTTTAACCCTGTCCTTATCGGTTCGATCCGGGAAATTATACAATGAATTGGGGAAAAGATCATCCTGATAATATTCCAGAGTAGAGAGACCGCCGGCCATATTAATTTGAGCACCCATGACATTAAAACCACTGCCGAGAGTTAAAGCGCTGCGGCTAAAATCGGCACTTTCCCGCATGGTGCCATATAAAAACCCGATTCGCAAAGGGATATAATTGTAAAAAAGATGCTCCACTCCCAGATTGAAGGTATACGTATCTCTGAAATTCAAACTTGGATCATTATCCGCCTGAGACCAGAAATCGTAGGTGAAATCAAGATTGATGCGCGCTTCCAATACATTTTTGAAGCGATATTCCATGCCGCCGGCAAAACGCAATGGATAAGTAATCCGGGAAGTCGTAACCATTGCAATTGAATCCCCGATATTGTTCCTTACGGTCTGAGTAAACGATAAGCGGAATGGTAAACGGGCCTTTACGCCAAAGGCTGCGCGTTGATTTAATTTATAATGCAAACCCAGGGAGAAAAGAAGCGGTGTTTGCTTAAGAGTACGTTCGTACGTTTCGTTACGGGCGATATGCTGAAAATCTGTTGTCTTGGGATCTATGATAACATCCTTGGTTACGGACCCGAAAAGAGCAGCCATCTGGGTTCCTACAATTAAATTCGGCACAATTTCATAGGCCGCTGCCACAGGAATCGAATTTAACGTCCCCTTATTCTCGATGGTATTGTACCCCAACAGCTTATCGCTTTTATTAACAGGATCCCGCACCTCTTCATGATAGTTATAATTAAAATCCAAAAAGGGGTAGTAGCCGGCGGCTAAGGTCAGTTTTTTTAAACCCGGACGGATAACGATCGTTCCGTAAAAATCATTATACCAAGTACTGTTATAAACATACGTGCCGTAATCATTAAATCCGGCAAACGAATCGTAATACGGATAAGAACGGTCCTCAATGTCCTTCTTCATCCGGACTCCGACCTGAAGGCCCAGCCTTTTTTGCTGGCCGAAAATCAGAGCCGGGTTATAATACAAAGCCGAAAAGGCATCCGCCCCGGCCAGACCACTGCCGCCCATTCCCAGGTCACGGGCCGAATTAAATTCAACAAATTGGCCATATTTCATGGTCGAAGTATTAAAATCTCCGCTCTGGGCAATAGCCAGGTTGACTCCCATTATAAGAATAAAACAAAAAAACAGATACTTCATACGTTTTCCCTATCAGAAATTGTAATTAAGTTCAAAATAAAACATGTTGCCAAACGGTCTGTTCCAATATGCCGTAAAGGTTTTACCCGGATTTTCATCAAGAATAGATTGGTTCGGATTAAATTGAATATTGGAAATAGGCAGACCGTGATCCGTAGTATATTTCAATCGTAAGGACAGATTATGGCTCATCCGACTATAGACGGAGAACCAATAACGAAGCGCCCCTCTGCGACTATCCATTACAACAAATTGGGTGTCTTCGAAATTCCACAGAAAGCCTTTGTAATAGGCAAGCATGCCGCTGATTTTTAAATTATGATTGAAATTATGGATAAAATTGGCGGTTATGGCTTCGCCATCCAGGGCCATATCGCCGAAGACTCTCGGCCTGGGATGCACCACCAATTTGGAAGAGGCATACATCAAATCCAGATTATCGTAAGCGGAAAGACGCATGCGCAATCTTCCTCTGAATTCCAGGTTTCGGTAAAATTGATTGGGGGTTAATTCATTTTGTTCTTCCCTGGCTTGCCATTTCTGCCTGAGTTGAACAGTTAAAGGATATACGGGCTTATAGTCGATCGTACCCACTAAACGGTATTGCTTGGCCGCATCCGATTTACGCATCCAGTTATCATATTGGATACGGGTCGTTATTTTTCTATTCATCTGATAAAAAGAACTGATGTAAAACCCTTCTTCGGCCTGCGGTTGCGGATTATTCTCGTAGAGTTGACCGTAAAGTGCAGATTGTAAGTAATAATAATCCTCAAAAATGGTACCCTTATAACGGCGGCTATTCGAAAATGATCGTTGATAAGGATTATCGAAACCCAGGTCATAATTGCGATACAAGCCCAGAATATTGAAATTGGGATATTGTAAATAGGCGGACAGAACGAAAGCCTTCGGGTCGTCTCCCAGTTTAAAAAGATTGCCTCCTTTATCCAATTCCCCATATTCTCCTTGCAGGGCGATATTTTTATATACAGTCTGAAAGTCAAACCCATATACCCGGCGCATGGAAACGGCGGCACTCCACAACGGATTGGTGGCTCTGGCAATATTACCGCCATAATCCTGTTTGATTTCCGCATCGGCCGTAACCTGGCGCAGGTCCCAGTTTTCATTACCACGATAATCCTGCCCGACAACCTGATAGGGATCCGGATCGATGGGACGATTGTAAGCACTTTCATAAAAGCTAAGTCCTACATAGGTTCCCGGTATAAAATTGTACTGAAGATGCCCTCCGTAGGTCAGTTCTTTAACACTGTTCAACCAGCTTAACTTCAGGCTGTCCGGGCCACGCAAAGAATCATCCAGGGCATAGGGAAAGCGCTGATCCAAAACGATTAGATGATTAAACCCCACTCCGTCCCGACTATTGAAAGGTTTTTTATTGAGAATAGCATCCCGTGTGTCGAATGAAATAAAGCCCAAAGCGCTTAACTTCTGATAAGCACCTTCAGCGGCCAGGCCGCGTAACGTATATTCCCTGGTGCGCGAATTATCTCCGGCCAGGCCTGTAAAACGTTTACGAAAACCGTAACCCGATTTCCGGGGGATAAAGAAATCCGTGTTTTCCATGATCACACCCTGGCCGAGCGTTACGCTGTAATTACCGATAAAGACCTTTTTCAGTTCCAGATCACCTAATCGAATATTTTCCAGCCCCACATAGAATTTCCCATCCGGAATTTTAAGACCGCCCGCTTGGACATAATGATTCGGTTCACTCAGATTTCGTACATAGGACAAACCGACTTTTACATGATGTCCGTAAGAAAGACGGGTTTTATAATACACATTGGGCAACAAATTATAACCGGTTTTTATCTTGCTGGAAATAGCGGATAAACCCGCTTCCTGAGTTTGATCACCTACATTGGCCATAAACGGTGTGTTATCCATGCGGATCAAAATATTGCCGTGCCAACCTGTTTCCGCCACATCCTGATAGGTTAAAAAATAACGGGCCGTACGATAAGCATAATTGGAAAGGCCCGGAGTACGCCGCAAATCACGTGCATCGCGAAACCAGTGAATTTCACTGCGCTGCTTTAAAATCGCCACCGCATCGATCGGAGAGACATTCTGCAGGTTTACCAACTGATCGTAGCGTGCTGAATTCACGTTCATAGGCTCCAATGCTTTTTCAATCCACAGATCAACCAGAGCATCGTTCACTCCTTCACCGGAACTCCAGCGATCCAACCGGTAATAAATCTGCTCAATCCGCTCCTGTACCGTGGTCATCGCCGTATACGGCTCGATGCGGATCAGAGGTTTAATGATATTAAAGAGGGTCCGGGTCATTCCTTTTACGTGCTGTAATTCATATACGCTGGTCAAATGGCCGCGGTAGGTGATTTGTTCATAAATATTTTCGGCCAGAGCCGAAGGAATCGGTAAAGCGGCGATCTCTTTTAAGCTGGCGTGATTAATGTCTAACTGCTTCGGAATTGTAAGAGTTTTACTCTTCTGAGCCCAGGCCGAACTAATTAAAAGCAGCATCGAAAATAATAAAATTTTTAGTCGCATATCGTCTCAGTTTTGTTTCTTAAAGTTGATACATTAAACTGATTTTATGGGTTTCCGGTAAAACCGGATGGTTCTGAAACGAATAATCAAAGAAAAAACCATGATAATTGAGTCCAAATCCCAGGGAGAAGCGATTCGGGTTGGTCGATGCTCCCCCTCTGAAGGCAAGCCATTTAACCGGAAAAAATTCTATCCCTCCCTTAACCTCGGTGTCGTAGCCAATCGTTTTATCCAAAGAGATGGCCGTAACCAGCCCGGTGAGCGGACGATAGGCAAATCCCGCAGCAACCCGTACCGGCAGATCATAAGCCGTTTCCGCACCCATTGTAGGAGTATTTATGTTATAAACGTAAACACCCGCATAGGTACGTTGATACAGAGAAGCCTGCAAACCTAGATCAAGGCCGAAGGCCCCGGCGGACCCCAAATTCAGGCCGCCGACAGAGTGCCCTAACTGCCAGTAATAATATTTAACATTATATCCAACCGACAGAGTGGAGTGAACATCATTCAGCAGAAAGAATCCATGGCTAAATGTTGCCGTGGTCTCATTCGACAACTGGTATCCCTGATACTTGACCCCATAAGTTTCAACGGTTACTCCTACGGTCCCATATTTACCCGGCAAAGGCAGGGCCGCGCCCAAGAAGGCATTGCTTAAAAAAGTCTGATTAAAGGGACGTTGTAAGGCCGTAGCAAATTGAAAACGGTTCAGATCAGCTAATCCGGCCGGATTGTAGTAAGGGGCCCATACATCATTGGCAATGGCTACATAAGCATCACTCATGCCCATGGCCCGGGCCGAAGGATAACGGCCACTAAAAACCCCGCCATAACTTAGTTGACCGATCAACAGCACCATTAAAAAAATAGTAACCTTCTTCATTGTTTCCCCGTTTATTGTTCAAATAACAAGCTTATTAATGACTTAAAACAGTTCCAACTACAATTGGGGCAATTTTAACCGTCCGTTTTCCATTGTCATCATTAATGACTTCCAAATGACAGATATAGGTTCCCAATGGGACCCATTGCCCTACCTGATCGCGTCCATCCCATTCGATTTGAGTCGGAAACGGCAACCCCTCACCATCTTTAAGGGTGGTAACCAGTCTACCGGCCAGATCGAACACACGCAAGGTGATATGCGTATTCTGGGCGCCAGCGCTGTATTTGATAACCATCGTCTCTCCCCGATCGGGAACAAACGGTTTATTAACAACCTGTAAACTGGTAGGACTACCGTTAAATTGAGGCCGGGCAATATCTTCCTGGTAGGCCAACAGAACCTGGCCGGCATTACTGTAGATACTGATGACCCCGTGAATTACCACATAATCGCCAACCGCATAAGCCGATAAATCCAAATTGGCCGTATCCCAAACCCGGACGGTCACCGGACCGGTACCATCGTCCAGGACAATATTTGTACCCCCTCCGCTATAGGTTTTCTCCATGATGGCTCCCTTAATCTTGACGAATGAGCCTTCATACATGGTGGAAGAAGCCTCTTCCGTGCTGAGAAAGAGCACTCCCGGAATAGCCACATCGGTTTTAAGAACCGTGGCAGTGTAATTCTTTATTTCCATTTTCCCCTGGTACGAATCCGTTACTCCCCGAAGAATCACCAGATTACCACGCTTTATTTTTGAATCTAAATTCGATGAACCGTTGTAAACGTTCAGGCCAAACCCGGATTCATCCTGGATATAGGCATCGGTGAAGTTTGTACGGAGAACCCCGGCACCGATTGTGATAACCCCTCTTATGGTAACGGAAGAGCCCGCAGGTAATTCTCTGGCATCCTTTATAGAAATAGTGGAAATACTGGTACCTTTTCCAACCAGAACTACCGGTTGATTTTCGATGGCCTTCAACTTACCATTCAAGCCTGCTGTTTGAAAAGTAAAGGTCGAAGAGGTATCGGCATCGGGGCTGGTCAGATTGTTTATAGTGAGAGTCCCGGTCTGAGAAGCATTTAGTTCCAAACCCGATAAAGTAATCACAGAGTTATCAACCGTGACATTAGCCCCGTTAAAACCATCGGCAGCAACTACATCCCCGCTTGAATTTGTCCATTGCCAGTTTCCGGGGAGAACTAATTGAACCTCGCCCAGGGTATCTTCTTCGGAGACGCTCATTGTAAACTGTAACGAAACGGATTCCTTCCTGCCCACACTATCCGGCTCTACAGACACCAAACCTTTTCCGTCGGACGACGGGGCCAGATGGGATTTAAATACATCCTGCTGGTATCCGACTAACAACTGGGCCCTGCCCTTATAAGAATCGATGATTCCCCGGACACCCATGGTATCTCCAACCGCGAAAGAAGACAGATCCAAACCACTGGTGTCCCAAATCCGCATTTGCAGCGGGCCCGAACCGTCGTCGATAGTAATATTCGTGCCCCCGGCAATGCCTGTAGCCTTATCGGAAATAATTCCCACGGTTTGAATAAAGGTACCTTCCAGATCTATATTCCCGGCCTGTGCGGTTGTCATGTGAGCCAGGGCAGGGACATCGTTTCCCTGAGAAATCAGGGACAGGGTAAAATTTCCAAGTTGGGTCGTTACATCACCGTTCTTATCCGTATAATTCGATACGGTTCCTTCGATTTCAAGCAGATTCCCGCGCACCAATTCAGGATGATCGGTACTGGCATCGCTGAGATTGATTCCTCTGCCGGAGGTGTCCTGCACATAGGCATCCGTCCGATCGTTCCTGGTTATATTCACTCCTATGGCCACCACGGCTCGGATTTTAACGGTCTGTCCGTCATATGTTGCTTCATTTTCCTGAATATCTTTAATCGATACAAAAGGCGTGGGCACGGTAATCCGCACGGCAGGAGAGACGGCAATCGCCGTTAATGTTCCACCCGATACCGCCGTTTTTATGGTAAACACACTGTTCGTCATCTGATCCGGTGCGGTTAGCTGATGGACCACTATGGTACCGTTCACCGAATCGCTTAGCTGAATATTTTCCAGCAGAATCGTATCCTGAGTAACCGTTACCGTTGCCGTAGTAAAGGCGTCGCCGGGAAGAGATACATCTGCAGAATTCTGGGACCAGCTCCACCCGGATGCTACGGTTAATTGTAATTGAGTTAAAGTATAGCCACTGTCCCCGATACAGGTAAAGGTTAAATCGACCGTTGTATCTGCGGTAACTTCGTTCGGTTGAACCGTGACCGTTCCCGTACCATCCCCGGTTGGCGGTGTTCCGCCTTCGAAGGTATGTTTTCCCAAATCGGAAAAATAATTTTGATCCTTAACGATCCATTCCGAATTAGTCGCATCGGTCCCGGCAGAAGACGCCCAGTCCGTATTGCCTTTATTTACCGTACTTTTACGGATCAGGGTATGATCTTTGGTTGCCTCCGCAACGCCGGCCACGGCCCAGCCGTTTCCGGGATCGTTGTCCGGATCGCCGATAACGTCAATCGTTGTCCAATTATTACCACCGTCCGTAGTTATCTGCAAGGCCCTGGCATCATCCCCGTTAAAATGAACCACGCTGGGATAGGCCAGCACTTCATCGGCATTGGAGGGATCAAAAAGAGACGGGTCTATGGCGTCGGCCACCATTACCCATACATCGTTATTAGCAAGGGTTGCTCCTGCCGGAAAGGTATGGTAATATTTCCACCCGCCGCCGTTCACCGCCTGAGCAATACGATAATTGGATAAATCAACTTCGGCACCGGTTCCGTTAAAAATTTCCAGGGCCTTATTGTTACTACTCCCTTCATCATATTCCGAAAAAAACAGACTTTGCGCCTGACCGAATAAAATCAGTGGTAGAATGAAGAAGAAAAAAAGATATTTTTTCATATTAGAACCTTTAACGAATAGCCTGACTACTTTCTTCTATTAAATTAAAAGCGAGGTTAATATAATAAGAAATTCTTTAGATTAAAACTATATTCTTAAATGTCTGTATAAATAAAAAAGCCATTGATTAAAAGAACAATGGCTTTTTCATCAGAGTCGGATTTTCTGTTTTATTTATTTCCCGGATGCCAATCGCTGCTTTTCAGCAGAATATCCTGGATACGATTAACCAGCTTGTGAGGATCGGTCAGATACCCTTCCAATAACAGAGCCGATTCATACAACTGTTCTACGCTCTCCTGAATAAACGGATCCTTGGGATCATTTTTGTAAATCTTCAGTAAATTGCGAATCAGTTTATGATCCTTGTTCACTTCAAATATTTTTTTCGGTATGGATGTGTCCTTATTCATGATATGCAGAATCTTCTGCATTTGGGAAGTCATTTCACCATCCGGACTCACCAGGCAGGAGGCACTGTCTTTCAAACGTTTTGATTCACGTACATCGGTAACCCGATCACCAAGAATATCTTTAATCTTATCCAATAATTTTTTAAAGACCCTCTGCTCACCTTCGCTCAGGGCAGCGATCTTCTCATCCGATTTTTCCACATCTTCAAATTTTTCCAGCTTGCCCATATCGGCCTGCTCGACCGAAGTCAAAGTAAACTCTTTATACTTGGCCAAACCGGTCATCACAAATTCATCTACCGGATCATACAGATAGAGAACTTCCAATCCTTTCTTGCGAAAAATTTCCAAATGGGGATCGGTTTCT
>Ga0256841_1000637_pt1 | contig 34720 bp, 36 predicted proteins | sample 356308metaG_FD_185971 | JGI IMG/M metagenome (GOLD analysis project Ga0256841, IMG submission 185971) | Hydrothermal vent microbial communities from Mid Atlantic Ridge, Atlantic Ocean - 356-308 | ecosystem: Environmental > Aquatic > Marine > Hydrothermal vents | place: Atlantic Ocean: Mid... | reverse complement strand
CATCGAGTACACCGGTCAGGGCAAAGAGGGTCAGACCGAAGAGATCAGCTATGATTATCTGATCAACGCCACGGGCCCCAAACTCAACTTCGACGCCACCCCCGGTCTGGGTGACGGCAAAGGCAATCTCGGGCCCCATACCGTCTCCGTCTGCACCGCCGACCATGCGGTTCATGCCAATAACGAACTGCGCAAGGTCTTCGAAAAGGCCAAACAGGGCCAGAAGCAGAAGATCGTCATCGGTACCGGACACGGAATGTGTACCTGCCAGGGCGCAGCCTTCGAATACATCTTCAACTGCGAATTCGAAGCCCAGAAAGCCGGAGTTCGCGACATGATCGATTTCCACTGGATCTCCAACGAATCCTTCCTCGGCGACTTTGGAATCGGCGGTCTGCACCTCAAGCGCGGAGGATATGCCGCCAGCTCCAAACTCTTCGCCGAGTCCCTCTACGTCGAGCGGGGAGTCGACTGGACCATCGGTGCGCATGTGAGCAAGGTCGAAGAGGGCAAACTTCACTACGAGCAGCTCGACGGCACCGAGGGAGAGATGGAGTTCGACTTCGCCATGCTGATCCCTCCCTTCGCAGGTGTGGGTCTCAAGGCCTACGATAAAAACGGTGAAGATATGACCGACAAGATCTTCGCCCCCAACGGCTTCCTGAAAGTCGATGCCGATTACACCCCCAAGCCCTATGAGGAGTGGAAAGCAAGCGATTGGCCCCGAACCTATCAAAACCCCACCTATAAAAATATCTTTGCCGTGGGAATTGCCTTCGCACCCCCTCATCTGATCTCTAAGCCGATGAAGAGCCCCAAAGGCACCCCCATCAACCCCACCCCTCCGAGAACCGGAATGCCCTCGGGTATCATCGGCAAAGCCGTCGCCCACAGCGTCGTCGATATGATCAAAGAGGGACCCAACGCCCACCTGCACGAAGCCTCCATGGCCGAGATGGGTGCGGCCTGTGTCGCCTCTGCCGGTAAGAGTCTGACCAACGGTCTGGCGGCAGCCTTGACCGTCTATCCCGTCGTCCCCGACTTCGAGAAGTATCCCGGCCTCGGACGGGATCTGGACTACACTTTCGGTGAAATCGGACTGGCCGGTCACTGGATCAAACACATCCTGCACCATATGTTCATCTACAAAGCCAAGCTCAAGCCGGGCTGGACGATGATCCCCGAATAAGAAAAAGAATTTAAAGAAAAGGAGAACCCATGGGAAGCGTTGACCATTCCATCGAGAAAAACATCCGACCTTACGAGCCTAGCTTCGAGACGATGGTGCCCACCCCCTTCGTCAAGTTCCTGCGGACCTGCATCCTCTGGCAGATCATCCGCTTTATCGTCATCAACATCAAGATGCTCGTCGTGGTCAGAAAGAGCCACGGCTAATATTTTTCGCCTCTTCGGAGGCAAAACGTTTGTTTCTCTTTCCGGAAACTCTTCCAAATATTTCCTCTTTTTAATATTTCGAAGAGTAGCCATCAAAACCAAGGAACAATTATGGTAAAAGAGTTGGTAGTCTATCCCGATGAACGGATCCTCGCGTGTACCGACGTACGGGACTTCAAAGATGAGAGCCTCCCCCGGTTGCTCCAGGATATGAAGGATACGATGGAAGACAACGGCCTTGATGCACTGGCGGCGATCCAGATCGCCCACCCCTTCAATATCGTCCTGATCAAACAAGAGGACGGAGAGTTTCTGGAACTCATCAACCCCCGTATCCTCAAAAAAGAGGGCATGTTCGACAACAAAGAGCACACCGCCTACTATCCCGAGATTGAGCTTACCGTCCCTCGTTACGAAAAAATCAGCCTGATCTACGAAGATCGGGAGGGCAACACCCACTCCATGAAAGTCGAAGATCCCTGGCTCTCGACGACGATTCAGCGCAAGATCGACTACCTCTTCGGCGGTACCCCCCTGGATAAAGTGGACAAGCACTATAGGGAAAAAGTTCTCGAAGCCCTGGCCGGCAAGGGTCTCGTCCCAGAAACCGGCGATGTCTGCCCCACCTTCAGCAACAAAGACTATTTCGTCAGTTTCACCGACAAAATCCTGATCCTCATGGGCCTTTCCCTGCTGACGCCCCTTTTGGCCCGATGGTTCGACTGGAGTGCAGGAACCGTCTCCAAAATCTATACCTTCGACAAAATCGCCTTTCCTCTGGTCCTCGTCTTGATGGTGATCTATTTCTTCTATGCCCAATACGAAGCGAAAAAGTACCGTCAATGCTCCTCCTGCCAGATCGGCAACCAGATCGGCGTCATCGTCAAGCGCACCGTCGCCGCCGCTGCTCTCGCTCTGGGCGCCTGGCTGCTGGTCAACCCCGCTTCGCCGATTTTTTCGTAAAATAGGGATCGGGAGTTTGATCTCCCCCACCCACGGAGAGGATGCGTCCCTGGTGGGCGCCGCGGGCTTCAAACCCGTCTGGCCGGACGGATGACCGTCCGGCGGAAGGTTCGATTCCTTCCCTCTCTCGCCACAGTCATTTACATAATAATTAAAATACAATTTTACAATGAAACTCTATATATAAATACATCTCTATCCCCTTATGAACAAAGATATTTGATATCCCCTACTTGGTAAATAATTTTTTACTTTTATTTTATATATCGATGGTTATAATTGTTTACAAGTCATTAAAGAAGGAGGGAAAAATGACACGAGTCGTCGTGATGGGTGGAGGCGTCGCCGGACATACGGCGGCTACTTTTCTGAAGAAATGGCTGGGGGACGCCCACGAAGTGATCGTCGTCACCCCCAACAGCCACTGGAACTGGATCCCTTCCAACATCTGGGTCGGCGTCGGTCGGATGAACAAGGAGCAGGTGCTCTTCCCTCTAGCTCCTATTTATGCCAAAGCCGGCATCGACTATCGCCAGTCCAAAGCGCTCTCGATTCATCCCGAAGGAGACGAGCAACACGAAAAACCGTTTATCACTATCGAATACACGGGGCAGAACAAAGAGGGGCAAAGCGAGGAGCTCGAATACGACTATCTGATCAATGCCACCGGACCCAAACTCAACTTCGGCGCGACGCCGGGCCTGGGTAAAGGCAGCCAGATCGGTGAGCATACCGTCAGCGTCTGCACCGCCGATCATGCCCTGCATGCCTCCCGGGAACTGCAGGAGATCTTCAACAAAGCCCGAAGAGGCGAAAAGCAGAAAATCCTTGTCGGAACCGGCCACGGCACCTGCACCTGCCAGGGGGCGGCTTTCGAATATATCCTCAACATCGAGCACGAAGCGCGCAAAGCCGGGATACGGGACAAGGTCGATATCAAGTGGATCTCCAACGAACCCTACCTGGGCGACTTTGGCATGGACGGAATGCACCTGGGCTCCATGGGCTACGTCATGAGCGCCAAACTCCTGGGCGAATCCCTCTTCGCAGAGCGGGGAATCCACTGGCTCCTCGACGCCCACGTCAACGAGGTCCAGGAGGGCAAGCTCAGCTATGAGCAAATCGACGGTAGCGAAGGAGAAGAGGCGTTCGATTTCGCGATGCTGATTCCACCCTTCAGCGGCGTGGGACTCAAAGCCTACGACAAAGCCGGCGAAGAGATCACCGACAAACTCTTCCTCCCCAACGGCTTCATGAAAGTCGATGCCGACTACAGTGCCAAACCCTACGCCGAGTGGAAAGCCAGCGACTGGCCGGTGACCTACCACAACCCCGACTACGGCAACATTTTCGCCGCCGGGATCGCCTTTGCGCCTCCCCATCCGATCTCCAAGCCGCGTAAATCTCCCAACGGAACCATGATCACGCCGATGCCTCCACGCACCGGAATGCCCTCGGGCACCATCGGCAAAGCGGTCGCCCACTCCATCAAAAACCTCATACTCAACGGAGAGCACGGCCCTCTGCGAAGCGCTTCGATGGCCGAAATGGGCGCCATCTGCGTCGCCTCGGCGGGAACCGGATTCAAGGCAGGCCAGGCGATCAGCTTTACCGTCTATCCGATCGTCAAAGACTTCGAAAAGTATCCGGGCACCGGCCGGGACACCGGCCGCACCTATGGAGAGATCGGTGTCTCCGGACACTGGATCAAATACCTGCTCCACCACATCTTCATCTACAAAGCCAAGCTCCATCCCGGCTGGACTTTGATCCCCGAATAAGAAAGGAGAAAACTATGAGCATCATCAAAGAGGAACTCAACTTCGCCGACCCTCAGTTCGAAACCACGATGATCCCCGGTAAGTTTCAGCGGGCCATGCGTCACTGTATCCTATGGCAATTTATCCGCATGGTCTTTTTCGGCTTTCGAAGCATCGGTATCATCTTGCTCAATCGAAGAAATGAACGGGACATCCCCGTCTAAGTATTTCGATGTCCCTCTCTTCGCTACACTATCCCAGGGGAGCAACCGTCAGATCGGCTATTGCTTAGTGTGTAGCAATGAGAATTACACTCTTTTTTGCCTTTTCCTCATATAGACTACGACCAGATTGAAACAAAATTCCGCCAAGAGGAAAAGCTCCCGTATCGAGAGAATCTCCAAAAGCGGCGTCCCTTCACGAAGGGTGGAGAAATCAAGATGACATCGAAAACCGTAACCCTCCCGAGGCACCGGAAGCTCGGGCAGGTCACGCAGGTAATCCACTTTCAAGGAGACGTTGGGATCGCGCCCCTGTCGCACAATCCTGCCGAGTGTCCCCTCGAAGTCTTTCCGATTCAAGGCGATCTCGGCATGAACATTATGAGAGAGAACATTACGGACAAAAGAGAGCAGATCGACCAAGCCTGCATAGCGCTCCGAAAGCCTCTTCTCTACAAACTTCCGAAAAGGACCCGGCAGCTTCAATGCCTCCACCATCCCCATAGCGACTCCCCGGATCGCGTTAAACTCGACAAAATATTCGAAAAGTGTCGGCTCCTCCTCCCTTGTATCAAAACTCTCCTCCAAAAGATGCCGAAGCAGGATCGTATCAAAGTAATAGGTTGTATCGTCGTCAAAAGTTTTCATCAGCACTTTTTCTGCCAAAGGCGTCAAATCATTCCTTTTGGCAAGACGGTCAAAAAAGATCCCAAGATGGAGAAAATAGAAGTTCTGCTCGATCAATAAAAGTGCATCATTCTCAAGTGTATTCTTGTGCTGCTTCATGGCCTTCATCTCCTAAGCGACGGAAACAGCCGCTGTTTTGAATATATTTTATCGTGAGATCTTTTTCATTATCTGACACTATCTTATATTTTAATTGAACTTATGTTTTGTACAATCAAATTGATTTTACCGTATTTTCAGTTTTAAATAAGCCCTCCACCTCTATAATCGGTAAAGTTTTATTTACTATTGGAGGAGACGATGGATCAACCTTATCTGCTGGTGGCAGATCAGTTACCGGATTTCCCGCTGGATGAATCGATTCATGTCACGACAAGAGAATCCGACTCCGGAAATTTCCTGGTGGCCAATAGTCCGACGGTTCATGCCCATATCATTGCACCTGAAATAGATTACTACCTACGCAACAGCTTGGACTCTTCCGGTGACAAGATTCACAATATTCCCCTGCTTTATGAAGTCCGCACCCTTGTCTTTGATCTGGCCCAGGATATCGACTACGAACAGGAGGTCGGTCAAAAGGTTTTGATCGTTGCGGAAGAACTCCCTCCCGGACTTATCGAAGAATTATCCCGGCAGGGCTTTACGCCCCTTGATTTGCATCCTGGGGAGATCACGGGAGTCGAAGGACACATCGGAGCCCTCCGGGTATCTACCGCCAAACGCCTCCGCACCTCCCTCGAAACCGATCAGATTCTTTGGTACGATGCCCCGGATTTTGCCATGAAGCAAAGCGGAGTCTACGACGCCAAGGAGCTCGGTTGGGAAGAAGCCCTGCGACGCTTGCAGGAAAACAGCCGCCGATACCGCTACAAAAACTTTCTCCTCTACGATGCAAATATCTGCCAATATCACGAACGCCCCCTCAAGGAGACTTGCGGCAAATGCGAAGAGGTCTGCCCCACCGTTGCCATCCTCAAAATCGACGAGGAACGTCATTTGAAGTTCGACCCGATCAACTGCCACGGCTGTGGGGGTTGCGTCAGCGTCTGTCCCTCCGGCGCACTGGATTTCTCCCAGATGCCGCGAATGGCCTTTGCCGAAGCGGCCCGATATTATGCGGGACATGCAGTGCTCTTGATACCTTCGGAACTTGACGTTCCTCCGATGTCTCTCAAGGCCGGAATCCTGCCGATGGGACTGGAGGGACGCAAGTTTCTCGACGAGGTGCGTCTGCTGACCCTAGTGCAAGAGAGTGGAAACGCAGTGATCTTTTATACAGATATCGTCTCCAAGGGCACGGCCGAAGCGGTCCGGATGCTCAATGAAATCTTCCGGCGCAAGTACGGGAAACAGGCCGTCTGGCTCTGCCAAAACGCCGAAGATCTCCGCGAAGCGATCGAAAAGGCAGAATCTATCGAAGAGTGCCGCTACAGTATCAACGAAGAGGGGATGAAAAAACGGGAGATCTTTACCTACCGAATGGCTCATCTGGTGGGCGACGAGGATCTGGGAATCCTGGAGACGGGGCCTCACATCCATTACGGTACGGTCCGAATCAACGAAGCCGCCTGCACCCTCTGTATGAGCTGCGTCGGCGTCTGCAACGTAGCGGCGCTGACGGCCCATCCCGAGGACAATACTTTGAAATTCAACGCTTCCCTCTGCACCGACTGCGGCTACTGCGAAACCGCCTGCCCCGAAGCGAACTGCCTGGAGGTGATCCGGGACACCTTTGCTCTGGCCCCCTCTTCCTTCGTCAAACAGACGATGGCACGCGACGAACTCTTTCGCTGCATCGAGTGCGGCAAAGAGTTTGCCACGGTCAAATCGATCGAAAAAATCGCCGCCATGATGGCTCCGCGCTTCGGCGACGACCGGGCCAAAATCCGCGCACTCTACTGCTGCGCCGACTGCAAACCCAAGGTGATGCTGGGTGATTACCTCAAACGAATGGAGCAGGCATGAACAAAGAATCGGTCAACCCCGCACGATCCCTCTACTACGGATTTCTCAGCAAAATGCTGGTCTTCACGACGGCTACGGATCGCTACGACGGAGTCCGGGAGGCGCTTGATGCGATGATCGCCAATCCCCTGGACACCAATTCGGGCGAAGCTCTCAAAGAGATTCGGGAGTTCATAGACGCCCACGGTTACGCCGGACTGGTGGAAGAGTATGACGAGATCTTTCACAACCCCGAACGCCCGGTCATACGCACCACCGCCTCCTTTTACCACGAAGGGGTCGAAAGCGGACGGCGACTCCTCGAGGTCCGGAACTTTCTGGCGAAAACCCGCATCCGCCGCGATGAAAAACGCTACAAAGAACCCGAAGACAGCGCGGGGTTTTTGATGACCTTCATGCACGAACTTATCGAGATGGAGATGGCGGGAGAGGAGAGCTCGCAAAATATAGCCCACTGTCTGTTTGCCGAGGTGATCAACCCTTTCCTCGAAGACTTCCTGCCCAACCTCTACGAGCACGACCGAGCCAACGCCTACGCATCTCTGGCGGTGGTGGCATACGCATTTTTGGAATTTGAACGGATCTATTTCCAGGTGCCCAGACCCCGTCCCAGGGAACTCCCCGTTGAACAAGAGGGGGCCGGATGTGAATTTACGGCGGATCTGGAGGCGAAGCGTCGGGAATCGAACCGCCTGAAGAAAGTGGCGGACTCTCTGGTGCAGAGCTGTTCCCTCGAAGACGCCGCGCCCGAAAGCGGCATCGAAGAGGTCTGATCCCGATGGGTCGGGGGAGCGAAGCGACCAAGCCTCCCGCTTCGTTCTCCCGACCTATCCCCGAAGATAGGCAAATCCAAGGAAAGGAGGGCGGTATGAAAAAAGAGCGACGCGGTTTTCTCAAAAAACTGGCCGGCGCAGGCGCCGTAGCGGCTTCGGCCGGAACGGTCGCCGCATTGGCGAGTGAAAAGCAGAAAACCGAACCCGATTCCAACGGCGTCGTGGTGGGGCACTCTCGGAAAAAAGAGATCCTCTATCGAAAAACCGCGGCATGGGAAGAGTATTACAAAAACGCCCTGTAGGGGCTGGGTTTATCTATCTCAAAGGAGAGATCGAATGAAACAGAAACATGATCAGGCTCTCAAGAGCAGAGTGGGCCGACGATCGTTTCTCAAGATGGCAGGATTGGCGGGAGCATTTGGAGCGACCGGCGCATTCGCATCGGCAGGAGTAACGAGAGCGGCCACGGAAGAGGAGATCAAAGACCCGTTCCCCGGATCGAAAAAGATCAAAACCATCTGTACCTCCTGCTCCGTAGGATGCGGTGTAATAGCAGAAGTGCAGAAGGGAGTATGGGTTCGACAGGAAGTGGCACAGGATCACCCCGTCAGTCTTGGAGGACATTGCTGTAAGGGTGCCGATATGATCGATCTGGTCCGCAGCGAAGTCCGCCTCAAGCATCCGATGGTCAAGGAGAACGGAAAATGGAAGCGCATCAGTTGGGATGACGCCCTGGACCGAATCTCCAAGAAACTGGCGGATCTGAGAAAGACGAGCGGTCCCGATTCAACTATCTTTCTCGGTTCGGCGAAATTCGGAACGGAACAATCCTACTATTTCCGAAAATTCGCCGCGATGTACGGGACCAACAATATCGACCATCAGGCCCGGATCTGACATAGCGCAACAGTCGCCGGTGTGGCGAATACATGGGGTTATGGCGCTATGACCAACCATCTGGGAGACATTCAGAATGCAAAAGCGATCATCATTTTCGGAGCCAATCCGGCCGTAAATCATCCGGTAGGCTTCCAACATTTTCTCAAAGCCAAGGAGCGCAACAACGCGAAGATCATCGTCGTCGATCCGCGCTTTACGCGTACGGCCGCCAAAGCCGACCATTATGTGCGTATCCGTCCGGGAACCGACATTCCCTTCATGTACGGCATGCTGCACCTGATTTTCAAGCACGGCTGGCAGGATGAAAACTTTATCAAAGACCGCGTCTACGGCATGGATGATGTCATGCAGGAGGCGAAGAAGTGGACGCCGGAAAAGGTCGAAGAGGTCACCGGTGTCCCGGCGTCCCAGTTGATCCAGGTCACCCGGCTCTACGCTTCCTCTCGCCCCGGTACGCTGATTTGGGCCATGGGCCTGACCCAGCACTCGATCGGTTCCTCCAACACCCGGATGGCACCGATCCTGCAGTTGGCGCTGGGCAACATGGGCGAAGAGGGCGGCGGGTGCAACATCCTTCGCGGTCACGACAACGTGCAGGGGGCCACCGATATGTGCTGCCTCTCCCACACTTTGCCGGGCTATTACGGCCTGAGCGACGGAGCATGGAAATATTTCGCCAAACAGTGGGGCGTGGATTACGAATGGCTCAAAGGTCGTTTCAAAGATAAGAAATGGATGAACGCCAAGGGCTTCACCCTGGCGCGCTGGTATGCCGGCGTTCTGGCCGGGAAACCCGGTGAAGACAATATCCATAACGCCGGGACCAATATCAAGGCCCTGGTCGTCATGGGCAACGGAATCACCTCCATCGCCCAGCAGGCCAAGGTCAAAGAGGCCCTGGACAATCTGGAACTGATCGTCTTGGCCGACCCCTTCGTCAACGAAGCGGCGGTCTTGACCGACAAGAAGGACAATATTTTCCTACTCCCGGCGGCGACTCAATTCGAAACCAGCGGTTCGGTCACGGCCACCAACCGCTCCGCCCAGTGGCGCAGCAAGGTCGTGGATCCTCTCTACGAGAGCAAACCGGACCAGGAAATCATGTTCGAACTGGCCAAGCGGCTAGGCTTCTACGACGAATTGACCCGGGGCATGCTCATGGGTATCGACGAAGAGACCGCCCAGCCCAAACAGGTCAAAAAGAGTTTCAAATGGCCCGAGGATGCCACCGACGAGATCGCCCGGATCATCAAAACCATCGGTCTGACGGGATGGACCGCCGAGCGGCTGAAAAAACATCAGGAAAACTGGCATATGTTCGACCAGGTAAGCCTCCGCGGATACGGACCCATGAAGGGCGAGTATTACGGCCTGCCCTGGCCCTGCTGGACCGAGACCCACTCGGGCAGCCCCGTCCTCTACGACATTCACCGCCCGGTCAAGGAGGGCGGTATGGGCTTCAGGAACCGTTTCGGCCTGGAGCACGACGGCGTCAACCTGCTGGCCGGCCCCCATTCGGCCCCCGTCGGCTCCAAGGTCGACGGCGGATATCCGGAGATTACGGCGGAGAATATCGAAAAGGTGCTGGGCATCACTCTCACTCCGGAAGAGAAGAAAAAGATCGGCAAAAACTGGAAAGTAGATGCCAGCGGCATCATCGCCAAAAAGTGTATGGAAGCGGGGATCGCCCCTTACGGCAATGCCAAAGCGCGGGCGAAGGTATGGAATTTCCCCGACCCGATTCCTCTGCATCGGGAACCGCTGCACTCGCCGCGTCCGGATCTGGTGAAAAAGTATCATACCTATCCCGACAAGCCCAACCACTATCGGGTCGATACCAAGTACGCCAGCATCCAGGATGCCAAAGACTGGTCCAAGGAGTTCCCCATCAATCTGGTCACCGGCCGTCTGGTCAACATGAACGGCGCCGGCGCCGAAACCCGGTCTTCCAAGTATCTAGCGAAACTCTCGCCGGAGATGTACGCCGACATCAACCCCGACTTGGCCGCCCGACACGGTATCCGGGACGGAGAGATGATGTGGGTCCATTCCCCGGAGGGCGCCAAGATCAAGGTCAAGGCACACTATACCTACAGCGTCAGTCCCGATCGGATCTTCCTGCCGATGCACTTCGCCGGACATTTCCAGGGCGAAGATCTCAGTGCGAAGTATCCGGAGGGCACGCGACCCTATGCGGTGGGAGAGAGTGCGAATACCGTCACCAACTACGGCTACGATATCGTCACCCAGATCCCCGAAACCAAAGGCGGCCTCTGCCGCATCGAAAAAGCGTAGGGGGTGCGAGATGAATGCATATGCACGTATGAAATTCTATTGTGACGAAGGTCGCTGCATCGAATGCAACGGCTGCAGCGTCGCCTGCGACGAAGCCCACGAACTTCCCGTCGGTATCAGCCGTCGAAAGGTGGTCACGGTCAACGACGGCGTTCCGGGCAAAGAGTTCTCCCTATCCGTCGCCTGCATGCACTGTACCGACGCGCCCTGCGAGCAAGTCTGTCCGGTGCACTGCTTCTATATTCGCGAAGACGGTATCGTCTTGCACGACAAGGAGATCTGCATTGGATGCGGCTATTGCCTCTACGCCTGTCCCTTCGGAGCGCCGCAGTTCCCCCAAGACGGAGCTTTCGGCACCAAAGGGGTCATGGACAAATGCACCATGTGCGCCGGCGGTCCCGAGGAGACCAACAGTGCCAAGGAACGCGAACTCTACGGCCAGAATCGCCTCGCCGAAGGCAAGGTGCCGGTCTGTGCCGCCATGTGCTCGACCAAGGCGTTGCTCGTCGGAGACGAAGAGTCCGTCTCGAAAATCTACCGCGAACGGGTCATGGCCCGGGGCAAGGGCGTACAGTCGGCCCCCTACGGCTGGGATATAGCCTATGGCAACAAGTAAAAGCGCCCCCCGCCGTGGCTTCTGGAGCCGGAACAAGGCCTATATCCTTGTTCTTCTCGGCTTTGCACTGCTGACTTATTGGTACTTCTGGCTGGCAACTATCGCTGATATTCAGTATGTCTACCGGTATTTCCTGCAGATGCTCCACGGCAATTTCACGGGTCAGCTCGTCCCGTTCGATTCCCTGACCCACTACCAGCAGATGGAGGTCGGACTCTTCGGCCCCCGATACGACGCCATCGCTCCGGAGGTAATCCGGGCATTTCGCGAACGGCAGGAGATTTTGCCCTATGTCTTCGCGGTGGAATTCACCGCCTTTCTCATCGCCTTCATCCTTCAAGGAGGGCGCAAAAAGGCGACCGTCACCCATCCTGAAGACAAGGTGCAGGTCTATTCGCTCTTTCAGCGTTTCGTCATCCTGCTCAATATTCTGCTGGTGCTTTATCTCTTTGTCACGGGATTTTCGATCACCTTCGGCAACTGGACCGGAGGCGGTTTGATCCCGCGCTATATGCGGATGACTCACGAATTGGTGGGCTTGGCATGGATCCCGATTTGGCTGATCGTGACGATCATCGCCTTCAAGGATCTCAAGTTCTTCGTCCGGCCCAGTTCGCGGCTCTTTGGGAAGATCTTTCTCAAAGGCCGCTACACGCCGATGAAACGGATCAACTACCTGGCCTTCGTCGCCTTTGGGTTCATCCTGATCGTCAGCGGCTTTTTGCTCTGGTATCTCTACCCGGATCCCAAGACGCATGCCCAGATCATTCAGTTCAAGCGGCTGATGCTCTTCATGCACTTTATGGGAAGCGCGATCATCTCGTTCTTCCTTTTTGAGACGGTTTATACCTATTTCGTCTCGGTGCAGGGCTACTTGCCCGCCGTGATCACCGGCAAGGTTCCCCGGGAGTACTTGGAGCAGCTCGCTCCCGACATCCTGGAGGAGATCGAAGGTTACGAACGATAACCTCCCCCACTTTCGGGGAGAGGTTTTTTCAATAGACTGAAATATGCAAAATCGGCATATTAAAAAGGAGAACGGATGGACGCGCTATACCAAACGGAGATTGTCAAGATCGTCGACGGGAAAAAACGCCCCACCGCCGATACCCTCGTACGCGAAGTCCGGCTGGATCTGATCGTCAACGGCCGGCGTGCCGGCGCCGTGATGGCGACGCCGGTAGACCAGGAAGCCCTGGCACTGGGCTATTTGATGAGCGAGGGAATCATCGGCAACTACGACGATGTGGAGAGTCTCCGATTGGAGAAGGAGGGGACCCGGATCGTGATCAACGCCCGGATCGACGATGCACGTCTGCATCGTCTCGACAGCGAGGGCGTCGTCATCAGCGGTTGCGGCCGCAGCAGCACCGCCAACATCGACCCCGACGCCATCGAAGCGAAGGTGATGAGGGACGCAACGCGCATCCCCGCTTCGCTGCTGAGCACCGAGATGGAGCGCTTCTACACCGAATGTCCCCTCTACGAGCAGACCGGTTGCGTCCATACCGCCAAACTCTTCCTCCAAGACGGCAGCTTCACTTTGGGCGAGGATATCGCCCAACACAACACCATCGACAAAGCCATCGGCAAAGCCCACCTGGAGGGGAAAAACCTCGAAGGATCCTTCCTGATGGTCAGTGGCCGGCTCAGCTCCGAGATGGTCGCCAAGGCGGTGATGCACTCGATCCCTATTCTCGCCTCCCGCACCGCCAGCACCTGTCTGGGGGTTCAGATCGCCCGAAAATTCGGCCTGACCCTTATCGGATTCGTCCGGCAAGGCCGCATGAACATCTACGCCAACGAAAGGAGAATCGATGTCCCAAACCCTGGATGAGCTAATCGAACGCTATCGCGGAGACGACGGAAAACTCAGCTGCGCCAATGCCTTCAAAATCGCCCACAAACTACGCCGTAGTCCCAAAGAGGTCGGCCAGAGAGCCCATGAGCTGGAGGTTCGCATCAGCGCCTGCGATCTGGGGCAGTTCGGCCGTCAGCCGATGGGGACATTCCGACCCGAGGTCCTCGAAGATCTTCAGCCGCTTGCCGACGATCAGGGACGCGTCTTGTGCAAAGAGGCCCGAGAACTGGCCAAAAAGAGCAACCTCAAAGCGGTGCGCACCGCCATCAAGGAGGGCGGGCTCGACGTGATCTATTGCGAGCTGGGATGCTTCACCGAAAAGAAGCGCACCCGCCTCTTCGTCCGCACCAAAACCTGGATCGAAAACCAGAAACACGAACTGCTCTTCGGCATGGGTAAGACCGAAATCCTGGAGCAAATCGAGCGGCACGGCTCCATCGCCAGAGCTGCCGAAGCCCTGGGGATGAGCTACAAAAAGGCATGGAGCCATATCAAAATCCTCCAAAGGAACCTCGACGACATCCTGGTGGAAACCCGACCGGGCCGTGGGGAGGAGAGCGGTACGAAGCTCACCCCCAAGGCTCGGGAGTACATCCAAAACTACCGACAGCTCCAGAACGAAATCGAAGCCTTTGCCAACGAACGCTTCAAAGAACTTTTTTTGAAAAAGAGAAAAGGATCCGGCAAAAGCTCCCAGAAACAGGATCCATCCACAAACCCTCAGAGTAAGGAGGAAGACTCATGATAGGCAAACTCGTCGCCGCTGGAGCTTTGATCTTCTTTTCCCTCCACGCTGGAGGCCCCGAAAAGGTCGTCGTCTTTCACGCCGGCAGCCTTTCCGTCCCTTTTTCCAAAATGGAGAAGGCCTTCGAAGCCAAATATCCCCGATACGATCTGGTACGCGAAGCGGCCGGCAGTAGGGCCTGTGCCCGCAAGATCACCGATGTCGGAAAAAGAGCCGATGTGATGGCCAGTGCGGATTACAAGGTCATCGACGATCTCCTTCGGCCCGACTACGCCAAATTCACCGCCAGCTTCGCCACCAACGAAATGGCCATCGCCTACACTCCCCATTCAAAATACGCCAACGAGATCAACGCCTCCAACTGGCCGAAGATTCTTCTGCGCAAAGGGGTCAAGGTCGGCCACTCCAACCCCAACCTCGATCCCTGCGGCTACCGCTCGATGCTGGTGACCCAACTGGCAGAACGCTACTATGGGATTCCGGGCTTTTTCGACAAGCTTTTCGGCTATGGCAAACGATACGAAAACGGCAAAGAGAACAAAACCAAAGTCATCGTCCGCCCCAAGGAGACCGATCTGCTCGGTCTCCTTGGGGCAGGAGCCTACGACTACCTCTTTATCTACAAGTCGGTCGCACGCCAACGTGGGCTCAAGTTCATCGAACTCTCTCCAAAAATCAGCCTCAAAGCGCAAAAATATGCCGATTACTATCGGCAGGTACGATTCGAAGTTACGGGGAAAAAACCCGGAGAGTGGATCGTCAAAGAGGGCGCGCCCATGATCTACGGCATCACCGTCGTCCAAAACGATGCAAAAAAACTTCCGCCCAATCTCGAAGGCGCCGCTGCTTTCGTCAACTTCGTCCTCTCGCCCGAAGGGCAGGAGATCATGCGTTCAAGCGGCCAGGGGGTGATCGACCCGCCCGTCGTCACCGGCGACACCTCGATCCTGGAGCGCTGATGCTGCGGGCGGAAAAGCTCTTTTTGCGGCGGGGGGAGTTCATGCTCCAACGCCTCGACTTTACCGTGCCGACGCACGACTACTTCGTCCTGCTCGGACGCAGCGGCAGCGGCAAGACGATGCTGCTCGAGTCGATCGCCGGTATCCAGCCTATCGAAGGGCGACTCTACTGGGAAGACCGAGAGATCACCCGCCTACCGCCAGAACGGCGCGATTTCGGCTTCGTCTATCAGGATTTTGCCCTTTTCCCCAATTTCGATGTCCGGGGCAATATCCGCTTCGCCGAACGCTACAAACCGATCGTCGAGGCCGAGAAGCTCTTTGAGGACCTGGTGGATTTTTTGGGCTTGTCCTCGCTTCTTGATCGCAATATCCGCCATCTCAGCGGAGGCGAAAAACAGCGCGTCGCTCTGGCCAGAGCGATCTTTTCGCGGCCCAAAATGCTGCTGCTCGACGAGCCGCTCAGCGCCATCGATCCCACCTTCCGCAATGCCATCATGGCCTCCCTCAAAGAGATCACCTCCCGCTACGACACGACGGTTTTGCATGTGACCCACAACTTTCGGGAAGCTTCCTATCTGGCCGATCATATCGCCGTGATCCTCGACGGCAAGATCCTCCAGACCGGCCGGGCCGAAGAGGTGCTCCACAAACCCACCAGCATCGAAGTGGCGAAGTTTTTGGGATTTAAAAACCTCTTCCCCGCCTCCCTCCTGGGCTTCGATCAGGAACAGCGATACTTCACCATCGATCCCAACAAGATCCGATTCGACGGCCGATGCCGCGAGGGCGACTACCGATTCGACTGCACCGTCGAGCGGATCATGGGGATCACCGACCACTACAAAATCTTCGCTAGCGTCGGAACGCACCGCTTCTTCGCCAAGGTTCCCAAGGCACTGATGGCCTCCACCGCTCTGCGAGAGGGGGCAAAGACCCCTCTGTGTTTCAACCGAAAAGACATAGGAATCATCTGATGGACAATCGGGGATTTTACGCACTTTTTATCTTTCTAGGCTCGATTGCGGCGCTTTTTCTTATCGCGCCGCTTTTCAAACTCTTTTGGGGTGTAGGTGCGGCGGGGCTGACCGAAGCCTTCGGCGATACCGAAATCCTCTCGAGTATCGCCTTGACCATGAGAACGGCGCTTGCGGCCGTCGCCTTCGTCGCCTTGACGGGGATTCCCCTGGCCTACCTCGTCGCCCGGCACGATTTCCCTGGCAAGGCGGCTCTGGAGTCTCTGATCGACCTGCCCGTGATGGTCCCCCACACCGCCGCAGGCATCGCGCTGCTGGCGGCTTTCGGTAACGGATGGGTGCAGCGCATGGGACTCGACTTCGTCGACAGCACTACCGGCATCGTCGCGGCGATGGCCTTTCTCTCCGCCCCCTTTCTCATCAACGGTGCCAAAGAGGGGTTCAAAAAGGTCGATGTACGGTATGAACATGTCGCCCGCACTCTGGGTGCCGGGCGCTTCGGTGTCTTTTGGCGTATCGCCTTACCCGGAGCCCGCCAGGAGATCCTCAACGGCGCCTTGATGATGTGGAGCCGCGCCCTGGGGGAGTTCGGCGCCGTCGTGATCATCGCCTACCATCCCATGGTGGCCCCGGTGCTGATCTACGACCGCTTCAACAGCTACGGCCTCAAATATTCGGCTCCTGTCGCCGCAGCCATGATTCTGGTCTCCGTCGTCGTCTTTATCCTCGTGCGCTGGCTCAACAACCGGAGCAACCGGATATAGCTACAATTGAACCAAACTTTTAATAAGGAGTACACATGTTCGTCAAACTCAACAACCGAGTCTACCTCAACACCGATCGCATTACCCGCGCCAAAGTAGCCGACAAAGCGGGAGAGATCCGCATCCATTTCTACGAAGGCTTGCATGTCGTGGCCAAATCGAAAAAGTTCAAAAGCGTGGAAAAAGCGATGGAGTGGATCGAAAAAAATCTCAAAGCCCCCTCCAACTAGCCGGGAGGCGCTTCGTTCTTCCGAAAGAAGAAGAGACAAAGAGCCCTCTTAGAGGGCGAGGGTGGACTCCCAGTTGCCGTGGAGATTGCACTTGGCGACGGCACGCAGCTTCTTGAGTCCCTCTTTCTTGACTCGTGCTCCCAGGTAACCACGGGATGTCACCGGTTCGAGATCCACTGAAGCGACCTTTTTCCCGTCAGCGTAGAGCTCCATCTCGTAGATCCAGTGATCGGGGGTGCTGGGGTGAATGATCCCTTTCTGTCCGACGGTCACTTCTACCAACACGTACCCCTTTGCATCCGTCTCCCCGACTTTGATTTCGGGGGTATGTTTGAGTTCAAACTTGGAAGGATGTTCGGGATCTTTTATCTTCATCTCCTGCTTGTTGACGATTTTCTTCTCGTCATATCCGTAGGCTGCACTTGCCGCCATTGCGATGAGTGCTCCTTTGAGCAGCGTTCTGCGCTCCATCTCGGCTCCTTTCTATAATAATAATTTTACCTTCTGATAAATCTCAGTCGGTAAACTATAATTTACCATAAAATTATTTTATTTCACTTTACCTTCTCAAGATGGAGGCGATAAATTCCGTTCCGGACCTTGGAGAGAACGCCCGACTCCATCAGCTGCCGAAAGACTTTGACGACGGTAGGCTTGCTGATTCCGGTCTCCTCCACGATCTCGGCATAGGAACGATGCAGAAGATACTCGTCGTCGAGATGCCCGACGATATAGCGCACCAGCTCCACCTGCTTGCCTTCGGAAACGAGTGAAACAAGGTGGATAACCATCCGATTCCTTTCCATCTCCCGCTCCTGGATACGGGGCAGTAACGCAGCATAGAGGGTTTGCAACAGCTCTTTGAGATTGATCGGCTTGACCAGATAGTCCCGGACATGCAATCGAATCGCTTCGAGTAAAAACTCCGTATCGGTGTAAGCCGTCGCCATGATGACAGGTACATCGATATCGAAACGTTCTCGAATCTTTCGTATACACTCCAAGCCGTTTTCGTTTTCCAATAGAATGTCAGCGAGGATTACGTCTACCCGCTCACTCTCGAGTACCTTCCATGCCTCCTCGCAACTGCGTACGGCAAATGTCTTGGCACTAAAATCCTCCAGAATCGACGCCGTATGCTTCAAGAGATCCGGATCGTCTTCGATATAGAGAATATTAAAGCGGTTGAGCTGCTCCAGGTCAATCTCAGATTGTCTCATGATTGAACTCCTTCGGATGTTTCGGTGTTCGGGGAAGTTCGATGACGAACATGGCACAGCGCTGCATCTTCCCACCCTTTACCCCGAGTTTGTGGCGGATATTTTTCACATAGATTCTACCCTCCATATGCTTTTCGATCAACTGTTTGGACATATAGAGTCCGATTCCCGTACCTGCCCCTTTGTATTTCGTCGTGAAATAGGGCTCGAAAATCTTGGGAAGGATCTCCTCGGGAACGCCGCCGGCATTGTCGATAACGCTGATGGAAACGCGCCGGAAAGATGGCTTGACGTAGATGGCGATCTTTCCCTCTGTAACGCCCCGTTCTTTCAGCGCGTCCCTGGCGTTGTTGATCAGGTTCAGCAGTACGTGGACCAGTTCGTTTTCATAGCCGTAAATCGTGAGCGAATGGCGCATCTCGAACATCACTTCGATCCCTTCCCGATCCAATTGATAACGCGTCAGATCCAGCGCTTTGAGGATTGCGGTGCGCAGATCGAACCTGTCGTAACGCTTGTGGGGATGGAAAAAGGTTCGGAAATCCTCCAGCGTTTCGGACATATTTCGAGCGATTTTCATCGCATCCGAAACCTTCTCTTCCAAAAGGCGCTCATCCAGCTTTCCGGCCAGATATTTGGCTTCGATCCCCTGGATAATCATCGTCATCGTTCCCAGAGGCTGACGCCACTGATGGGCGATGTTTTGAAGCATCTCTCCAAGACTGGCCATCTTTGCCTGCTGGAACATCACCCAATCCTTTTTTCTACTGTTTTGCACCTCCCGTTCGATCCGCCGTTCCAGAGATCGGTTCAGTTCGATCAACTCCCGCGTCTTAAGCGCTACTTTGCTTTCCAGAGATTCATTGAGCTTTTTGAAATGGTTGACCAACAAAATGGTTATAAGAATACTCAAGATAAAAACCAGAACGATCAGAATCGTCAGCATCACGATACTGCGTTCGAAGAGGCGATCGTTCATTCGTTTCTCTTTGATCGCCTCTTTTAAATGCTCCGCTATGAGACCGGTCAGGTAGATATTGGCACTTTGAAGGTTCGAAGAAAGAGAGTGCAAGAGATCGGAATCGGGTTGTTCGCTACGGCGAAGAGTCTCGATCAGATGTCGCGTCTGTTTGGCAATCTGTTCATGGCGCTCTTGAATTTTTCGGGGAAGTTCTTTGCGATAGTAGTTACGATCCGATTTCTCCCCCGATTTATAAAAAAGGGTGGCGAGCAAAGCATGGGCATAGTGCGAGGCTCCCTCGGGTCTTCCCCCGATCGATTTACGATAAGCGCTCCACTGTCTCCCCGCAATCTCCAGGGCGGACTCCAACACTTCAGCCGCATCTTCCGGATCGACGCTTCTCTCGGAGATTTCCCGAAGCGTTTCGTCGATATTGACACTGTAGATATCTTTCATATTCTCCAGATGCACCTGAGGAATCGTCCGTTGTCCATAAAGGGTTTCGTAATCGTATTTGATCGAAAATATCGAGACCAGCATCAACCCGCCGATACTGATCATACCCAGAGAGATAATGACGACGAGCATCCGGGTTTTCTTGGAAAATTCCAATTCGTCGAGCCATCGGTTTAACGATGGAATCGGCCTCTTCATCGCAGTGTCCTCGGTACGGAAACAAAGCGTCCCTCCTGATAGCGGAAGAGGTACGTTCGATCCAAAAGCGCACCGTTTTTATAGTTCAGTGGGATTCCGCCGATGGATTCTCCACTCAGTCCTTTCAGGGAGTGGATGAGTCGTTCCGCCTTCGATTCATCGCCGAGACGCTCAAGCGCGCGAATCACCGTTTTGGCGGCCAAAAAAGATTCGAACGATGCGAAAGATCCCCGTGTATTGGGATCGGTACTCCCAAGCAGACGGCGATACTCTCTCGCCGCCGGTAGCGAAGGATCGTCATAGGAGGGCACCGTAGAAGAAAACAGAATACCTTGACTGAGATCGGGCCCAAGCTCACGGATCAAGGCATCGGCATTGACGAAGGAGATCGTCGCAAAGAGCGTATCCCCTGAGACCCCTTTGCGCCAGGCCCGGATAAAACGCGCACTGGGTTTGTAGGCTCCGACAATGACGACGACCTCCGGGGCACTGCGGCGCAGATCCTCCAACCCGTGGCGGATCGAGAGGGTATTGCGTTTGTAGGTTCCTTCTCCAACCAGCTCAATGTTCCGTTTTTTCAAAACTTGAGTCAGTGCGTTGAACCCATCGATTCCATAGGAGTCATTCTGATAGAAGATCGCGAAACGTTGGTAGCCTTTTTCATCGTGAAGGTAGTGAACGATCGTCTCCATTTCCCGGGCGTAGGAGTTGCGAAAGTTGACGATATTTTTCCATTCGGGATCCCTGAGAAAAGAAGCTCCCGTATAGGGGGCGATGAAGGGAACGACGTCGATATACGGCAGCACGGCTCTGCTGGTCGGGGTTCCGACAAATCCAAAAAGAGCACAGACATCGTCACGATCAATCAGACGACGAGTATTGGCCAGGGTTTTCGCCGGTTCATATTTGTCGTCGTAAACAATCAGGTCAATTTTTTTTCCACCGATTTCCCCCTTGCGATTTGCCTCTGAAAAGGCGAGTTCTGCTCCTTCTTTTACTTCCTTACCCAACTCTTTGTTTATGCCGCTTAGGGGCAACGAAGCTCCCAGCCGAATCTCATGACACTTTGAACTGCCGGACTTCGCCCACCAATAGATACTTCCCGAGATTAACACAATAATGATCAATACAAATCGGCGGCTAAAGTTTCGCATTTGCGTAGCGCGCCCTCCGGCGCTCTCCCTCCCGGATCACTTCGCCGCTTTTGTCCAGGTACTCCAGATAGGCGATGCAGTATTTGCGGCTCATGGAGCTTTTCTCTTTGAAGAGGCGGATATCGATGTAGCCCTCTTCCTGCATAATCACTTTCATCATCTCCAGCACGCGGCGCAGATTGCCCTCGGTGACGAAGAGGTTGTGGGCCAGGCGGATGACCTTTTTACGCCGGCTCAGGGATTTGAGCACCCGGTCCCCCTCCTTGCGGTCGATCATGAGCCGGTCGTAGAGGTTGTAGGGAGCTTCAGGGGTGATCCCCTCCTCGTCGAGGACTCTGTAGATGCGCTCTTCCAGGCCGTTTTGGAGCTGCTGCTCGTCCTGGTCGGCTCGCAGGTAGAGCCCCCGGGCCTCTTTGAGAACGCCCTCGTCGAGCATGCGATTCATCACCTCGGCCACCAGCGCTTCGCTGGCCCAGCGCATCCGCAGCGTCACCGCCGCGGGAGAGAGCAGCGCCTGGGGGTTGTGCTCGTAGATCGCTTCCAGTGCACGGCGCACCCGATCCATCGCCTCGGCGGGGTAGAGCACCAGCGCCTTTTCATCCACGAAAGCCCCCTCGATCCCCCGGGCGATCCCCAGCGCCTCTTCGTGGCTCAGGGCGAAGCGCTGCTGGCTGGAGATCAGGCCGAAGCCCCGGGCATGGTTGTGCAGCAGGATCTCGAAGGCTTTGGGAAAATCGCGAAGCCGCAGAACATCCAGCAGTGGAATTTTGCGGTTTTTGCGGATCGGTTCGCTGATAGGTACGAGCACTTCTCCCCCGCCGGTGAGCCGTCCTTTGTGCAAGACGACGAAGGGATCGCCGAATCGCGTAAAAGCCTTTTGGCTCAGGCGCAGCGATGCGTAGCGCTCGTCGGCGTAGTAGAGGATGCGCGCTTCGATGCGTTTGGAGCCGGTGATGAAGAGCACTTCGCTGCCGTGCGGCGGAGCGTCGCTGCGCTCTTTGAAGTGCACGTCGATCGTCGTAAATCCCCGGAAATAGCCCCGGCTACAGAGCAAAAAGCCCTTTTGCAGCTGCGTATGGGGCAGATCGAGCTGCAACGCCGCGCGTTGGTGGGTATGGGCCTCTTCGCTCTCGCGGCTGTGGATCTGGATCGCCCGGACGGCGGCGGCCTTGCCCAGCTCCGCGACGCTGATCTTCTGCCCCCGCTCGATACGGCCCGAAAGCACCGTACCCGTGACCACCGTCCCCACTCCTTTCGGAGAGAAGAGTCGGTCGATGTAGTAGCGGAAGAAGGGGGCATCCTCGCCCCTGCGCGCCTCGAGGCCGAAGAGAAGATCCTTGAGCCGCTCGATCGACGCCCCGTCGTGGATCGACGTGGGCAGCACCCCCACGAGCCGGGGGCCTTCGCTTTGGGTGAAGAGCGCTTCGACCTCCTCTTTGCGGCGTCGCAACGTCGCGTCGTCGACCCGGTCGGCTTTGCTCAGGGCGACGACGATGCGTTCGACGCCCACGATCCGCAGCACCGCTAAATGTTCCAGAGTCTGGGGCATGATCCCCTCGTCCGCGGCGATTACCAGCAGCGCCGCATCGAAGCCGAACGCGCCGCTGACCATGTTTTTGACGAGCCGCTCGTGGCCGGGCACGTCGATGAAAGCGACGTTGACCCCTTCGCGCCGCATATGGCAAAAGCTCAGATCGATGGTGATGCCCCGCTCCTTCTCCTGGACCGTCTCGTCTCCGTTGTAGCCGGTCATCGCCTCGATGAGGGCCGTTTTGCCGTGATCGACGTGGCCGGCGGTGCCGACGATCAGTTCGCGCATCGCTGCGCCTCCCATGCCCGGCTGCATGCGGCGATGCCTTCGAACTCCTCCTCGGCGATCGTCCGCAGATCCAGGACGAAGCGCTCGCTCTCGATCCGTCCGACGATCCGATGGGATCGAAAGTGGCGCTCCAGCGCTTGCGCATCCCCCTCCAACGCCAGCACGACGCTGGGGAGTCTACGGTTGGGTAGCGTCCCGCCGCCGACGTAGGTTTCACTGCGGCGGATCTCGGAAGGGATCGCGAGCATCGCTGCCAGTCGTCCGGCCCTCTCCTCCAGCTCTTCGGGAGTACGAAAGAGCATCCTCATGATCGCGATCCGCTCTATCTCTCCCCGCCGATAGGCCAAAGCGGTGCGCTCCAGCAGCGCCAGGGTCAGTTTGTCGACACGGAACATCCGCAGGATCTGATTGCGCTTGAGCTGATCGACGAGCGCCTTTTTGCCCACGATGATGCCCGCTTGCACCGCGCCAAAGAGCTTGTCGCCGCTGAAGCTCATCAAGGAAGGAGGCTCCTTCATCAGCCGCAAAATCGAAGGCTCGGAAGATCCAAGCCCCCAAGGCAGCTCGGGTAGATAGGCACTGCCCAGATCGTAGTAGTCAATCAAGCCGCGGCTGCGCGCCAGTCGCGAAATCTCGGCCATCTCCACCTCGGCGCTGAAGCCCTCGATGGCGTAGTTGGACTTGTGCACCTTCATCAGCATCGCCGTCTCTTCCCCGATCGCCGCTTCATAATCGTGCAGATGGGTTTTGTTGGTCGTGCCGATCTCTTTGAGCCTGGCTCCACTGGCGTTCATCACCTCGGGAATGCGGAAGCTCCCCCCGATCTCGACCAGCTCACCGCGGGAGACCACCGCCTCTTTGCCTTTGGCGAAGGTGTTGAGGATCAAAAAGACCGCCGCGGCGTTGTTGTTGACCACCAGAGCCTCTTCGCAATCTAAAAGGCCGCAAAGAGTGCGGGAAAGATGCTCATGTCGATCCCCCCGCTTCCCTTTCTCGAGATCGTACTCCAGGTTGCAATAGCCCGTCGCGATCTCGCGCGCCTCTTCGAAAAGCTCTTCGTCGATGGGAGCGCGCCCCAGATTGGTGTGCAAGATCACCCCCGTGGCGTTGACCACCGACTCGAGGGAAGGGTGCAGCATCGCCTCGTAGCGCTTACGAATACGCTCTTTAAGCGCCTGCTCATCGATCGAGTCGATCTTCTTCTCGGTAATAGCCCGACGCAAAGCGTCCAACTCAATGCGAATAGCGTCGGAGAGTATGGAGGGAGCGCAGGATGCAAAAAGCTCATCCTGTTTCAGCAGATCAACTTGGGGGATTTTTCGGTAGAGATTCATGAAGTTTCCTTATGTCTGAAGCTCACGGCTTCCGGAAGTCAAAACTACACACAGTATAACCAAATCAGCCCCAAACGCTCCAGAGTAAGCGAACCGCCAGTAGATAGAGTATCGCGGCGATGACCTTGCGCACTTGCTGCGGGCTTAGGCGGGTATGGAGCAGATGGTTGCCCGCCATCCCTCCGGCCACCGCCCCTGCAACGCAGGCACCCAGCAACGCCCAGTCGATCGTCACGAAGGTCGCGTAGCTAAGAAAGGAGCTCAGAGCCGAAAAGGGCACCACGAAGCTCACCGCCACCGCCACCTCCTTGGGCGGGAAACCGAGCAAAATCAGCATCGGCAGCAGCAGATTGCCTCCCCCAACGCCCAGCAAGCCCGCCAGCGTCCCGACGACCGCTCCCAGCAGCCCCATGACCCAGGCGGCGTCGATGTGGGCCTTGGGCTGCTTCTTGAAAAAGAGCATCATCGAAGCGCTGAAGATCAGAAAAAGGGCAAAGAGCAGCTTCACCAGCGTCGGATCTACCAGACGCGACAGCTGGGCTCCCAGGGGAGCAAAGATCGGCAGCGTCAGCGCCAGAGGAAGCACCCGCCTGATCCGCAACACGCCCCGACGCCAATTCATCACCGAAGAGGTGACGGTGGTGGAAAATCCCACAAAAAGCCCCGTCGCCTTGGCCAGGTTGAAGTCGATCCCCAGAAAGTGTAGGATCGGGATCAGGGCGATCCCCGCTCCCGCCCCTGCCATGGAAAAGAGCGTCGCTAACACAAAGGTCAAAAGAAAAAAGCCAAGCAACTCCACCCTATCCTTCCCCGTCTCTTCGATACCCGGCTCCCCCGGCAAAGGTACGCGGATTTTTTTCGACCGAGATCGAGGGGGCAAAGGCTTTGGCGGCTACGATGACCTGTTGCCCTACTTCAAGCGCGCGTGCTTCGGATGCGTCGATGACCAGCTCCACGATCTGCTGGCCGATGGCGACGACCGCCACGAAGATCGCGTCGCGTTCGAGAATCTCCAGCAACTCCCCCCGAAAGGAGAACTTCTGACTCCCTGCCGTCTGAAGGAGCAGATCCATCGGGGCCCCCTCTTCGACGATTCTGCCCCCCTCCAGATGCAGGACCCGATCTGCCAGACGGTAGATCTCCGCCGGATCATGGCTGACCATCAGGGTTGTGGTCCCAAACTCACGATGCAGACGCATAATCTCCTCCTGAAGCCTCCGGCGCATGGTCGGATCCAGGGCCGAGAGGGGCTCGTCCAGCAGCAAAATCTTGGGCCGACGCATCAGGGCGCGGCAGAGTGCCACCCGTTGTTTCTGCCCTCCACTGAGGGTGGCGGGATAGCGATCTTCCAAGCCCTTTAAATCGGTCAGTTCCAAGAGACGATCCGCCAGAGCCGGATCCTTGGCGGCATAGAGAAGGTTTTCTCGGACGCTTAGATTGTCAAAGAGCGCATACTCCTGAAAGACGAAACCCACGCTCCGCTGCTGAGGAGGCAGCCTGCGCCCCTCCCCCAGCCAGGCCTTCGAGTCGACGACGATGCGTCCCTCGGCCTCTTCCAGACCGGCGAGAATCCGAAGCAGCGTCGTCTTGCCGCTGCCGCTGGGCCCCTGAATTGCCGTAAAGCTGCCCCGCTCCAGGCGCAAATTCACCGAAAGTTCCAGCCGCTGCTCAGCCGTAGAGATGGGCTTTTTGACCGATATCTCGATCATGAAAGGCCTCCCTGCCTTCGCTTCTGGCGTCGATTGAAGGCGAAAACTCCCAACAAAATCCCGAAGCTAAGAAGCAGCAAAATCGCACTATATATATGCGCCGTGCCGTACTCCATCGTCTCGACCAGCTCGTAGATCGCCACCGAAGCGACCTGGGTCTGCCCGGGGATCGACCCCCCGACCATCAGCACCACGCCAAACTCCCCCACCGTGTGGGCAAAGGTGACGATCAGCGCCGTGACCAGGGAGGGTTTGATATTGGGCAGGGCGATTCGCCAAAGCGTCTGCCAAGGGCCCTTGCCCGCCAGATAGGAGGCTTCGATCATCCGCCGATCGAGACTCTCGAATCCGCTCTGAAGGGGCTGAAGCATAAAGGGCAAAGAGTAGAGACAGCTGGCGACTACCAGACCCGGAAAGCTAAAGACCAGTTTCACCCCCAGCGTCTCCTCGAAAAATGCTCCCAGAGGCGACTGGGGCGAAAGCCCCCAAAGCAGATAGAAGCCGAGCACCGAGGGAGGCAGGACGATGGGCAAGGCCGCAAGAGCTTCGATGAGCGGCTTGCCGCGGCTTCGGGTCCGGCTCAGCCACCAGGCGAGGGGAAGAGCGAGAAAAAAGAGAATCAAGGTCGTCGTTGCCGCCAGTTTGAAAGAGAGGACGAAGGGGGTCCAGTCCAGATCCGTCAGCCTCTCCCACAGACTCATGAACGCCCCTCGATTACTGAGAGTTCCGCCGCCTGAAATAGGGCGAAGATCTCTTCGCCTTCCCGTAATGAAAGCCTCTGCAAAGCCGGCTTCGCAAGAATCGCCTCCAGCTCTCTCTCCTGCCATGCGAGAATCACCGAGGCGAGGATCTCTCCGGAGACGATCTTCACACAACGCACGGGTAGGCAGTTGAGCAGACTCGTCTCTTTTGCCGGAGTCCGTGAGAGAATCAGATGAGTCGCTTTGACCCCCAGCAAGACTTCGTCACCTCTTTGAAGACCCCGAGGAGGCTCCAGACCGACCATCGTCAGCTCCGTGCCCGAGGCCTCAAACTCCAGGAGGCTGACTCCCTCGTGAACCTGGATCGCTTCAAGACGCGCCGGAAAGAGATTCATGGCACCCGGTATCCGTAACGGCGCAGGATCTCCCCTGCCCCGGGGCTGAAAATGTACCGATAGAAGACCCGGGCTTCAGGATTGTCGGCCCCGACTTTTAGGAGAATCGCACCCTGATCGATGGGGCGGTAGAGTTTGGGATCCACGACGATCCAGTGTTCCCCTTTTTTGAAAGGTGCAAATCGAGAACTATGAAGCGTCGAGAGGGCAATCAGACCCGCATCGGCAGCGTTCAAGGCGTAGGCGGCGGTCTGAGAGACGCTCTCACCATAGACGAAACGGGGCCGAAGCGCTTCCCAAAGCCCCGCATTTTTGAGGGCTTGGGCGGCCGCGCGGCCGTAGGGGGCGGTGCGGGGATTGGCTACGGCAATGCGGCGGATCTGCGGATCTTCCAGGAGTGCAAGTCCCTTCCTCAGATCACGCTTCTGAGCGCTAAAGAGCGCCAGAAGCCCCCGGGCGTAGACCCGAGGCTCAGTCGCCGCCTCCCCAGTGCGGCGAAGCGCCCGGGGGTAGTCCATATCCGCCGAGAGGAAGATCTGGTAGGGTGCGCCGTGGCGGATCTGGGCCGTCAGTTTGCCACTGCTACCGACGATAACCCTAATCTTCGTCTCGGGATGCGTTCGCTCAAAGTCCCGGGCTAGATCCTTAAGGGCGTCTCCCACGTTGGCCGCCGCCGCCACGGTGACGCTCCCCGCGCGCAAAAGCGCCGCCGCAAGCCCCAGGAACATCAAAAGACGAAGCATTCCGAATCCTCGCCTACTTGAAGTTGCCGAAGACTAGCGGTGCTTTGAGATCTTCCATTTTGCGCACCAGGGCGATGACCGCCTGAAGATCGTCGATCTTCTTACCGCTGACCCGGATTTCCTCTCCCTGAATGGCTGGGGTGACCTTGAGCTTGGAGTCTTTGATCGCTTTGACGATCTTTTTGGCCTCCTCTTTGTCGATGCTGTCGACGATCCGATAAATCACTTTGACGTTCCCGCCGCTGATTCCCTCTCTTTTCACCTCGTCGAGGGATTTGGGAGAGAGGCCCCGTTTGATCATCTTCGAAAGTAGAATATCCTTGAGCGCGTCGATCTTGGACTCCGATGAACTCGAAAGCGACAGGGTTTTGGCCTTCTCGTTAAGGTTGATCTCCGTGACGACTCCCTTGAAATCGAAACGGGTCGCCACCTCCTTTTTCGCCTGTTCGATGGCGTTTTTCATCTCCATCATATCGAGTTTGGCGCTGATGTCGAAGTAGTGTTCTTTGGATTTGGCCATCGTCTGCCTCCTTTACTAGGGTATCGACTCCGAAACGCAATGTTTTGAGGGCTACTTCTCGATCCGGATCATCGTGATCGACTCGTCCACCGCATCCAAAGCCTTAAGAGCCTGAAGAGCTTGACGCATTTCACGCTCACTACATCGGTGAGTCGTCAAGAGCAGCCGCACCCGGTCGGCCAAACGTGAGGGCTTTTGCAGCAGGGACTCGATGGAGATACTGTGCTCCCCCAGGACCCGGCTGACGGCGGAGAGGACCCCGGGACGGTCGAGGACTTTGAGCTTGAGATAGTACTGAGTCTCGATCTCATCGGGAGCAAGCAGCCGCAAACCGCTCTCGAGCCCCTTTTTATATCCCAGCATCGGTCCGGTATTGCCCCGGACGATCTCCACGATGTCGGCGATCACGGCACTGGCCGTGGCGTCTCCGCCGGCTCCGGGGCCGTAGAACATCGTCTCGCCGACCCGATCTCCGACCACGCTGACGGCATTCATCACGCCGTCGACCTTGGCGATCATACTCGAAGCCGGGATCATCGTCGCATGCACCCGCATCTCTACACCTGTTTCTACCTTTTTGGCGATGCCCAGCAGCTTGATTTCGTAGCCGAATTCCCGGGCGAACTCCACGTCGGTCTGGCTGATCTCTTCGATCCCTTCGATGACGATATCCTCAGGCTTGGCGTCGATCCCGTAGGCGATGGAGCCTAGAATCAGCAGCTTGTGAGCCGCATCGAATCCCCCCACGTCGAAGGTGGGATCGGCTTCGGCATAGCCCAGTTCCTGCGCTTCCTTGAGCACTTCGTCGTAATCGGCGCCCTCCTGGATCATTTTGGTCAGCATATAGTTGCAGGTCCCGTTCATGATCCCCTTGATCGACTCGATATGGTTGGCGCTCAGGCCGTTGCGCAGCGCCCCGATTATGGGGATTCCCCCCGCGACGCTCGCCTCGTAGAAAAGCGGCGTATTTCCCGCAATCTCCTGAAGCTCGTAGCGGTGATAGGCCAGTAGCGCCTTGTTGGCCGTTACGACTGGCTTGCCTGCTTCCAGAGCCTTTTTGACCAGCGCGTAGGGCTCTTCGACGCCCCCCATGAGTTCGACGACGATATCCACGTCGGCACTCTCGATCACTTCGACGGGATCGTCGGTCAGAGGGATCGGCACTCCCCGATCTTTGCTCAGATCTTTCACCGCCCCCAGAACCGGGACGATCTTTTTTCCGGCTCTAGCTTCGATGATATCGGCATTTTCCAGCAAAATCTTGGCCACGCTGGCACCGACGGTACCGACACCGAGGATTCCTACTTTAACCATCGTTGTTTGTCCTCTTCTCTTTTTTCAATTCCTGAAGATAGCGTTTGATGTTTTTGGCCGCCTGACGGATCCGCTTTTCGTTTTCGATCAGCGCGATACGCACATACTCGTCGCCGTACTCTCCGAATCCAATCCCGGGACTCACGGCCACATGAGCTTTAAGCAAGAGCTCTTTGGAGAACTCCAAGGATCCCATCTCCCGGGCGATTTCGGGAATCTTCGCCCAGACGAACATGCTCGCCTCGGGACGTCCGACTTCCCAACCGGCTTTGCCGAAGGCTTCGACGAGGACGTCGCGACGCTTTTGGTACTTGGGGATGACCACCTCTTCGACCAGATGCTCGTACTCGTCCAGGGCCACCGTGGCGGCGACCTGAATCGGGGTAAACATCCCGTAGTCGAGCCAGGATTTGATCTTTTGCAGCGCTCCGACAAGCTTCGGATTTCCGACGATGAATCCCACCCGCCAGCCGGCCATATTGTAGCTTTTGGAGAGGGTGAAGCTCTCGACCGCCACATCTTTGGCCCCTTCGACCTGTAGGATCGAGGGGGTCTTGTATCCGTCGAAGGTGATATCGGCATAGGCGATATCGCTGATGATATAGAAGCGCTCTCTTCGGGCGATCTCCACGAGCTTTTCGTAGAACTCTAGCCCCACCGTCGCCGTGGTCGGATTGTGGGGGAAATTGACCACCAGATACTTGGGTTTGGGGACCGAGTTTTTCAGGGCGTGTTCCAAATCGGTGAAGAAACGCTCTTCGTCCACTTTGAAGCTGCTCTCGTCGAAGGTTAGTTTCATCTTCTCGACATTGCCCCCTGCAAGGACGAAAGCGTAGGAGTGAATCGGATAGGTCGGGTCGGGGACGATCGCCACATCTCCGGGATTGGTGATCGCCTGAACCAGGTGGACATAGCCCTCCTTGCTCCCCATGGTCGCCACTGCTTCGGTCTCGGGGTCCAAAACCACGTCGTACTTGCGCAGATACCAGTTGGTGATCGCCAGGCGCAGTTTGTAGATTCCCTTGGAGGCACTGTATCCGTGGGTGTGGGGCTTGCGTGCAGTTTCGACCAGCTTCTCGATCACCGGCTCAAAGGCCGGTCCGTCAGGATTGCCCATACTAAAATCGATCACATCGGCGCCGGCACGGCGCTCAGCCATCTTCAGCTCATTGACCACCGCAAAGACATACTTGGGAAGCCGGTTGATCTTGTCAAATTGGATTTCGTCGAACATCGTTTACCATACCTTGCTTTTGTTGAGTCTCTGAAACTCCTCGTGGGAGATCTCTCGCACCTCGCCTTTGGCGATCATGAAGAAGTGCCGTTTTCCGTCGTTGAGTTTCATTTCACCCTTTCGGGTCTTGAAATCAATGAGCCCATGGCCAACCGCCAGGATATAGTCACCCCCCGTCGTATCGAAGGAGAGGTCATCGGCCGTGACCTTGGTCGTGCGCTTCATGGTGCGCAAATTGGTATAGCCGACCCAGATCTTGGAGCGAGGATGCATGATCACCAGGCCGGAAATCACCCCCTCTTCGGTCGGCACCGCCGCTTCGCGACTCTGCTTTGGAGCTTCACTCTGCGTTGGTTGGGGCTGATCCTTCTGCGAAGTTGCAAGCTTGGCGCTCTGAGTGCTATTGGCTTCTTTCTTCTCCCCGGGCATCGAAGGACTCTGCGGCTCCAGGGGTTTCTCCTCGTCTGAGGCCTGGGTACCCGCCGTCGCCGCCAGGATCATTTTGGAGATCTCGGAGATTCCCCCCTTGCCTTCGCCGCTGAGATTTTCTTCGGCAGCAGCTTCCTTCCGCATCTCCTCGGCTTTGACCTCTTCTTTTTTCACCTGTGTGATAATCTGCGCTTCTTCTTTCTCCTCTACCGGTGCCTTGGAACTGTTACTACCGTTTGTCTCTTGTGATTCTACAACGTGAGAGTTCTCTATCTTCGCCGTATTTGTCTTTGCCGTCGTGCTGGCATTGGTACCGGCGGGCTCCGGTTTCCGGGCCCAGGCGCCCTGGACTGCCGGCGGCTCCTCTGTCGAGGGCTCCGGCATGGTTTCCGGGGACTCTTCACCGCTGCCAAACCAGCCCTTGGCCGTCGTCAACACCGAATCAAAAAAACCTTTTGTGCGCTCCGAGCCGACGGTTGTCTTGTTCTCTTCTATCCCCTGATCCACCGGAGAGTACAGGAACACCGAAGCGCCTAAGACGATCAGCAGAACGATCAGGGATAGCAACCCTTTGGACGGTCCGCGGCGCTGCGGCTCGGGCGTGGGAGTAATCACCGGCCCCCGAGCCTCTTCCTCCCTGTGCGTCTCATAATAAGCACGGCATTCGGCACGCATGTCGCTTAGATCGAGATGGTATTCCCGCTCCAGGATCGAGAGGAAGCCCAGGGCCTGGACTTTTTTGAGCCGCCCCCAGTCCCGCTTCAGAAGTGCTTCAAGGTTCTGGACCGATATCCGCGTCTTTTTACTGATAGTCGGGAGAGTGTTTTCTTCGATAATCTCATTCAGTTCATTGAATTGCATAACTCATCCTGTGGATTAAGATCGCCGCGGCGGCGCTGACATTGAGGGAATCGAATTCCCGTTTCATCCGAATCGCAATCGTTTCGTCCAGTTTCGATTTGGCTTTTTTTGAGATCCCTTTCTCCTCGCTGCCCATTACCAGGGTCCGGCGACGGGCAAAAATTTTCTCCTCAATCGTTTCTCCCTCCATCGAAGCCCCGTAGAGGATATGTCCCGCCTGAGAAAGCTCGTGCAGCACATCAAGGATATTGCGTTCCACCCGAAAGGGCATCTCCATCAGCGCTCCGGCACTGGTTCGCATGATCGCTGCGGCGTTGAGTTGACCGACCCCGCAGGCGACGATCCCGTCGACCCCCAACGCATAGGCGCTTCGGACGATGGCCCCGATGTTGCCCGCATCCGTGAGCGTATCGAGCACCAGGACAAAATCACCCGACTTGATCTCCGCCAGCGCCGCAGGCTCGGGTTCCCGCATCTCCGCCAGAAGGCCCTGGTGATTTCCCCCCTTGCTGAGCTGCTGGGCCCAGCGGTTTTCGATAAATTTGATCCGATCGCCGTAGGCTTCGAAAAGATCTTGAGGCAGTACCCCTTTTTTGGCAATGTAGATCTTTTCAATCTCGTCGGGATGATGCCGAAGTGCGTGCAGGACCACCTGCTTTCCGTAAACAATCATAGGGGATTTTACCATTTTTTCCTAACAGCCCCGAGCTCTTCGACCCACGACATACCCCCTGAATCTACGACTGCTTGATCAATCGTTCGTAGCAGCTTTTAACGCTCTCACCCGTCAATCGGGCAAGCAGTTTGGCTTTGGCTTTGGGCGGAAGCTCCTCGGCAAGAACATCTTCAACGCTCAGTCCGGAGCCTTCCCCCGCTCCGGCGCCCAGGATGACGACCCATTCCCCACGGAAGGCTTTTTCCTCCCTTAGACGCGCTAGCAGTCCGGCGGCGGGCTCACGATAGTAACGTTGATGCTGTTTGCTCAGCTCTTTGGCGGCAAAAATCTCTCGTTCGGGATCCCTGGCGACAATCTCCTCCAGGAGTTTCTCCAGGCGATGAGGGGCTTCGTAAAGGACCGTCTCCCAGGGCTGGGCTAAAAGCCGATCGAGTGCTTCGCGCCTCTGACGTCCTTTGTGGGGAAGAAAACCGTAAAAAAGAAAATGCCCGCTCGCAAAACCGCTGGCGGCATAGGCCGTCGTCACGGCGCTGGGACCCGGCAGTACATCGTAGTCGATCGCTTTCTCTTGACAGTAAGCGACTAGGAGCTGCCCCGGATCGGAGATCGCCGGCATCCCTGCATCGCTAAGATAGGCTACCGATTCCCGAGCCACTCTTCCGCCAATCTCTTCGAGCCGCTTCGCTCCGTTATGTTCGTTGAAGGAGAGAAACTCCCCCTCGGGAAAATCCGAGAGAATTCCTCGCTCGTGAAGCAATGTAAAAAGCCGCCGGGTGACTCGGGTATCCTCGCAGAGAAAGAGGCTGCAGTGTCGGATCGTCTCGACGGCACGCCAGGTAATGTCTTGAAGATTTCCCAGAGGGGTGGGGATAAAAGTAAGCATAGGTTCGCCCCGCGGATGCAGGGCCGGGAGGAGTTAGGAGAGCTTGTACTTGTTTTTGAACTTTTCGACGCGTCCGGCGGCATCCACGATCTTCTCAGAACCGGTGAAGAAGGGGTGACACTCGTTGCAGATGTCGATGGAGAGTTCGGGCTTGTTGGAGCGAACGACAAACTCGTTGCCGCAGGCACAGGTAACTTTACACTCCATATATTCGGGATGGATTCCTTTTTTCATCTTGCTGACCTTTTCAGTGTAGTTTTTGTCGATGGGCAACCAACCCATTCCGATCTTCGCTCATCGATAGGAGGAAGACCCTTCCGCTGCCGGCGGCAGGGGGCGCTGCAACGCGATTCGCGAGACAACTCTCCCGGAGATCCCGGGGAAAATTCAGAGCGGTATTATATCGAAGTTTTTTTAGGAATTACTGAGCTCAAAAGTTGACGGGGATGACGACAACTTCGGATCCACCTCCCTTATTTCCCGTTGGGTCCGGCGGAGGCCCTCATCCTTTTCTTCCACTCGGCCCGGGGGACGAAGTCCAAAACCGACGCATTGATACAGTAGCGATTTCGGCCGCCAGGACCGTCCTTGAAGACGTGGCCTAGATGCGCACCGCTCTTTTGGGCCAAAACCTCGGTACGATGCATCCCGAAAGAGTTGTCGGGGCGCTCCGTCACCGTGCCCGGCAGCGGACGAAAAAAGCTAAGCCACCCGGAGTGGGAGTTGAAACGGTCCCGGGTATCGAAGAGGGCTTCGCCCGAGATACGATCGACGAAGACCCCGTCACCGACTTTTTTGAATTTTTCATATTTTTTGCAAAAGCGGGCATCGGTCGACTTTTTGAAGGCTACGTCGTAAGCTTCGCTCTCTTTACCCAGCTTGAATGCCCCTAGAGCCCGGTAAAATGCCTTGGGAGCCAAATAACCTACGTGCCGGGCCTTCTCTTCTCCGTTTTCTATAAAAAGGATCGTCGGCGTCCCGGGAACGGGGCCTTTGAGC
>Ga0256841_1000636_pt1 | contig 34754 bp, 27 predicted proteins | sample 356308metaG_FD_185971 | JGI IMG/M metagenome (GOLD analysis project Ga0256841, IMG submission 185971) | Hydrothermal vent microbial communities from Mid Atlantic Ridge, Atlantic Ocean - 356-308 | ecosystem: Environmental > Aquatic > Marine > Hydrothermal vents | place: Atlantic Ocean: Mid... | reverse complement strand
AAGTATAATTTTCTGTTCGATAGAAGAATTGATTTGAATTGGAATGCAAAACCGGATGCGCACGTATCGGATTTTATTCTCGATTTGGTACGTCCCTTCGGGATTGATACCGGAGACTTTTCATCATCGGTGGATTTTACCGGAGAAGATATTCGATCCGCTAAAAAATTTATTGAAGAATTAGGCAAAGAACAAAACGATAAATTAATCGGTTTACATGTTGGAGCGGGCAAACCCAAAAACCGTTGGTCGTTGGATAAATACATCGAATTAATTCGAAAATTAAATTCCGTATTTCCGGTAAAGTTTTATCTTACGGGAAGCAGCAGCGACAATGAAGAAATCTCTTATGTAAAAAATAATTTGGGAATGAAAACCGGAGTCTTCTTGAACCGTTCAATTCCCGAATTGGCCGCTTTGATTTCGGAAAGCGACTTGTTTGTTACGAATGATACGGGAGTTATGCACGTTGCCGGAACAACCGGCACGCCACAAGTTTCGATTTTCGGTCCGACAAATCCTTTTAACTGGGCGCCAATCGGGGCAAACAAATATTTTATCCGTAAATCGGATTTAATTGACGACGTTGAAGTAGAAGATGTGTTCAATATTTGCAAAAAAATATTATCAAATGAAAAAATGGAGCTGAATGAATTTAGCGGCAATTGACATCGGCACCAACTCATTCCACTTGATTGTTGTCAGGGTTAAAACAGACGGCAACTTTGAAATAATTGATCGTGAAAGGGAAGTGATACGATTGGGCGAAGGGAATGTTGGTGACATTAAGTTCATTAATCCCGGCGCGGCGGAAAGGGCTATTGCGACGCTGAAAAGATTTAAGAAAATAGCCGACTCGCACGATGCAAAAATCCGCGCGGTCGCTACCAGCGCGGTGCGTGAAGCCTTGAATAAAAATGAATTTATTAAACAAGTTTATGAACAAACGGGAATTGAAATTGAAGTTGTAAGCGGATATGAAGAAGCACGCCTGATTTATTTGGGAGTGCTCAAAGCGGTTCCCGTTTATGACAAACAGGTATTGTGTATCGATATTGGCGGAGGGAGTACCGAATTTGCAATCGGCAAAGAAGGAAACTTAAAGTATGCTACCAGTATTAAGCTTGGCGCAGTACGCTTAACTCAAAGGTTTTTCCCGGATTTTATTGTAACGAAGGAGAGAATTAAAAGTTGTAAAAAGTGGGTTGAAGGAGAGCTTTACAAAATTACCCGGGAAATTAAATCAATCGGTTGTGAAATTTTCATAGGTTCTTCCGGAACCATCATGGCAACCGGTTTAATGATTTATTCCAAGAAAAACAGAAAAAGCACACAACCGAAAATTCTGAATAATTTCACTTTCACCTACAAGGAATTTACGGAAGTGAAAAAAAATATTTTGAATTCACCTTCACCGGAAGACAGACTGAAAATAAAAGGACTCGATGCAAAACGTGCGGACATTATTCCCGCCGGAATTATAATTTTAGATACGATATTCGAAAAATTGAAAATTAAAGAATTAACCATATCCGGTTATGCATTACGCGAAGGAATTATTATCGATACTTTGCAAAAGGAGGAAAGGAGAGCCGGAAAACCAAAACTGTGTGATATAAGATTTGACAGTGTAAATAATTTATCGGAATCTTGTAATTACGACCGGACCCATTGCCGCCACGTTGCAAAACTGGCACTCGACATTTACGATGAACTTTCCGGCGAGTTGAATTTGAAAAATGAGTGCCGTGAGTATTTGGAAGCGGCAGCTATTTTGCACGATATAGGTTATCATATTTCACATTCGCAGCATCACCGTCACAGTCAATATATTATTTTAAATAGTGAATTATTAGGTTTTAATGAAACGGAAATCCGGATTATTGCAAATGTTGCGCGGTATCACCGTAAAAGTCATCCGAAAGAAACACATAAAGAATTTAATGTTTTAACAAAGAGAAATAAAAATATTGTCCGGAAACTTTCCGCCATTCTCCGTTTGGCGGATTCATTCGACCGTACGCATAGTCAGATAATCACAGGATTGAAAATCAGAAGGGATAAAAGTGAAATTATTTTTTCGCCCGAAGTGAAAAACAATTCGTCTATAGAATTGGAGGTGTGGAGTTTCAACCGGCGTAAAGCACTTTTTGAAGAGACATTTGGTAAAAAAGCAAAGGTAGAATCAGTAAAACTTACCTGAAATTTCCGGAAATAAAAAAACCCGGCGTAATGCCGGGCTTTAATTTTCATGGTAGTCAATCTATTAATACATTCCGTCCATTCCGCCCATACCGCCTGGCATAGCCGGAGCTGCTTTTTCTTCTTCTTTCTTTTCGTATACGACGGCTTCGGTTGTGATAAGTAATGAAGATACGGAAGCTGCGTTTTCAAGAGCTGTTCTCGATACTTTTGTCGGATCAATCACACCGGATTCCATCAAGTCTTCGTATTCTTCGGTTTGAGCATTAAATCCGAAACTGTCTTTTCCTTCGAGTACTTTGTTTAAAACAACAGCTCCTTCAAGTCCGGCATTGCTAACTATTTGTTTCAACGGTTCGCCCAAAGCTTTTTGGACAATTTTTATACCGGTTGTTTGATCGAGGTTATCGCCTTCAACTCCATCCAAAACGGAAATGGCTCTAACGAAAGCAACACCACCGCCGGGTACGATGCCTTCTTCAACAGCTGCTCTGGTTGCATGTAATGCATCTTCAACCCGTGCTTTTTTCTCTTTCATTTCAACTTCGGTAGCTGCACCAATTTTCAGAACCGCAACGCCGCCGGAAAGTTTAGCCAATCGTTCTTGTAGTTTTTCCCTGTCGTAATCCGAAGTGGTTTTTTCAATTTGGGCTTTAATTTCGTTTATTCTTTTCTTTATGTCTTCACTGCTTCCCGCACCTTCAACAATAGTGGTGTTGTCTTTATCGATTACAACTTTTTTGGCTTTCCCTAAATATTCCATAGTAGCATTTTCAAGTTTGAATCCGCGTTCTTCGGAAATAACGGTACCGCCGGTAAGAATTGCAATATCGTCCAACATGGCTTTTCTTCTGTCGCCGAATCCGGGGGCTTTAACGGCAGCTACTTTCAATGTTCCACGCAATTTGTTTACAACCAAAGTAGCCAATGCTTCGCCTTCCAAATCTTCGGCAATAATCAATAACGGTTTGCCGGATTGAGCAACTTTTTCAAGAATCGGCAACAGGTCTTTCATTGCAGAGATTTTTTTATCGTGGATTAAAATCAAAGCGTCTTCCAAAACGGCTTCCATAGTTTCCGAATCCGTTACGAAATAAGGTGAAAGATAACCGCGATCGAATTGCATACCTTCAACCAAATCAAGTTCAGTTTCCGTTCCTTTTGCTTCTTCCACTGTAATCACACCGTCTTTACCGACTTTTTCCATAGCATCGGCAATCAAGTCGCCAATTTCTTTATCGTTGTTAGCGGAAATTGCGCCTACTTGTGCAATTTCTTCACGACCACCGACTTCACGGCTCATATCTCTCAAGAAATCAACTACTTTTGTAACGGCTATATCTATTCCTCTTTTCAAATCCATTGGGTTGGCACCGGCTGTAACGTTTTTCAATCCTTCTCTGTAAATTGCTTGCGCCAAAACGGTAGCTGTTGTTGTTCCGTCGCCTGCAACGTCGCTGGTTTTGGAAGCAACTTCGCGAACCATCTGAGCACCCATGTTTTCAATTTCATCTTCCAATTCGATTTCCTTTGCTACAGTTACACCGTCTTTGGTAACGGTAGGTGCACCGAATTTTTTCTCGATGATTACGTTTCTTCCTTTGGGACCCAATGTAACTTTAACAGCGTTAGCAAGTTTATCAACGCCTAGTTTTAGTCCCGCTCTAGCTTCAGCGCTAAATTCAACTATTTTAGCTGCCATATTTTTCCTCCTTAATTAATTTGTTTTTTATTCAACAATTCCTAAAATATCACTTTCACGCATAATGAGATATTCCGAATCACCAATTTTTACTTCGGTTCCGGCATATTTTGCATATAAGACTTTGTCGCCGGGTTTAACGTTCATTTCAATATGTTTTCCGTCTTCGGTGATTCTTCCAGGTCCCGTTGCAATAACGGTACCTTCGATAGGTTTCTCTTTTGCAGTATCGGGTAAAACAATACCGCCTTTCGTTTTTTCTTCCGCCTTTTTTGGCTCAATCAAAACTCTATCGGCAAGAGGTTTTATTTTTACTTCAGTCATTTTTACCTCCCGTAAAGTTTTTGTATTAGCACTCATTAAAGACGAGTGCTAATATATCAAACATTCGTTTTTTTGTCAATATTATAATTTTAAAGTAATCCGGTTTCTTTTTACTGTTGTGAGATGTAAATTGTTTCAAAAAGTTTTAAAATGAAATTATATATTGCAGATAATGTTGGTTCTGTTATTTATTAATCGGTTTCTACCGACCGGGAAAAAATGTAATCGACATTTTTTAACATTTCTTTCGAATCGAAAATATTCGCGATTTCTTCATCCGACAGATATTGTTTAACTTTACCGGAGTTCATTAGTTCGCTTTTCAAATCGGTGGTTTTATCTTGCCATACCCGCATCGCAGGTTCCTGAACCATTTTGTAAGCTTCTTCACGTGTTAATCCTTTCTCAACGAGCCTGAGCAGAACTTTTTGCGAATAGATGAGTCCTCTTGTTTTATTCAGATTTTCCAAAGCATTTTCGGGATAGATAATTAATTTATCGATTAAGTTAATTGCCAAGCGAAGCATGTAATTAAGGGCAATTGTACTATCGGGAATAATAACTCTTTCAACGGAAGAATGGGAAATATCTCTCTCGTGCCAAAGCGCAACGTTTTCCAATGCGGCAATTGCATTGCTTCGCAGAAGTCTTGCCAATCCGGAAATTCTTTCCGACACAACCGGGTTTCTTTTGTGTGGCATAGCCGATGAACCTTTTTGACCTTTCGAGAAATATTCTTCGGCTTCAAGAACTTCGGTGCGTTGTAAGTGCCTTATTTCAACCGCAATTTTTTCTAATGTTGCCCCGGTTACCGCTAAAGTGCTTAAATATTGAGCGTGCCGGTCTCGCTGGATTATTTGTGTGGTAACGGGAGCCGGTTTCAAACCCATTTTTTCGCAAACGTATTCCTCAACTTTAGGCGAAAGATGATCGAAAGTTCCGACAGCACCGGAGATTTGCCCCACACTTATATTTTCAATTGCTTCTTCCAGTCGTTTAATATTTCTTTTTGTTTCTTCATACCAAAGGGCAAATTTTAATCCGAAGGTTGTCGGTTCGGCATGTATGCCGTGACTTCTTCCTACACAAAGGGTGTGTTTATGTTCAAGTGCCCTTTTTTTCAAAACTTCTTTCAACTTGTGTAAATCCGATAATAAGATTTCACCGGCTTTTTTCATTTGGTAAGCAAGAGTTGTATCAAGAATATCGGAGCTGGTCATTCCGTAATGGATATGGCGTGAAGCGGGTCCTACATACTCCGCAACGTTTGTTAAAAATGCTATAACATCGTGTTTGGTTTCTTCTTCAATTTCCAAAATACGTTTGGTATCGAATGAAGCTTTCGATTTAATTTCTTCAACATCATCAAACGGAATTTCTCCCATTTGGGCGCGCGCTTCACATGCAAGAATTTCAATTTGAAGCCAAGTGGAGTATTTGAATTCGTCTTTCCAAATTTTACCCATTTCAGGTAGTGTATAACGCTCTATCATTTCGGCTCCAATATCATTGTTTTGTTCAGGGTTTCCCCTTTGCGCAAAATTTTCAGATGCACTGTGTCATTTGTTTTGAAGGTATGCAAAAGGTTAATCATTGTTACGTCATCGTTAATTTTCACTTTATTCATTTCGAGGATAATATCGGCAACTTGCAGGCCTGCTTTGTCTGCCGGCGAATCGGGAACTATATCCGTTACGATTACCCCTTCGATATTTTTAAGGTTAAAGTATTTGGCAATTCCTTCCGTAATGGTTTGAATGCTTAATCCTGTCCAGAAATTCCGGTCTACTTTTCCGTACTCTTTCAGGTCGGCAATAATTTCTTTTATCTTATTAATTGGGATGGCAAATCCAACACCAATATTTCCACCGCTGCCTGAATAAATTAGAGTGTTCATCCCGATTATTTCCCCGATACTGTTAACAAGGGGTCCGCCGCTGTTACCCGTGTTTATTGCCGCATCCGTTTGAATCATGTTGTAATAATATCTGTTTTTCTGAACGCCCAAATTCATTCCCAAAGAACTAACAACGCCGACCGTAACGGTTGGTTTCTTGTTCAATTCGAACAAACCGAACGGATTGCCCAAAGCGATAACCCATTCACCTATAAGAATATCGTCCGAATCACCGAATTTAAGATAGGGAAGGTTTTCCGAATCAATTTTAAGCAGGCAAATATCGGAGGTGATATCTGAACCGACAACTTTGGCATCGAAATGCCTGCCGTCGGTTAACGTTACTATTATTTTAACCGCATTACCGGCAACGTGATCGTTGGTTATTATGTAGCCGTCGGGTGAAATTAAAGTTCCTGAGCCCAAACCTTTCACTTCACGCAAATAATACCTGTCGCCGAAAAATTCCCTGAAGAAAGGATCATAGCTCCAAACATCCCTGTACTTTTGAATTTCCGTTACCGTTATTCCAACCACTGCGGGACTCACCTTGGCAACCGTTTTGGTTATTACGGTTTCGCGGGAATTGTAAAGTTCATCGTTTGATTTTTGTTTGTTTGATATTGAATCTTTCGTAGTGTCCGTCACAAAATTATTTACTGCATTCCGCACGGTAATACTGTTGCTTTGATTGTGACCTGAATTTTTATTCTGTGTGTAATAAAAATATGCAAAACCCGCCGACACTATAAATAAAGTGGTAACTGCCGAAAGAAAAATTGTTTTAAATGTGCTCATGTTTTTTCCTTGAGATATTCTGCTGTTCCAAAAAATACTCCTTTAAAGGAATAATGTGTTTTGTTAAAATAACAATAAACAAAATAAGAGTCATCCAACCGAAAAAATTATTATTCGCTGCGGGAGGATTGGAATACTTGTTAAGAATACCGGATGTGAATAATGCAAGGAGTGCAACCAATCCCGAAGCTGCACTATTGGCAACCTGAATATTCTTTTTATAAAGGTAAACGAAAATCCAAAGGATAATCCATAATCCTAAAATTACAGGCATCAAAATTATTGTACCGCCGGCGCCGGTTGCCAATCCTTTCCCGCCTTTGAATTTAATCCAAGGCGAGTAACAATGACTGAAAACGGCAAACAATAATGCGGTAATTTGGTATTCGAACTGATTGCCCAATAAAAATTTCACTGTAAGAACGCTTAATAATCCTTTGGTGAAATCCACCGCGAATACGATAAGACCGGTCAATTTAGATTTGCTGACTTCCAGTGAATTAAATGCGCCAACATTGCCGGAACCTCTTTTGGTAATGTCAATTCCTTTGCGTTTCAAAAGAATGTATGCTGTAGGCAAGGAGCCCAAAATGTACCCAACGACAGCGCTAACTACGTATTCCATTTTCCCAAAATTTATTTTTAATGGAGTATAAAATAAGTATTTGTGAAGAAAAAATTATAGCTTTATAAACGGGAAAAAAGATTGTTGCTTTTCTCGGGATTATCCTATAAAATACAAAGTTTAATATTCGAATATATTTACCATTGTAAAATAGCATAAATTAAAGAGGAATACATGATAAAGTTTATTGGTCAGTTCAATGTTGTCCCCAGTTTACCCGAAAATCTGGAGCCTCTGCGCGAAATAGCTTACAACTTGCATTGGTCGTGGAACCAAGACGCACAAGAACTTTTCAGAAGGTTAGACCGCGATTTATGGGAAAATACCCATCACAATCCCGTTTTGATGCTTGGAAAGATTAGTCAAGACCTTCTCCGTGAAGCTTCCGAGGATGACGGCTTCATATCACACATGAACAGAGTTTACCTTCAACTTACAATTTATATGCAAGAGGTTACTTGGTATCAGAAAAGGTACAGAGGTGATGATAAACCTTTTGTGGCTTACTTTTCAGCGGAATACGGATTAACGGAATGCCTTCAAATTTATTCGGGCGGCTTGGGTGTTTTATCCGGCGATCATCTTAAATCGGCAAGTGATTTGGGAATACCGCTTGTGGCAGTAGGTCTTTGTTACAAGGAAGGATATTTTCAACAATATCTTACATCCGACGGGTGGCAGCAGGAGCGTTATGAGCTTACCGATTTCCACAATCAACCGATGACATTAGTAACGGACTCGAAAAATAAACCCTTGAAAATTTCACTGGATTTCCCGGGGCGAAAAGTTTATTTCCAAATTTGGAAAATTCAAGTCGGAAGAGTTCCTCTTTATCTTCTCGATACGAACATAGCCGAGAACAATGACGAAGATAAGCGGATTACAAGGGCTCTTTACGGTGGTAATAAAGAAACCCGGATACAGCAAGAAATTATTTTGGGTATTGGCGGAATAAGGGCATTACACGCTTTGGGAATCAAACCCTCGGTTTGCCATATGAACGAAGGGCATTCCGCTTTCCTCTCTCTGGAAAGAATCAGAATGTTAATTCAAGAAGGGTTGTCATTCGACGAAGCAAAAAACATAGGTTTCTATTCAAATGTTTTTACAACGCACACGCCCGTACCTGCCGGAATTGATGTATTCGACAACGATTTGGTGGAAAAATATTTCGGGAATTATTACAGAAATGAATTGAAAATAAGTGACAAAGAATTTTACAGATTGGGAACAATCATAAAAGATAAACCGCCGGCTAATTTCAACATGGCGCATTTGGCAATGAATATGGCTGGATTTGTTAACGGCGTTAGCAAATTGCACGGACAGGTTTCCAAAAAATTGTGGGTTGAAGGATTCAAGGATATTCCCTTCGACGAAATCCCGATTGATTACGTAACAAACGGTGTTCACACCAGATCGCATCTCTCGAATGAAATGAACGAACTTTTGTTCCGCTACATTGGAGATAATTTTTTACAGAACACTTCCGATAAAGAAGCTTGGCAAGCTGTAGATGAAATTCCCGACGAAGAACTTTGGAGAACACATGAAAGAAGGAGAGAACGGTTGGTATCCTTCGCCAGAAAAAGATTGCGCCAGCAAATAATCAACCGCGGAGGTTCACTTTCCGAAATTGAAGCTGCAAAAGAAGTGTTGAATGCCGAAGCCTTAACAATCGGTTTTGCCAGAAGGTTCGCAACATACAAAAGAGCAACTTTGATCTTCAGAAATTTGGAAAGACTTGCCGATATTTTGGGTAATAACGATTTTCCCGTACAATTAATAATAGCGGGAAAAGCACACCCGCAAGATGAAGAAGGTAAAAAGCTGATACAAGAAATTATCGGTTATGCGAAAGAGGAACCGTTCAGAAAGCGTGTTGTTTTTCTCGAAAATTATGATATGAACATTGCACGTTATATGGTTGAAGGGTGCGACGTTTGGTTGAACAATCCGCGCCGCCCGTTGGAAGCCAGCGGTACATCGGGAATGAAAGTAATTGCCAACGGAGGATTGAATTTCAGTGTGTTAGACGGTTGGTGGGATGAAGCGTTCGATCCGAAATACGGTTGGAAAATTGGTAACGGTGAAGAATATGCCGATCCCGATTACCAAGACGAAGTGGAATCCCGCTTAATTTACGATACCCTCGAAAAAGAAATCGTTCCGTTGTTTTATGAAAGGGGTGAAGACCAACTTCCGCGTAAATGGATTTCGATGATGAAAGCTTCTATGAGGGATTTGGGTCCTATTTTCAATACCAACAGAATGGTGGAAGAATACACTACAAAATTTTATCTGACCGCAGATAAAAAAAGAAATTACTTGAAAGAAAATAATTGGGCGAAAGCGAAAGAGTTTACAATTTGGAAATCCAACTTGTTGAAAAACTGGAATCAAATTAAATTTGTGGATGCCAAGGTTTTGAGAGAAGACAGTGAAATAAAAGTGGATTCGAAATATGCACTAAGCGCCGAAGTTTATTTGGGGGAACTGACACCAGATGATGTAGAGGTTCAAATTTATTACGGTAAAGTTGATGAGAAAGAAGACACTACGAATAACTATGCTATTACCATGCGTCATGTTTCTTCGGACAAGGAAAAGAAAACCCATAAATTCGAAGGTGAAATTGTATGTAAAAGTACGGGGCACTTCGGATTTACATTCAGAATTCTGCCCAAACACGAATTGTTGATAAATCCGTTTGAGTTAAGCGTTATTCATTGGGCATAATTAAATGGAAGTCAAATAACGGGGGATGTGGTTTAGAAAGCGAAGCTGTGAAAAATCCAACTTGATTAATATCAAATTATTAAAAATATAAATATTAACTAATTAAATTTATAGGTGTGCCTCATGGAATTAGTCGACAAAATTAAAAACAAAGAAGCTGTAATCGGTGTTATCGGACTTGGATATGTAGGATTGCCATTAGGATTGGAATATGCATTAAAGGGATTTAACGTTACGGGTTTTGATGTGGATGAGAAAAAAATTCCTATGTTGGAAGAAGGCAAAAGTTATATAAAGCATATCAGCGAAGAAAAAATAAAGAAAGCTGTGGATAGCGGGAAATTCAGCGCTACAACGGATTTCAGCAGATTACCCGAAGTTGATGCAATAATAATATGTGTTCCCACTCCGTTGAATGAGCACAGGGAACCTGATATGTCGTATGTGGAAAGCACTGCAAACACGGTTGCAAAATATTTGAGAAAAGGTCAGATCGTTTCTCTTGAATCCACAACTTACCCGGGTACAACAGAGGAAATATTACTGCCGTTGTTTGAGTCTGCACCGGTAATCCAAGGTTTGGGGGATTATAAATTTAAAGTCGGCGAAGATTTTTATCTGTCCTTTTCACCGGAAAGGGAAGACCCGAACAATCCGAAATACTCTACCGCTACAATTCCCAAAGTGGTAGGCGGAGTTACCGAAAATTGTAACAAAGTGGCAGTAGAATTATACAATCAAGTTATAGTGAAAACGGTTCCGGTATCTTCCCCGAAAGTTGCCGAAGCAACAAAATTGGTGGAAAACATTTACCGTTCAGTAAACATAGCTCTTGTTAACGAACTGAAAGTAGTTTTCGACAAAATGGGTATTGATATTTGGGAAGTTATAAATGCTGCATCAACAAAACCGTTCGGATACAATCCGTTCTATCCCGGTCCGGGCTTGGGCGGGCATTGTATTCCTATCGATCCGTTTTATCTTACTTGGAAGGCGCGGGAATATGAATTGAATACCAGGTTTATTGAACTTGCCGGTGAAATCAATACCTCTATGCCGTATTATGTTGTTGAAAATGTTGCACATGTATTGAATGAATATAAAAAATCCATTAAGGGTTCCAAAATTTTAATTCTTGGTGCATCTTATAAAAAAGACATCGACGATATGAGAGAATCGCCTTCACTTAAATTAATTGAATTGCTGACGGCGTACGGTGCGGAAGTAGATTATAACGATCCGTATGTACCCAGCTTGTTCCCGATGAGAAAGTACGATTATAAAATGAAATCGGTTGATTTAACTGAAGAGAATTTGAAAAATTACGATTTGGTTTTACTCAGTACCGATCATTCCGGTTACGATTATGCATTTATTGAGAAGCATGCTAATGTAATTGTCGATACCAGAAACGCATTTGAAAAAGCTGGAGTTAAATCAGATAAGATTTATAAATCCTAACCAAATAAACTAAGATGAGAAACATAATTCAATTGGTCGCAACACTGCTTCTCTTGCACGGGAGTTTAACGTTCGGTCAATTCGAAAATCTTAACAAAGATGAGTTACTTGAAAAAATCAAAGCCTCGAAAGCTGAAGATCTAATTTCCGGGAACTCTATGGAAAACGGAAATGCCGCTTTGGAAACTAATGACACTTCCAAATTTGATGTTTTAAAAAATACTCTTTACGAACCGTTACCCGATTCGTTATTTTATTTACCGGAATTTTCCCACCGTAAAGATGCTGGAACGTTGCCCGCCTTTGGATATAAATTTTTCACCTATGCCCCGGAAAATTTCTCACCCGCGGCAAATGTTCCCGTGCCGCAAAGTTACAGGGTCGGTCCGGGTGATGAAATAATCATTTCACTTTGGGGTGAATCTGAACTGAATGCTAATCCGGTTGTGCGGCAAGACGGAAATATTTATATCCCGACCGTAGGGTTGGTATATGTTAATGGATTAACAATAAAACAATTAAAAATCAAACTTAAAAATGTTCTTTCAAAAAGATATGAAACGCTAAGCGGTAAGAACAATGATGCCAAAACTTTCCTTGATGTTTCCACCGGAAAAATCAGAACCGTTAAAGTTTATTTAATGGGGGAAGTAAACCGGCCAGGCGGTTACACTTTGCCAGCGTTCTCTTCCGCTTTCACTGCACTCTATTTCGGCGGAGGTCCTTCTCTGAAAGGTTCGCTGAGAAATATCCGTATTGTACGAAAAGGAAAGGTCATATCCAGAATCGATTTATATGATTATCTTTTAAATGGAGATAATTCAAGTGATGTTCAATTACAAGACGGGGATATAGTTTTTATTCCACCGGCAGGCAAACGTGTTGCGGTTAGCGGTGCAGTCTTCCGCCCGGCAATTTATGAAATGAAAGAAAATGAAAAACTTGGCAAGTTAATGAGTTATACGGGTGGCTTGAATAGCAATGCCTACCATCGCAAATTAACGGTTGAACGGATTGTTCCGTTTGAGGAAAGGGAAAAATACAATAACGGTATTCTGATTCTTGATTTAAACTTTAAATCTATTGACGAAATATTTTCAAGTAATTTTGATTTGAAAAACGGTGATTTGATAACTGTTGACACAATCGACACTCTTTACGAAAACCGTTTGGTTATAGCCGGTAAAGTTAAATATCCCGGTGTTTATTCTTTAAAACCGGTTGGTATGAAGGTGAAAGATTTAATTGAACAAGCAGGTGGAACTTTGCCGGATGCATTTATGGAAAAGTCAATTTTAATCAGGACATTTCCCGATAAAAGAAAAGCGGTTTATTCTTTTAATATCAAAAAAGCTTTGGTGGACGATAAAAGAGACAACATCGAATTAAAAAACATGGACTCCGTTTATGTTTTCGATATTAATGAAATATTTCCGGAAAAAACTGTTGAGATAGTCGGACAAGTTAAACATCCCGGGAAATACTTGAAATTCGAAGGGTTGACTTTATCAAAATTAATCATGATGGCGGGTGGACTGACAGACTCCGCTTGTTATAAATCGGTTGAAATTACACGAATGGATACTTTGCATCACGAAAAATTTGCCGAACGGATTCTGTATGATTTACCCCGGAATTATTGGGATATAAAACCTGATGAAGATTTGGAATTGATTAACTATGACAGGGTTTTGGTAAAGATTGACAGAAAGAAAATTGTTCCTAAAACGGTTACGATTGTAGGTGAAGTTTACTCACCCGGAACTTATAGTTTGCTTGATGAGAACGAAAAAGTATTCGATTTGGTTCAGCGAGCTGGAGGCTTGAAAAAAACAGCCTATAAAGAAGCATTTTATGTTAAACGGGAAAATAAAATCTTCGATTTGGTTAAAAAGCCTGATTTGCCCGATAGTTTATTCAAATATAAAAGTTTTTTTAAAACCAGTATTCTTGAGGGCTATTCCGATAGAATCCCAATCAATTGGGATAAAATTGTGCAAAACCCCGCCTCTGATGAAAACATAGAACTTGAGGCGAACGACACTGTGTTCATTCCTAAAAATCCAAATGTTGTTTATGTTGTTGGCGAAGTCGGAATCCCGGCAACAGTGAAATACAAAAAAGGCGCTAGTCTTTCTTACTACATAAATCAAGCCGGTGGTTATACTCAAAACTCCGATGAAGGGAACGAAATAGTTATTTTACCGAACGGAAGAAAATGGGAACCCTCGGGTTTCTTTCTGGTTCCGGATCCCGAAATCTTACCAGGCTCGGTTGTTCTTGTCCCAACTATTTATGAAATAAAGAAAGATGCCTGGCCGATAATAAGGGATACTTTTAGCATCATCAGTTCCGCAACAATAATTATTTTAACTGTTTATAATCTTACCCGTTAAATATTCCGTTAGAATATGGAAGAAAAAAACTATATGTCAGAAAACAATCAAGCTATTGATAAATTAAAAGATTATATTAATAGAATTAGAACATACAGAAGGGAATTATTAATTTTTAACGGTATAATTGCAGTTATAACTTTAATAATTTTATTATTTATTATCAAACCTTATTATTCAAGTTCCGTTTCCATATTGCCGGATGTCGGCAGAAAATCAACATTTACTAGGTTAAACGAATTTGCATCACTGGCGGGAATAAACATAAATGAAGGAGCCGGAACGGAAATTTATCAGAATTTAGTATCTGCAGAATCTGTTTTGAGGCAAGTAATTTACCATAAATACAATACCAAAGAATTTAAAGAACCTGTTGATTTAATTAAATATTTTGACGTGAGCGATTATGCGTCTTATCCAAAAGAGCAAAGGGAACGCAAAAGATTTTTGGCGGCAATGGAAAATCTTTCGAAAAGGATTAAAACGAGATTAGACAGAAGAACTAAAATATTAACTGTATCCGTAAGTATGCCGGAATCGAAACTTTCGGCGGATGTTGTAAATGAATTGATACATTCGCTTGATAATTATCTTAAAACCAAAACAAGAACCTATGCTAGTGAACAAAGCAGATATATTCAGAAGAGAATTATACAAGTAAGAGATTCACTTAATCAAGCTGAAAATGAATTGAAAAATTTCAGGGAAAAAAACAGACAAATTTCTCAATCGCCGACTTTAATGCTAAAACAGAATGAGTTTTTAAGAAACATTGAAATATTGCAATCGGTTTATGTTGAATTACGAAAACAGTTGGAATTATCTAAAATAGAAGAAATAAAAGACACGCCGGTTTTAAATGTAAAAGAATATGCAAAAGATCCGGTAAAGAAAGCAGGACCAAAAATATTTAGTAACTTTTTATTGGTTTTGGTTCTGAGCCTACTTTTCTCATTTTTATTTTTCATCTTTCGCAACAACATCCATTCTTTTTTTAAGATTTGACTTAATTATTTCATACTATTCTGTCTTTATAATCTTTGCCTTTGTATTCTTTGTAAAACGATACTATATTATTTATACTTTAATAGTTAAATTATATGCAGAAAACTGTTAAACCAATTCCATTGGGCAAAATCTCGGACGAGCCGTTAGTATCTGTTTGGATGACGAATTATAATTACGCCGATTTTCTTGATGAGTCTATTAATAGTGTTTTGAAGCAAACATATTCTAACTTCGAATTAATTATTTGTGACGATGGTTCGACCGACAGGTCCTTAGAAATAATTGGGAAATATTTGAAGAAAGACAAGCGGATAAAACTGATTGCAAATAAAAACGGTGGAATAGCTTCGGCATTAAATAGCATTTACCAAATTTCAAAAGGGGAAATAATATGTTTCTTGGATTCGGATGATTATTTTGCAAAAACCAAAATTGAAAATGTAAAAAATGATTTTCAAAATTGTCTAAATTGCGGTGTGCATTTTAATGCTATGATGAGAATCAATAAATTCGGGAAAAGGGAGGGGCGTTATCCCTTAATAAGTAGTATCCCGTCAGGCTGGTTGGCCGAAACAGTTATAAAAAACAGTGGGGGGATTTTAAATGTTTCACCTTCAAGTGGAATTTCTATTAGGAAGGAAATTGCACAAAAAATTTTCCCATTAGATATCAAACTAAAATCAAACATAGATGCAATAATAATTAATCTATCCTTACTATTAACACCTGCAGTGTCTAATGAAAGAATATTAACATATTACAGGTTACATAATAAAAATTTAACTAATTACAGTAATTTAGTATTAACTCCAAATGAAATGCTGAAAGGGAAAAAGAAAAATATTGAACTGAGTAAATGGGTTTACCATTTTACAAATGAATGGATAAGTAAAAATATTAATGAAAAAATTAAACTCAATGATATTGAGAATAATTGGTTTTATATAGAGGATATGTTTGTGTTAAATTTGCTGAATAAAAATAAAGAAGAAATGAAGTATTGGAAAAAGAAATTATTAAATCATCAATTAACTAATAAATCAAAGCATCTTTTATTCTTTTACAAAATCTCCAATTTCATTCCAAACTATTTTCTGATCAGATTATTAAATATTAAATACGGACAAGGTAAAATTAAATTTTTATTAAGCAAAATATTATTAAAAAAACATTAGTGGATACAATTCAAAAAACATATTACTACGCTTTTCTTCTAACTCTGCTAATCAATTTCTCACCATTAAAAATTTTAGCATATTTTTCACCGTTTATATTTATTGGTCTATTGTTTTTATTCACAGATGAAAAGCCATTTATTATTTTAAGAGGAATTTACTCTGTTATAGTCATTATTCTTTTATTTTACATTTACTATTTAGTTTACGATAGCTTTGTTATCCAAAATTATCTGCTCGCCTTTTTAACCTATTCGTCATTCTATATACTTTTATTTGTTGATAATAAAAAACTTTCAAGCAATAAACTGCTAAAGCAAATACTACGGGTCTGTCTAATTGTTTTTACTTTTGAAGCTTTCTATGGTCTAATACAAGCAATTTACGGATTCCATATAAGAGGATATTTTTTCGGAGACAGCGGTGATTTTGTTGAGGGAACTATTCATCCGCAGTTAAATACGGAAGCTGCTTTCTCAAATCCTATGTTTGCCGTAAATATGACGATGTTGCTGTTAGGAGTTTTGGTTTTAAAAAAACGACATAATAAAAATGTTGGAATTAGTTTGCTGCCTGGCGTTTTAGCTTTGTTGCTTGCGTCCGTCATTCATGTGATAATATTTTTTCTTATAGCGGTATTTGTTACAGCAATTGTTTTTTACAAAAAAGAATTGTTTAATTTGGGTTTTGGAAAAATAAAATGGCGGTTTTCTTCTTTTATGATTATTGGAGTAATTTCGATTGCCGTTATTGCTTTAATTTTTAATAGAAAAGATCAAATTGCCGATTTAGGAAATCAATATTTGCTAAATGAAATTCCGCGTGCAATAGTAACTAATAATTTTTTAAATGAAATTGTTCCGGAAAATAAAGAGGTAATTTTTATTGGTTTAGGACCGGGTCAGTTTTCAAGTCGTGCAAGTTTAATTGGAAGCGGAAATTATTTAGGTGGAATAAATAATCCCAAATCGGTCCCATTTTTAAAAAGCAAAAGCAATTATTTCGCTGACCAATATATTATCGCCCAGATGGAAGCAACAGCTGATATAACTTATTTTGGTTCAAGTCAGCAACCTTATTATTCTTGGTTAAGCGTAATATCTGAATTTGGTTTTATAGCATTTGTTTTAATGGTTGCTTTTGTTTTACTTTTGATAAAGAAGTTAAAAACTAAATCGATTGTTGAACCTGATAAAAGATTCCTGTCTGCCGTAACTTCGGTTGGAATAATATTTTTATTTTTATTAGGCATGCAAGAAAATTATTACGAAATTCCCCAAGCAATTTTTATCGGAGTTTTGTTGTTGCAAGTGATGTATGCTAATGTAATTTATGGTAAAAATGAACCTGTGGAATGAAGATACTTTACTTTACGAATATACTTGCACCTTACAGAATTGGACTGTTCAATAAATTAAATGAAATTTTCAACGGAGATATAAAATTCTATTTTGACGGGAAAACCGAGATTAACAGAAAATGGAAAATACCGGAAGCGGAATTAAAATTTCGTTATGAAATAAATAATGCACCTTATATTTCAACGGTATCTTATTCGGTTAATAAATCCGAACTTCAACGCTTCATCTATTTTCCCTTTTATATTTTCAAGATAGTTTTGCGGGAAAAACCGGAAATTATTTTAACAAGCGAATTTGGTTTAAGAACTTTATTTGCTCTAATTGCAGGAAAGTTAGTTGGGGCAAAGACTTTTATTCTTTCTGAGGTAACTTCACAATCGGAAAGCAATATAAATTTCATAAGAAGCCATATTCGAAAATTTTTGGCAAAATTATCCGACGGTGGAATTGCATTCGGCAGAAAATCAGCCGGATATTTACTTAGCTTGGGTTTTTCACAAAACGATATTGTAATTTCACCGGAAGCAATTGATAACTCTTATTTTGAAAAACTTTCCGGTAACATTACAAAAAAAAATGCCCGTGCAAAACTGGATATCCCCAATGATAAATTTGTGTTTCTATACGTTGGTCAATTCATACAAAGAAAGGGTTTGGATTTATACTTAAAAGCAATTGACAGATTTTTATCCGGAATTAATTCAGGGGATGTTTTATTTTTGTTTGCCGGAGGAAATGAAAATGAATTTAAAAAAGTAACAGGCATAAAACCGTATGATAATTTTAAAATTATCGATTACGTTCAATCGGACAGGTTGGTTGATATTTATAAAGCATCCGATTGCTTAATTTTACCTACAAGAAATGATGTTTGGGGGTTGGTGGTAAATGAAGCGGTTGCGTGCGGTCTGCCGGTTGCGGTTTCGGAATTTGCCGGTTCTGCTGGGGATTTAATTCAAGACAAACAAAGCGGTCTTGTTTTTAACCCGTTTGATGAAATTTCCTTTGCGGAAGTACTAGAATTTTGTTTCGTTAACAGAACCCAATTGGAACGTTTCGCCATAAATGCGAAGAGTAAACTGGAATTCTTTAATCATGAAACAGCGGCTAAAAGAATAAAAGAATTTGTCACAAATCATTAAATCCAATGCCGGCGAAACAACTCTTCAATACGCTGTACCAGATTTTAGAGAACAAACATGTTAACAAAACCAAAGCATTGTCGAAACATATTTTATGGCAAATAAGGAAAATATTAAAATTATATCCATTTGAAATAAAAATATCAAATTTTATAATTATTGTTGAAGATAAGAATTGTGGTGGCTGTGCATTGGCAAATAGTATGGAAATGTATGATTATAATATAATGAACTTGATAAAACTGCTTTCCAAAAAAGAAAACGTGTTTTTTGATGTTGGTGCAAACGTTGGAATTTATTCGTTAATAGCTGCCGAAGAAAATACCGTTGTGGTCTATTCTTTCGAACCGCACCCGAAAACTTTTAGTCAACTTTATAAAAATATTGAGATTAACGGACTGGAAAATATTATTCCCTTAAAATTAGCTTTGAGCAATACCGAAGGAAGAAGCGGTTTTTCGGATTTTGCGGAATCATCCGTTAACCGTTTCGTGAAAACGGGATTCGAACCGCACATAATTGTTAATAAAAAAAGGGGAGATGAAATTTGTAAAGAATTTAATGTTGTTCCTTCTCTCTTAAAAATTGATGTTGAAGGTTTTGAATTGGATGTATTGAAAGGTTTTGGTGAATATCTCTCCCATGTAAAATTTATAATTGTTGAGTTTGGTGAATTGAACAATAAAGATGCAATGGAAATTGTGGAGTTATGTAATAATAAAAATTTTGAGGGACCGTTCTATTTCAATTATGATGGTAGATTATTCACACGTGAAATAATCAAAGGTGAAAACAATGTTGTATTTGTCAACCGCGAAATTATTAAACATTTGAGTGGAATTTACGGGCTTCAAATAAGATGAAAATCCTCATCCTTGCTCAAACCCCGCCGCCTTTTCACGGTCAAGCCATAATGCAGAAATACCTTGTTGATGCTAAATGGGATTGGTGTGAAAAAACACATATTCGTATGAATTACTCCGGAGAAATTAATGAAATAGGTAAGTTTAAAATATCAAAAGTTATATCATTATCAAAATTAGTTTTGAAAGTATGGAAGGAAAGACTAAAAAGTAAGATAGATGTAATTTACTATCCGCCGGCCGGGCCGGATAGAATACCGTTCTTCCGTGATATTGTTACCATGTTACTAATTAGATGGACGGCAAGAAAAATTGTTTTTCATTTTCATGCAGGGGGAATTAATAGATTATTAAGTCGTTTGAATGCAATAGAAAAATTAATCGCCGGAGTTGTATTGAAAAAATCGGATGCGGGTATTGTTTTATCGAAGCATTACTTAAATGAAATTACTTGGTTCCGCTCAAAAAAAGAATATGTTGTACCGAACGGCATCGAAGATGTTTATCCGCAATATCAAAGTAAACATCGTGGGAGTGTTTTTACATTGTTATCCGTGGGAATTATTTCGGAAGAGAAAGGCATTTACGATATTCTGGAATGCGCAAAAATTTTGAAGAATAGTATGAAAAAGTTTTATTGGGATATTGCCGGAAACTTCGTTTCAAATGAGGAGGCAATAAAATGTAACGAATTGATTAAAGAATATAAGTTGGAAAAAAACATAAGAATTTTAGGCAATGTAACCGGGGAAGAAAAATGGAAAATATTCAACGGAGCTGATTTGTTCGTATTCCTCAGTAAAGCGTACGAAGCCCAACCGCTTGTGCTCTTGGAAGCTATGATGTTTGAACTTCCGGTAATTGCAACCATCAACCGCGGAATACCGGAAATTATAGTTGACGGGCTAAACGGTTTCCTTGTTCCGGTAAATAATCCTCCGGCTGCTGCGGCAAAAATAAAGTCATTAATAAATGATTCCGGATTGAGAAACAAATTGGGAAAGCAAGGGAGAAAAAGATTCCTGGAGCATTTTACACTGGAAAATCACCTGAATGCCTTGGAAAAGGTTTTCAAAGATACGGTAATTGGGAATGAAAGAAACTAAAATCCTCGGCTCCCGTATTTCAATAATAAATTCGTACCGTCAAGCGTATGAAGAAGTTTTGAGTTTTATAAAAAAAGGTAATGCAGGATATATTACCGTCAATAATGTTCATACGGTTGTTACTGCTGTACGGGACGAGTATTATAAAAGTATCATAAACAAATCTTATCTTTCATTGCCCGACGGCAAGCCCCTTTCCGTAATAGCAAAAATAAAAGGAGAAAAACAAATTACCCGGATTTTTGGTCCGACCTTCTTTGAAAAATCATTGGAATGGGGAGTGCCCGACGGTGTTAAACATTTTCTGTTTGGGGGTACCGAAGAAACCCAACAAAAAATAATGAATAAAATATCGGAAACACTACCCGGTTGTATCATCGCCGGTAATATTATACCGCCTTTTAGTGAATTTTCCGGTGAAGAAAACTCGGTTTATATGAATAAAATTAACTCGGTAAGTCCCGATATTATTTGGGTTGCACTAGGCGCTCCGAAACAAGAAAGATGGATTTTCGAAAATCACAAGAAGTTAAAAAGAGGAGTGATGATTGGTATCGGTGCGGGTTTCGATTATTATGCCGGTAATTTAAAACATGCACCTCGTTGGATGAAAAAAAATTCCCTGGAATGGTTTTACAGATTGATGCAAGAACCCGGAAGATTATGGAAAAGATATTTAACTACAAACTCCTTATTTTTATTGTATATCGTTTTGGAGTTATTGAGAATTAGAAAATTTGATTGATACATGGATTTCCAAAGAAAAACATATAACTTCTTACGAATTGGTGCGGATATAATCGTTTTATATTTCACGCTTGTTTCCAATTGGTGGTACTTCTCAAATGAGCAAGGTAAAAGTTTTAATACTTTGTTTTTGGTGGTTTCCGCTTCTTTAATTCTGATTTGGATGATTTCTTCGAAGGAAACCAGGATTTATGATGAATTTCAAATTAGAAATATTAAATTTGAATTAATATCAATATTTAATCAATCGGTTATACAACTTATCAGTTTAATAACGCTTCTTTTTTTGCTGAATATATTTGCACACAATAAAATTATGGTTGCAGCTTACGGTATTTCGTTGTTTGCTTTTATTTCTTTGGAAAGATTAATCTTCAGAAAAGTTTTGGAAAGGCTGAGAAAAAAAGGCAGGAATCTGAGAACAATTTTATTTGTCGGTGGAAATGAGATTACATTGGATTTGTACGAGCAGATCGGAAAAAACAAGGAACTCGGATATTATGTGACCGGATTTTTGAATGATTTTCCCGTACCGTCGTTAAACGGTAAGTATCTCGGTAAAATATCGGATTTGGAAAAAATTCTTGAAAATACGAAAGTTGATAATGTACTAATTAATACTACACAGTTCTCCGATAAACAAATAAACGATATTATCAGAACAAGCGAGAAACATCCCACACGGGTTAGATTGGTAAGGGGATACAAAAACTATACAACCGGTAACGACAGATTAAATATTTTTGACAAATTCGAAATCGAAACGGTCAGAAAAGATTATCTTTATTCGACTCATTGGCGTATTCTCAAGCGAATTTTCGATATTGTTTTTTCATTGTTAGTAATATTGTTTGTTTTTCCTGTTTTGTTTCCGGTAGTTGCATTGCTGATTAAATTGACTTCGGAAGGCCCGGTATTATTCAAACAAGAGCGATGGGGTAGAGGCAACAAAAAATTTTATGTTCTTAAATTCAGAACTATGAAAGTAAATAATCAAAGTGATTTTGTACAGGCAACAAAAAGTGATCCTCGGATAACCGGAATCGGTAAATTTTTACGCAGAACAAATTTGGACGAAATGCCTCAATTCATAAATGTTCTGAAAGGTGAAATGTCCGTTGTTGGTCCGCGTCCGCACCCAACACCGCTCAATGTATTTGCGAAAGACAAAATAGACAATTACATGCTAAGGCATTTGGTTAAACCTGGTATTACCGGCTGGGCGCAAATAAACGGTTTCCGGGGGGCAACGGAAAACGAACTCCAAATGAGGAAAAGAGTAGAATTCGATTTATGGTACATCGAAAATTGGTCGTTCTGGCTCGATATTAAAATTATATTTAAAACCATTATTAAAACTATTACCGGCGACCCGAATGCATATTAACATCCGCACGCATTTTATTGGATCCATTAATTCAAAAATCTTACCCGCTTTGCTTTTCGTTTTCATGTTTTCCCAATTGAAAGCACAAGTGGTTAACGAACCGCTTTATAAAGACGTATATGATTTTTTGGGGAGATTGAGCAATAAAGGGGTTATAGAATTCGATAATTTGATTCTGCCTCTTTCCAGAATCGCTATTGTAACCAAATTAAACGAAGCCAAATGTAAATACGGTTTGCTGACAAATTTGGAGCGGGAAGAGCTCGCCTTTTTTCTTTCGGATTATAATTTGGAACGTAGCGATAATTATAATCGAACAATATTCAGTCAAGACGAATTCTCGCGTTTCAGATTTTTCAGTTACTCCGATACACTTTTGAAAATTAATGCGGAACCCATTGCCGGAGCGAGAATATTTTCCCGGGAAAATCAATTTAATATTCACCGTTGGAACGGTCTCCGGTTTTCCGGCTACCTTGATTCTTTTTTAGGTTTTAGCTTCAGCTTTAGAGATAACGGTGAAAGCGGTAACACAATTGATATAGATAAATCATTCACTCCGCAAACCGGGATAATAATTAACAACAAAACACAAAACTCAATAGAATATAGTGAAATAAATGTGAATCTCGGAATTTCTTGGAAATGGGGTGAATTTTCTCTCGGTAAAGATTTTATTGAATGGGGGTACGGAAAAAGCGGTAAAATCGTGTTATCGTCCAAAGCCCCGTCTTTCCCATACTTGCGATTGGATTTGAAGCCGGCGGGTTGGATCAGCTTTAATTACATACATGCTAAACTTTCTTCGGATGTAATCGATTCTATAAAAACATATTCTGCTGATTTGTATGAAAGAAGAACAACGAGGGAAAAATATTTTGTTTCACATACGGTATCGTTGATTCCGGCACAAGGTTTAACCATATCACTTGGGGAATCGATGATTTACAGCGACAGGTTTGAACCGGTTTACTTGATTCCGGTTATATTCTTCAAAGCTGCCGACCATTATCTGAGCAAATATGATATAACCCAAGGTGATAACGGTCAATTTTTCTTGAATATAAGTTCTAAAAATCATTTGAAAAATACACACGTGTGGTTTACAGTTTTTATTGACGAAATATCTTTTGAGAAAATCTTCGATGCCAGCCGGAGGAAAAATCAAACCGGCTTTACTTTTGGAATGGAAATAGTTGATTTACCTTTTGAAAATTTAACATTAAACGTTGAGTATTCCAGAATTAATCCTTTTGTGTACAGTAATTTTATACAAACACAAACATACGAAAATCATTCATATTTAATGGGCCATTGGATAGGCTCTAATGCCGATATTGTTTACGCATCGGCTAATTACAGATTTTTACGTGGGCTCCAAGCAACACTATGGGGACATTTTATCCGTAAAGGAAGCAAGGGAACGGTAGAACAACAATATTCTTTGCCGCAACCGGAATTTCTTTTCGGTCTAAAAAAATATTATAACGGATTCGGATTAAATTTAAAATATGAAATATTACATGATTTGTTTGTTGAAACCCGGTATTCTCATTTGAGAAATAAGATTGAAGAAACTGATAATAATTTTGTAATAAATTACTTTGATAATTTTTCTTTTTCTCTATATTACGGTTTGTAATTTGCTAAATAAACGAGGTTAAATTGAAAAAAATAATTTCCGTTGTGGGTGCGCGCCCAAATTTCATGAAAGTTGCACCTATTCACAGAGCGTTTCAAAAGTATAAAGATAGCGTTCAACATTTAATTTGCCATACAGGTCAACACTACGATGAAAGAATGTCGAAAGTATTCTTCGACGATTTGGAATTGCCGAAACCCGATTTTTATTTGGGTGTAGGCAGCGGAAGCCATGCCGAGCAAACGGCAAAGGTGATGATGGAATTCGAAAAAGTATTGTTGCAAGAAAAACCCGATATGATTCTGGTTGTAGGGGATGTTAATTCAACCATTGCGTGTAGTTTAACCGCAGCCAAACTGCATATTAAGGTTGTTCACGTTGAAGCGGGATTGAGAAGTTTCGACCGTAAAATGCCCGAAGAAGTTAACCGCGTTCTTACCGATGCTATTTCCGATTATCTTTTCGTAACCGAAAAAAGCGGATTGGAAAATCTCGAGCACGAAGGTGTTGACGGTTCGAAAGTTTTCTTTGTAGGGAATGTGATGATTGACAGTCTGGTCTATTACTTGGATAAAACCAACGGTCGGACAGTATTAAAAGATTACGGACTGGAACCGCAAAATTATATATTGGTAACACTGCATCGTCCCAGTAATGTGGATTCAAAAGAACAACTGACAAAATTAATCGCTATGCTTGAACGGTTAAGCGGTGAAAGAAAAGTCATTTTCCCCATTCACCCGCGTACACGTAAGAACATTGCGGAATATAATCTTCTGGACGAACGGAACTCAAACCTTATTCTAACCGACCCTATTGGTTATATCGATTTTCTTACCCTAACTAAAAATGCTGAATTAATTTTAACCGACAGCGGCGGTATTCAAGAAGAATCCACTTATCTCGGTGTACAATGCATTACCTTGCGGACTTCAACGGAAAGGCCTGTAACTGTTGAAGTAGGCACAAACCAATTGTTGGGTAACGACCTGAACAAAGCCGAGCAAGCCGCTCTTGAAGTGCTCAACGGAAAGAAAAAAGAAGGACAAATTCCGGAGTTATGGGACGGTAAAGCCGCAGAAAGAATAGTATCGATTCTGGTTGAAAAACTCAGTTAGGAAACAAACTTTATGGTCCAATTGAAAAAGGTGTTCACGGGACACCTTTTTGTTTTTATGATATTCGTACTTTCCCTTGGTGTACGAGCAAAAACTTATTATGTGGATTCCGAAAAGGGCAACGACGGTAATCCCGGTACTTCAATCGATTCGGCATGGAGCACTATCGAAAAAGTAAATTCATTCGATTTTGTGCCGGGTGACAGTATTTTGTTCAGAAGGGGTTCGGTCTGGCGCGAAGAACTCAACATCAAATGGAACGGCGATTCAAGCAATTTTATTACTGTTGGAGCGTATGGCAAGGGGAAAAAACCGGTAATTTTGGGATCCGAAGCTTTGCAAAATTGGGAAAAGGTTAGTCCGAATGTTTGGAAAGCGCTTTCGCAAGTTAAAGGAAATTGGCTCTGGTTCGTAAGTGCCGGTTCGATTTTCTGGGGAAGGAAAAAAACTTCATTCAATGATCTTAATTCGGAGCGGGATTTTTACATCGACGACTCTTTGGTTTACGTTTACTCCTTTGGGAATCCCTCCGGAAAATTTAAATCGATTGAGCTTTCGGTCAGAGAGTTCGGAATTATTTCCGGTTGGTATGGCGAAGGAGCAGAAAATATAATCATTGAGAATTTTGAAATTCTTTTTACAATCGATTCGGGCATAAGAATAGTTGACGGAAAGAATTGGATTATTAAAAATTGTATCTCCCACCACAACGGTGCGACCGATGAATCCAATGGACAAGGAATTCAATACGAAGGCGGGAACGGTCTTTTCTCAAATAATATCCTTTACGAAAACGGTCAACACGGTTTTTACCTTTCTGCTTTCGGAAATGCAAAGGTTGAGAACAATACAATCGAAAGGAACACGGTTTACAATAATTATCATACCGGAATTGATATTATGAATAACGGCGACTCGGTAAATATTTTGCGTAATACTGTAATTAGATATAATAAAGTTTACGATAATTTGAATTTTAACGGAAAAGAAGTGGGTATTCAGCTTTATGCATTTAACGGAGGCAAAATTAAACAAGCCGGGATTTATTATAACATTTTATTCAATACAAAAGGAATTGGAATAAGTATTCAAGATAATACGGACAGTGTGTTTGTTTATAACAATACGGTTTACCAGCCGGAAAGCACTTGTTTTACTCTTGAAAACGATTCGGGTTATGTTGAACTTATTAATAACATCGGGATTGGGGATGAATATTACGCGCTGATCTTTATCCATAACCCGGCAAATAAATTGATAGATTACAATTGCTGGTTCAGAAACGATGGAAATTTGGTTTGGGTCAGCGGAAAGTATTATTCCCAGTGGGGAAATTATGTTAACGGAACCGGTTTTGACAGAAACGGAATAAATGCCGATCCTCAATTAAATATTAAAACATTTAAATTAAAAGATACATCCCCTTGTATAAATGCCGGTAAGTATGTTGGTTTGGATTCTGACTTTTGGGGAAATGAAATAGTTGATGAAAAAATTGATATCGGTGCGTGTGAATGTTACTAAGTGCTGCACTTATTTGTTGAACTTGCACAAAAAATAAATCCAGTTATCATTTACCGTGTCCAATTCATTTCCGTTGATAATATTTCCGTTTGAATCGAACATCTTAATACAGGTAAAATTTTTTGAAAGTTCTTCTTTTTGAATTTGTGGATTGGTGTAAAAAGTTAATAAATTGAAATTCAGCGATCCGTCGTTAAATATTACATAATCCCGGTTTTTGTAAAGCTTATCCGGTTGGGGGTATAAAAGCTTCAATCGAAACCATGTTTTTAAGTTCCGCATTAGTTGTTTGGGATTACTTGTAAATTGTTTCTTAAAGTCGAATAAGTTTTTCACACTTAAAATATTGTGAGTAGAGAAACTGAAATAACCTCCGTTTTTGCCGACCCTCAAAATATTTTTAAATGCCAATTGCCTTTCTTCTTTGGAAAGATAATCGATACCGTTAAAACTGAACAAAACAAAATCAAAATAATTATCCGGGAATACTGATAAATCTATCACATCTATAATCTCAAATTTTATGTTGTCCGGCCGGTTCTCAAAATTGTGTTTGCACCTTTCTATCATTAAAGGTGAATAGTCAATGCCCACATATTCTTTAACATGATTGGAAAAGTAACGGGTTGTTCTTCCGGCGCCCACTCCAATATCAAGCATTCGCATGTTTTTTAATGCCGGTTTTAACAATTCGAGAATTTTTCTCTCCGGTTCTTGAAGCGAATTTACCTTCGAATATTTTTCAACTGTCTTGTAATCATTATAGGTTGCATAATTAATCATTGATTCGCTTTTCATTCAAACCTTTCCGGAATAAAAAATATTTTGTGCTGTGGATAAATTAAGTAACGGAAATTATTTTAGCTTTTCGCCAAGCTTTACTATTAACGGACTGAGGATTCCGCCGGATTTTTCGAATGTCCCTATAAAACTTATATCTTCTCCGCCCATTCCCTTTTTGAAAGTGTAGACCCCGGGATTTGCTTCCGGATCAATTCCACCCAAATCGTAGTATTGTATTCCATTCTCCTTCAACCATTCGATTGCTTTCCATTGCAATAAGTAAGATGCGGAATACTTTAAACCGGTTTCATTCGAGCCGCCCAATAAATAAATACCGGTATTGCCCATTGCGGAAACCACAATTGACGCAACGGGTTTATTTTCAATATAGGCAATGAATATTTTCATTTTGCTCCGGGAAGGTAAAGCTTGTTGAATTTTGCGGAAAGCTTCAACATCCACATATTCTTTGAACTGTTTACGACTGTGCATTGACCGGTACAAACCGATGAAAGTATCGAACATCCCAACGGATTCACCGCTTTCAACTTGAATATTTTTTTTCTCTGCTTGTTTAAGGCTGTATCTCCACTTTTTTCTGAAACGTTTACGTATTTCTTCCAAACTTTCACGAATATCAACAATAAATGTTCTGTATGGCTTTTGGTTTTGAAGTTTCTTGAAACCCAATGAAGAGAGTATTCCGTTATCCCCGGTAACATTTGGCATAATACGTAATACCAACTTTCTTTTAACGGAATATTCTTCACTTAATTTTTGAAGTGCTAATCGAAGATTGTTTTGGCTGGGCTGTTGATTACGTAATTGCCAGAGCGGTCCCCACCGGATATAGGCTATTCCTTTATTGAGAACGGGTATTGTTTTTAATCTCACTTGTGCAATGGCAATAATCTCGCCGTTGTTCTCAATTACGCAATATTCAAGTTTTTCACCACCTTTCGAAAATTTCCCGAAAGCCGGTGTTTGATATATATTGGAATCATCGAACAACGTTAGAAGACTATCCCAATTTTCATAATGATTTTTATATATTTTCAAATCTTCAATTCCGGTAGATTGTCCTTATTTTAGCATCCTAATATAATTAAAACAGAGATTTTAACTTAAGAAATAATTCGCCGGCTGTGGTGATTAACCAGCTGACCGGGCAAATACAAGAATCGAATGTACCGATGAAAGATACTTCTTTACCGTTCAAACCGGATTTGAATCTGTATCCGCCGGGATTTTTTTCTTTATCGATTCCACCGACATCATAGTATTCGCAACCCATATTTTTAAGCCATCGAATCATATGAAGATGAAGTTTGAACGAAGCGCGTGTTTCTCTTCCCAATTGGTTTGACGCCGCAAGCAGACAAATCCCGGTTTTCCCGATAGCGGTTCCCACTAAAGCTGCAGCGGGTTTTCCGTTTTGCTGTGCCAAAAATACACGCATTTTATATTTATCGGGTAACTCATGTTGCATTTCCGCAAAAGATTTAACATCTATATTTTCTTTAAAGTTTTTCAACTTTTGCATCTCGGTGTAAATACTAAAAAAGCTGTTGAATAATTTATTATTATAGCTTTCAATTATGTCCAAGTTCATTGCTTCCGCTTTTTTGAGATTCGCGCGCCACTTGCGTTTGAAATTATTTCTTATCGTGTTAAGGTCTGAGCGAATATCCAATAAAATTGTTTTTTCTTCCGGATGATGTTTGTTTAGTTTGAAGCCCGCTTTGCGATAAATACTAATTAAATATTTATTATTTGAATAACATTCCGGGAAGATGCGCAATTTTAGTTTGCGTTTTATTACATATTCTTTTCTCAACTCTTTTAGAATTAATAACAGTTTGGTGAAATCGTGTTTCCGGTTTTTCAATTTCCACATTGGTCCCCACCGGATATAAGCAATTCCACGGTTGAGAAATTTAACTGTAAGAATTCTTACTTCCGCAGCACCGACAATAATTCCGTTCTGCTTTACAATAAAATGCTCGAGTTTGCTACCACCCAGAGAGTGCTTGCCAAAAGTTCTGGTTTGATAAAAATTGGCGTCTTCGAACTTTTCGATTATCGATAACCATTCGGATTCGCTTTTAAGTGTGATTTCTGTTCCCAAAGCACTACCGGCAGATTTTTTTTCATAACCGGTTGAACGGAAAGGAACGGTTAAATATAATCCTTTAGTTTTTTGACTAATTGTTGCCAATTGTAACCACCATTTATTTTTAACCAAAGTTCAATTTTCCATTCATTCGGCGAAACAAATATTCTGCCGATTGGCTTGTCTTTATAGTTGACATTGCCCGCTAAAATTCCGAACATTTTTTTATAACCAAGTTCTTCCGCAATTTCAATTACTTCCTGGGAATAATCGCCGTGCGGGAAGCTCAACATATCTATTTCGTAATCTACTATTGATTCCAAAATTCTTTTTGATTCTTGCAATTCATGTTTTATCTCTTCTCCGGTTAATTTCGATAGATACGGATGCGAGCATGTATGCGAACCGATAGAAAATAATTGCTTGTTAAGGTTTTTTATTTGTTCAACGGTCATTATAAATTCCGATTTATCTTTCTCGTATATTTCGTTTGAAATGGACCACTCGGGTTTTTTACCTATGTAATTTGTGGGTATGAAAATGACAGCGGGTAAATTTTTCTTTTCCAAAAAGGGAATTACGTTTTCCAATAAGTTTTGAAATCCGTCGTCGAAAGTTAATGAAAAATATTTTTTGCGCGGTTTAAGTTCATCGTTTTCTGTTAAATTAACCGGAGCGGCATGTTTTTCAATAAATTTTATTTGCTCTTCGAATTTGCCACGGGTTTCTCTATAGACGGAATGAAAATAGAAAATCGAATGGAGCGGGGATTTGAACATTAAAATTTTATTTAGCGGCAGATATAGAAAACTTATAATCAGTTTAACGATTCTTTTCATTCGACAGGTTGCTTAATTAATGGAAAGGTGTTTAATTCTTCTCAATTGCTCTTTGCGGATATGGTTAATAAAATCCTTCGAAACATACCTGTCGTGTTTGTTGAGATAAGCCCAGAAAAATCCGGCAAGCATAAAAACACCGCCTACAACGTAAGGTTTTTCCAAAAATCTGTGGAAAGATTTCAGAAATTGGAATAACGGATGGTAACCCATCGAATATGCAATTTGTCCGTCTAAAAATTTCCTTGTCCACACGCTGAATGTTTCACTTCCGGTTCGTCTGTGGTGTAAAATCACGGTGTCGTTAAACGATTGCACTTGCCAGCCATGCATTCTGGCGGCAGCTTCAATTACGGCATCTTCACCCCCGTATTTTAGAGGTGTGAAACCGCCCGTATCTTCAAAGCATTCCCGCCTGAACATTGCCGTAGCGCCCCGGACGCTGCCGGAACTTTTGAAAATGGGATTTAATTTTCCGTCGTAAACGTCAAAAAATTCACCACCGGCCAAACCGAGTTTCGGGTTTTGATCGAACTTGTTCAAAATTCTTTCATAATGGTCTATATCGAATGTAACATCCGCATCAAGAATACCAAGAAAATCGTATTCGATACCCTCAAGGTGTTTTATACCGTGGTTTATCGCATATACCTTCGAGGCAAAGTTTCTGTTTTGATTCTGGTCTTTAACTTGTACCAATTGAATAAAATCGTATTTCTCATGATAATTCTTTACTATTTCAGCCGTTCTGTCTGTTGAATTATCATCTACAATAATCCATTTCACGGGTTTAATTGTTTGTCTGATTACCGCATTAATGGTACTTTCGATAAAGCTTTGTTCGTTTTTTGCAGCAGTAATTAACACATATTTTTTCATTTTTACTCTATATATCTTCTGGAATTAATTTATATTCGTTATGAACCGGTTGTGATTGAACTCCCGGGATCGATTGCGAGGCTTTAAGTCCTACGACCCATGCAAACCAGAAAAACAAATCGGTTTCGGACATATAACCTGTAAGAGAATTTTCCGTAATATTCGTAAGAAGTACCACGAGAAAAATAGTATATACAAAAGATTGCAGAGGTAAATCTTTAATATTTTTAAACTTAAATATAGGAATAAATATAATTGCAAGCCAAAGCAGGAAAACAAAAATACCGCCCCCGGCTAAAATGGATATAAAACCGTTGTGCAGCGGTTGTTGGGCACTTGCAATAAAGAATTTACCTTGCAAATCAAAAAGTTTTTGTCCGGCAAATATTTTTGCTTCCGTTCCGTAACCGTAACCGGCAAGCAAGTTTTGTTTAATCATTAAAATTGCACCTTGCCACAAATCTTCACGCTCGGTTAAAGTGGTTATACCTGTACCTTCACCACGTTGAAAACTGGAAGGAATAAATTGCAAAATTAAAAATGCGAACACACTCAAAATCAGAGTTAAATAAATTAATTTTGTCCATTTTCTGTTCATAAAGAGCCAGATGGAAATTCCGAATATTGAAGCCAGCAATGTGGTTCTTGAGCCGGTAAGGAAGTGCATTAACAAAGCAAAGATTGTTGCAATGGCTACGATAATTTTATTATTGCCCTCGGTTTTTTCCAATTTATATAGAAGTACGGGATAGGAAAGCATGAAAAATCCGCCCATGCTGTTCGGGTGATCCCAAAGTCCTAAAAACCTGCTTGGTGTTTTCCACCACCAAACCCTTTGCGGAAGAATTACCAGGGCAATTAAGTTTATAACAATCATAAAAAGAATGTAATAGTAAGCCGCATTAATAGCCGATTCGAATTTTTCTTTGCTATCCAACCAGCTGTAGAATCCCAGCATAAACATAAATACTGTGGTGAAAAGGGAAGCGCGAATAAAAGTGTATCTTTGATCAAGTGAATAAAGATAAGATGCAAATGCCAATAATAAAAATATGCCAAGTAAAACAAAGGGCAGTGAAATTTTGCCTTTGTGTTCAGGCCATTTGGTAATAAATTTTAGTAAACCGGCAACTCCCAGCATAGCCAAAGTTCCGCCGCGCAGGTAACCGTTAATCCCTGTTTGAAGTTCGTAATTTATCCATTCAGGATAATTGGTATAAAAAGCGGAGAAAATCCACGGTGATAACAAAAATAAGAAAATAGCGAATTCAAATCTTTTGTAACAGATATAAAATATGCCAATTCCGGCCAATGCAGCGGAGAGTAGAATTAATACGCTATATAAATCGCCTGAAAACATAAATTAGCTTTTATTAAACAATTTTGATAATTCAAATGATTTAATTAGTAATTTTTCCTTGCTTGTTAAAAATTCCGAAAAATACAATACCGTAATAAAAAGAACAATAATCATTCCGAAGAACGGATAGTAAATAATCGAAGAAAAATTACTTAAAAAATATGAAATCGATAACAATACAATAAAACTTAGAGCAATAACCGCCAACCTTCCGTATTCGAATTCAATCTTGAAAGATTTTTGTCCGAATAAAATCAATGTACAAGCGGTAAAAAACATAATTAAATTGAAAGTAAAAATTATACCGTAAATTCCGAAAATTTTAATAGTAAAATAATTTAAAATTATACCGGTAATTGTGAAAAAAATCACAGTTGTGCCCGTAATGTTGGTTTTATTATTTATATGAAGAAGCGATTGTCCAATGTATTGCAATCCCATAAAAGCAAAGCCCGGCAAAATGAAATAAATCAATTTGTACGAGTCCGAAAAATGTTTACCCAGAATCAACGCAAGCAAATCTTTAAATACAAAAACAATTCCAAGGGATAACAACAGAAAAGCAAGCATTAAGTACGTTGTAATTTTGGATATGTTGCGTTTTAATTCAGGATTATCCGCATTTGAGTAAACATAAGGTTCGTATGCCAATTGAAAAGGAATAATTAAAACAATTAAACTTATCTGTGCAATCTTAAAAGCCATTGTGTAAGTAGCCACTTCCTCGTAACTTTCAAAACGGCCTAAGAAAAACGAGCCTGCCGTATTGAGCATCAAATCTCCTGCCATGGCTAAAATTAAAGGGGCTCCGAATACCATTAGCCTTTTAATTAACCGGGATGAAACCGAAATCCCGTTTCCGGAATAGACCAAGCCGGAAATTATTACCCACAAAATACCGTAACTGAAAATTAACGACAATAACGCACCCTTTATTCCCATTCCGTAGATTACCACAAAAATATATGTAAACAAAATAAGCAGAACCGCTGCAGCAAGGCTAAACATCATAAATCGGGCGCCGAGGTTTTTAGCACGGTAATACGTCATTATATTCAGAGCAAAAGTCTGAACCGCTGCTGCCAATGCGGTTAGCAGAATTAAATCCCGTATATTTTGTTTGGGAATGAAATAGGAGAAAAGAGGTAGTAACAAAGTTACGGAAATTGATATTAAAATTATCCCGCTGAATAAATTAATTGTTAATGCACTGCCCAAAAGTTCCTTTAATGTTTTCTCTTTTTCGGATTCGTGTAGAAAACGGACAAGTGAAGTTCTAACACCGACATCAATTAAAGTAATCATTATTTGAATAGTGAACAATAGAGTTTGAAGAATACCGAAATCATTCTTCGTTAAAAAATGGGAATAAAGGGGAAGCAAAATAAAAGCCGAAGTTCTTAACGCAATGTTCCCGACTGTGTAAACTAAAGTATTTTTGCTTAATTTTTTTAAAGTCACTATTCAAATTCAATTATTAATTGAAAATATTTTAACCGTTGTATTTTTGTTTTCCGGTTTTGTTTGTGTTTTGCGGATTCTTTTTTTCGAATTTAATTTACT
>Ga0256841_1000635_pt1 | contig 34786 bp, 17 predicted proteins | sample 356308metaG_FD_185971 | JGI IMG/M metagenome (GOLD analysis project Ga0256841, IMG submission 185971) | Hydrothermal vent microbial communities from Mid Atlantic Ridge, Atlantic Ocean - 356-308 | ecosystem: Environmental > Aquatic > Marine > Hydrothermal vents | place: Atlantic Ocean: Mid... | reverse complement strand
AGAACTCGGTTTGGAAACCGTTGTTGATGATATAGGGAATGTTATTATCAAGAAACCTGCAACTCCCGGTATGGAAGACCGCAAAGGAGTTATCCTGCAAGGTCATCTTGATATGGTGCCGCAGAAAAACAGTGATAATAACCACGATTTTGAAAAAGACCCCATTGATGCCTATGTTGACGGCGATTGGGTGACTGCAAGAGGTACAACGCTTGGTGCAGATAACGGAATGGGGGTAGCTGCGGCTATGGCTGTGCTCGAAGCCGACAATATAGCACACGGTCCTGTTGAAGCGCTTTTTACAATTGATGAGGAGACCGGAATGACGGGCGCTATTAACCTGAAACCGGGTTATCTCAACGGTGATATTTTGCTGAATATGGACTCGGAAGATGAAGGTGAACTTTACATAGGCTGTGCCGGCGGTATTGATACCAATGTAAAATATAATATTAAGAAAGATCAGGTGCCGGGAGGTACAAAAGCTTTTAAACTTGTCGTGAAAGGTCTCAAAGGCGGACACTCCGGACTTGACATTCACCTTGGCAAAGGGAATGCTTGTCTGATACTTAATAAGGTTATGATGGAAGCTGCCGAAAAATTCGGCTTGCGCATTTCGGAAATTGATGCAGGAAGCCTGCGTAATGCCATACCGCGTGAAGCAACTGCAAATGTTGTAGTCCCTGCCGAATATGATGCCGCTTTCAAATCTTTCCTTAATGAAATTCAGACTTCGGAGAAAGAGGCATTGAAAGATATTGATCCCGACCTGGAGATTTTTGCAGAGGAAGTACAGTTGCCGAATATGGTTATTGATAAAACCACTCAGGAAGGATTGCTCAACGGCGTTGCAAACTGTCCCAATGGTGTTTTAGCCTGGGATGCTAACCTGCCGGGTGTGGTTGAAACCTCATCAAACCTTGCAATTATTAAAATGAACGATGATGCTGTTGAGATTGCATGTCTTACGAGAAGCGGTGTTGATGCCGAAAGAGATAAATGGGCACACAAAATCGCAGATAATTTCAGGGAAAATGGCGCTGAAGCAAGTCATGCAGGTGCTTATCCGGGATGGAAACCCAATGTTAATTCCGAAATTCTCGAAACTATGAAGGAGGTTTATAACCATAAATTCGGAAAAATTCCCGAAGTGAAAGTTATCCACGCCGGTCTTGAGTGCGGAATCCTCGGTGCAACATACACTAATTGGGATATGATTTCCTTTGGTCCCACAATCAGATATCCCCACTCTCCCGACGAAAAAGTAAACATTGAAACGGTACAAAAATTCTGGGATTATTTAGTTGAGACACTTAAAAATATCCCTAAAAAATAATCGTCTCGATTAATCATAATAGAAACCCGGAAGTTTTGCTTTCGGGTTTTTTATTCCCTGAAAAATTTATATAAAAACTCTGCTTTTTTCTTTCCTATGCCATCAACTTCAATCAGGTCAATTATGTCGGCGAGAACGATATTCTCAATGGTTTTGAAATGAGTCAAAAGATTTGAAGCCAATGTCGGACCCACACCGGGCAGGTTGCCTATGAAATAATGAATATTTGTTCGCTTTACTCTTGTCTTACCACCTGTATTGCGTATGAACTGCGGAGGGTTAAGCCGTTGACGGGCGGCCAATATCATAAGGTTGGCGGTATCTTCCTTTCCCGATGACCTTATTACGGGAATTTGCCACGACAGAGTTACCGAGAGTAAAGCTCCTTTTATTGATTCGGCAGTTATTTTCGATCCGGCTTCAAATGGATTTCCCTCAACAATGATGAGCGGGAGCATTCCTGTTTTTCGTAATCCGGAACATTGATTGAAAAGCCTGCCGTTTTTTATTGATTGTATAAAATCCTGTGAGGTCTTACGTTCGACAATTATGCTTTCATTTATGATATAATCACCGGTAGCAAGTTGCAACAGCCTGAGACTAACTCCCTTTTTTATAAGTATTTCGGGAATACCCGATTTCCTTTCCCTGTTGTCTGCAATGATTGATATTTTCATAATGTATGTTTATATATAAGATAAAAATAATATTTTTGATGTAATTATTGAAATTTTATCTATTTTTGTTTCATAATCAAACAATAATAAATTAATTATGAAAAAAACAAGTTTAGCCCTTTTTGTTTTCGTTTTGGGTACGGTTATAGTCTATGGTCAAATTAATTTTAATGAACTACAGAAGATTAAAAATGGTACGGAGCAAGAAAACCCAACTAATTATGATTATTCATTACATAAATCCGGTAATATAATTACTGATTATGGAGAGCCACCTGATTGGTCTTGGGTAAGTGAATTTGGAGGTACAGGTGTTGATTATTCCTCTGATATTATTATGGATGAAGATGGAAATATTTATATGACAGGTAGATTTTCCGGTGAAATATCTATTGAAGGTAATTCTTATGTTAGTTTAGGTGATTGGGATGGAATTGTTGCTAAGTTCGATATTTCAGGTAATTTTATTTGGTTGACCCAATTTTATGCGCAAGAATATAAAAAAATAGTTTCGAATGACATTAATATTGATGCTGATGGAAATATTTATGTAACAGGATATTATACAGGTGCAGCAACAATTGGTGACTTTACACTTCCAGGCAATAGCTCTGAAAGTTTATTTTTTGTAAAATTAAATAATGAGGGGGGGGTTTTACTTGCGAAAAATAACGGGACAAATTCCTATTCCGGGTTAAAAATAAATTCAGACGGAGATGGAAATATCTTTGTCTTGGGAAAGTGCGGAGAAACAACCGGATGGAATCACTATAGTGAATTGTTAAAATATAGCTCATCAGGTAATTTGCTAACCTCGCTTTATTTCGAACAGGTTTTTAATAATATGGTTATTCACGGAAATTCGATTTATTTTACGGGAGCAATCACTGAAGCAGGATATATTGGTACGATTTGGGTTGAACCGACAAATTCAGGTAATCTGTTTGTTGCCGAATCCGATTTGAACTTCTCTTTCAACCAGATAACAGTGGCGGAAGCTACAAGTAATGGCTATAGTGTCGGGGAATCAATGTTTTGTGATGATGACGGAAGTTTGTATGTAGCTGGACGCAAGAAGGGAGATTTACAAGTTGGCAACATAACTTTTGAAAATTACCCACCTGGTTTTTTGCTGAAATTTTCTTCTTCCTGTGAACCTGTATGGGGGAAAGATATTTATACACTTAACATTTATCAAGATATAAAGATTACAGGTGGTTATGGAAAATTATTTTTATTTTATAACTTCAGTGGTGCCAATTTATATGAATATAATATTGAGAATGGAGATGAAATCAACAGCTCAGTATATTTTTATAAAATGAATGAGTTTTGTTATAATCCTGTGACATACTCTATTGTGGCAACAGGAGTAAAAAACGATTTGATATATTTATCTCTTTTAAATGAAGCTTTTTCTGAAACATGGTTTAAATCTTTTAGTGGTGATTCGGGTAATGCGAGGGTTTGCGGGATAGTAACCGATAATGATAAAAATGCTTATGTCTACGGATATACCACAAGTGATATTGACTATTTCGGGCAAGTTCAGGATGAAGGATTATTTTTGGCAAAACATAACATTAATGGAGAGATTTTATGGAAAAAAACATTTCTATGCGATGACTTTAAACTGAGTTCTTATGGAAGTTATAATACTATAGATAGTATCAATAATTATGTGTATATTACCGGTACATTTTATAGCAGCCTGACAATTCCGGAATACACAGTGCTAATTCCGGAGTTATCTGGAAGTGTTTTTATAATAAAATATGATTTTGACGGGAATTTTATCTGGGCGAAAAAGAATGATTTCGATGGTGATGAACTCTGTTTATCTCCTGATAATGCCGGAAATATTTTGTTAAGCGGTATTTTCTATTCGGAGATTATTAATATCGGAGGTACAACATTGACTTCCAATGGTTTTTCCGATGTTTTTATTGCAAAATATGGAAATGACGGAGAAGCTATATGGGCAACCAGTGGCGGTGGCGAAACAGATGAATTCAGCGGATTGGTTGCGACAGATAGCGATAACAATATTTACTTTACCGGGGAGTTTACTTCCGAAAATGTTACGTTCGGTAATTCTCAAATAACACTTCTTGAAGGAGATGGAAATATTGTATTTGCAAAATTAAATTCTAATGGAGAGGTTTTGTGGTTAACTTCAAAAGCAGGTTCAACGGTTAATTATGGTGACTGGTATTGTTGGCCTACAGGCATTAAAACCGATAATGAAGGTTATATATATATTAAGGGATGGCATACCGATTCGACATATTTTGATAATTTCTTATTACTAAGTCCTGATTATAATTATAGCTATTTTATAGGTAAATTTGATCCTGACGGTAATACGGTTTGGGTAAATTCAATCAGAATGCATTTGTTGGCATATGATTTTAATCAGATGGATGTTGATTTTGAGGGTAGTGTTTATTTGGGTGCACAGGTAAGGGATACATTGGAATTTGGTGATGACTATACATATTATCCCGTTGAAGGAATGACAGATATTTTTGTTTCAAAGTATAAGACTAATGGTGAGTTGGAGTGGGTGAAAACTGCACAGGGAAATAATGGTACGGCAGCTATTCAAAGTGTGGCATTTCTCGACAAAGATAATATAATAACAGGAGGATATTTTATGGGGAACTTTTCTGTTGGTGATGAGCAATTATATTCTAATAACAGACATGGTTTTGTTGCACTTTTATCCGATATAGTTGGTGTTGAAGAAAATGAAACCGGAGTTGATCTATTTGATATCTCTCCAAATCCTGCAAAATCATATTTTTCTATTACTTTTAATGATGGTGCGGTTGTTAGATCACTATCAATTGTTAATGTTAACGGAGAGATCGTTTACAGGAATAATAATATTTCGCGAAAAAGAAGATTGCTCATTGATACAAGCATATTATCAAAAGGTATATACTTCATTAGAATTGAGACTGATAAGAGTTATCAGACAAAGAAAATAGTAATCAATTAATTCATGCGGTTTTATTATTTGTTGACATAAAAAATATTTTTATTTTTTTCTTGTCATAAAATAAAATATACATATCTTTGCACCCTCAAAAAAATAGGTAACAATGAAAAGAACATTTCAACCATCGAGAAGAAAGAGAGTTAATAAGCATGGCTTCAGAGCAAGAATGGCTACTAAGAACGGGCGTAAAGTTTTGGCAAGAAGACGTGCCAAAGGAAGAAAGAAATTGACGGTTTCCGACGAAAAACTTGATAAGAGATAGTTTATCAGGGTATTAACTCTGTAAGAATATATCATTGGGGAGATAATTTTTAGATTATCTCCTCTTTGTTTTTTTATACGATTATCCTTTTGTTTGAAAGAATTATTCTACTTTTGTCTCAGATTGATTTGTCGGTTATATTAAATATATGCAACTCCTCAGAACAATATTGATAATTTTGATAGTTTACTATCTGTTTAAACTGATAGCAAGGTATGTCATGCCGTGGATTGCAAAATATTTCATAAATAAAGCTGCAAAAAATTTTCAGGACAGATATAATGAACCGGCTCAAAAAAAGGAAGGTGAGGTATCTATTGATTATAAGCCTGAGAAAAAAGCAAAACTTGATGATATTGGCGAGTATGTTGATTACAAGGAGGTGAAAGATGAATCTGATTAAAAGAATTCTTTTTAAAATATTCGGACTGAAGAACTATCTTAAAATTGTTAGTTCCGCCTTTTTCTTTTTTTACAAAACGGGATTACTGAAAGGGAGTCCTGTTATCAGCCACCATTATTTTGTCAGAAATCTTATTCACGAGGGTGATTTTATCATTGATATTGGTGCAAATTTGGGTTATTATTCCGTTATCTTTGCAGAATTAACAGGTAATACAGGAAGGGTTTTTAGTGTTGAACCGGTTACCACGTTCCGTGAGGTTCTGGTGCGAAATACCCGAAAATATAAAAATATTGAAATTGTTCCCTATGCACTTGGAAAGGAGAATGGCGTAACTGTCAGGATGGGGATTCCTGCCGGAAATAAATATCTTAGTCACGGACGTACGCAAATAATGGATGATGATTTTGAGAGTAAGTTTACTTTCGACGTGACAGTAATGAATCCGAATGAGGTTTTTAAATCCCTTGAAAAACTTGACTATATAAAGTGTGATATTGAAGGATACGAAGGCATAGTAATTCCTGAGATGTTATCTTTGATTTCAAAATTTCAGCCTATAATGCAGATTGAAACCGGTGGAGAGGCCAAAGAAAAAATCGAGAAACTTATTGGTCAGTACGGATACAAAACTTTTAATCTGGTTAATGATAAATTGATTTCTGAAAAACAGAATAAAAATAAACCTTTTGGAGATATCTTTTTTATTCCCGAAAGCAGATTATCCAATATAAATAATAAATTATTTTTGACTTAATTAAATAGTGTAAATATGAAGAACATTGATTTTAAAAAATTCATCCCGCACATTGCAGCAATTTTTATTTTTCTGTTTTTAGCACTTGCTTATTTAAGTCCTGTTCTTGAAGGAAAGAAACTACAATCGAATGATGTCTCCAATTTCAAAGGAATGTCGAAAGAGATTGTTGATTTCAGGGCAAAGACAGGTGAAGAGCCTTTGTGGACAAATTCAATGTTCGGTGGGATGCCTGCATATCAGATATCTACAGAGTATAATGGAAACTTGATCAGGTTTATTGATAAAATATTCAGACTCGGGCTACCACATCCTGCCTGGATTGTGTTTATGTATATGTTTGGGTTCTATATTCTTATGATAGTACTTAGAGTAAATCCCTGGTTAGGTATTGCCGGCGCAATTGCTTTCGGGTTTTCCTCCTATTTTTTTATTGTTCTTGAAGCCGGACACAACTCCAAAGCACATGCCATTGCATATATGGCTCCGGTGTTGGCTGGATTTATTCTCACATACCGTAGAAAATACCTTTTAGGAGGTTTGTTGACCGTTTTGTTTCTTGCACTTGAGTTGCAGGCAGGTCATCCTCAAATAACATATTATCTTATGCTTGCCCTTTTATTGTTCGGTATTACGGAACTTTTTAATGTGACAAAAACCAAAGATTATCAGCCGTTTATTAAATCATCTGCTGTCGTAATTGTAGCTGTGGTTTTGGCTGTACTAACCAATATCACAAGTCTGTGGGCAACCTGGGAGTATGGGAAATACACAATTAGAGGTAAAACCGAGTTGACAACGGAAAAGGAAAACCGTACATCGGGTCTCGATAAAGATTATGCCACACAATGGAGCTATGGAGTAGGGGAGACCTTCACACTGATGATACCCGACGCTAAGGGTGGCGCATCAGGCGTAATAGGAAATGATGAAAGCGTTTTGTCGGGAGTTGATAGCCGGTTTAAAGAGTATGTTGCTAACAGTGCCAACCGTTATTGGGGTAATCAGCCTTTTACTTCAGGACCGGTGTATGTAGGTGCTATTATAATGTTTCTGTTTATTTATGGGCTGTTTATTATTAAGGGTGAATTAAAATGGTGGATACTTGCCGCTACAATTATGTCTGTAATGCTTTCGTGGGGAAAGAATTTTATGCCTTTAACCGACTTCTTCCTCGATTACTTTCCGGGATATAATAAATTCAGGGCGGTTTCAATGATACTTGTTATTGCAGAACTTACGATACCCATTTTGGCAATACTGGCTTTAAATCAAATTTTTAATGATCCTGAAAGTTTTAATCGCAAAATAAATTTATTCGGGGCGAAGATTAATCCCTTTTATATTTCTTTCGGACTGACTGCCGGATTATCACTTTTGTTTGCTTTGTTCCCGGGATTATTTTTTGATTTTATCAGCGATCAGGAGGTGCAATCAATAGCTCAACAGCAAAAGTCAAATCCCGAATACGGGAAGCAGATTGCCGATTTTTTTGCCAATGTTGAAATTGCAAGAATGAAAATATTTAAGGCTGATGCGTTCCGCTCTTTTATCTATATCTTGCTTGCTGCGGCAACTATCTGGGCATTTGCAAAGACAAAACTTAAGCAAGGCTATGCTTTAATAATAATAACCGTATTGATTTTGGTTGATATGTGGAGTGTTGACAAAAGATATCTTAATAATGATAAGTTTGTCTCCGCATCTAAGGTTAGCGTACCTTTCAGAAAAACAAAAGCCGATGAGTTTATTCTTAAAGATAAAGACCCCGATTACAGAGTATTGAACCTGACAGTTGATCCTTTTGCCGATGCAAGTACGTCATACTATCATAAATCAATCGGCGGATATCATGGTGCAAAATTGAGAAGATATCAGGAGCTGTACGATCATCAAATCAAAGGTAAATTTAATATGGCGGTTCTTAATATGTTGAACACCAAATATATTATTCAACCGGATAAAAATAAACAACCTACTGTGATGCCTAATACTCAGGCACTCGGGAATGCATGGTTTGTTGATGAAATTAAATGGGTGAAAAATGCCGATGAGGAGTTAGATGCGCTCACCGATTTTGATCCTGCAAAAACAGCAGTCATTGACGAACGTTTTAAAAATGAGCTTACAGGTTTTGTCCCTGTGAAAGATACAACCGCACTAATTAAACTCATAAGTTATGCTCCTAACGATCTTAAATATCAGTCGAATACCCACAAAGAACAACTTGCGGTATTTTCCGAAATTTATTATCCGAAAGGCTGGAATGCGTATGTTGACGGTGAGCTTAAGCCTCATTTCAGGGTGAATTACGTCTTGCGGGGAATGATAGTTCCGGCAGGCAAACATCTCATTGAGTTTAAATTCGAGCCTAAAGTTTACAATATCGGCGAAAAAATTTCCTTTGCAAGTTCCCTGCTTGTCATTCTGTTGGTCTTGGGATATATAGGTTATGAAATAAAACTGAAGTTTAGTTCAAAAGAGGAATGAAGAAAGTCCTTGTCATAACATATTATTGGCCGCCGAGCGGAGGTGCAGGAGTTCAGAGGTGGCTGAAATTTGTAAAATATCTAAGGAATTTCGGATGGGAACCTGTTGTCTATACCCCTGAAAATCCGGAAGCACCCGCCGTTGACGAATCTCTACTTAAGGATGTCCCGCAAAATTTGACCGTACTGAAAACGAAAATATGGGAACCTTATTCGGTTTATAAAAAGTTTGCAGGAATTAAGTCAGGTGATAAGATAAAAACCGGATTTTTGTCCGAAAAAAAGAAACCGTCACTTATTGAGAAATTGTCAATTCGTATTCGCGGTAACTTTTTTATTCCCGATGCGCGTAAATTCTGGATAAAACCCTCAATAAAATATCTGACAAAATATCTTAATGAGAATCCCGTGGATGCAATAGTCTCAACAGGGCCTCCACACAGTATGCATATGATTGCCCTCGGACTAAAAAAGAAACTGAATATTCCCTGGCTTGCCGATTTCAGAGACCCGTGGACAAATATTGATTTTTATGATCAGTTGAAATTGTCGGCAAAAGCAGATAAAAAACATCATGATTTGGAGAAGAAAGTATTGGAAGAGGCTGACATCATTACTGTCATCAGCGAAACAATGGCAACTGATTTTGAAGCCTGCGTCAAAAGGGAGTATAGCGTCATAACAAACGGGTTTGATGAGGATGACCATATGAGTGCCGGTGATGTTAAAAAGGATAGCAAGTTCTCTCTTGTATATATCGGTTCAATGAATAAAGCAAGAAATCCGGTTTCATTATGGAAAGCATTAGATGAGATACTCAGCGCAGATTATGATTTTAAGAATGATTTTGAAATGAAATTGATCGGGCAAATTGATTTTTCCGTTAAGAATGATATTGAAAAGTACGGAATTGAGAAGTTTGTTACTTACAAAGAATACATTGGGCATGACGAAATTATAAGAATACAGATGCAGGCAGGATTGTTACTCTTGGTGATTAACAAAACTCCTAACGCCAAAATGGTTGTTACCGGAAAACTATTTGAGTATATGGCTTCGGGAACCCCGATACTTTGTATTGGCCCTGAAGATGGGGATGCAGCAAAAATTATCAGGGAGACAAAAAGCGGTTTTGTTTCGGGATTTGAAAATGTTGAAAAATTAAAAAATGATATCCTTATTTGCTATACTCGGTTTAAAAGCGGAATGTTAGAAGCGGAAAAAGAAAATATTGATAAATACTCACGAAAAAACTTAACGAAAAAAATATCCGTTTTGCTTGACAGTTTAATCAAATAACTCTGGTCACAAACTTTGATGCATCATATTCTTCGTTAAAAAGATTATAAAGCTCGGTTATTATCGGAAAATCACAACTGATTTTTTTACCTTTGGTAATCTCATTGCAAAAAACATTAACGGCTATTTTCCCTTCCAGAGTAACTTTATCTGAGATATCTTCAACGAAGAATCCCTTTCCTATTAGAAGACCAAGTGTGCGGTTACGGCTAAGGTCATTAAGTGCAGTAAGGCAGAAGTCCCCAAATCCGCAATATTTGAACATTGTTTCTTCCTTGCCGCCAAATTGAATCATAATCTCCCTCATTTCGTTAAATGCCTTTGTCAGGAAAAGGAACCTGAAGTTGGGAGAACTGTAATGTGCATCAACAATACCCGTGGCTATTGCATAAATATTTTTTAAAAGACTTAAAATTTCAACGCCTTTAACATCTTTTGTGAAGTCAATGTATATGTTTGTGTCTTCAAAAACCTTTTGAAAAATCTCATAATGAGACTCATCTTTTGACCCGATTGTGAAAGCTGTTGGAATTCTGTTGATAAGTTCACGAGCAAAAGTCGGTCCTTTAAATGCACAAACCGGATTGGAAGTAACGGCTTTTAAACTGCTGGTTATAATTTTTCTGTCCGGGCCAAAACCTTTTGCCATATTTAGAAGAATGGCATCAGGGTTTAGTATTGCAGAAACTTTTTCAATATATCCGACAATCGCATTTGAAGGAATAGCAAGAAAAACAATATCAGCTTCTTTAAGTACATTGTCGTCTGTTGTAGCTTTTAAATGTTTACTAAGTTTAATGTTTGGAAAGTATTTGGTATTCCTTCTTTTGGTGTTGATATTTTCAACGACATCCTTTTCAATGGAAAGAAGGATTACATTATAAGCATCCTTTCTTGCAAGTACATTACCAATTGCCGTCCCGATTGACCCGGCACCGACTATTACCAGGTTTTTAACATTTGATATCATATATTTGAAATTTGATGCAAATATAAATAAAATGATAATAGGAATTGTCAATTCACTTTAAGGAGTGAAAAAATTAAGAGTCTCTTTTATTTTAGTATTAATATCAGGTGATATTTTAAAAATATAAACAAGTGATATGAAGACAGTTAGAATGATTGAGCTTCTAATAACAATATCAACTATATAGTTATTGAATTGGGGTAAAATATGACCCGCAAACAATGAACCTGCTCCAATAAAAAGTAATATCAAATGTTTGATAGTGAACGGTTGTAAATCAAATTTTTTATATAAAAAAATAAACTTGATGGAATTGAAAATGAATTTTGATATCAATGATGCAATTGCAGCTCCCACAATTCCATATACAGGTATTAAAAGTAAATTAGTAATTATTAAAAGAAAAACAAACAGCACCAGGAAGTAAGATAGATTTTTGTAATATTTCGAGTTGAATATTATGTGGGGAGCAATACCAAGTGAAATGTCTGTAAGGCTTGCAAGACCTATGAATAAAATAATAAATTTGCCTGCAATGTATTTATCTCCGATTATTAGAAAGATGTTGTCAATATTGCCCCAAATCCCTATAAATAAAAGGATACCAATAACACTTAAGCTTATAGAACTTTTTTGATATATATCCCGGATAGTTTCGATTTGGTTTTTCTGCCAGGCATCGGATACTACAACCGAACCTATCTTTCCCATTGTTCGTAGAGGCACAAGTATCATTGAGCCAAAGAAAAATGTGACAGTATAGATTCCCGTTTCGCTTAATCCTAACATTTTGTTTACCATTACAATATCAATATTCATAACTAAAACACCCGAAAAACTGGTTATCATACCGAAAATTCCAATATTGAAAACTTCTTTTAATAACTTTCTGTCAAGAAACTCAAAGTCCGGTTTAATATAAAACTGCTTATCTTTGATAAGTTCAAAAAGAAGAAATAAAGAGGGTGATATTAGTGCTATCAAGTATAGTATGACAAGAGTATGAAAATCAATAATACTAAAATAGAAAAGAATTAGTGTAACAAGGATTAATATCCTTTGAATGAGTTCTTTGTATACTATACCTTTAACAGCATTGTAAAGCACCCTGTAATATGTATCAAATACGTTAAAAAGTATGGTAAAAAAGACCAAAGGAATAACATAATAGAAATACGGAATGAAAAGCGCCGATTTTTCAGATGAAGAGTTTATAATATTCTGCTTGAAAAATAAGTATATCAAAGCTGCTATTGTGAAGCCCGCCATTGTTGAAAGTAAAGCAAGCCCCAGAAAGCCATGATGCTTTTTCTCTTTGTCACGGAAAACAGGAAATGTTTTTACAGCTGCTGTATTTACCCCCATACTTGCAAACTGAGCAATAAGAACAGAGTATGATACCAAAACTCTTAATAAACCAATTTCATCCGTTTCTAATATTTTCGGCATAAGAAGTCCGGAGATTAAAAATCCCAGAATAACTCCGATGTAAGAGTAGATCGTCCCTGATATGCTTTGTTTCTTTATTATTCCCACATCTACAATGCTATTAATTAATTTTCTTCAAAAGTACAAATAACCAATATGGTTTTTTCGTAGATATAATAAAATTTGCGATATCCAAAACAGTTGCTACTAAGTTAAATTTGTAGTTATATTCAAATTCATTCTCGCATCTCGGGCAAATAGTATTTCTGTTGTTTTTTGGTATCCAGTAATATGGCACCCAGGACGATGATGGGGAAAACTTTTTCTTAAGTTTCAGAATCCCTTTGTTATAATATCTTACTTTCAAGCCGTATTCAAGTGAATTAATTATTCTGTATTCAGGGAACAATTCTTTAAAATCGTTGATTTTAAAACTTCTTAAATGGTTGGGTCTATTGTAAATATACTCGCACTGAGGACATTTTATTGCGATTTTGTCAGGGTTTTCATTGTTAGGTACAGTAATAAAAATATATTTGTTACTTAACCTTTTAAATTCTTTAATAGTGTTAATAAATGTTTTGTATTCAAGATGTTCAAGTAGCTCACTTGAAAAGACCATATCAAATTTCCCGTCATTCAGGGGGATACTGTCACAACTTGATAAAATATTTGGTGTTTTTACATAAGAAAGTGCATTTTTACTCCTGTCAACTCCGGTTATATCATAAGTTTTACCAAGTTCATTTGTGATTACACCATTTCCACAGCCAATATCAACAATTGTTTTAACATCATTTGGTATGAGTTCTTTTATTTTATCTATTTTCTTCTTTAAAATATTATAAGATAGTTGCTCCCATATGAATTTGTCATATATTTGTTCATTATCCATCTATATAGTTTTGTAAATTGATAGTAAGTATTCTTTATCTTTTTCCCAGTTATATTTGTTTTCGACACAGGCCCTGCCATTTTTTGACATTTTTATATATAATTCATTGTTATTATATATTTCAGAAACTTTTACTGCAAAATCATTCGGATCATTAAATTTATACACATAACCACATTTGCATTCATTTAAAATTCGGGTAATAGGGTTGCAATTAGATGAAATTACAGGTTTTCCGGCAAACATATATTGAAATAGTTTGTGCGGAATGGTTGAGTCTGTATGGTCATTCTTCTCGTGGGGAATAACACATAAATCAGACTTTAAAATATACTTTTGCATTTCTACATATGGTACCCAACCAATAAAATCTATCATATTGTAAACACCAATATTTTTGCTGATTTTTTTGAGTTCATTCAAATAAGAGCCTACACCAAGTATTATAAACTGTAATTTTTTCGCACCTTTATCTATAAATTGAAGTCCTCTTATGATATTTTGTAATCCCCTATGTTTATTGATTCCTCCTGCATATACGATAGTGAAGATATTTGGATCCTGTTTTATTTTCGGCAAGGAAAAATGTGTTAAATTCAATGTGTTTGAGACAACAGCAATTTTTTTCCCTTGAACTCCCGCTTTAACAAGCCTATGCCTAGCTTCATCTACGACGGTGATAATGTTATCAGCATTATTACACATCTCACTTTCATATCTTATCCACTCCGAATCATTTGAAAGGAATTTTCCAAATATTGATTTTGTGTGTGCAGCCATTCTTAAATATGCCGGCCAATTCTCATGTAAGTCAAGAATGAATTTAACACCGTATTTTGACTTGAATTCATAACCAATTTGAGCCAAAGGAAGATCATGAATATGTATAACTTTAAAATTATACTTTTTAAATAACCCTTGAATAAATGATCTCCAAAAATTAAAATAAATTGGGAACTTTAGACAACCAACGCTAGTTTTAAAAATTATTTCAGAGATTTTTTTTCTGTGAATATGAATATTATTTGAAAATTCGTATTTTTTTTTGTTTTCTTTTGTAAAACAGGCAATATGAACCTCAAATCCTGCTTCTGATAATGCTTCGATTTCATTTTCAACTCGTATATCTGGTGGGAATTCTCTATCAAGAACCATTAATAATTTCATACCTTAATTATTTATTATTGCACAAATGAAAACAAAGAATGTAACTTTTCGTGCAAAAATAGTATAATTTAGTGCTAAATTCGGTGAAGAAGCATTTATTTTTGTCCGGTATGGGCTAATAAATAGCTATTATCATATTCAAATCTTATTCAGGACAAGAAATCGCTGTGAATTCAGGTTCTCCGCTGTTATTGACCGTCATTCTCCAGCATTGCCCGCTTGGGGACCTCATTATCACACCTTTGTTAATGTTCTCAATATAAACATCTCCGGTAGTAGCTTTAATCAATCCATCTTTGTTAATCTGCATTTTTTCGTATTGTTCAAATTCATTACCACCTATTAGAAATCTCAGCTTTCCGTCATAACCTTGAGCTCTTATGACAATGCCAGGGAGGTTATATCCTGTATTTAGTACTGTATAACCTGAATATCCTGCTGATAAAGAATATCCTTTCGAAAAAGTAATGAGGTTTGCTGTAGCTTTATTTGCATCAGTACCTGCTGAAATGTCAAATCTGCTTGCGGATCCATAGTCATTACTTAGGTTTTGAATGCCAAGAATCTCTCTTCCTATTGTTCCTGATGAATTTGCCGAAAGGGTAAATAACGAGGTGGACTCTTCTGTACCTAAACTGACATTTTTGTAAGTGTAAATCGTATTGCCGTTGAAATGCCAATGACCACTGTTTTTCGAATAAAGGGCATAAGGCACACTTAACAGTTGATTTGTGCCGGTTATTGTATAATTTGTACCTCCTGTAGGATCTATTTCGGTCTTGATATAGAAAGGACCATTTGCCCAGTCAATTGCAGAAAACAGATCACTACTTGTACCGTTACCTATTTCAATCGTTAATAGACCATTAGAATTTGTAGTGGGAGTTTGAGTTTCTGAATAAACTGTATTTCCTGTTGCACTTCCTTGTAAAATGCTAATGCTAATTCCTACTATTTGATTTGTTACAAGATTGTTATCTGCATCTCTGACAATGGCCTGATAACTCATTTTCTCCGGTGATTGTGAATATGCAGATAGATAAAATAGTAATACCAATAATGTCGTGAGAAATTTTTTCATTGCTATTAATTTTTAATTATTTTAAATGTTTTTATTTCTTTTGTTTTATCTAATAATTTCAAAAAATAAGTTCCATAGGAATATGACCCCATTTTAATCTTTATCTCTTTAGTATTAATTACTTTGCTTATTAGAATTTTTCCATTGTCATCATAAAGGTTATATTTCATACCTGTTTTAAAATCATTGATAATTTTGATTGTAATAATGTCTAATGTGGGATTTGGGAAAACTTTTATTTCCTGATTTGATTTTTTCTCATCTTCAGTTGAAACAACAGAGATTTCATAAGGTTGCTGAACTCCTTCAATTACAGAGCCATTTGTGCCAGTATTGTTTTTGTAAAAAGACTGGCCAATGGTGTAACTAACAGTTCCTTCAGTCCCGGTTAGCTCTCCACCTGAAGTTGATATTGTATTTTGAGCATTGATAGCTGAAACGCTAATCATAAAAAAAGTGATTAAATTAATTATCGCTATTTTTTTTGGCATATTTACCTCCGTTCAAATTATGATAAAGAATTATTGTTTTGACATTGCAAATATAATAAATATTTGTAAAAAACAAAAATTATGTAAAAAATATTTTAAATTAAACCATTCAGAATCATCTCAGCAAAGTAACACTCCCCTTTAAAGTGAAAGTTTTATTCGATAATAAACATTTATATTTTGTAACCCAAAAGTAAGTTCCCGTATCACAATTTTTCCCGTTTTTCTTACCGTCCCATTTTCCGGTCACATCCGTTGTCTCCCACATTTGCTCTCCCCAGCGATTGTAAACTGTCAGGTCAAAGTCCGTAATGTCGTCCGAAGTAACAGCATAAAAGTAATCATTATAATTATCCCAATTGGGTGTAAAGACAATGGGTATGAATAAATCGCATTTAACTTTTTCAACATTAATTGTGTCGGAATTAAAGCAGATGCCGTCTGATACCCTGACCCAGTAATTTCCCGAATCCGAAACGGTTATGTATTGAAATTCCGAACCGGTGTTCCAAAGATAACTCTCAAACCCGTTTCCCGCATCAAGAGTGATTTCATCTTTTATGCCGATAATGGTATCGTTGCCTATAAATACTTGCGGCAGAGGTAGAAGTGAGATAATAACCGAATCAATATCACTTCCGCAGATATTGGAAGCCTGTACCCAATAGTATCCTTCATCGGAAACAAGTTTTACGGAATCGTCAGAACCGTCAAACCATAAAAAGACAAATGAAGAGTCATAAGGGACATTCAATAACAGCGAATCGCCCGTACAAATTGCAGTATCATTCCCAAGTGATATTTCAGGCGGATACAACAAATCCAATATGACGGAATCAGCACCTGTACAGCCCAGACTGTCGGTCACTTCACACCAGTAAATACCTTCGCTTCCCGTTGTGAACCCAACTCCGTTCGTTCCGTCATTCCAAAGGTAAGTTACAAACCCGTCATCCGCCGTGAAGGTTATCTCATCTCCGTTGCAAATTGTAGTATCCTGCCCGAGTCCGGGATCGGGATCAATGAAAAAGAGGGAAATTGTGTCGGATACGGGGCACCCGTATTCGTCAACAACTTCCACCCAATAATCACCTGTTTGGTTAGCATAATAGAACTGGTTTACCGACCCGTCCTGCCAAAGGTATGATTGGAACCCCATTCCGGGATCAAGCAATACAAAACCGTCACTCAGACAAACCGAAGTGTCGTTACCGATATCAATTTCAGTAATGGGATAAAGAGACAGATTAATGGTATCCCAATCTTCGCCACAGGGATTAACAACGTGAACATAATATACACCTGCTGTGTCTGCAATAAATATCGAATCGGTTGAGCCGTCCTGCCATTCATAGAATGTGTAGCCGCTGCCTGCATTAAGAATAAATTGTTGCCCGTAGCAAAAAGTTGTATCGCCACCGAGATTAATAGCTGAAGCATCGGGATATAAGCCGATAGTTATTGAGTCCGTTGTTGAACATCCGTATTCATTGGTAACTTCAACCCAGTAAGTTCCAAAAGCGTTTATAGTAATAGTCGAGTCTGTTGAACCGGTACTCCAAAGGTAGCTTTCAAAACCCGAACCGGCATTTATTTCCAGAGTTGTTCCAATACAAATCAAAGTGTCATTACCAATATCAATGTCGGGAGTTGGAAATGTTTCCAGTGAAATGGAATCGGTTGCAGAACATCCGAATTCATTTGTGACCTGAACCCAATACAATCCTGATGTATCGGCAGTGAAAGTTGAATTTGTGGATCCATCTTGCCATAAGTACTGGTCATAACCTTGTCCCGGATCAAGTATGAAAGAATCATTATAGCAGAAGGAGGTATCGTTGCCAAGGTTGACATCAGGTAACGCATTAATTGTGATCTCTTTGTTAACAGTGTCGGAATTTGTAGAAAAAATTGATATTAATGTTACAGTAAAAGTGCCGGATGAAGAGTAAATGTGATATGGATTCCAGTCTGTTGAAGTATTTGCGCTACCCGATAAAGGATCTCCAAAGTTCCATTCGACAGAAATCAGTTCTGTTGTATTCGTAAGGTTGAAAAAAGTAGTATCACCAAAACAGGTTTCATTAAAAAGGAAGTCCTGTGTTTGAAAAGGGTAAAAGTAGCTTTGCAAATAATTCGGCAAGCCTAATAAACATTGTTTTCCTGAGAGAGAGACAGCCTCTTCGACAAAATTACACAATGGAGCTTCTTCATTTGGATTATTGATAACCCCAACGTAATTTTCAAATCTCCTTGCCAGATAAATTTTACCATCCGGTCCTAGCTGTAAAGCTGCTCTTTGGATTCCTCCGCCTGAAGCAATTAAAATAGCAGAACTGTAAATTCCTCCGGGAGTACCTGATTGCAAATTTAGCTGGTACATTGGTTTATTGATATCCCAGGAGGAGACATATAGCTTTGTTCCGTCCGGAGAAAACTCTACACCATATGCTCTGCCTGCTCCGGGATAATCAAAGTTTATGGAGTTAGACAATAATCCTGTTTGATTATCAAAATCAAGGATATCTATTTTTGAATCTGTTTCGATTGCAAGAGCTATTCTGTCTCCCTGAACCGAAGCTTTCATATAACCTATCGCATTTCTATATGAGCCGGTATGCTCCAATCCAACTGAACTGATTACCGGATTTTCTGACACACCACTTGAGGTGACGAGGTATGTATAAAACTTATCCGAATCCCATTTATGTGCAATTACCCAAATATCGGATCCGTTGTTATGCTTCACTGCAGTTATTTTTTCGCAAGCAGGAGTGAATAGCAATATGTTTTTACCAGTAACGGCACCAAGTCCATTATTCTGATTAATATCAACCACTGAGAATCTGAATCCGTTTGTAAGGTAATTTTCCATAGCATCAACTGTAAAAATATAGAAAATGCCATTATTAGACGGATTGGCTACAACAAGGCTTGACTGTGAAGCTGACCAGTTTCCCATTAGTTGAGTGCCATTTTGCATATATATATGGTTTTTATTCCATACATGAACTCCATCTGTATAAAACAGAAGATCCCCATTTTGATCAGATATGGTTGAACAACCTTCCGATGTTGAGATCTGTCCGTCGGTTAATGGTTCTGGAACTCCACCCGAGAAGTCTAATCCCGCATGACTACCAAAATACCAGATTACGGCTTCATTTTGTGGAAAACCTGAAAAGGAAACCATTGTCAAAAATATTAAAACGATATTTTGAAATATTGTTTTCATCTCAACAATGTTATATTTCCCTTTTTTTCAGTCACTAAGCCGTCGAAGCAAACGGCTTTCAAATAATATATATAAACCTCTTCATTTTGTTTTTCTCCGTTGGTGGTGCCGTCCCATCCGGTTTCCATATTGTCAGTCTTAAAAACCAATTCTCCATACCTGTTATAAATTCTGAAATCGAGAGTCATTATTCCCGAGCCTTTTACATAAAGAATGTCATTTATGTTGTCATTGTTAGGAGAGAAAGCGGTAGGAACAGCCGCAGTACAATAGGGATATTCATCAATTACTATGGTATCATATCCGGGGCAACCTGCATAATACACTTCAACCCAGTACTCCTCACCGCCTTCAACACCTTCCGCTTTTATTATTTGAGAAGAGTCGCCGGTTGACCAATAATATACCCCACAAGGATATCCGGCGTCAAGGATTACGAATTCATCGTTATGGATTATCGTGTCATTACCAAGTTGGGGGTGAGGGGAGGGGTTGACTGTCAGATATACGGAATCGCGGGTTTTGCAACCGTTTTCTGCTGTCACTTCAAGCCAGTATATGCCTGTTGTTGTTGCGACAACGGAATTTTCTGTTGTTCCGTCCTGCCAAAGGTATTCTTCAAAATCACCCTGTGTCTCTATTTCAAACTGTTGCCCTTCGCAAATTTCACCATCTTCTCCAAGGTCCAATTCCGGTGAGGGTAAACCTAAAACGGTTACCATATCCGGAACGGAGCAGTCATCCGAAAAATGTGCAACAACGGAGTACTCACCGGGTTCATATACCGTAAAAGTGGGGCTTATGGTTCCGTCGTCCCATTCGAAATAGGTGGATTCATTGGGGTTGAAATTTTCAGTTGTGATTATTAGTGAGTCACCACTGCACAGATATGCCGTATCAAAACTTAAACCGTAGATATAATCGGGAGCATCATCCCATATCCAGCCCGTATTGTTTGATATGTCGTTACTGTTTCCTCCGGCAAAGTAGATATTTCCTCCGGTTGCGTTTATATCCCTCATAATAATAAAATCACCCGAAACGGTATCTGCCGAAGAAGGCATTGAAATATCCGCTTGTTGTGTTTGTGTTGATGATCTTAAAGTTATCGGGAAACAATTATTCCCTCTTATATTCAAATGCTGGTTTATCGTTTGGGTTGTTCCGTCGGTTAGCGTGTATGTTTTCCCGGGTGTTAAAGTCAAGATGTCAAAATTGTTATATCCGCCGATATTGCCCCAATTCAGCAAAAGGGCTTCGTGAATATTATTTGTCTGGTATATTGAGGCAAGACCGTGTATTTCAAGGTAGTTTTGTATCAAATTGGTTCCGAAAATATTACCGCTACCGTAAATATATACATCACTGTTGAAAACATTATCACCGGTGATGGAGCCGTTTCCATAGATTATTGTTGTGTCTATTACGTTATTTCCGGCAATGTTGGCATTTGAGTTAAAGATTGCGGAATTAATTTCATTGCTGCCTGTTACAGTACCCACTCCCTCAAACAGAGAAGAGCTAATAACATGATGACCACCATTAATTGTCCCGGCCATTAAAAAATGGACATGGTTAATCGAGTCATTATCGTTTATTGTCCCGGAACCTCCAAAAAAGGCGGTGTCAATAAAACAGTCGCCGTTAATTGACCCTGCTGTGTTAAAATGTACTTCGTCGAAAATGCAATAAACGCTGTCGTTTGTCAGTCCGGCTACATCAAGAAGCTTAACATCATTGTAAACTAAAGTATCCTTGTATTTTGATTGTATTGAAATGTCGTTATTATATGTCAGAATTTTGCTTCCGGCAGAAATGAAAGAAGAATCCGCATCAATGTCAAGATTTTGCGTGTTGACTTCCCAGGCTGCATAGGCTGTTATTTTAGAAGTGTCGAGCAATAGTTGTCGCTGATTTGTGTCAATTGAAAGAAAATTATTACAATAAACTTCATAACCGTTAGTGATTAGCTTACCATGTTTATGGATAAGATTGTTCAAGGTGGTAAAATCATCGGTTAATGCCCACCCGCCGTTTCTTCCTCTAAAAATAGCATCATTATTAAATGACCGGTTTTTCATTTCAATTGTTCTTCCTTCTTCTTGCGACTCGAAATATGTGATACCTTCATAGTTTAAGTTCAAAGAGTCGTTAAAAAGCAGAGAGCCGTATATATACATTCCGTTTTCAGCCGGTCCGGTAAAAACGGGATCATAAATGTCAGAACCGGCCCAACTCATATTTCTGCAATTTGGATGTGAAATGTCAAGTGTGACAATGTTTCCCAACTGCTGCTGGTAAAATGAACTGTCGTCAAAATAGACATCATCAATGGGAGAGGGAATGCAATATCCTCCTGTCCCACCGCTGACCGGTGCCCAATGAAGGGAGTCACTCCAGTTTCCTGATCCGTCAACCCAAAATAATGCAATTGATTCTGCAGTACTAATCTCCCAACCTTCATTATTGCCAAGGTCAACGGAACTATTTGCAATGAAAGGTATGTTTCCTTCAGCTTGTAAATCCCTGATATTGGCATACTCAATCTCAACGTTTCCGTTGGTTTTCTCTAAATAAGCCCGCTTTCCGTCAAAGTCCGACATAAGGATAATGTTGCCTGTACAACGCCCGTTTGCAATGAATTTTTCGTTTATTGTTTGTGTTGAATCATGCTCGAAATAGTACTCTTTTGCATAAGTGAGTGAAAGATCGTCAAATTCATTATTACCATGGAAGAGCCCTTTGTCAAGTAATGTTGCGGTTCTGATAATGTTATTGCCTTCTATTAAAGCAGCATTTTTGATAATGGTCGTATCTATAATATTATTTTCAATGATATAACCTCTCTTGAAGAACAAGGCGGTATCAATTTGATTATTTCCTTTTGCAGTACCATCATTGTAGTAATAGGCAATTTCAACAACATGAGTTCCTTGTAACTTTCCGTCAAAATCATAAAAGATAGCCGTTTTTATTGTATCACTGTCATAAACATAACCGTATTTCCCGTAAAAAACAGCTGTGTCAATGGTACAATTAAGATGTATAGAACTGTTATTACCGTAATGCTCCACCAGATTAAAAACACAAAAAGCTTCATTTATGATTTGAGCGAATTCTCCGTGTTGATGAACATTATGATAGATTTGTCTTTGTGCGTTTTTATTAAGAATAATGGCATTATCGGTTGTTGTAACTAATACCGAGGAATCGGCATGGAGTTCAAGGTTTGAACCGTCAACAAAAATGGTTGTATACTGCCCGGTAGCCTTAATTGTATCACTATGAAGATAAAGTTCTTTGTAACATGTATCTCTGACGTAAAAATATCCGCACTGTATTCTTTCGCCGTTGGTACTTAGCGATCCGCGGTCATGATAAATCGTGTCGTAAGTCGAAATCCTATCAAGTAGTTTCCAGCCGCCGTTGCTTCCCTGAAACCTCACATTGTTAAGGAATTGATTTTTTGCAGATTCCACCGTTTGTCCGCCTGTTGTATCCTCAAAATGAACTTCACCAAGGAAGCCATTGTTCATGTTTTGAATGAACTTCAGCGAACCGTATATTTTCAGGTTCAGAGTATCATCACCGGAAAAATAAGGATTTGAAGCTCCTGACCAGTCCATATCATGACAAACGGCATTTCTGATATCAACAGTAATTGTTCCGCCGGCACCCGGAAAAAATACATTATCAAGTTCGGTCGGAGGACATTCTCCGCCGGCACCACCTTGACTTAAATCCCAATGAGCAGATTCAGTCCACTTTCCGCTGCCGTTTACCCAGTAAAGGTCTCGCGGTGATAGAGCATCAATATTCCAGTTTACATTATTGCCGAGATTAACCGTTTGCAATGCCTCGAACGGAACGCTTCCCGTAGCTTCAATATCTCTTAACGAGAGGTGTTCACCTTTTACGGCTCCATTTGTTTTATGAATTATTGCTCTTGCCCCGTTGTAGGAGGACTTTATCCATATCGGTCTTTCGCAGGTACCTTTAATGGCAAGACTGTCGTTGATTGTTTGTGTTTTATTAAATTCAAAAATGTATTGAAATCCCGGTGTGCAAATTAAAGTGTCGAATGAATTTTCTCCGCCGAAATCTCCGTCGCAATTAAGATATGCATATTCAACATCATTGTTTTCGCGGAAATAGACCATTCTATTGAAGAATGAATGTCCTATGTTATTTATGCCTCTTATATGTGCAGTATCACCGGCAAAAAGATAGTTAATCACGTTGTTGTCAATTATGTCGGTAAAGTATCCAACATAACAATAATCTATTGTGCTTTGTCCTTCAATCCATCCGTTACAATTAAATATTGCCGTGTCAATAATGTGACTTCCGCTTATTTTGTTTACACCGCAGCTTCCGAAAAGAGCATAATGAATAGTGTCGCTGTCATTTACGGTGCCGTATTCCGTAAATTTCAGATAGTTTATATAGCAGTCCCCAAAAGCATTTCCTACATGTTCATAAACGACCGAGTCATAATAAACATAAACCGAACTGTTTTGCAACGTAGAGGATGTTCCTGTAAATACGACCGAATTGTATATAAGCTTATCTCCCTCAATGTTTGAAAGTGAATAATTGATATATATAATTGATGTCCCGGACTGGAAATTCAGATTCAATCCGTTCAAACTCCATCCGTTGCTTGCGAAAATATGGGATGAGCCAAGTATTAATGTCCTTTCATTAGGATTGGATGAATAAAAATTGGTGCAGACAATAGTATTGTTGTTTGTATTTAAAGTCCCGTAATTCAGATAGATATTACTTTCCGACATTAGAGAATCAGATAGAGTCCATTCTCCCCCTATTCCTTCAAAATATATATTGTTCAAAAAAGAATGCCCTGCAAGTAATATTGTATTACCTGTTTCCGGCGATTCGAAGGTGATGGTTCCGTCATAAAGAAAATCCATATTTTCAATAAGAGTAATTGACCCGAAAATTCTCAGGTTTTCCGAATTTGAATTTTCAAAATAAGGATGATGAAGCGCTCCTGTCCAGTTTAAATCTCTGCAAACCGCATTCTCAGCATTAACAAAAACTATTTGACCGGAATTTGAAAAGGAATTGCCGTCAAAATAAACATCATCATCGGCAGTAGGAGGGGTATTGTGCAAAACCGTTCCTCCCGAAGATTGTGCCCAATGGTTAATATCAGACCAGTTTCCACTATCTCCAATCCAGTAATAATCACTTGCAAATGAAGGTGTTGAAACCACCACAGAAGTAATAATTGCGAGTAAGAGTAATATAGGTTTAGTACTGCTTTTCATTGGCAAATGAATTATACTAAAACGCATAAACTTTGCAAATTCTATTTTATGTAATTATCTGAATTATAGCAAATATATCTCGAAGAAATTTGCATTTTTATTCAGCATCAGTTTACAGTGCTAAATTAGGAAAAATAATTTACATAAAAGAAAAGTCAGCAAAAAAAAATTAAAACTCAAGGAACTTACAGGGTTCCCGTTTTGTTGATGTTCTTGTTGAATAGCAGAATTTTTTAACGAGAGAAAACTCGAAACCACCACGGTAGTTGGATGCTGCATGCTGCGATGAAACATTTATATCATAGGAAAACTGAAGACCGAAATAGTTGTACTCCAAGCCTATTATAGGAATAACATCTCTTCCCACTCTTGTCCATAAACCGGCAAGTAACTTCACACCCTTAGTTCCGAAGGCAAAGTTACCACCTACCATACTCTCCGACACATTTTCCTGGTAAATAAAATAGACGGCCGGCATAAAAAGAATGTTTTTCGAGAGTAACCATTGGACATCGCCGTGTGCTATATATTTAATGCCGACCTTGTTAGGTTCTCCGAAAAAAGATTCCTGTGGCCTGTTGAAATGACTCATACTTGCACCTATCTCATATTGGAATTTTTCCGTAACAAGGTGATGGACAAGCAAGCCCCAGTTCATATCCAGATAAAAAACGGAGTTTGCAGTTAATTGTTCTCCTGAACTTAAAGCGGAATTAAATTCAAGCTTAATGGGATCCCATTGATTGTCAAAGATCAGCTTTGTCATATCAATGCTGCGGTTAGTAACGCCAAGACCTATTCCAAGACTTGCATAGAGGGAATTATCCGAATTAAATCCCTGACTGAAAGAGAAAAATCCCATTCCCTGGATCTTTTTCAACTCACCGTCACCGGCATTGTCGTAATAAAGATTGCCACCTAATCCTATCCAAGATCTTCTTCCAAGAAAGCCGGGATACAATCTGCCGTCTCCCCAGGCAGTATATGTTTCAAAAGGAACCGTGAAACTGGCTGCCTGCTGCCTGAAATTGACTCCCGCCCTGAAATCGCATTGATGATTTCCCGTAAGTGCCGGATTGATATATAACGGAGTGTTATACATCTGTGTGTAATGAACATCCTGGCTTATTCCCAATTGAATTGAAATAAGTGTTATTACAAATATAGTAGTTATCTTTAAGGCTTTCTTATTCATTATCTGATGATTGTAATGTTTCCTTTTTTCTCAATAACTCCACCGTCTTCACAAACACCTTTAAGGTAGAAAGTGTAAACTTCTTTAGGTTGCTTGCTCCCGTTGAAGGTTCCATCCCATCCGTTTTCAAGATTATCCGTCTCAAATACAAGTTTTCCAAATCTGTCATAGACTAAAAATGTGACGTCGTGCAAGCCACTACCCCTGACAAAAAGAATATCATTTTCTCCATCTCCATTTGGTGAAAATGCACTGGGAACATCACATTTACATCTCGGGTATTCCGATATTTTAACCTCACCCTGTCCGGAGCAAATTCCGAGAGTAACTTCAACCTGATAAGTTACGCCCGGGTCCGGGGTGCCTCCTACAGTAATATATCTTTGGGTCGGGTCGGGAATTGTTATCAGCGGGTCATCTGCCGACCAGTTATAAGTGTCACCTTCGCCGGCATCAAGTGTTATTGTTTCTCCAAACAACAGCGTTTGGTCGGGTGGAAGATTGTCATCGGGCTTGGGCACAGGCTCTACCTGCATAAATGTTGTATCTGCCGATTTGCAACCGAATTCCGATTCCGTGGCCTGTACACTTAGGTTGCCGTTTAAATCAAGTTGAGCTTCAAGGTTTTCGTCTGTTGAGCCGTTTGACCATTGATAACTATATGTTTTATCTGATGGCGAAACTTCAACATTAATAATGTCTCCTTCGCAATATGGTCCCGGATTGAGAGTCACAACCGGAGGATCAACAGCCTCTACCGTAATCGTATCTCCAAAAGAGCATTCAGCAGTATATAGAGCTTCAAGTGAGAAAATTCCGGGTTCCGTTATGGATAATACCGGGCCTATGTGTATTGTGTCACCCGACATATTTCTCCAAATGTATTGTGTTTTTGAATCTCCGTTAAAGTTTACCGATGGTATTTCGTAAACATCGCCGTAACAAAAGTGTACCGGATCATCGGGGAATCCATAAATGTACCCCTGTGAATCGTCAAATATCCATCCCGGTGGTGGCATATTAGGATTTGGAAGCGGTGTGCTGTTTTTCCCTGCATAAAATGTTGTAGTTCCCGTAGTTCCCACATTATAAACATTCATGAAATCGCATTGTACAATTCCTCCATCCTTTTTAAGGTATGCGGTCTTGCTAAGGTTCAACGACTTAATTGTAATGTTTTGACATTGATTTCCTCTTAAAAACAAAGAGTCATAAATTGTCTGTGATTTTTCTTCCTCAAACCAAAATGTATTTCCTTTTCCGGGAGTAAGGATTAAAGTGTCGAATGTGTTTTCTCCTCTGAAAGCACCATCCGAATTGAATATACAATAGTCAAAATCATTATGGCCTATTACCGTTCCGAAGAAATTGATTATTCCTTTGTTGACATGATGGTTGTCACTTATTTTACAATTTGTTGTATCCAGAATGACAACGTTAGACTGTGACGTCAAGTACATTCCCGAGCTGATACCCTTGAAAATAACGGAATCTGCTATGAAGTTTCCTCCAAACCAGTTTGCAGGTCCGTCAATATGGACCACATTGTATTCCACAATATTATTCCGGTTGATCAGGCTATCAAGAGGTGCTGCCATTATAATGTCGTTATATTCCAGATAGTCACCATCATAACTTTTGACAAAACTATAAATGCCATTATTGATTATCGTAGAACCACCGGCTTCAAGAGTAAGGTTATCACCGTCAACTATCCAGCCGTAATCATATGGATTTGTTACGTTAATTACGGAATTTGTAATTGTAAGACCTCTTTCATTGTTGTATTCCGATTCAAAGGATCCGCAGGAGACATTGAATCCTTTCGTATCAAGTTTTCCATGTTCCAGATAAATAGTTCTGAATACTGTAGGATCCATCACCAGAAGAGTCAGACTGTCGGCAAGTACCCATTCTCCATTAATTCCCTGAAAACGGATATCATTAAGGATAACTTTCCCTTTCGATGTAATTGTATCTGTTCCAAGACCTTTTTTGTCTCCGGAAATTTCGTCGAAGAAAATAAGACCACGATAATCATAATCCATACTGTCGTTTAGCAAAAGAGAGCCGTAGATAAAAAGATTGGTAGTGTCCTCGCCTGTAAATGTGGGATATAATCCACTTTCAGGAGTCTGTTTCCACCACATACTCAGGCAGGAGGCATTGGGAACATCAATTGTTACAACATCATCGGAGTTTATGAATGAATTATCGTCAAAGACAACAGTATTCAATTCGCGGGGAAGACAGTCAAGGGGAGGACCGCCACTTGTCAGTGACCAATGCTGGGCATCGCTCCAGTTTCCCGTACCCTGTATCCAGTAATAAATGTCATCATCAATTTCCGTAAAACTCCAGTTGGTATTATTACCCATATCATTTGAATGGCTTGCCGTATATGGAGTATTTCCATTATTATCAACGGCATAAAGGTCACGGAAGGATGTATATTTAATTTCCACGCCGGGATACTCCGCACTTACCATTGCCTGAGTTCCGATGGAATCGGACTGGATACGTATAGGAGCCGTACAAGTACCTTCGGCACTCCACTTTGTTGTAATTGTCTGTACTCCATTATGCTGTAAAAAGTATTTATTTCCCGGAGTAAAGACCAAAGTGTCAAATGTGTTGTTTCCGCGGATATAACCGTCACTATAAAAAATGGCAGAATCAACATCATTTTGCAAAATCATTGTGCCCTTTTTGAAGAAATTCAATTGTCCAATCCGGTTATATCCGAAAACAAAACCTTCATTGAAAAAATTGGCTTCATTTACAATATGCTGGCCGCCAAGAATAGTGTCATTTAAACCATAAGCCATTAACACGTTAATAGTATCGCTGTTTTTTATTGCACAATTTGCAGCACCATCATGGAAAGTAAGAGTATCAATAACCGATAAACCCACAAGTTGTCCGAGAGGAGCCGCGTCCATATAATCAACAAGGTTATAAATACAGTATCCTTCACTTTTTAGCAAGGCCTGCAAAGAATGAAATTCTACATTATAATATACCATACTATCGGCATTCATACTTCTGACATGACATTGGTTAGGTGGTTCACCGGGCATTAAAAAGAGGTCTCCTAATGCTTTAATTGTAGAAGTGCCGCTATGAAAATCAAGATGATAATGATTTACGAACCAGGCATCGGATGCTTTTTGCCGCACAATAAATGTAGATGAATCAAGTGAGAGTATTCTATTAAGGGTATCCATTGAATTGAAGTTATAGGCTGTAACATCAAACCCGTTTGTATTCAGATTACCCATTTTTAGAAATATGGTATCATAAGTGTTTACTACGTCGCTAAGGAATTTCCAAGCCCCGTTATCACCGTAAAATGTCATCTGTTTATTAGCTGTTTTTCCTGCAAAATCAATGGTTTGCGGGCTATAACTGCCATCCGGTAAAGTGTCATATTGAGATTCGAAGAAATAGTTTCCATAGAACGAAGATTCCATCGGGTCGGTGTATTGAAGAGAGCCCCAAATACGGAGATTTGTAGTATCTACCGGTTGCATAAAGTCATAATTAATCGGGCTGGAGATAACCGCAGTATCGGTAACCGTCCAAATCATATCACGGCATTTCCCATATTTAACATTGACAAATACGGTGTCACGATTTCCGAGTCCGGCATTATCAAAATAAACATTATCCCTGATTGTCGGCGGGCATTCACCTCCGCTACCTCCTGAGATTAATGACCAATGATTCGTTTCATTCCAGTTACCCTGGCCGCCAACCCAATAAAGGTCTCTGTTTGTAATTTCGTTAATGACAAAGCCGCTATTATTGCCCATATCAATTCCGTTATTTACCGTAACTGTCCCACCTTTATTACTGATATCTCTGACAGCAAGATAATTTGTACTCAGACCGGATGACGGAACTACCATATTTGCTTGAACTGTTTTCTTGGTAGAAGTCAGCCAGGTCATACCTCCTTCACAACCTCCGGTTACCATAATTGATTGCAGAATTGTCTGAACATTAGTGTTTGTAGTATTTCCTGAATTGTCGAGAGAATCTATTCCAAACTGATACCAGAAACCGCTGCCAAGATATAAATTGGTTATTGTATTTTTTCCTCCGAAAAAACCATCGGCAGCATATACTGCATCTATCACGGTATTACTTAAACCCTGATAAGAAGATAAAACACCCAAAGTCTGAAAATAGAGGTAATCAACATAGTTTTTCCCGGTAATCATACCTTTTGCCGCCGGACCGAATGAATATAAGTCTTTGAAGAATATGGAATCAATATCATTGTCTTTACCGTCAAGTTTTCCGCCTACATTGAGTATGAATTTTTTAAGGTATGATTCGTTAACATTAAGGAAACCGGGACCGTCATACCTTCCGTAATTTATTGAATCCACAAAACCGGAAATGGCATTCGGAGCCGGACCCCAAAGCATTGTTACCGTATCAACCGTAAAATGTCCTAACTGTCCGGGAGTTGTTGATGCCTGCATAACTCCGCCGCCTTTATATTCAACAACATTAAATGTGCTTCTAAGGTCAATTGATTCTATAATGCCGGCATTTCCGTTTTCGTCAGGCAACTTGATAACATTATTATATACTAAATTATTTCCGTTAAAATTGGACATTGTCCCTCTCATAGTGACAAGGGAATTTGCAGATTTCATTGTTAATCCTGCTGCATTGACAACCCAGGGGCCTAAAATGAAGAATTCAGAGCCTTGCATATCCAGTTCTCTCAAATTTTCCTTTGAAGAAATAAAACCCTCGGCAATTATTACTTGTTGGTTTGTTCTGAGTGTTCCTTTTTGCAGATAGATAATAGGGTCAGGTGCGGGATTTTCCAACGTGGGGTCAGCTACCCTTGCCTGCCAGTCTGTTGTGTCCCAGGTCATTAAGGTGTCTTGCAGAATCCATTCACCATCACCGTCAAAATATATGTCGGCAAAAAATCTGTTTCCCGAGCAGGTAATCGTATTACCGGTTGTTCCCGCCTGAAAGTTGATCTTTCCTCTGTAATCATTAAAGACCTTCGGCTCAAATGTAAGAGAACCGTAAATACTTAAAGAAGTAGTATCGGCACCCCCGGCAAGGACAACATTATATTTCAGGTTTTCCCAGATCATATTCTTGCATTCGGGATTCTTTGTGAAAATAAAAACCGTATCATTATCCTGATTAAAGGAGTTATTATTAAAGATAACGTTGTCGTTTGCATCGGGAACCTCTTCGGGAGGTAATCCCGAACTGGTTATCCAGTTGTTTAAGTTTGCCCAGTTTCCCTGGCCGCCAACCCAAAAATAATCTGTCTGAGCTGACAGTGTCATTGCAAATAAAATTCCCGTGAGTGATAAGATATGTCTAAGACTCATAATATGCATATTAAATTCAGTATAACCTATTGATAAAGATTATCTTTTAAATTAAACAATATTTCTTATAATGTGTTTAACCCGATTCAAAAAAACTAATCCGTACCCAATACCGTAAGACTTCCTTTATATATTTTCTTCTCATTATTCGGACCGTATGTAACCTCAAGCACCCAGAAATAAGTGCCGTTATCAACCGGTCTTCCGTTTACTTTTCCATCCCATCCGGACTGGAAGTCGGAAGATTCCCATACTTTGCCTCCCCATCTGTTAACAATTACAATCTTGCTCGTTTTAATACCGCTCCAGCCTTTACCCGGTCTGAAAGTATCATTGTAACCATCTCCGTTGGGAGTAATAACATTAGGAACTTCAACATTGAATATTTCTATTTTAACCGAAGCTGAATTCTTGCAATGGGCATCCCATACTTCTACCGTATATATCGAATCGTTATAAGTGTCGTAGGATACAGTGTAATATCTGTCGCTAGAGCCGTCCATCCATAGATATGAAACAAATTCACCGGGATCCAACTGAACAGATTCTCCGGGAAATAAAACCTGATCTTCACCGAGGTTTACATCGGGTTTGGGATATTCCGTGATCTCTATCTCGTCCGAATCTTCGCCGCAATAATTTTTCATCGTTAGTTTATATGTACCGCCTTGTGTAACCGTATAAGTATTTTCGTCAGTTTGTACATCATTCCAGTAATACTCAAAATTGCCATCGGGTGCTGTCAATAAAACAGTATCTCCTTCGCAAATATCTTTGTCACCTCCAAGATCGGCATTGGCAAGGGGAAACATTGTGAGCACCGTAGTGTCGGAAGAAGGACATCCGAAAACATAGGATGTATTGACCCAGTATGTTCCGCCTTCGGTGGCATGAACAATCTGGGAAGTACTGCCGGTACTCCATTGATAGCTGTCGAAGCCATAGCCTGCATCCAGAACAATGGTTTCTCCTTCGCAGAAACTGGAATCGGGAATGAGATCCACATTTTTTGCAACTTCAACGGATATTGTATCTCCGCCGTCACATCCGTAAGCATCCGTAACCTGTACCGAATATATTCCGCTTTCATAAACATTCAGGTACTGTGAAGTTGAGCCGTCTTGCCAGGTGTAACTTATAAATCCGTTTCCTCCGTCAAGTGTAATTGATTCGCCCTGGCACATTGTGGTATCTTGTCCCAGGTTAACATTGACCGGCGGGAAGTAATTTACCAAGATTGTATCATATCCTGTTCCGCATCCTCCTTGTACGGCTACACTGTAAAGTCCGGGTTCGGTCACAATAAAGACCGAATCCGTTGATCCGTCCTGCCATTCATATTCATAACCTCCGGGGAGTCCGGTTGATAATGTATATGTCGTTCCGTAACATAGTTGCAAATCATCGCCCAGACTGAAATTCGGTGCATCATTATCAACGTTGACCTGTATTGTGTCAAATGCGGTGCAGCCGTTGGCATCAAAAACCTGTACCCAATAAGTTCCTGTTTGTGTAACATCGTATGTTTGTTGATTTGAACCATCCTGCCAATAATAGGATTCAAAACCGGCCCCTGCATCAAGGGTTACCATTTCTCCCTGACATATAACGGTATCTGCACCCAGGTTAACAAATATCGGGGGGAAGAAATTGACCGTAATCTGATCTCCGGCTACGCAACCGTTAGAAGCCATAACCTGCACCCAGTAAGTGCCGGGCTGTGTGACAACATAAATAGAGTCGGTTGAGCCGTCTTGCCACTGGTAGGAAGCAAAACCTCCACCGGCATGTAAAACAAGGGAATCGGCACCACAGACAACCGTATCGTTACCAAGTTCCAGTTCGGGCATTTCAAGAACAACAACGGTGACTGAATCCTCAATAAAACCGTCACACATATCCGTGACTTGAACATTGTATGTCGTGGTTTCTTCAGGTGTAACCTCGATGGTGTCATTCTCAACGGATGGTTCTAACCATTGATAAAAATAGGGAGAAATGCCGTTAAATGCTTCCACTGTCAGCTCAACGGTCTGTCCCTCGCAGACAGCCATGTCGGGTGTAACGTCAAGCACCATATCTACATAATCCACAATGATGAATTCAACCGTGTCATATCTCACCTGGCAACCGAGTTCGTTTGTAATGATAAAGATAAGTGTTTCATCACCTTCCAAAATTCCATCTTTTATAGGAGCAACATGAATGAATGCACTGTCATTTCCTTCTTCAATCGTTACCGACGTAGGAATGGGCTCCTCAAAATCCAGGTCGGGATCTGCAGTACCTGTTATTTCATAATTGATGGTTATAGGTGCATAGCTTGAGTTGGGTAATCTGAAAATAATATCCGCTTCAACACATCCTTCAACCATATTGTCTGAAACTCCTTCGGGAATTGGTTCAGCTTCAACATCTATTTTCGGACTTTCAAAACTGTTTTCTTCAATGAAAACACCGGAATCGTAAATATGGTCACCGGCGTCGGCGATAGCCATTTTAATATGATATGTTTCACAAGGAACAACCATTATCCAGGCTGTTAAAACAGCAGTAAAGCCATCGTATTCGAGTGTCATACCACCGGTATTGTCAACATAGTATTCGCAATGAGTACACGGTCCTGTGGGAATTACATCACAACTTGAAAAACCGTTATTTACATTATTTATGGCTATCGGAATATTAGTGCCGGGAATTAATGCAACGTTTTCATTACTGTAAAACCCACCATTGGGATTAGGGCCGGAAACAAAATATCCGAACACATCATTAAAAGTTGAAAAAACAAAATCGTTATATTCTTCCGATCCGAAAACATACTTAAACCTTAACGTATCGGATTCGGGTATAAAGTCAAATTGCAAAACCGAGGCATCATAAGTCGAAACGCCTGCCAGTCCTGTAAGTGTTGCATCTCCTCCCATTCCGTTATTGGAGCCTGCCGAGCATGACCCGGGTCCGTTTGGTCCGGGAATTACATATCCTGCACCCGATGTAAGAAATATACCGCTTTCAATACCAAGGTTTGTTGTGCCTCCGTTAGAGAAAATTCCTCTGGCAGCATTGGCACCTGTGTATTGTACGTTATCAAAAATAACTCCGTCTCCTACAATATTTTCAACCATTGCGTTCGGATCTACGCCCGATTGAATGTTTATTTGCGCATAAGATTGATAACTAAATGTAACTAAAGTTACAAATAAAAGTAGTAAAGTAATTCTGTTATTCATTGTTTGTATTTTGTGAGGACAGGCTAACCAGCTGTATATTAGCGATTTAAAAAGTTAGCATTTGTCCGTATTATAACTACGAATATTAAGACATAAAAATTAACAAAAAAGTTGTCTCTTTGTTTTTAACATTGTTATTAACAAATGATTTGACTTTACAAAGATATATAATTTTTATTAATTCTAAATAAAGAA
>Ga0256841_1000634_pt1 | contig 34843 bp, 29 predicted proteins | sample 356308metaG_FD_185971 | JGI IMG/M metagenome (GOLD analysis project Ga0256841, IMG submission 185971) | Hydrothermal vent microbial communities from Mid Atlantic Ridge, Atlantic Ocean - 356-308 | ecosystem: Environmental > Aquatic > Marine > Hydrothermal vents | place: Atlantic Ocean: Mid... | reverse complement strand
TTCGGGCAAGCTGGGTGAAAAGATCCCGGGAAAAACCGGATAGCATGACAGGTACAAACTGTATCCAGCATAATCGTCACGCAACATGCTGTAATTCATGGTAAAAAACCCACATTTTGCGCGTTCTTGTGCAATATTCGGGTTAGCAGACAAAGCCGAAAAAACAAGAAAAGAGTTCCCGGCACCCGGTCGGCTTTCAGGGAATGCGCAACAGCTGCAGATAGCCCTTGGCCATCATCTTTCTCGCCTCGCTGACGGCATGGTCGCCAAACTGCTGGCGGGCCTGTACTTCCTCGCCCGCCGCACTGGCATCCAGAATACGCAACAACGTCACCCAGTGGTCTTTCAGCAGGCTTACACGCTTTGGCTGCAACTGCTGTTCGCGCCGCCGCCGGCTGGCTTCGAGCTGCAACTGATGACGAGCCTGATCCAGTTGCGGACGTAACGGCAGGGAGAGGTCGAATACCAACGCCATTTGTTCCGGCATCAGTGTCGCAGCCACTTCCGAAAGTTCCGGCAAAGCTTCTTCCGATTGCGGCCGCCAGCTCAGGCGGCCCTCTCCCACCGGGTCATCATCCCGTGGATCAGGTGGAAACTTGTGGAAACCCCAGCGCGCCCCGAGCGCGCATTCGATGAGCACCTTGTCTGCATCGACACGACATTCCCCATCCGCGCATTCACTGGCGGGCACCCAGGAGCGCGGATCGTTCTTCCAGGCACAGAAATCCCGGTTGGGCGGTTTGCCATAATCGGCTTCCAACGTTTGCCAGGTCTGCCAGAACCGCTGCCATTCCTGCTGGTAATCCGGGTTGCGGCGCAGAAATTCCCAGGCCCATTGCGCGCTGGTCAGTTGTTCGCAGAAAGCATAAGCTAGGGGGTCTTTCCAATCACAATGAATCATTCTGCCCTTGTGAGATATTTCGAACCGCCGCCATTATTGCATATGATGCAACACCTGATCGCCGAACCCTCGGTGAGCAGCGTCAGCGCCACCTGGGATCAGTCCAACGCAGGTGTAATCGACCTGCTCGCCGATTGGCTGAACGGCATGGGCTTTCAGGTGCAGAAACTGGCGGTGCCCGGTCATCCGGGAAAATTCAATCTGGTGGCCAGCGCCGGCAACGGTTCGGATGGCCTGGTGCTTGCCGGCCATACAGACACCGTTCCTTTCGATGAGAGCCGCTGGCACAGTGATCCCTTTGTTCTCACGGAAAAGGATGGCCGTCTCCATGGTCTGGGCAGCGCAGACATGAAAGGATTTTTTGCCCTGGTACTGGAAGCCTTGCGCGATCTGGACCTGACCCGTCTCAAACATCCCCTGGTCATCCTTGCCACGGCGGACGAGGAAAGCTCCATGAGCGGCGCCCGGGCCCTGGCCGAAAGCGGGCGTTCCCTGGGAAAATACGCGCTCATCGGGGAACCCACCGGCCTCAGACCGGTTCGCCTGCACAAGGGCATCGCCATGGAATGCATTCGGCTGACCGGGCGCTCTGGCCATTCCAGCAACCCGGCACTGGGCAACAATGCCCTGGAAGGCATGAGTCTGGTGCTGTCCGAAATCATCCGCTGGAGGCAAGAACTGGAACAACGTTACCACAACCCCCTGTTCGAAGTGGCGACACCCACGGTAAACCTGGGACATATCCATGGCGGCGACAATCCCAACCGCATCTGCGGCCAGTGTGAACTGCATATCGACATCCGCCCCCTGCCGGGCATGGATCTGGACAGCTTGCGCGAGGAGCTGGATCAACGCCTGGCGCAGCAATTGCAATCGACGGGATTGAAGCTGGAACGCCAGTCCCTGTTCGGCGGCGTGCCTGCTTTCGAGACTGCGGTCTCAGCGGCCATCGTCCAGGCAGCGGAAGAACTTACCGGTCACAGCGCCGAAGCGGTAGCCTTCGGTACCGAAGGCCCGTTCCTGCAACAACTGGGCATGGATACCCTCATCATGGGGCCAGGCAGCATCGACCAGGCCCATCAGCCGGATGAATTCATGGCCATGGATCAGATCAATCCCGGCATCGATATTATCAAGCAACTCGTTCAGCAATTTTGTCTCAGCTGAGCATTTACCTTCCGATTCCGATAAAGACAAAAAGGACAAAGGACATGCAACTGGAAAAACAGGACCTGGAAACCATGGAACGACTGGTGCGCGATGCAGCCGTCGCTGAATTGATACCCCGTTTCCTGCATGTGGAGGCAAAACTCAAGGCAGATGGCAGCTTGATCACCGAGGTGGATTTGCAGATACAGACGCGCATCCAGACGACTCTGAACGCTCTTTGGCCGGACACCCCTCTGCTCGGAGAGGAAATGGATACGGCAACGCATACCAAACTGCTGCAAGACAGGCAATACGGCCTTTGGGTGTTGGACCCTCTGGACGGCACCGCCAACTTTGCTGCCGGCATACCGTTTTTCGGGATTTCCCTGGCGCTGCTGGATGAGCGGGGCGTGCAGGCCGGCGTGGTGCTCGACCCAATGCGCAATGAATCCTTCAGCGCCCTGCGTGGCCAGGGCGCCTGGCTGAATGGACAACCCCTGCGAACCCCCGCCGGGCCCTGTGCATTGGGCGAATCCATGGCCATGGTGGATTTCAAGCGCCTGCCGGAAAAGCTGGCATTGGCTCTGTCACGCCACCCTCCCTACCGTTCCCAACGCAGCTTCGGTTCCGTGGCCCTGGACTGGTGCTGGCTGGCCGCGGGCAGGGTGCAGGTCTATCTGCATGGCGGGCAGAAACTGTGGGACTATGCCGCCGGCGAACTGATTTTGCGTGAAGCAGGGGCTTGTGGAGGTCTTTATCAAGACTACCATGGCAAGATGCCAGGCCGCCCCAGCTTGACCCCACGCATTGCCATGGCCGCGAGCAGTCCCTCACTGTTCGACAACTGGCGCGCCTGGATAGAAAAAGCGAAGGGTCATTGAGCCGGGCAATCAACAAACAGCAGATTCATGGTTTTTGCCTGACCTGATATGATGGCCCTCATGAACAAGGACGCCAACAATTTCGTCGACTGGTTTCGCCAGGCATCGCCCTACATCCACGCTCACCGCGGCAGCACCGTGGTCCTGGCCTTTGGCGGCGAGGCGGTACAACAGGCGGATTTCGACAAACTCATCCACGACATCGCCCTGTTGCACAGCCTGGGCCTGCGCCTGGTACTGGTACACGGCACGCGCCCGCAGATCGAAGAACGGCTCAAGTTGCGCGGCGCGGACATGCAGGTAATCAATGGCATGCGCGTCACCGATGAACATGCCCTGTTGTGCATAAAGGAAGCGGCGGGTACCGTGCGCGTCGAGATCGAAGCCCTGCTTTCCACCGGCCTGGCCAACTCACCCATGGCAGGAGCGCAGATTGCGGTGGATTCCGGCAATTTCGTCACCGCCAAGCCTCTGGGCATCATCAATGGCGTGGATTACCTGCATACGGGCGAGGTGCGCAAAATCAACACCGCCGCCATGCGCCAGCGCCTGGATGCCGGCGCCATGGTGCTGGTGCCGCCGCTGGGTTATTCACCCACGGGAGAAGTATTCAACCTCAATGCTGCCGACGTGGCCGCCGCCATTGCCCGGGAACTGCATGCGGACAAGCTCATCTTCCTCACCAACAACAAACTCACGGACAGCCGTCGGCGGCTCATCGAGAGCATGCTGCCCCGTGAAGTGGACGCTCTACTGACACGGCGCAAGACCCTGGACGAACAACTCGCCCGGGTGCTGCGCAATGCCGCCCAGGCCTGCCGTGGCGGTGTGGCCCGGGCGCATATTCTTCCCTATCGGCAGGATGGCGTGCTGCTCACCGAACTGTTCACCCGGGATGGCGCGGGTACGATGATCACTGCTGAGCGTTGGGAAACCCTGCGCCAGGCGCGTATCGATGACGTAAGTGGAATTCTGGAACTGATCAAACCTCTGGAAGAAACCGGGATACTGGTACGCCGCTCCCGGGAATATCTGGAAAACGAAATCAGCCGCTTCAGCGTAATCGAAAGGGATGGCGCCATCATTGCCTGTGCCGCTCTGTATCCCTTTGAAAAGGAGAAGATGGCTGAACTCGCCTGTCTGGTGGTGCATCCCGACTACCGGCAGGGCGGACGTGGTGACCAATTGCTGAATCATGTTCGGCAACAGGCCAGAGACATGGGCCTCAAGGAACTGTTCGTACTTACCACCCGTACCGCACACTGGTTCCGGGAAAGAGGTTTTGTCAGCGCGGACGTGTCCCACCTGCCGGGCAAGAAGAAAAACCTCTACAACTGGCAGCGCAACTCCCGAATGCTGATCCTCACACTGGAGCCATGATGAAGCTCCCTCTGGCCGCGCTGATCGTCTTCAACCTGCTTTCACTTGCCATCGCCCTGTACATGGGATGGAAGCCGGCCATGATCCTGTTTTTGTACTGGGCGGAAAACGTGGTCGTTGCCCTGTGGCAGATCCCGCGTTTCTTCGTTGCCCGCGGCAATTCCCCGAATGAAGGCTACAAGCTGCCCAACCGGGTGTTCGTCTGTGCCTTCTTCCTGGTTCATTATGGAATCTTCACCTTCGTCCATGGCACCTTGGTGTTCTCTTTGTTCCTGCATGAGGAGATGACCCAAGACACGGTGCTGGATCTCGTTTCCACCACACCAGGACTGAAACTGGCGCTGCTGGGATTACTGGTCAGCCATGGCGTGCAATTCTTTTCCGAACTGGTCAACGGCGTCGCCAACACCACCCCTCTGGATAAAGTCATGGGCCAGCCGTACAAGCGCATCGTGGTGTTGCATCTGGTCGTGCTTCTGAGTGGCGGTCTGCTGCTGTTCCTCCCCTATCCCATGGCCAGCCTGATCCTGCTCGCCATCATCAAAACCGTGGCGGATGTATATCTGGATCGAAAACAGATGAAACAACAGGAAATGCCTGCCAATGTCGCACAGTTCTAAGAAAGCAGTCATTACTGCAATCGTATCCAATGCCCTGGTGACGCTAATCAAGTTCATCGCCAGTTTTCTCAGCGGTTCGGCCTCCATGGCCAATGAAGCAGTACACAGTCTCATGGACACCCTGAACCAGGGTTTCCTGTTTCTGGGGTTGCGCGAAAGTGAAAAACCCGCAGACACCACCTACGCCTTCGGTCATGGACAGAAAAAATACCTGTGGAACCTGTGGTCCGCCATCGGTCTGTTTTCCATAGGCGCCGGTCTGGGACTGTCTCATGCCTGGCACAGCTGGCACAAACTGGGGGAAACCCATGGCCCGGTGATGGCCAATATCCTCGGCCATGAAATCGATACCTTGTGGATCAATCTCACGGTGCTGGCCATCGGCTTTCTTCTGGAAGGATATTCCTTTCTGGTCGCCATGAAGGAGTTTCTCAAGCGTATGCGCGCCCATGGCGAGAAAAGCCCCATTGCCTATCTGCTCAAGGCGGACGACCCCACCCTCATGGCCATAGTTCTGGAAGACTCTGCCGCGATGCTTGGACTGACCCTGGCTGCCCTAGGCATCATTCTCAGCGCGGCAACCGGTTACGGGGAATACGATATTCTGTTCTCCGCCCTGATCGCCATCATGCTCGGCGGCATTGCTTTTTACCTGAGCTTCATCAACATGCGTTTTCTCGCGGACATGCGCGACATGGAAGCGGAGTATCTGTTTCAGGAAGTGGTAGAGAATCACCCGGAGCTGGAGCGTTATCATGATCTGCGCTCCATCATCATCGATGAGCAACATACGGTGCTGATCGCCGAAATCGAACTCAAGGAAGAAGCCATGATCAATGGCCTGCGAAAAAAAATCGGCGATACCGAAGCGCAAATCCTGGACGAACTGACGCATAATGAAGAGCAGCGCAAACAGTTGCTACGATACGCCAGGGATCGTGCCGCAGTGGAAGTCATCATCGGCCGCGCGGAACGCATCATCGACGAGATCGAACAGGACATCAAATCCCGCTTGCCCCGGGTCAGTCATATCACCCTGGAAGTGGAAGGTGTCTGCGCCAGCGAAAACCTTCCCCTTTCCGAAGACGGCTCCCCCTGTTCCGAGGAAGGCGCTCCCGCCTCATGAACAGAATCGACCGGCGTCTGTGCGTCGCGCCCATGCTCGACTGGACGGACCGCTACTGCCGCTATTTCCATCGCCTGCTCACCCGCCATACACTGCTCTATACGGAGATGGTGACCACCGGCGCCCTGTTGCACAACGACCCGGCCCGTTTTCTGGATTTCTTTGCCCAGGAACATCCCCTGGCCCTGCAACTGGGCGGCAGCAATCCCGATGAGCTGGCAGCCTGCTGCAAGCTGGCTCAGGAATGGCAATACGATGAAGTAAACCTCAACCTGGGCTGTCCCTCCGACCGCGTACAATCGGGCATGTTCGGCGCCTGCCTCATGGCCCGGCCGGAACTCGTGGCCGACTGCATTGCGGCCATGGTGGAAAGCTGCACCCTGCCTATCACCGTCAAGCACCGCATCGGCATCGATGAGCTGGACAGCTACGACTTGCTAACGACGTTCGTGGACAAGCTCTCTGCGGCAGGATGTCAGACCTTCATCGTCCATGCCCGCAAGGCCTGGCTACAAGGACTGAGTCCAAAAGAAAATCGTGAAGTACCGCCTCTGCGTTATGAAACCGTGTACCGCCTGAAACAGGATTTTCCCCATCTGGAGATCATTCTGAACGGTGGCATTGTCAGTCTCGACCAGGCATTGACGCATCTGCAGCATGTGCATGGGGTCATGATCGGCCGGGAAGCCTACCAGAACCCCTGGCTGCTGTCCCAGGCGGACCAGCGCATTTTCGGTTCTGACTGGCAGCCAGTCAGCCGCCATCGAATCATCGAACAATTACTGCCTCTGGTGGAGCGGGAATGCAGCCGTGGCATCCCCCTGAAACGCATTACCCGGCACATACTGGGACTGTTTCACGGCCAGCCCGGGGCAAAGAAGTGGCGTCGCCATCTGTCGGAAAACGCGCACAAACCTGGCGCCGGAGCAGAAACATTGCAAGCCGCCCTTGCCCTGGTTCCCATTGCGAATTTCCATTGAGCAGAGGCATATAAATGTTACCATATGCGCATAAAAACATATTAACCCGCATGTTGCACCGGAATCCGGAATTTTCCTGGAGAGATTTTTGCCCGGATTGTTCGAACGGACAAAAGTCGATGTTATTCATCGACTTGCAGGGCGTTCGGGCAAGCTGGGTGAAAAGATCCCGGGAAAAACCGGATAGCATGACAGGTACGAACTGTATCCAGCATGCTCGTCACGCAACATGCTGTAATTCATGGTAAAAAACCCACATTTTGCGCGTTCTGGTGAAATATGCGGGTTAATGAGGATACGAACATGAATATTGAACGCATGGTATTGGCTTTTGCCGGATTCGCGATTTTGCTGTCCCTGGCCCTGGGCTGGTCCATCAGCCCCATCTTCCATCATCAGAACTGGTTGTGGTTCACTGCTTTTGTCGGCGCCAATCTGTTTCAGTCGGCCTTTACCGGCTTTTGTCCCCTGGCCATGATTCTGAAGAAGCTGGGCGCCAAGCCCGCGGGAGTTTTTTGAGCAGCAGGGCGGCAAGCGACAAATCAGAGCTGGAGATCAAACCCCAGACTTTCTACATCCCTGATCCAGTTGAAAACATGTGAACCACTCTGGAAAGTGCTGGTACGCACCCTGTCCGCATCCTCCTCCAGGGTCTGCGCATGTACAAAACCCAGTCGGGTATCACTGCCATAGCTGATATAAAAACCGCTGTCTTCCGTATTGAGGCAGATGCCCCGCGGACGGGGAAAATCCATGGCCTTGACGAAACTTCCGTCCTTCATGGACCAGAAAGTCACCATTTCTCCATCCGGGTGGGCGACTGCGGCCACCCCTGTGCCTGCATGTATGGCCACGCTGAGTGCTTCACCCTTCATGCGGGCCACGACATCTGCTGGCTCTTCCTTGGTCAGCATCCCGGCGCCCGCCGGTTTGATGCTGACTCCGCCGTTGTCGGTGAGTTCCAACCCGGCCCGGGGTGCTGAAACCACGATCAACCCGCCATCCGCATCCAGGGCAAAATGTCCGGTATTGATCTGTTCGCTGGTCATCTCGACGCGCTCCAGCAGTTTTTCCGTCTGTACGTCGATGTAGGTGACACAAGGCGCATCCCCACCCAGAGGTCCGCCGCCGTTGGTGACGACCATCACCTTGCCGTCATCGATGAGCTGGCATTCATGAGGCTCCTCGCCATAGGTGGGAAACTCCCCCAGCAATTGATGGCTGTCCGCATCCCTGACAGCAATCACTCCCTTGAAATCGTCCAAATAGGACTCGGTGCAATACAACAGGCTGGCGTCCGCGGAATAGGCGCCGTGGCCGTAGAAATGTCTTTGCGGAACTGTTTCGATAACCCGGGTCAGGCTCATGCTGTTGAGGTCGATTTCACAGGCGCCCGGCCCCTTTTTCTCGAATACCGCCATGGTGGTGGGCTGATCCGGCTTGAGGGCCAGCGCATGCGGCAGAAACGCCGTATCGATCAGGTTTGGCTTGTCCTGCTCCGGTTGCAGCACGGAGAAGACAAAACGCATCTCTTCAGCGGATTGCCCCGGAACCAGGTATTGACCACCGCCCAGAATCAGATCTTTCTTTGTCATGGTTTTCCTGCCTGTTCAAATCGGAATATACCTTGCTTTAGGAAGCTCTGATTAAATCTGGGCGAAGCAGATTGTGAGCCAAAATGTTCCGATACAAGGCGCAAATCGCACGTAATGCCCCAGGGCACTCTCTCTTGCGCAAGCGCAATTCACCTTGTAGCCCGCTATTGCGAAGATTTGCAATGCTTCCGCTCCTGCTAACGCCCCTGACCTACATCCCTGTAGGCCACACAGTAGCGGGGCATTTTGGACGCAAGATGCGAGTTCACGATTTAATCAGAGGTTCCTTTATATCAGGTATTGTCGGCGCCGACCATGGAAGCATACAGATCATGTGCGTCACTTCCGCTGATATCCACTTCCACGAAATCGCCCGGCTGCACTTCCCAGCTCCCTTCGATGATGACCTGGCCATCGATTTCCGGTGCGTCGCCCGGCCCCCGGGCAATGACATGATTCTCATGTACCTCATCCACCAGAACAATCATGCGCTGTCCCTTTTTCTCCGACAGTTTCTCTGCGGAAATGACGGACTGAAACTCCATGAGCCTGGCCAGGCGTTCTTCCTTGAGCGCGTCCGGAACCTGATCCGGGAGTCGATTGGCTGCCGCGCCTTGCACTGGCGAATAGGCAAAACAACCCACCCGATCCAGACGCGCTTCTTCCAGGAAAGACAGCAGCTCCTGGAAATCCTGCTCGGTCTCGCCGGGGTAGCCGACGATGAAAGTGGAACGAATCACCAGCTCGGGACACTCCTGACGCCAGTCTCTCAACCGCTCCAGCACTCTCTCCGTGGCGGCAGGCCGGCCCATGGACTGGAGTATGCGCTGGCTGCCATGTTGCAAGGGCATGTCCAGATACGGCAGGATCGCGCCTTCTGCCATGAGGGGTATCAGCTGATCCACCTGGGGATAGGGATAAACATAATGCAGGCGAACCCAGGCGGGCAATTCGCCCAGCGCCCTGGCGAGACTGGCGAGACGGGTCGCCATGGGTTTTCCGGCAACGAAATCCGTACGGTATTTCAGATCCACCCCGTAGGCGCTGGTATCCTGGGACACCACCAGCAATTCCCGCACGCCGGATTCCACCAGGCGTTCGGCTTCCGCGACCACTTCTCCCAAAGGCCGGCTGAGCAGGTCCCCGCGCAGGGAAGGGATGATGCAGAAGCTGCAGCGATGATTGCATCCTTCGGAAATCTTCAGATAAGCATAATGACGCGGCGTCAGCTTGATCCCCTGGGGTGGAATCAGGGAAATCCAGGGATCATGAGGCGCGGGGAGCTGATCATGCACCAGCGCCATGACTTCCTCGTAGGCATGCGGCCCGGTAATCCCCAGCACCTTGGGATATCTGCTGCGAATCTCGTCGGCACGCACCCCCAGACAGCCGGTGACAATCACCCGGCCATTGGCATCCAGAGCTTCCCCGATGGTTTCCAGAGACTCCTCCACTGCCGCGTCGATAAAGCCACAGGTATTGACGATGACCAGATCCGCCTGGTCATAGTCCGGCACCATGGCATAACCTTCCGCACGCAGCTGGGTCAAAATGCGCTCGGAATCCACCAGATTCTTGGGGCAACCGAGGCTGACAAAGCCAACTGTCGGCAAGGATTCAGCCATTGAGAAAATCGGTGATGGAGACCGCCTGGTTCTGACCGATTTCCACCATCATGCTTTCTTCCAGTGCAATCTGCCCTTGCTTGATGTAGGGCAGCATCTGGGAGCAGAGCTGATAGACGATGGCCATGCCATCGCGATTGCGATCCCCTTCGGGAAGCGTATTGATGCCTTCCATCAACTCTTCCACGTAAGCCTGGAAAATCTTGCCCTGATCTTCGAGACTGGCTTGCTTGAATTCATCGGTAAAAGACACCTGCAATTCCCAACCGGGAGAGTCCGGCGCATCGATAACGCCAATTTTCAAGGGTCCGTTGATATCCATTGTCACTCCGTAAGTGTTGCGGGGCCCGGTCTTTGCGGACACCCTGATGGGGATCTCGATTTTTCGAGATACCCTGATATGTTTGTTGCGGCGAGTCATTCCCGCCGTGCGGATTTGCGCCCCTGGGCCGCGCTCAGAATGCCGCGAAGAATCCTGATCTCGTCCTGATCCGGCTCCGCCCGGTGGAACAGGCGCTTGAGGCGGCGCATGAGCTTGTCGGATTTGCGCGGATCGATAAAACCGATATCCTCCAACGCCTGTTCCAGATGTCCGAACAGGCCCTGCATCTCCCCTGCCGTCGCCAGTGCTCGCGGCGGGCTTTCCCTGTGCCGGGCTGGCGCATCCGCAGCCTGCAGCATCAGCTCATAGCCGAGTACCTGAACGGCCATGGCCAGGTTCAGGGAAGAATACTCCGGATTGGAAGGAATATGCACCAGATACTGGCAACGCTCCAGTTCAGCGTTGCTCAGCCCGGTGCGCTCCCGGCCGAATACCAGAGCCACCTGATCCTCCGTGGGTCGCCCGGCAACCAGTGCGGCGCATTCTTTGGGGTCGAGCTGCGGCCAGGCCACGCTGCGCAGGCGGGCGCTGGCGCCAACCACCAGTTTGCAGTCCGCGATGGCTTCGTCCAGGCTTTTGCACAACTGCGCTTCATGCAGAATATCATCCGCGCCGGAAGCCCGGGCCACGCATTCTTCACTCATGAACTGGCGGGGATTCACCAAAACCAGATCGAACAGGCACATGTTCTTCATGGCCCGGGCCACAGCCCCGATATTCCCGCCATGGGAGGTTTCCACCAGCACGATACGCACGTTTTTCATGGGCATGGAGTATAATGCCTTATCTCAATCAACGCCCGATGTATCCTTATTTCGATGAATCCCATGACCACCATTGCCGCCCGCGCCGCCCGCGACGCAGGCAAGCTCCTGCTCAATTATTTCAACCACATGGACAAGGTAAAGGTGCAGGAAAAGCAAGCCAATGATTTTGTCACGGAAGTGGATCGCGCTTCCGAACAGATCATCATCAATGCCATAAGGAAAGCCTATCCGGATCATGCCATCCTGGCGGAAGAAAGCGGCAACCATACAGGAAACGATTATCTGTGGATCATCGACCCACTGGACGGTACGACCAACTATCTGCACGGTTTTCCCCAGTTTTCCATTTCCATCGCCTTGCAGCACCGGGGCGAACTGGAAGCCGCTGTAGTCTATGACCCCCTGCGTGACGAAACCTTCAGCGCGCACAAGGGGGGCGGTGCCTATCTCAATGATCATCGTATCCGTGTGAGCTCACAGAAAAACCTGCATGGCGCCCTGCTGGGCACGGGAATCCCGTATCGGGATCAACGCCATGTGGAAGCCTATTTCGGCATGATGAAAGCGCTCATCAAGGATGCCGCCGGAGTGCGTCGGCCCGGTTCCGCCGCCCTGGATTTTGCCTGGCTGGCCGCCGGGCGCATCGATGGTTTCTGGGAACTTGGGCTGGCCCAGTGGGATTTTGCCGCCGGCACCCTGCTGGTGCGCGAAGCCGGCGGCGTGGTTACCGACCTTTCCGGAGGCGATCGTCATTTTGAGACAGGCAACATGGTGGCGGGCAATGTAAAAATGCACATGGAGATGCTCCAGACCATACGGCCATTCCTTTCAGACGACCTTCCGGCCTGAATCCCCGACTGTCTCAGGGGAGCCCCCCATGGAGTGATTCGCCATGCGGGACAAACGCATCCGCAATTTCGCGAGGAAGAAGATTCCCTGCGACACGGTTCACAGAATCATCCTCAACGGGCCGTCGAAAAACGGCGCTTTGCAGCTCTTGTGCGCGGCACAGGAATATGCCGCCACATTTGATTACGGCAAGTCATTGAAAATGAAGGAACCGGGAAACCGCCTTCTCCGGTGCCGGGGTTGAAAAAGCCCAGGGAATAATTTTTGGGGATCTCGAAAAATTCCTTCCATGGAATTTTTCTCGTCGCAAAGAGAAAATGCGATTTCCTCTTTGCTCACATTTTCAATCACTTGTGGTGATTGAAAATGGTGGAACATCCCTGTCCCACTCGGGCATCTCGATTTTTCGAGATGCCCTATTCAACATTCTGTTAAGAAATCCCCCCTGTCCGCCGACAGTTCATCTGACCCCCAACCTTCATCTATAAGGATAGCATCAATGCAACAGCAATCCGTGGAACACTCCATTCAGGAAAGAGAACTTTGTTTTCTGCAGGATCTGACCGAAAAACTGGCTTCGCGAGAAATCGACCTGCCCCCTTTTCCGGAAATCTACGCGCGTATCATCAAGGCGCTGCATGATCCCGATATATCCATCCAGGACGTGAGCCGCATCGTGGTAGCCGCCCCGGATCTTTGTGTACGCCTGCTGCTGCTGGCCAATTCGGCTCTGCTCAATCGCTCAGGCGTCAAGGTAACGGATCTGAATATCGCGGTCAGCCGTCTGGGACTCTCGGCAGTCAACAATGCCACGGTCACCCTGGCCACCAAGGACGTATTCGATGTTCCCAAAGGTTCCAGCCTGAGCTTCATGCTCAACAAGACACGCATGGAGTCCGTGCGAGTCGCCGCCTACAGTTACCTGCTCGCCATACGCGCGGGCATGATCGATGAAAAGCACGATGCCATGCTGGCGGGGCTGCTGCACAACATCGGTACCCACTATATCCTGTCCTGCGCCGAAGAATTCCCGGATCTGGTATCCAGGGAAATCATCGACAGCTGGGGACCTGGTATCGGTCAGGCCCTGGTGAGCAACTGGGGTTTCCCGGAAAGCATTTCCAGCGCCATCGAAAAACAAAGTGAACTGCTGCTTGAAAGCAATGAAGAAGACGAGGATGCCATTGAACTGCGTGACATCCTGATCAGCGCCATTCTGCTGTCTCGCGCCGACAAAGGCGTGGAAGATCCCGATCTGGAATACAGCCAGATTCCCGCCTGCCGCAAACTTGGACTGGATGAGGAAAGCATCCCCGGCATACTGGAAGACTATACTGACGAGGTGGCTTCCTTCGTTTCCGCATTGCGCTGATCCAGCTCTGGGAGCCTGTCGGATTTGCAGCCGATCAGCGTTAAATCCGACAGACTCCTGGCTTGCGCCGGGCGCGTCTTTCCACCACGCCTTCATGCAAGCTGAGCAGGGATGGCACCAGCAACAGCACCAGAAAAGTGGCGAAGGCCAGACCAAAGGAAATGGACACTGCCATGGGTATCAGAAACTGTGCCTGCAAGGAGGTTTCGAACAACAAGGGTGTAAGACCGGCAATGGTGGTAAGGGAAGTGAGCAAGACAGCGCGCAGCCGCTGACAGGCGGCTTCGACTATGGCCTTGTCCACTTCCATGCCCTGCTGGCGCAATTCCTTGTAGAACACCACCAAAATGATGGAGTCGTTCACCACGATGCCAGACAGGCCAAAAATCCCGAACAAGGACAGTATGGTAAGTTCTATACCCATCAGCCAGTGGCCGACAATGGCACCGACGATGCCAAAAGGAATGATGCTCATCACTACAATCGGCCAGCCGTAGGAGCCAAACACCCAGGCCAACACGATATAGATCATGGCCAGGGCGAAAAGGGCGCCCTTTTTCATGTCCGCCATGGTCTCCTGCTGATCCTGGGCCTTGCCGGTGTAGCTCATGTGCACGCCCCATTTGTGCAGCACTTCGTCGAACAGCTCCTCTTTCAACTGGCTGCGAATCTCGTTGGCATTGTTGCGCGTGGTATCCACGTCCGCAAACACCGTTGCTGACAGCTCACCGTCATAATGACGCAGGATTTCAAAACCCTGGCGCTCTTTCAGGTGCAGCGCGGTAGTCAGGGGAATGCGTCCCCCATCGGGCAGACGTAGATTCATGGAATCCAGCCCGGACAGATGGTAGCGGCGCTGATCCCGGAGCATGACCCGCACTTCCAGCTCATCCCGGCCGTCGATAAAGATCTGGCTGAGATTGCCGGTCAGGGCATTGCTCAGCTGGCGCGCCACTTCTGCTTCAGTGAGCCCCTGGGCGCGCCCCATGGGAGTAAGCTCGAAAATGAGCTGCTGGTGTCCGTAAGGCATGTCATCCTCGATACCGCTTACCCCGTCCATGCCCTCCAGCACCGTGGTAATGGCCAGTGCGGCCTCCTTGAGTTTGGCGGTGTCCGGCCCGGTGAGTTTTATCTCCAGATCACGTCCGGGAGGCCCGCCACCACGTCGAGAGGTGAGGGTCATCTTTTCCAGTCCTGGAGCATCATCGAAATGCTTGCGCCACTCATCCAGGAATTCCTGGTTGCGTACATCACGTTCATCCGAGGGAACCAGTTCGGCTGTGACCGTGGCAAACTGTTCACCAGCACGGCCAGACCGGGCATTGGAGAACACACCCATCCCGTGGGAAACCTTGGCGATACGGATCAGATTCCCGCCCAGGGCCTGCTCCGCCTGGTACATGGCCTGCTCCACTTTGTCGATGAAGGCATCCACGCGTTCCGGCGGTGTTCCGGACACGAAGCTGGCGCTGGCATGAATCACGTTCCCTTCCACGGTGGGGAAGAAAGTGAACCCTATGCGTCCTCCCACCAGCAGCCCCAGAGCCACGATCAGGGCAGCGAGGGCGGAAGCGATGGTAACGCCAGGACGGGCAACCGCTGCCTTCACCAGAGGCCGGAAGCGCCGGTCACGAAAATTCTCGAAACCCTGATCCAGCTTTCTGCGCATTGGCCCCGGCGCCTTGTGATGCACCTTGTGAAAGCTGTGACGCAAATGCCCGGGCAACACCAGAAAACTCTCGATGAGAGATGCAATGATCACGCAGATGATGACAAAAGGGATATCGAACATGATGGTGCCGATAATGCCCGACACCATCATCAACGGAATGAAGGCAGCAATGGTGGTCAAGGAAGATGACATGACCGGCGCGAGCATGCGCCGCGCGCCGCCTTCCGCTGCTTCCAGAGAGCGTTCCCCCTTCTGGTAATGCGCCAGGGCGTCTTCACCCACCACGATGGCATCATCCACGATGATTCCCAGAGCCATGATCAGAGCGAACAGGGAAATCATGTTGATGCTGCCTCCCGCCAGCCACACCAGAGCCAGGGTGGCCATGAAGGACACGGGAATTCCCAGGGTCACCCACCACGCCACCCGCGCATTGAGAAACAGGAACAGAATGGCCACCACCAGCACCAGTCCGCTCAGACCGTTTTTCAACAGCAGGTTGATGCGATCACGGATCAGCAGCCAGCTCTCGTCATAGACCGTGATCTCTACTCCCTTGGGCAGCGCCTTGCGCGTGGCCTCCAGCCATTCACGCAGGATGGTCGCGGATTCCAGGGTGTCTCCCGTGGTGGCGCGCTGGGCGCGCAATTCCACGGCGGGCTTGCCCTGGTAGGTAATGGTGATCTGATTCGAGCGGGGGCGCCGCTCCACGCTGGCCACATCCCCCAGACGCACATAATCACCCTTGAGGTTGACCACCAGCGGCAGCTCTTCGAATCCTGCGGCTTCGCGCCGCTGCTCCAGGGTGCGCAGTTCCCGGGCGACATCCCGCTTGCCGATCTGTCCGGCGGGCAGATCCCGGCTCAACTCATTGATGCGCCGCCCTACCTCGGTCAGGGACAGATTCAGCGCCTGCAGCTGACGCTGGGAAAACTGTACCGCAATCTCCTCTTCGGGCAGGCCGCGGATATCCACCTTGGCCACACCCCTGGCCAGCAACTCTTCCTCAAAACGGTAGGCCAGCTTGCGCAGCTCTTCACGTTCGGAAGGTCCATGGATCAGCAACCGCGCAATGGGCTCGAAATTGATTACATGGCTGACCTGAGGCGTTCGCGCATCCTGGGGGAGATTGCGCACGGCCTTCACCCGGGCATCCACCCTATCCGTGGCATCCCCCATGTCCGTACCTTCGGGAAACTCCAGAATGATCACGCCCACGTTCTGGGCGGAAGTGGAAGTAATCTTGTCCAGCCCCTCTACCGAGCGCAGTTCCTGCTCCAGGGGGATGGTGATGGATTTTTCCACATCTTCTGCCGTAGCTCCGGGCCAGACCACGCGTACAGTCACGATCTGGATATCGAAGGTAGGAAAGAACTGGGTATTCAGGGACGACAGGGCCAGGGCGCCAGACAGCAGCATGATAATCATCACCAGGTTCGCCGCCACCGGATGGCGGGCGAAGACGCCGATGATGTCGTCCCGGTTGCGCAGACCTTCAGTCATCCGCCAGAACCTTTACCAGCAGGCTTTCCACGGCATTCGGCAACTGCGTGACCAGCAGCCGCTGACCGGACTTGAGTCCGTCGGAACGAATCAGAACCTCATTGACTCCATCACGCCAGATCTCACCCACGCGCTGTACCTTTACCGGACGCAGGCGATTCTGTTCATCGATGATATAGACCTTGTCTGAACCATACAGTGCTTCGAAAGGCACCGGCATGACGTCATTCTGATCCGGCAGGGTGAGGCGCAGTTGCAAAACCCTTCCCTTCTGCAGCCAATCCTGCCCGGAATCGATGAGAAACAGGGCCTCGATGCCGCCGCTGCCCTGGCGCACTTCCGCCCCCAGGGAAATGAGGTGCCCTTCCAGCTTTCGCCCGTCCACGCTGCCGGACACCTTCAGATGCGCCCCGTCAGCCAGCGCCTGGCGCACCTGGGGCACATACACGGCAGGCAGCATGGCGCGAAACATGAGACTGTCGTTCTCGAACAGATCCAGCAGTTTTCCTCCCACATTCACCCTGTGCCCCTGGGCCACGTAAACCCGGGTCACACGCCCATCGAAAGGCGCGCTGATGCGGGTCCTGTCCAGTTGCAGACGCGCCTTGTCCAGCGAGGCCTTGGCGCGATCCAGAGCCGCCTGCAGTTCCAGCATGCGTGGCGTATGGGTGCGAATGCTCTCCTCGATGCGGGCAATGCTGATGGCCTGGCGGGCCGCGCTCTGACGCGCCGTATCCAGCGCCGACTGGGAACTGACCTGCTTCCTGCTCAGATTCTGCAGCCGTTTTACTTCCGCCTGTACCAGCTGATAGAGCTTGCGTTCATTCGGCAGGGCCTCGAGATCCGCCTGATGCCGGGACTCCTGGGAAGCCAGAGCCGCCTCGGCGCGGGCCACATCCGCCTCGGCCAGTTGCACATCCAGCCTGGCATCAGAATCATCCAGCTCCAGCAGCAGATCGCCAGCCTGCACCTGGCTGCCTTCGATCACATGTACTTTCTTCACGTCTGCAGACAATGCAGCCGTGATCACCGAGTAGTTCAATGCATCGACAACACCATACAACAGGATATTGGTCGGCCAACGGCCCATTTGCACTTCCACCGCGGCCACCGGCCAGGACTTTTCCTTCACTTCGATGGCCTTGCTCTGGGTGCGACTTGCCTTGAGCATCATGAACACCCCGACAGCAATCAAGATGATGAGCAGGGGCAGAATGAGCCTGCGTAGTTTTTTCATGTTTGTTCTTCAGGTTATTCCTGAATTCCCGGATTCAGGATCATGATCGGATTTCCGGCAAGGAGGCAGTCGCTCTCCCGGCCGGTATGTAACGCCAAACCACCCAGGCACCCAGCAACGCCGTGGCGGACGCCATAGTATAAGCCAAAGACGCCCCCCACTGCTCCCATATTGCACCGCTGATGAAAGTGCCCACAGCGCCTCCCGCACCAAAGCTCAAGCTGGCGTACAGAGCCTGTCCCCTTCCCTGATGCCGGCCACGGAAATATTCATGCACCATGTGGATTGCGGATGCGTGAAAACTGCCAAAACTGGCGGCATGCAGCAACTGCGCCAGCACCAGCATGGGCAACTGGTCCGGAAACCAGCCGATGAGCAACCAGCGCAGCGCAGCCAGGGTCAGGCTGACAAGCAATATCACCGCCGAAGGCCAGCGCCGCAACAGCCTGTGCATGAACAGGAACAGCAACACTTCGGCAATCACGCCCAGACTCCACAGCAGGCCGATATCACTCTTGCTGTAGTCATGATCCTGCAAATAGATGGAGAAAAAGGCGTAATAAGGGCCATGGCTCATTTGCATCAGAAACACGGCGCTGAAAAAGGCGAGGATATGGGTTTTTTTCAGCACCGCCAGTATGGAAGGCTGAACCCCCTGTACTTCACCGCCCTGATCGGCCACCAGCAGGCTGGAAAACAGAATACCACCGAACACCACCACCAGCGCCGGCAACACCAGTTCCGTACCACGCCTGTCCACCAGCCAACCCACCATTACCACGGTAAGAATAAAACCCACGGATCCCCACAGCCGCAGACGGGAATAACGATCTGCATCACTGCCAAGATAATTGAACACCACGGCTTCGAATTGCGGCAGGGAAGCATTCCAGAAAAAGCTGAAAAAGGCCATCACCAGGGCGATCTGCACAAACCCGCTGGCGCCAAACATTCCCAACAGGGAAAGCAGTGAAAGCAGTGAGGCAAGTCGCACCAGAAGCATGCGATGCCCCAGGTGATCACCCAGCCAGCCCCAGACATTGGGCGCCAGCACCTTGGTCGCCATGATGATGGCCATCAGGGAACCAATGGCGAACGCGTCGAAACCAATGGACTGAAGATACAGCCCCCAGTAAGGCATGAGCGTTCCCAGGGCAGCAAAATAAAAGAAGTAGAATGCAGACAGTCGCCAGTACGGCATGGGCAAGCGCCGGTAGTTCCAAAATGGTCAATTCTATACGCGTGCCGGGATTCAGACCATGAAAACGCTTTTTGAGACCATTGTCACGGATATGAAGCGGATGCCCTCTTAGAGTAGGAAATCTGAAAACAACCCTGGATGGCGCTTTCATGGCCAGACCCACTCTCAATACAAACAGAAGAAGCTTTCTGAAAGTCAGCGGCGCCGGCATCGGTCTGGCTGCAGGCAGCGGGCTGACCCCGGCCCGGGCGAGTGAACCGCTTTCGAATCAGCCTGCCATGTATCTGGCCACACCACCGAAGCCGGCCAGCAGCACCCTCACTTCCCTGCCTCCCCTGGCCGCCATGACCCTGAACCGGGCCGCATTCGGTGCCGCGCCAGGCGACATCGAGGATTTCAACGCCCGAGGCAGTACGGATATCGCCCGGCTGACTTCCTGGGTGGATGAACAGCTCGATCCCCAGTCCATCGACGACAGCGACGTGGAAGCCCGCCTGAACAACCCGGCATTCCGCACCCTGCACAAATCCCTGACCCAGCTCTGGGCCGATCACTACGTCCCGGATAATATTCCCTGGGAAGAAAGAGTCCGTCCCGCATGGGAAACCCTTTATGCCACCATGACCCGCGCCATCTACAGCAAGCGCCAGCTGAAGGAAATCATGGTGGACTTCTGGCACAACCATTTCAATGTCTATGCCTACGAGACACCCAATGCCTGTGTATGGGTACATTACGACCGAAATGTGATTCGCCCCTATACCCTGGGCAATTTCCGCCAGATGCTCGAAGCCAACGCCAAAAGCACCGCCATGCTCTATTACCTGGACAATGTGGACAGCAGCGACGAAGGCCCGAATGAAAACTACGCCAGGGAACTTCTGGAACTGCACACCCTGGGGGCGGAAAACTATCTTGGCGTGATACAGCAATGGGAAGTGCCGCAGGACGATCAGGGCCGCCCCATAGGCTATGTCGATGGCGATGTACTGGAAGTGGCGCGCTGCTTCACTGGCTGGACCGTGGCCAATGGCCACTGGTCCGACCCCAATGACCCTGACACCGGAGAGTTCTACTACCGGGACTTCTGGCATGACCGTTTTCAGAAATATGTACTCGGCGAATTCATACCCGCCGACCAGGCCGCCATGCAGGATGGACTGCGGGTGCTGGACAAACTTGCCGAACATCCGGGCACGGCCACCCATATCTGCCGCAAACTGATCCGGCGCCTGGTCACCGACAATCCCCCCGAAAGTCTGGTCGAGTCTGCTGCCGCGGTTTTCCACGACAACTGGACGGCTCCGGATCAGATCGCCCTGACCCTGCGCCATATTCTGCTGTCACCGGAGTTTCGCAGCACCTGGGGGGAGAAAATGAAACGCCCCTTCGAAACCCTGATGGGCACCATGCGCAACTGTGGAGCGGAATTCACCCTGCATCCCGACGATGAGGACAGCCAGGTACTGAGCTGGCTCATGCAAAAAACCGGGCATTTTCCCTTTTCCTGGGTTCCGCCGAATGGCTTTCCCGACACTCGCGATACCTGGCAGGGCAGCACGCCCATGGTCATGACCTGGCGGATCATCACCTGGCTGCTGCAGGTCACCGACGCAGGTAACAACTTCCGGCTGGACGTGTTGAACCAGACCCTGAACGCTCCTGAAATGGCTGATCCGTCCAACCACACGCCACGCAAGCTGGCTGCCTTCTGGTTCCGGCGCAGCCTGGGCTATGAGCCGGATGCTGCGCAGATTGCCGCTGCCGCAGAAATGCTGACCCATTCCGACACCTATGATGGCACTCCCTGGGGACTGGATCAGCCCATCGATCTGACCCAGGACGACTGGCCCTATTACTGGCAATCCGGTCTGCGCACCCTGGTCGCCATGATCCACATGTCCCCGGACTTTCTGCAACGTTGAGGCCAGGAATATGAGCAATATGAACCGACGTGGATTCCTCAAGACCCTTGGTCTTGCCTCGGCAGCGGGGCTGGGGTGGCGCAACCTGGCTTTCGCCGATGCCAGTGACACTCAGAATATTGTGGTTGTCATCTTCTTGCGAGGCGCATGTGACTTCCTGAACATCTTTCCGCCAGTGAGCGGCGCGGATCGAGGGCATTACGAAACCGCCCGACCCAATCTGCACATTCCACTGGCGGACACCCTGCCCCTGGATGGGCAGTTTGGTCTGCATCCCGCCGCCGCGCCCCTCAAGACGCTGTTCGACAACAATCAGCTCGCCATCGTGCGCGCTGTGGGCAATACGCTTCAGCCGTCACGCAGCCATTTCGACGCCCAGGCTCTGCTGGAATCCGGCACCCCCGGCACCAAGGGCACCAGCAGCGGCTGGCTGGCCCGCTATTTCGCCACCATTCCCAATCTTCCCCCAAGCATCAGCATACCTTCGGTGGCCGCCTCCAGCTACACACCAACCTCCTTTCTCGGTGATCCGGCGGTGCTGACCATGGATGATCCCGATTATTTCAGCCTGGACAACGCCCACTGGGCCTGGGACGAGCGCCTCGTGAGCACCCTGCCCAACCTGTATGCCGGGGACAGTCCGGTAGAGCAGGCCGGCAGTCAGGCCATTACCGCCATGCAAATCATCGGTTCACAGGATTTCTCCGGTTATGTGCCGGGAGGCGGAGCAGTGTATCCCGAGGGTTATTTTGGCGATCAATTGAAAATGCTGGCCCAAATCATCAAAATGGATGTCGGGCTGCGCATGGGCGCCCTTGATTTTGGCGGCTGGGATACGCACAGCGACCAGGGAAACGGCATTGCGGGCAATTTCGCCAACGATCTTGTGACCCCGTTGGCAAATGGTTTGCAGGCTTTTCTCACAGACCTGGGGGCGGCAGGAAACTATCTGCAGAGAACGACTGTCATAGTACAGACGGAATTTGGCCGGCGCGTGCGTGAAAATGCCGACTACGGCACTGATCACGGGTATGGAGCTGATATACTGATTTCAGGTGACGCCAGCCAGATCATTGGCGGTTTCCACGGAATCTGGCCCGGTTTGGCCGCCAACCAGCTGTTCGAGGGGATGGATGTTGCTGTCACCACAGACTTCCGCCGGGTATTGAGCGAAGTGCTCATCCGGCGGCTGGAAAACCCCAACCTGGGAGCGATATTCCCCGGCTATACGGGATATTCCCCCCTCGGCGTGGTACAAGGCACCGACCTTGACCCTATTTATGATAACCCCAGTGACGAGATATTCTCCGATGGATTTGAAGATTAGCAAGAAACCCGCGAAATACTGGATGGCCGCAGCACCCCTGCTGCTGGGCAGCCTTTTTACCAATCCTGTGCTGGCCTGCAGTACGGCGGCATGGAGTCATGTCGAAAACCCTGAAGTCACCCTGTTTGCCCGCCCGGAGTCGCGCTGTACCGGCGGTTGCGGCCTGCGGATCAAGCTCGATGGCACCCAGCCCGCCTATGTGGAAGACGATACGCCCGGCAATCTGGCGGAAAGCGTCACTTCCTATTACGCCAAGTTCCATGTGGACACGACCTGGCTGAACATGAGCGATGGCAAGAAGGTCACCGTATTCTCCACCACGGCTTCCGGCGGCGCTCCCGCTTTCGGCCTGCAGGTGGTACAGGTGAACGGCAAGAAATACGCCCATATCTTCGCCTACCGGGACAATGGCACCGAAGTCGCCACCAACAGCGCAGCCAGCGAACTGCCGGACGGCTGGCACACCATCGAACTCATGTGGAACGCCGCAAGCGCCGCCGGTGCCAATGATGGTTCCCTGACCCTGGCCCTGGACGATATCGACAACACACTGAGCCTGACCGGTCTGGACAACGATACCCTCGCCATATTCACCTCCCGGCTCGGCGTGATCGACGGTAACGACGCCACGGTCACCGGCAATCTGCATCTGGACGCCTTTACCTCCCAGCGCACTGCCTCCACGACGACGCCGGAAGCCTGCATCACCTATGGTCAGCTGTTTGCCGACATCCCGAGCTGGCATACTTTCTACAGCTGGATCCAGTCCATAGGCTATGCCTCCATCGCTTCCGGCTGCACCGCGACCAACTACTGCGCCAACAACAATGTCACCCGGGCACAGATGGCGGTATTTCTGGAAAGAGGCATGAACGGCGGAGACTATCAACCGCCTGCCGGCAGCGGCAGCCAGTTTGACGACGTACCCGGCAGCCACTGGGCCGTATCCTGGGTAGAAAAATTTGCCGCCGATGGCATCACCACGGGCTGCGGAGGCAATAATTTCTGTCCCGAAAACAACGTGGACCGGACCCAGATGGCCGTATTCCTGCTGCGAGCCAAGTACGGCGCCGCCTATACGCCACCGCCCGCAACCGGCACCATGTTCAATGATGTGAGCACCAGCACACCCAATGCCGCCTGGATCGAGCAACTGGCTTCAGAAGGCATTACCGGTGGCTGCGGCGACGGCAACTACTGCCCCACCAGCCCGGTTACCCGGGGACAGATGGCTGTATTCGTTCAGCGCAGCTTTGATCTTCCCCTGCGCAACTGATTGACAACCCGAAAAAAAAGCGGAGCATGTTCGCATGCTCCGCTTTTTTGTCCGCGAGAATGGTTCAGGGTGAGGCGGGCACCACTTTTATCGGTGGCTGCACATCGCCGTTCTGACCACGATGACGCAAGGCATGATCGAGCAAGACGATGGCCAGCATGGCCTCGGCGATGGGTACGGCGCGAATGCCCACACAGGGATCATGCCGCCCCTTGGTGACCACTTCGCAGGCTCGTCCATTGGTATCGATGGTCTGCCCACCCAGGCGAATGCTGGATGTGGGTTTGAAGGCCACCCGGGCAACGATATCCTGTCCGGATGAAATCCCGCCCAGAACACCACCGGCATTGTTGCTCAGAAAACCCTCCGGGGTCATCTCATCCCGATGTTCGGTACCCTTCTGCGCCACACTGGCAAACCCGGCGCCAATCTCCACACCCTTGGCCGCGTTGATGCTCATCAGGGCATGCGCGACATCAGCATCCAGGCGGTCGAACACCGGCTCGCCCCAGCCCGGCGGAACCCCTGTGGCAATCACGCTCACCTCGGCGCCCACCGAATTGCCCTCCTTGCGCAAGGCGTCCATGTAGGCTTCCAGGACATCCACTTGTTCTGCACAGGGCCAGAAGAAAGGATTTTCTTCAACCACATCCCAGGAAAAGGCCGCAGGCCGGTTCTCTCCCAGAGCGGAAAGATATGCGCGCACGGTTACACCAAACCTTTCCCTAAGATATTTTTTGGCAATGGCTCCGGCGGCCACGCGCATGGCGGTTTCCCGGGCAGAAGAGCGCCCACCGCCGCGATAGTCGCGAATACCGTATTTCTGCAAATAAGTGTAGTCCGCATGACCGGGACGGAAACTTGCAGCGATATCCGAATAATCCTTGGAGCGCTGATCCGTATTGTCGATCAGCAGGCCGATGGGCGTACCCGTGGTCTTTCCCTCGAACACGCCGGAAAGAATTCGTACTTCATCCATTTCCCGACGCTGGGTGGTATGCCGGCTCTTGCCCGGACGACGCCGCTCCAGATCCGGCTGCAGATCCGCTTCACTCAGCTCCATGCCCGGAGGACAGCCATCCACCACGCAGCCAATGGCTTGGCCATGGCTTTCACCAAAACTGGTAACGGTGAACAGTTTTCCAATGGTGTTTCCCGACATTACTGATCCACCAGCAGGGCGTTGATTTTCTTGATGTCTTCGATCTGCAAAACACCAGCGGCCTGGCGCAGGCGCAACATGTTCACGATATAGACATATCTCGCGCGGGCGTAGTCGCGCAGGGAACGATAATAGTCGCGTTGGGAATTGAGCACATCCACCAGGGTACGGGTACCAACGTCAAACCCCGCCTGGGTGGCATCCAGCGCGCTCTTGGTGGAAACCTTCGCCGCTTCCAGGGCGCGTACCGCGCTGATGCTGGCCTGCACGCCGCGATAGGCATTGCGCACCGCCTTGTCCGTGGCGCGGCGCGCCTGATCCAGACGTTCCTGGGCCGCGACCAGTTCGGCGCGGGCCTGGCGGGTAGCCGCGCTAACGCCGCCACCGGAATACAGGGGCACATTCAACTGAATCCCGATACTGCCGCTATCCACATCCACCGCCCGATCCTGACTGGTCTGAAAACCGTTGTAACCACCGACCAGATCCAGGGTGGGATAGTGGCCGGAATTTTGCACTTCGATCTCCCGCTGGGCGATTTGCGTGGCATCGGAAGCGGCCTTCACCGAAGGATTGTTTTCCAGGCCAAAGGCGCTCCATTCATCGATGGCCGCGGGCACCGGAGGATCAAGCTTGATCTGCTCCTTCAGACCTGCCAGGCGTTCGGGAATCATGCCCAGAATCTGGCGCAGATCTTCCCAGGCATTGTCCAGCTCGTTCTGCGCCAGAATCTCGTCCGTAACGGACTGATCGTATCGCGCCTGCGCTTCATGCACCCCGGTAATGGCAATCAGACCGACTTCGAAGCGCTGCTTGGCCTGTTCCAGTTGCCGGGCAATGGCTTTCTTGTCCGCCTGCACGAAAGTTACCCCTTCCCTGGCGGAAAGCACCTTGAAATAGGCATCGGCAACCCTGAATATCAGTTCCTGCTCCTTGGCCCGGTATTCCGCATCCGCCAGCTCAAGCTGCCAGTCTGCCTGCTCCAGGCGTACCAGACGATCCCGGCGATAGATGGGCTGCAACAGATTGATGCCCAGGTTGCTTACCCGGTAGCTGTCTGACAAACCGTTGTCGAATTCCGTATTGCGCGCGCTCGCGTCACCGCTAATGCTGATATTGGGCAGCAGGCCGGACAAGGCCAGCGGGCGAGCCTCCTTGCGCGCCTCCCGCAAGGCGGCCGCTTCGCGCAACACCGGATCCTTTTCAAAGGCCATGTTGAGTATCTGCAACAGATCCTCGGCATTGCCCGCCTGGGAGATGAGCGCCAGCAAGGAGGCGATCAGTATTTTTTTCATTGGCTGTTTTCCGCTTTATCAGAAACCATCGGCCCCACCAGCAATTGCGGGTCCAGTCGTTTTCCACGTAGATTCATGCGCCAATCCAGATGTGGCCCGGTAACCCGGCCAGTGGCGCCCATTTTGGCAACAATCTGCCCTTTTTTCACAACCTGTCCTTCTTCAACGAGTATTTTGCTCAGGTGAAGAAAGGTAGATGATAACCCATGTCCATGATCCATGATCAGGGTTGCCCCGGAATAAAACATGTCCGGATGCGCGAGCGTCACGATGCCATCGGCCGGCGCGCGCACCGGTGTCCCCACGGGACCGGCGATATCCACCCCGTAATGGGGCCATTTCGGCTTGCCGTTGAGAATCCGTTGGCTGCCATAGACCCCGCTGATTCTACCGGTTACCGGCCAGTCGAAACCATGCAAAAAATCAAGACGTTGATCGATTCTTGCACGAGCCTTCTTCACTGCCGCCCGGTCTGCCCTGATGCGCTTGAGGTCCTCTTCCCTGGGAGTAACCTTGCGTGGCGGCAGACCATCGATGCGCTGAATATCATATTCCCGCTTGACGACATGCAACTTGCGCTTCTCTTCCCTGCCATCAGGCAGACGCACGATCAGCATGGATTCCCTGGGCGCATCGCGCTCGAAGCCGATGAGAAAGTCTCCTGCCGGGGATACCGGCACCTTCTCTCCGTCTTGCACTACCGTGGCGCCAGGTTCCGTCTTGCCGAAAACCAGCCCCCCCTGGATGAACTCACCCTGAAGCTGAACCGAGGCTCCGCACAGAAGCGGCGCAGTCAGCAGAAACAAAAGAACAAAGAAGCGCATGAAAAGCCTGTCCGGATTGACGAATCAAAAGGTTATTTTAGCAAAACTTGATAGAATCACCCGATGAATCACACTGGTGACAAACACGATGTCCGCTCCCGTCCCTATTCCTGGGGCGAGGTCATGCGCATGGTGCTTTCCCACCGCAAGGAACTGATCAGCGCAAACATCATCGCCGTACTTGGCACCCTGGCAGCGGTGCCGGTTCCCCTGCTCATGCCCTTGCTCGTGGACGAAGTGCTGCTGCACCAGCCCGGCACCCTCACCGCCTGGGGGCAGCGACTGTTTCCCGACAGCTGGCAGGGGCCCTTGCTGTATATCCTTGGGGTGCTGTTTCTTACCCTGATTCTGCGCCTGCTGGCGCTGGTATTCAATGTCTGGCAGGTCAGGCAGTTCACCCGGATTTCCAAGGACGTCATCTTCCACATCCGCCGCGATCTGCTGCAACGCCTGCAATATTTCTCCATGGCGGAATACGAGGTGCTGGGACCCAGCACCGTGGCATCCCATCTGGTCACGGATCTCGACGCCGTGGATCAGTTCGTGAGCAATTCCACCAGCAAGTTCATCGTCGCCCTGCTCACGGTTACCGGCACGGCCGTGGTGCTGCTCTGGATGCACTGGAAACTGGCCCTGTTCATACTGCTCCTCAACCCGCTGGTGATCTACGTCACCACCTTGTTCGGTCGCAAGGTAAAGGCGCTCAAGGCCCGCGAAAACCGCGCCTGGCAGGCCTTCCAGGAAGCGTTGGCGGAAACCCTGGACGCCATCGAACAGATACGCGCCAGCAACCGTGAGCGTCACTATGTCCGGCGCATCATCGACAAGGCGGACCGCATCCGCAGCAGCTCCGCCAGCTTCGCCTGGAAGAGCGATGCCGCCAACCGCCTGTCTTTCATGGTTTTTCTGTTCGGATTCGACGTATTCCGTACCGTAAGCATGTTCATGGTGCTGTATTCCGACCTGAGCATAGGCGAGATGCTGGCGGTGTTCGCCTACCTGTGGTTCATGATGGGGCCGGTTCAGGAGCTGCTCAATATCCAATACGCCTATCACGCTGCCCGCGCTGCCCTGGGACGAATCAATGAGCTGGTGGATGTAAAACTGGAACCCAACTTTCCCCATGAGGAAAATCCCTTTGCCGGGAAGCAAACCGTATCCATACAGATGCGCGACATCGGTTTCGCCTACGGAAACGGGCCACCTGTCCTGCGGGACGTAAACCTGAATATCGCCGCGGGAGAGAAAGTCGCCCTGGTGGGCGCCAGTGGCGGGGGCAAGAGCACCCTGGTGAAAATCGTGCTCGGTCTGTATCTGCCCGATCAGGGTTGCGTATGTTTTGACGAAACGCCGGTAACCCGGATCGGCCTGGACGTGGTGCGTGCCAACGTGGCCACAGTGTTGCAGCATCCCGCCCTGCTCAATGACAGTGTGCGCATGAACATTACCCTGGGCGCGGAGATTGCGGATGAAAGCCTGTGGCAGGCCCTGGAAATCGCCCAGTTGCGCGAAGTGGTGGAAAAGCTTCCCCAGGGACTGGACACTCTCACCGGGCGCAACGGGGTGCGTTTGTCCGGTGGACAGCGCCAGCGCCTGGCGGTGGCGCGCATGGTGCTGAGCAACCCGAAAGTGGTCATTCTCGATGAAGCCACCTCCGCCCTGGACACCGATACCGAAAGCCGCCTGCATCGCGCCTTGACCGATTTCCTGAAGAACCGCACCACCCTGATTATCGCCCACCGTCTCAGCGCCGTGAAACAGGCGCACCGGGTGCTGGTATTCGAGGACGGCCGCATCGTGGAACAGGGCAGCCACGAACAGCTGATCCGCGAAGCCGGCCTGTACGCCAGCCTGTATGCCGGACAGGAGTGAGGAAAGCGCTATTGCCTGGCCATTATGGACATGCGCACCAGTTCCGCCAGGGAAGACGCCTTCATCTTGTCCATGACCTTGGCCCGGTGTGCTTCCACGGTCTTGGCGGAAACACCCAGAGCGCTGGCAATCTCCTTGTTGGACTTGCCTGCGGTCACCATCTCCATGACCTCATGCTCGCGGGGTGTGAGGGTTGCCAGACAGGACGCCAGCTCCGCACGCAAGGTCTGTTCCTGACGCTGACGCTCATCCACTGCCAGGGCATTGCGAATCGCATCCAGAAGCAATTCGTCATTGAAGGGTTTTTCGATGAAGTCGATGGCGCCTTCCTTCATGGCCCTGACGGACATGGGTACGTCGCCGTGGCCGGTAATGATGATTACCGGTATGCTGATCTCATGGCGACGCAGATATTCCTGAAGTTCCAGCCCTCCCATGCCCGGCATGCGTACATCCAGCAGCAGACAGCCGGAGCGGCCGGGATAATAGGCTTCCAGAAAGGACTCGGCGGAAGCATAGCACTCCACGCGCAAACCCACTGACTCGATAAGCCATTGCAGGGAGCTGCGCATGGCTTCATCGTCATCCACCACGAACACCGTGGGTGAAGAAGTCTTTTCGTTTTCTGTCATATCTGCTTCCCTGTTCGGGTTCGAGCTTTATTCAACAGCCTGTGAGTGTGACCCAGGCGGGAGGAAAAGGTCAACCGGCGGCCCGGCGATCATGAAGCAATGCTTTCCAGCACCGCGCCGGTGACCGGCAGCTCGACAATGAACACCGTACCGCGCCCCGGCAGGGAATCTGCGCTGATATGTCCCTTGTGCTCGGCAATGATGGTCTGGCTGATGGAAAGCCCCATGCCCATGCCGGTTTTCTTGGTGCTGAAGAAGGGGTCGAACAGATGTTTCAGATCTTCCCTGGCGATCCCGCTGCCATTGTCCTGAACCCGGATATAGGCATTGCCACTGGCGGCAAAACCGGTTTCGATGGACAACAGCCGCTCCTCCGCCGGCTTCGCCTGCAAGGCATCCAGGGCATTGCGCAGCAGATTCAGCACCACCTGCTCGATCTGCACCGGATCCACCCAGGCCAGCACCGGTTCCTTGTTCAGATGGAACTCGATGGCAATCTGCAGCTTCTGCCGATCATGGGCGATCAGGGCGCAGGCATCCTTTATCAGGGCATTGAGATCCGCCTTTTCCCGCACCGGCTGCTGACGGGTGACCATGCCGCGCAGACGCTTGATGATTTCCCCGGCACGGCTGGCCTGCTGGGAAATCTGCTCCATGGCGGTGACAAGCTCTTCCTTTTCCCCTATGCCGAGCCGAATGCGCCGGCTGCAGCCCTTGGCGAAATTGACGATGGCCGACAGGGGCTGATTGAGCTCATGGGCAATGCCGGTGGCCATCTCACCCATGGTGCTGAGGCGGGAAACATGGATCAGTTCGTTCTGCCGGTGGCGGGCTTCTTCCTCGGCGCGCCGCACGGCGGTAATGTCCCGGCCATAGATATTCACATAACCCAGGCTGGCCACGGGTGCCAACAACAGGGAAAAGACACCATCCCGGGTCTCCACTTCCATTTCCCTGGCCCTGCCCTGCTCCAGCACTTTCTCCACCAGCCGTTTCCAGAAGATAGGCACGGTCTGCATGCGCTTGCAGCCCCAATAGTCCAGCAGTCCGTCACTGGCCCTGTTGGCGTAGATGACCACCCCCGGCTGGTTGATGCGCAATACCGGCAGAGGGCTTTCTCCGGGAAAGGCCGCCAGACTGGTGATCTCCTGGGCCTGGCGCTTGCGTTCGGAAATATCCCGGATATAGGTGGTAAAGAACAGATGATCCTCCAGCATCACCGGCTTGATGGCCACCTCCACGGGAAACTGGCGGCCATCCTTGTTGCGCGCCGTGAGGGTGCGCAGCACGGGCGGAGCATCGGCCTGCTGTTCTTGCAGGCAGTCATAGAGCTGGGCATTGAAGGCCTGGCGCGATCCCTTGTCGAACACCAGCTCGTCCAGGGAGCGGTTCAGGGCTTCCTCGCGCCGGTAGCCAAAAGTGTTTTCCGCGGTCGGATTGAAATCCACGATATGCCCGCCCTGATCTATGGTGACGATGGGATCCAGGGAGGCATCCAGCACCGCCGTCTTGAGCGCCTCCCGTTCCTGGATCTCCGCCGTGTATCGGGCGCGCATTTCCTCCCTGGCCCTCATTACCGCCTGGGTGAAGCTGCGAATCCAGTCCTCCATGATGAGCAACTGGTTGCCGCCCCGCGGGCTGGGATGTTCGATATGCAGGGCGCGGCTGGAAAAATTGGCCACCCTGCGCAACAGGCGGTTGATACGGCTGGAGACCAGAATGAAGAGCAATACGAAAATGAAGCCGACGATGGCCGCACCGGTGAGGCGGTGACGACGCTCCACGGCGATGATGCTCTGACGGGTGGCTTCGATGACATCCCGGGAAATCAGGGTGGCGAACAACAGATTCACCGGTGAATTTCCATATTCGAAAAAGGACTGGGCGGTAATCACATAATCCGTTTCCAGATCAGAAATCCTGGAGCCGACCAGGGATTCCCCATTGTGACTGGCGGCAAGAATGGTCTGGCTTTCACCATCCACCAGGGCCACAGTGGTTTCCGAGGTACTGGCACGCTGCTGGGAGGCATTGAGAAAATCCCTGTCGATACGCACCAGCAGCACCAGGGAACCCATGAGGTTGTAGCTCGCATCCTCCACTTTCTCCGCGATCAGCATGTACAAGCGGCCATCCAGGCGCGTGATATAGGCCGTCTGCCGGGTATCCGCCAGGGCATGGCGCAACTCCGAGGGCGTCTCCCTGGGAAGGGCCAGTTCCCCCAGCTGATAGACCTCGCGGATGATGCCATCCACATCCGTGAGCAGCGCATGACTGGGTTTCACCGGCAGGCCATCGATAGCGGCAGCCGGCAGCCATACGGGCGGCTTGTCCCGATACAGACGCGGCGCCTTGTCATCATCGTTGGCAAACCAGAAAACCGGCTCCAGATAGTCCGCCATGCGCCGGTGACTGGCCAGCAGGCGGGTGGTGTTCACATAGGACTGGGTAAAACTGTCGAAGCGCGCCAGGGACTCGCTGGCGCGGGTTTCCAGCTGCCCCTGGAGTTCCTTGTCGAAAATGTTGCCAATGGCCCGGGTCTGTATGGGATCGATGACGATCCACATGGCCGCCGCCGTGAGCAGGCCAAACAGCGCCGCCAGCACCGGCATGGGTACCCGGCGCAACAGGTTTCGCAGATAGGCGCGGCGCGGTCTGTGCATGGTGTAATGGTACCAGACCCGCTACACTTGGCCGCATGAGCGAAGAAAAAGCCGATCTGACCCATGCCGCCGTTCCCGGCCTGTTCCGGCGCCTGGCGGCCATCTTTTATGACAGCGTACTGGTGCTGGCGCTCATGGCGGCGGCATTCACCCTGGTATATCTGCCCCTGGCCGTGGGGCTTGGACTGGAAGACCTGCGCCAGTATCCGTATTACAAACATCTCATGACGCTCTGGATGCTGATCGTGGGGGTGGGTTTCCACCTCTGGTTCTGGACCCATGGTGGCCAGACCCTGGGCATGCGCGCCTGGCGCATGCGCCTGTTTTCCGCCGATGGCGGCGGGGTAAGCCTGAAACAGGCCCTGATTCGCTACGCCGTGGCGATTCTTTCCCTGCTCGCCGGAGGACTGGGATTTCTCTGGATCCTCCGGGACAGGGAAAAACGCGCCTGGCATGACCTGGCCTCCCATACCCGCCTGGTGCTGGTGGATCCGAACCGGTCATGAAACGGTTTGTGGCATTACTGCTGTTGCTCCCGGGTTTCCATTCCCAGGCCACGGCCACATATATGGATGGCGATGAATGGCGGCATCCGGTGGAGCGCGCCCATCCCCTCATCGATGATCCACGCTTCCTGACGCCGCTCATCAGAACAGCACAGACCGCCATCTCCATCACCGAAGGAGACGACTGGAGCCTGCCGGACTGGGTTCATCCTGTGGACGACCTGCGCTTCTATTCCGAGGAAAGCAGCCCTTCGGATCAGATCAATGTCCACGTCATCGACATCACCTGGCGGCAGCTCAACCCGGCCCCCGGCGTGTACTCCCGCACGAACAGCGGCAGCGCGGCGGGCATGAACTTCCCCTCCCTGGATGATCAGCTCGCCCTGGGCGGTCATTACTGGCTGCGCGTCTGGGTGACCGGCGAAGACTGGGCCCCGGCCTGGGTCAAGAGCGACTGCAACATCAGCACCACCTGGCTGGACCATGACGGTCAGGCCCGGCACCTGCCCATCTGGAACGACTGTGTATGGGGCCACGCAAAAAACCTGTTCCGGCAACTGTTTCAGACCTGGGGGCTGATCCGCGACCCGCAAATGCTGTTCACCCAGGTGCCGGGCGGTTTCTACTACACGGAATTCGATTTCGACATTCCCTTCCAGGCCGCCGCCAGCGGCGACCTGAGCTTCACACAGTTCGACAACTGGTTTCATCAGGCCATGGCCGAGCTGGTGGCCATCGCCAATGGAGAAAATGCCGACAGCAGCGACGATTACGCCTGGAAACTGGTGTACACGGGAGAGGACTACCCTTTCGACGACATCTGGAACGGTGCCACCAACCTGTTCGCCCGGGACGCGGTACAGGCCGGCATGGGGATTCGCAACGGCATCACCGAGCTGTTCAATTTCCATCTGAACCACACCCCCGCCTATGGCGCGGCCATCGCCCAGGACGGACACATCGTCATCGACGAAAGCTGGCCCCTGTTACGCGACAAACGCATCATCGGCGCGGAAAACGAATGCTACAACGCCTGCGGCTATCAGGTCGATGACCTGTACTACAGCATCAGGATGTCCAACCTCAAAGCCCTGCAGATGCGCAGCAAACATCTGTATGTGGTGCCCGAGGACAGCTATCTTTCCAGCTACCCGCAACACTGGGCCTGGGTGCGCCACGAACTGGGCAGGCAGCGCGAAGACGCGCCGGACGCATGGGTGGCCCTGCGCGAGGCCCAGGACAAATACTGGCTGGACGACAACAGCCACAGCTGGGACGGCGCCCCATGGATACACAACCTGGAACGCTGGCTGGTGCAAAAGGACGTGGGCAGCGACGGCATGACCCGCCGCGGCACGGATCACCGGATCGACGAAGTGGATGCGGACAACGGAGAATCCTGGGAAGGCCGGCTCACCAACCACGCCCAGGGGCAGGACTATATCTATTTTTTCCTCGACGATCGGTTCGCCAACGACCCCGGTCAGCAATGGCAGCTCAAGATCACTTATGTGGATTCCGGCAACAGTGACTGGCGGGTGGAATATTCCAACGGCAGCCAAACCCTGTACAGCCAACCCCTGCCACGCACGGACAGCAGTCTGGTAAAAACCGTCAGCCTCGATCTGCCCCAGGCGGTATTCGACAACCGTCTCCCCAACCAGGCGGATTTCCGCATCTACAACGGCGGCAGCGAAGACCTGGAAGTTCGCTTCGTGCGCCTGATTCGCACCCGCCCGCCAGCCTCGGGAGCGATTTTTTCCGACGGCTTCGAATCCTGAGCCTGTTGCGGCCATTCCAGATACATACGCCTGCCTTTATTTTACCCTTCCCACTGCCCTGACAAAACGACATCCATCAACATCCTGCGGCGCCAGGCGAAATGCGCTGATCCAGATCAATACATCCGCGGATGGCGCTGGCGGAAACACAATAACTTTTCTATAGAAATGAACAGGAGGTGTGCAAGACACCAGTTGGATGTAGTAAATGAAGAGGAATCCATCATGCAAGCTGTACCTGTATTTCGCAAACGCATTCTGCCCCTGCTCCTGGCCAGCGCCCTGGGAAGCGCGGCGGCGGATACGCCTGCTCCCGATTATGTCGCCTTTCTCCAAGCGG
>Ga0256841_1000633_pt1 | contig 34852 bp, 24 predicted proteins | sample 356308metaG_FD_185971 | JGI IMG/M metagenome (GOLD analysis project Ga0256841, IMG submission 185971) | Hydrothermal vent microbial communities from Mid Atlantic Ridge, Atlantic Ocean - 356-308 | ecosystem: Environmental > Aquatic > Marine > Hydrothermal vents | place: Atlantic Ocean: Mid... | reverse complement strand
GCCCACAGGCTTCGCTCCTGCCCGGTGGTTGACGGGTGTGGCTACTCATATTGCATCACTATAACCGTTGAGCGTACAAGGTTTTTCCCGAGGGGGACCTCAGGGTGGCGAGACATCCCCAATAAACCGCCTCGTCACCTCTGCCCAAAGAACAAATACGGTGAGGTACTTATTTAAAAATACATGGCGGAGAGGCAGGGATTCGAACCCTGGGTACGCAGGACGTACACACGATTTCCAGTCGTGCCGATTCAACCACTCTCGCACCTCTCCATAAAAATTGACTCATCTCAAATATGAAATTTGAGGGATCAAACTTAAGCAAAGTTAGCATGCATTGCAACTTTTGTAACACCTCCGGATGCTGTTAGAGAACCAGTAGTGAAATATCGTATGTATCCGATAGCGGGATTTAGTTTTTAAGACGGATCAAGGGATAAATTATTAAGAAAGTGATGCTACTAATAACCAAACCCGCACCAAGTCCGGAAATATCGATTAACCATCCTAAAAAGGGAGCATAAATAGCCACCAATAGGGTTTCCAACTGGGATTCGGTGGATAAGCCGGAAGCAAGAATCTGATTATCAATTTTTTTACTGAGATAACTCACTGCCAGAGGACGCCTGATATTCTGAATAAGGTAGAGAAAGATGAAGAGCAAGATAGCCAGCACTTGCTTTCGAGCGATTATAAGGATACCCGTCAGAGCAATACTCATCACTCCGATCAGATACATCTTATTTAAGGCCTGAAATAAAGTTGTAAAATATTGCTCGATTCGCCAGGAGAAGCGGGAAGCCAGCGACGTAAATATATAGAGGATGAAAAATACGGAACCCACCAAAATGGCCGTACGCTGTTGTCCGGAGAACTGAAGCATAATGGGCAAAGAAAGGGCGGTTACCTTTAGCAGAGGTTGAAGATAGTCTTTTGTTCCTTTAAAAAAGGCAATATAGGTGGCGGTGTTCAAATATGCTTTTAAAATCAACTTATTTTTAAGGGATAATATAAAGGAACGAAAATGGGTCTTGAGTTCATCCCATAATTGAATTTGAGTTTGCTCTCTCCAGCGACTACCGTTTAGTTCATTCGGGTAGGATAAAATCAGTAGAAAATCCAATACATAAGGGATGGCTGAAGCCAGGAAAAGAATCCGGTACGAAGCGGAAAAAAAGACAATAGGAATGGCCACCAGAGAACTGAGAGCAGAACCTAACTGAGACCAGGAGCGAGTACTTCCATAAAAACGGGTACTATGTTCGGTCCATTTTTTTATTTTTAGATAATCGAGAATCATGGCTTTATGCGTACCGGATCGGAACGCTTCGCCAATTCCGAAGAATATCATGGCCATCATGAACAGACGGTAATCTGTAGAAAAGAAAAAGATAAGGAAAGAAGTTAGATAGTTCAGGAAGGCCAATAATAAGGCACGTTTCCTCCCCCAGCCATCTGCCACCAAACCTGACGGAATTTCAAACAGGTTGATGGTGATTTGTCGGACAGAATACAAAACGCCGATATATAGAAATTTGATGCCGACTTCTCTTAAAAAAAGCAGGAAAAAGATATCGAAAAAGCGCAGGTTTTTTAAAAACCCGTATGCACAAAATTTGTAATACTGAAAAGTTCGTTTAAAACTGTCCATAAGACGAATCCACCCTTCATATTTTTCAGTATAAAGAAATTTTTAAAAGAATGAAAGCAAACAGGAATAAATCGGATTTATTTATGTTATCTTCATAAATTAAATTTCTTGCCATTAGTATAAAAAAAACCTATATTTAACTTTACATTTAAAGATAAGGCCTTTCCCGAAAACGACCGAATGGTTTCATCGAAATTCATGGAGTGAATTTGGAATCTGTTTTTCGTTTTGCACCCAGCCCGAGTGGCTATCTCCATGTGGGAGGTGCAAGAACCGCTATATTTAATTGGTTGCTGGCTCGAAAATTCAAGGGGAAATTTTTATTACGCATCGAAGATACAGACCGGGCTCGATCCACAAAAGAGTCAATTCAACAGATTCTATCCGGTTTAAAGTGGTTAAAAATCGACTGGGATGGCGAAATTATATTTCAAAGTAGTCGAAAAAAAAGACACTTAGAGAAAGCCGATCAACTTTTAAATGAAAATAAAGCGTATCGATGCTTTTGTACGAGAGAAGAGCTGGAAGCTAAGCGTCTTCTCGCAGAGCAACAAAAAATTAACAAGCGCTATGACGGTACCTGCAGAAATCTGACTCCAGATCAGATCAATGAAAATTTAGCGGCAGGGAAACCGTTTGCTATTCGCTTTAAGGTGCCTGCCGGGCAGGTTGTCTGGAAAGATCTTATCCACGGTGAGATGGTTGTAAACAATGATACCCTGGATGATTTCATCATCGTTCGTTCCGATGGAAACCCCGTTTATCAGCTATCGGTGGTAGCGGATGATCATGATATGGGAGTAACTACCGTATTGCGTGGCGATGATCATCTTGCCAACACCAATAAACAAATCCTCCTCTATCGGGCGCTGAGCTGGCCCGTGCCGGAATTTGGTCATTTACCGTTAATCCTGGGACAGGATAAAAAACGGCTTTCAAAGCGTCATGGCGCCACTTCTGTGGAAGAATTTAAAGACCGGGGCATTTTCCCGGAAACTCTGTTCAATTATTTGTGCTTGTTGGGCTGGTCGCCGGGCACAGAACGGGAAATTTTCAGCAGGGAGGAGTTAATCCGCGAATTCAGTATAGATCGGATCAACCATACTCCGGCAGTCTTCGATGAGAAGAAACTTATCTGGCTAAACGCCAAATACATGGCCAACAAGTCAAACTCGGATCTCAAAAAAATTTTACAACCCTGGATAAGGAATTGCCATTGGAATCAGGATGGAATGAACCAATCCGCATTCGATCTGCTTCTAAATTTGGTAAAAATCCGTGCGAAATCTGTGATTGAGTTACAGGAGGCGGTACGCTTTTATTTTGAAGACCCCGGGGAATATGAGGAGAAAGGGATCCGTAAATATTTTTCCAAAAAAGAAAATTATGAAATTCTGAATGCTCTGAGTTCAGAGTATGAACAATGGTCGGGTTCGCTGCACGGCGTTCAAGAAATAGAAGATTGGCTCAGAGCCTTTGCGGAGAAAAGAGGACAGTCGGCCGGAAAGATCATTCATCCTCTGCGTCTGGCTCTGACAGGTAAAACAGCCAGTCCCGGCATTTTCGAAATAATCCATATTTTGGGTCGGGATAAGGTGTTGCGTCGTTTGAAAAAAGCAACAGAATTTATGGATAATTTGATCGAATAATGGGAAAAGCTATTCACATATTTTGCCTGGAACAAGACCGGCAAATTTCCGATTTAATTGCAGATGTATATAATTCCATTCCCTGTCAAATTGATCGGCAGACCGACTTCGACGCTGACACTCTTCATGCATTGGAAGGCAAAGAGTTTAATTTGGTTGTAGTGGATAATCATTATTTATCATATCCTATTGCTTCTTTGGAAACGCTGGTTCGGGATAATGCCGGGATGCAATGGGTTGTGGTGGATGAGGATCAGAACCTAAGAGGTTATCACCATTATCAAAATCTTAAGCTAATTTCAAAAAATGAAATTTCATCGAAATTGCCCCCGATCTTAGCGGAAATCTATCAAGAGATTCATGATTCTTCACTCAATAATTCCGTATTGAGCGGTATCCATTCTGCCATTATTGATACACTGGATATATTTATAGCGATTGTTCGTAAGTCGGGAGAATTTATTTACTTAAATAAGGCTGGCAGCGAAAGATTAGGCCTTGCCGATGAGGCGGGCATGGAAATTCGTTTTCAGGATATAGTCAGTGACGGCTTAACGGTCTGGGAATATCTTATTCGTCATTGTCTCCATGATAGACAGCCTTTGCAACATTATAAGATACTTTTGAGAGACCGTTTTAATCAAACCAGTAGCATCGATTTGAACATCCGAAGGATTCAAGCGGACGATGAATATCTTTTACTACAGGAGACTCCGCGCCCGACTTTACAGGGACCCGACACAGGCCATGCGGCGAGTAACATATTAAACCAATTTGCCCAGTCCATTGCCAATGAACTACTGAATCCGATCAATGTTATTTCCGGAAGGTTGCAACTCTTAAAAGGGACCTTATCCAATCATCGCGACCGGGATGCGTTTAAGAGCATAGCAGATATGCAAAAACAGGTGGATCGTATGAATGGAACGATTTCCAAGTTAGTGACCTTCGCGACTTTAAAGGAAGACGTGGTACCTCAGAAGATTCAGGCCGGGGAAATATTGAAGAATATCTCTTTTGAACCGTCTATCACCCGCTGGTTAGAGAAAGATCCGCATCGTCTTCAAGTTGAGGTAAAGGGAGAAATCCCGGTTCTTATGGGTTTGCCATCCCACTTTGATCTATTGCTTAAACTCCTGATCGAAGCGGGCCTGGAATTTGTAGGATCGGAAGGCGGAATCAGAGCAGAAGTATGCCGGGCGGAATCCGATGAACATAGGATGCAGGTAAAATTTTCTTTTCTTTTAACCTATTCAAATCCTATATTCGGTGAAGAACATACACTTTGCAAATTTATGCAAAATAAGCAAACAATTGAAGGTACCATTATCGACCACATCCTACATACCTATAAGGGGCTGGCCAGATGTGGTACGAAGAATACAGAAAAAGAATTTGTAGAAATACTCTTTCCCGTATACGATATAAACCCATAGTAGGGAGGTCTGATGAAATCCCGTGTATTAATCGTAGATGATGACTATGCTGCCCTGGAGATGATGCAGGACCTTTTTGAAAGCAAAGGGTATATTCCTTTAACCGCTCCTAACGGTATTGAGGCATTGAACTTAATAAAAAACCAAGAACCCGATATTGTGCTTTCAGATATCCGGATGCCTGAAATGGACGGTATGCAGTTATTGCGGGTGCTGACTAAGGAATATCCGCATATTCCGGTAATTATGATAACTGCTCATGGGACGGTTAATACGGCGGTGGAAGCCATGAAAATCGGTGCTAAGGACTATATCCTTAAGCCGCTCAGCCTCGATGAAATACTGGCCAAAGTGGAACGTATCACTCAGCTCAGTTCCTTAATTAAGGAGAATGAGTACCTGCTGGCCAAGTTGCAGCAGACCTATGATTTTACCAATATGATAGGTAAAAATGATAAAATCCAGGAGATTTTTCGTCTGGTAAAAGATGTGGCTACCACCAATACAACGATTTTAATTAATGGGGAAAGCGGAGTAGGTAAAGAACTCATCGCCAATGCGATTCACTACAATAGTGCCCGTGTCAAGCGGCCCTTTGTAAAAGTAAATTGCGGAGTTCTGGCCGAAAGTTTGTTGGAGAGTGAATTGTTCGGTCATGTGCGGGGTGCGTTTACCGGAGCCATAAAAGATAAGATCGGCCGTTTCGAAATGGCTAACGGCGGAACCCTTTTTCTGGATGAAATCGGAGATATTTCCTTGAATATGCAGCTTAAATTGCTACGTGTCCTTCAGGAAGGCGAGTTTGAACGAGTCGGCGGAACAGAGACCATTAAAGTGGACGTACGGATCATCGCAGCGACCAATAAAGATCTGAAAAAAGCAATCAAAGAGGGAACTTTTCGGCAGGATCTCTTCTATCGGTTGAATGTAATCCCTATCACCGTGCCTCCTCTACGGGAGCGGAAGGACGATATCAAATATCTGGTGAATCATTTTATTGAGAAGTTCAACCGCGTGTATGGAAAAACCATTCAGGAAGTTGAACCCAAAGCCATGGAATTAATCGAAGAATATGACTATCCCGGAAATATACGTGAGCTCGAAAATTTAATTGAGCGCATCGTTGTACTCGATAAAAAGGGTAAAATCACCGCAGAGGACCTTCCATCCTATATCCGCCAAAATGAAGAGGAAGATTATCCATCCGAAGTTGATTTTGATGAGGGTTTATCCAATATTGTCGACAGTTATGAACGTAATCTAATCATCAAAGCCCTGGAACAAAACAAGTATAATAAATTCCAGACGGCAAAAATGCTAAAAATGAATCGCAGCACCTTTATGTCCAAATTAAAAAAATATGGCATTAAATAGGATACCGGATGAGCGATGAAATATCTGGCCATATTTTGTACCGTACCCGACCGCGAGACGGGTTTGAAAATTTCGGAGACCCTGGTTAAGGAGCGATTAGCGGCCTGTTCAAATTTGCTTCCGGGAATACTCTCCGTATATTCCTGGCAAGGGGAAATCCAGCATGAATCCGAGGAATTGATGATCATCAAGAGTACGGAAAAACAATATGAGGCCATAGAAAAAAGAATAAAGGCTCTGCATCCTTACCAGACGCCGGAGATTATCGCTCTTCAACTCGTCAGGGGATCGGATTCCTATCTTAAATGGATCAATCAAGAGACAGGGGTAGCAGATGATAAATGATGAGAAATTTGCTTCTATTTTAAGTGACCGTCATTCGGGTTCGTATACGATTAGTTATAAGGCACTTGAATATTATCAACATTTAATCGAAAAAGCCGGAAGCGAAAAAACCGCAGCAGATGGGCTATACGAAATACTGCGGGATGCATCCAAAACCCTGATCAAACAACAACCTAATATGGCTTTGTTGCGATGGGTTGGTACCAATTTACTCACTTTTTTTAAGCACTTGCTTAAATCGGATAAAGAGGATGCCGAAATTATTTCCACCTTGCAGGAAAAAGCAAAGCAAATCAAAGCAACCCTGGAAAATAATACCCAAAAAATAGCCCAGATGGGTTCCAAAGTAATTGCTACTTCGAATAAGGTAATGACCATTAGTTCCAGTACAGCAGTTAAAGAAATCCTGCTGACCGCTGAAAAACAGAAACGGCGTTTCGAAGTTTTTAATTTACTCAGCTTTCCCCCTTCGGAAGGAAGCCGGTTTGCAGAGTTATTAGGTCGAAATGGAATCAAGACTACTGTCATTGCTGATTCTCAGATGGGGGTTTTTCTGGAGGATATGAACCTGGTTATGGTCGGTGCCGACCGAATTATCGAGCACGGCTTTATTAACAAAGCCGGAACCCTTCCTCTTTGCTTAACGGCTAAACATTATAATATTCCGGTTTATCTGGCTGCCGAGACCTTAAAGATCCTTCCTGAAAAGGAACGCTCCATTAAAAAGCGCAAAGAAGATCCGCGGGAAATATATATTCCGGAAAACAAGCTGGTCCATGTGGATAATGAATACTATGAAACCATCCCCCTGGATTTAATTTATAAAGTTATATGCGAGGACGGTGTCTTTGAAACATTCGAATTTATTAATTGGTATTTAAAGGAGGCATGATATGCCTACAGGTACATTCATTACGGTGGTAGAGGAAAATCATCAGATAGAGATACCCCCCGAAGTTGTGCAACACCTGCATCTGGAAAACGGTGATAAGATAGAAGTGCTTTTAAAAAAAATCCGGACACGACGTCTGGATATTAAGATTTCTAAAAATCCGTTGTACAAACTATTAGATAAATAGGAAGGCAGGGAGTATTTATGAAAATCATGACCTGTTTCATAGATAGTTCTGCATGGGTGGCAATCGCGGATGAAAACCATAGCCAGCATCGAAATGCTCAGGAATATTTTAGAAATCTTCTTGAATCCAATGTCAAGGTTGTAACCAACAATATTGCCGTTGATCTTGCTCTGGCATCTATTAAAGAGGCAAAGGGTAATGAGGCGGCCCGGCATTTCCTCGGCATTATTGATGAGAGTATTCTGACCATTAACTTACGGATGGATTGGATCTCCCGACGGATACGCAGAGCCTGTTTAAATCGCTATGTCAACGAGGAGGACAGCAGTCTTTCTCTGAATCATTTTTACTTATATGAATCGATTCGCCGTAAGAATGCCGATATTATTTTTTCTTTTGATTCCCGGTTGGTAAAATTCGGTTTACCTATAATGCCCCAGTCAGAGAGAGAATCATGAGAGGATTATTTTATTCCGCTTTTGGTGCCGAGCATATTACGCGTTTTTTGTTCTGTGTGGAACGTACCAGTTTACCGATCATGGAAATCCTGGCCAAAGAATCGGCTGCAAATAACCGGCATGTACTGATCCTCGGCCACCAGCCCATTCCTTACCCTATCGAAGGAAAGGTGTTGATCAGTCCTGAAACCGAGTTCTTGCTGCAATTGATTGAGGATGAAGAACCGCGGGTCATTTATCTGGCTAAAGGAATTTCCGATGATTTGTTACTGCCCTATGAAATGTCCGATATCAATCGGTTTGCTTCCGAGATCCAGACGGATATGATGTTATTTCTGCAATTAGCCCCGGATGATGATATTGAAGGTTATTTGGCACACCAACCCGGAACCCGCTGTGTTTGTGTTTTGAATTACAAAGAGATCAGCTCTATTCTGTTTGCCGATACCCGCTCCAAACAAACTCCGGGAGAATCTACCTTGTTTAAAAGGATCCATAAAATAGTATCCGAACATTGTCCGTTGTTTGATCATGCTCAATGCAGGAAAGATGCGATTTTATTTATCGATCAGGTTAAAAATTTGTTGGAAGAAAATATGTTACTTTCGGTTCTGCGTAAATATAATCAGCGATTCGAAGGCCACTTACTGATTGGTGATGTAACCCGATATCATGTAAGAGAGTTGCAGTGAAATCCCAAAAAGTGCTGGTGATCGGAACGAGCGATTTTGGGACGGCCTGTGCTTTACGCCTGGAGTTTAGCGGCTGGCAGGTTGTGCTTATCGGCAGGCAGATTGCCCTCGATATCTACCATACCCGTACTTTTACCGGAGGGTTTTTCAGCGGTAAAAAGACCATTAACAATGTAACCGCTATTACGCAAGCCGGCTCGATCGAACAGGAAGAGACTGCACCGGATATGAGCCTTGAAGATTTTGTAATTCATGAAGTGGCTAATCGGAGAATCCCGCTCATCGAATACAGTGAATTTGGAGCTATCAAAAAACTTCCCTTCCCCTATATAGTCATCACGGACGAGGCTATCTGGAAAAACCTTTTGCCTCTGACCGGTGAAGTGGAAGCAACAACGATCGGACCGAATGGTTTTACAGAAACGAATCTTACCTATCGCCTGGCCGATGATGATCTTTTTTTAGGAAGGGTGATTTATCCTTTTATTGAAGAGGACTTCGCCATCAAAGAACCACAGGAAAAAAGGTTAGGCAAAGAGGATAAGTTTCAGGTTAAGGCACCTCTGGAAGGTGTTTTTACGGCCACCAAAGAACTGGATGATGCCGTGCTGGAAAGAGAGGAAATAGGCAAAATAAATGAGATCCCTATTCTTTCTCCCGAAAAGGGGCGCCTATCCGGTATACTCAATAGCGGTTTGATCGTTCCCAGGAATACGGTCTTTGCAGAAATCGATACCTCTCCTTCGGTACGATCGGCGACTGTAATCCCGTCTAAGTATTTTTCGTTAGCCGGAGGCGTTCTGGAGGCAATTCTTTATGATCTGCATCTGAATACCACCTAGGGTCTGCAATCGACCGTGTGCAAAAGATGCGGTTAATATTTTAACCTTGATTTTTTAGATGCGGGATTTTATATAAACTGGGGAGGTATGAATACAAAAAACCATAGAAGGTGATACTGGGCAAACCGGTTTAAAGTAAGGAAGAACGGAAAAAAATAACGGAGTGTTTATGCAGGAAATTCTAAATGCAATTGACAAGGGTATCGTTGCCTACAACGAATATGTCGGTGGTTATCTGATCTTATCTCTTCTCATTCCAACGGGTTTATATTTTGCATTTAAATTTAAATTTTTACACGTCACTAAAATTAAGCATGCTTTCGATATTATACGTGGAAAATATGATAAAGCGGAAGATACCGGAGATATCAATCATTTTCGGGCATTGACTACCGCTTTATCAGCTACGGTAGGTACGGGTAATATCGTTGGTGTTGCCCTGGCTATATATTATGGAGGGCCGGGTGCGGTTTTTTGGATGTGGGTTACCGGCTTTCTGGGAATGATATTAAAATTTGTTGAATGTACTCTTTCATTCCTTTTTCGTAAAGTGCACGAAGATGGTTCCATATCCGGCGGACCGATGTATTATATCGAAACGGGGTTAAAAAATACACTGGGCTCATTTGCAAAAGTTATGGCGGTTATCTTTGCACTGGCAACCATTCTTTGTTCTCTGGGCACTGGAAATATGGCTCAGTCCAATTCGATCTCCGATGTTTTGCTTTCCAATTACAATATTCCTACGGCAGGCACCGGTATCATTGTTACCGCTCTGGTCTTGCTAGTCATTGTCGGTGGAATAAAAAGAATCGCCGAAGTGACTTCGAAATTGGTACCCTTTATGGCGGTAGCTTATTTTGCGGCAGCGATCACGGTTATCATCCTTTTTATAGATAGAATCCCCGCCGCCTTTTATCTTATTTTTACGGATGCTTTTACCGGAACAGCGGCAACCGGCGGATTTATTGGCGCAGCCTTTATTATAACCTTACGTTTTGGAGTGGCAAGAGGACTCTTCTCCAATGAAGCCGGTCAGGGGTCCGCTGCTATTGCCCACGCAGCAGCTAAAACCAAATATCCTGTACGGGAAGGATTAGTGGCCTCGGTAGGTCCCCTGGTCGATACTTTGATTATCTGCACCCTTACCGCTCTGGTGGTTATCCTTACCGGTTCGTGGCAAAGCGGAATCAAAGGGGTTGGAATGACGGTGGACGGCTTTACTAAAGGACTGGCGCCGCTGGGTTTGACCGGATTAGGGCAGCATATAGTAGCAGGAGGTTTGATTCTTTTCGCTTTCTCTACGATTATCAGTTGGTCCTATTATGGAAATCGTGCCGTGGAATATCTGGTCGGTGCGAAATATCTTAAAATCTACCAGCTGGTTTTCGGACTGTTTGTCTTTTTCGGTTCCGTGTGGGGAATTGATTTGGTCTGGCATTTTGTGGATATGGTAATCACTTTCATGACCATTCCGAATCTGATCGCCATTCTCATTCTTTCTCCTATTGTTAAGAAGGAAGTAACAAAATATTTTTCGATGATGAAGGGAATTTAGTTAAAAAAACGACTAACGTGCACAGCGTTCTGCATGCAAGGGCTTTTGCAGAAAGGTGAATTTTGCAAAGAAAAATTATTTGACACACATGGAGCGGTTACTTAAATTCAAAAGCTAAATTTTAAGAAGAGCCAGTAGCTCAGCTGGTAGAGCAGCGGCCTTTTAAGCCGTTGGTCCGGGGTTCGAATCCCCGCTGGCTCACAAAAGCCGAAGCCTGTGAATCCATTATTCAACAGGCTTTTTTATTCGGTTGAGTTGTCCTCACATCTACGCGAATACTTAGCCACGAATGACACGAATAGCTTTTAAGTCGGTTATATGGATTTCATGAATTAGTGATTTTGGGCAAGGGAATAACCTTGGTTTGTCTTAGGGTCCATAGGCAATACCATTTTTATATCATAAAAATACAAAATATTTTAGTCGCTATTTTTCAGTTTTTCTTATTTTGACAAATGCTTAATTAATTAGTTGTCTCCAGGACTTCACGGATTTTATCTGCCATTGTGTATAACGTATAAGGTTTTTGAATAAAATACTTTTTCATCCCTTTCCGGTCACGTTTAATAAAACGATCATCTGCAAATCCGGAAGCGTACAGAATTTTTATTTGCGACTGAATCCGCTTCACTTTTTGCGCCAATTCCATACCATCCATCTCCGGCATTACCAAATCGGTAATTAAAAGTTGTGGGGAACAGGAGTTACTTTGCAGCACCTCAAGAGCCTCGTTCCCGGATCCAACATCGGTAACACGATAATTAAGGCTGGTCAGCATTTCTTTGGCCAGATTGCGCACCTCTTCATCATCATCCACTAGAAGAATATGTTCATTATCTGCCGCTTTATGAAGAGTCTTTTTTCCGAATTTTTTCTTCATAAGCGAAAAATCCGTAGCCGGCCAGTAGATTTTAAAAGTTGTGCCTTTACCCGGTACACTGTAAACCTGAATATCCCCTTTGTTTTGCCTCACAATTCCATATACCGTAGATAAGCCCAGACCGGTACCCCGGCCTTTTTCTTTGGTCGTAAAAAAAGGTTCAAAAATTCTATCGATGATCTCTTTGGGTATACCGGTACCGCTGTCGCTAACCATGCATAGAACGTAGTTTCCTTCTTCCAACTCCGGATGTTTGGAGATAAACGGAGCGGCTGAATATATATTTTTCGTAGCGATCTCAATTCTTCTGTAGGACGTATCCATACCTGCCTCATTAATAGCGTCCCTGGCGTTCACGATCAGATTGATCAATATTTGTTCGATTTGAACCGGATCGGCTTTTATCGGCGGAATATCCGTACCCAGTACCGTTTCGAACTGAATATCCGTACCAATCAGTCGGATAATCATCTTATTTAATTCCTCGATGGTTGTGTTCAAATCGATCACTTTCGGATCAATCACTTGCTGGCGTGTAAAGGCGAGCAGTTTTCCTACCAAACGGGAGGACCGTTCCCCTGCTTTGTATATGGCTTTGATGTAATTATATAGGGCATCGTTTTTTGCAACTATACTTATAGCTAATTCGGAATAACCGTTAATGACGGTAAGCAGATTATTAAAATCGTGCGCTATCCCCCCTGTCAAAGCGCCGATAGAATCCATTTTCTGGATCTGGAATAGTTGTTCTCTTAAACGTTGTTGATCCGTTCTGTTTTCTATTACACCAAGATAATTGATAATTTCGCCGCGCTCATTTTTAATGGGGAAAACACCTGCAGATACATAGAGATTCCGGTTATTCCTGACTATCTTAAATTCACTTCTCCAATATTTCCCGCTTTTAATAGCCCGCCAAAGATGGGCAAATTCTTCTTTAGGAAAATCAGGGAAATTTTTATGACGGAAATATTGCCCAATCAACTCTTGCGGGGAATGACCAATAATATCATGAGCCCATTTATTAACATATTCGATTTTACCCTGCGAGTCGGTAATCATAAAAAAAACGGGACTTTGTTCAAAGGCAGCGGATAATTTTACGATCTTTTCCTCGGCAAATATTTTTTCGGTAATGTCCCGGTTAATGCCAAGAATAGCATTTTGATTATTATAAGAAATTTTCGTAAGTATTACATCTGTCCAGTATTCGGAGCCATTTTTATGGATCTTTTTTTCCGTAAACTGAACGCGTCCGTCCGATAATAAGCGCCGCTCTCGTTCTTCAATGAAAAAACGATTCCTGTCATCTGCGCATAATTGGGAAAGAATATTCATTTGCAACAGTTCTTTGCGGGAGTATCCGCTTTGCTGCTCTGCGGCCAGGTTTACATCTAAAATTTTACCTGTTTCCCCTTTGTCCATAGCGACCACAAAAATAGCATCCGGCATGTCATGAAAAAGCTGACGGAATTTCCGTTCGCTCTCTTTGAGTGCATTGATCCGGTTCACTCGTTTGGTTATATCGCGTCCGGAAGCGATTATGAAGGTTTCCTCAGCAATAGTTACGGGAGAAAATGAAAATTCAAGCGGAAATTCTTCTCCATTGCTGCGCAAACCGTCCACTTTATATATTTTTTCGGCTAACTTTTCATAATCTCCGGATTGAATGATATTTTTGACCCCATTGTTATGTCCGGTTTTATATTTTTCGGGCATTAAACAATTCAAATTTTTACCTAACACATCCTCCTCTTTTCTCAAAAACATTTTTTCTGCCGCAGGATTAAACAGAAAGCAGAGCCCTTTCTGATCAATCCCAATAATGGCATCCTGAGCGGCATAAATAACCCCTTTAAACAACGCTTCGCTTTTTTGAATGGCCTTTTTATGAAGATACTGTTCGGTAATATCGTGTATGATGGCCTGTACATAGGTTTGCTGTTCAATGACAAAGAAACTAAGATTGATCTCGGCATGAATACACTTTTTATCAAAGCGACAGAGTTCCAATTCAAAACTTTGCGGTATCCCCTTAAACGTTTGTGCAATCTTTTCTTCAATTATTTTTACGATACGAACTTTGTCGTCCGTATGGTCTGGTATAAAATTAATTAGCGAGGCGTTTAACACCTGTTCTCTGGAGCCGGCAAACAAATCCAGGGCCGCCTTATTGCAATCTACAAACATATCTTTGGTAAGAATAAAGATGGCATCTTTTGAATTTTCAAATAAGGCTTGATACTTTAAGGCATTATCAACCATAGCACTTAATACCTCGTCTCGGATGTCTATATTTTTTTTCGATCGTTTTGTAAAGCTTTCAATTTGACGAAGATAATTTATAATTCCAATTAGCTTCTTTTTATTATCATATACGGCTTTTGTTTTACGACGGATAGGAATTATCCTGTTATCTTTTGCAAGGATTTCATACTCACCTTCGGCCTCATCTACCGCTTCCAAAGAGGCCGAAGATCCGGAATTGTTTTTATCGGAAGAGATGAAAAAATCGGAAATGTGTTTACCGATTACTTCCGAACGTTTATGTCCGGTAAGCTTTAATCGCGCCTCATTACAGTCTACGATCACATAGTCGGAATTGAGGATTTCGATCGCCTCAGGCGCTTTTTCAAAATCGTTTTGCCGAAGGATATCGGTCGAAATATCCGGTTTGTTTTTTTCCATTTTAGATAGCATTCCAGAATACTTAAACCAAATTTTATTCTTGCTGAAACATTAAACTATTCCGAATAAGAACCATAGCTTCGGGCCCGTTCGGATTATTCCGGTGTTTAGTCTCATTATTTTTATCGGCTATTTCTTCAAAAACTGAAATAATATCGGTTAGGGATGTTCCTTATTTTTATTTTTTCCATAAAAAACAAAAATACGATATGCCGTCTCTTCTTTATGGTTCTCTTGGCAAATCTATGGGTAAAAAAATTTGAAAGATGAGCATCAATCTCCGAAATTTTGATTATCCCAACCAAAATATTAGGGGATAAAGATGCTCATCAAGACATTATTAAACAAGATAGAAAAGTTTTCTTCATTTGTCTATAGTAAAATTTATTTTGGTGTACGGGGTTTCAAAGATTGTATTATCGTTGAAGTCCACCATCGCAAAAAAAGCAAGGGGAAATGTCCGATCTGTTTAAGACGCTGTTCCACTTATGACACATCTCAGAAAGCGCGTTTGTTCTCTTACGTACCTCTGTGGGGCTATCCGGTCTATTTTTCCTATAAGCCTCGTCGTGTTCATTGTAAGGAACATGGCATTTTAACGGAGTATTTACCCTGGTCTAATGGCAAAGAACGCATCACCACGACCTATAAAATATTTTTGGGTCATTGGGCAAAGCGCTTAAGTTGGGCAGAAGTGGCCGAGGTGTTCAGAACGAGTTGGGATTCGGTAGCTTCCAGCGTAAAATGGGTAGTAGAATATGGTCTGGAACATCGTATGTTGGATAAAATCTATTCTATCGGTATAGATGAGATACAGGTATTTAAGGGACATCATTATATGACGTTGGTGTATCAAATAGATGCTCACTGCAAGCGATTATTATGGTGTGGCAAGGATAGAACATCCAAAACGCTGCTACGTTTTTTTCGTTTTTTAGGGAAAGAAAAAGCCTTACTGCTCAAATATGTGTGTACGGATATGTGGCAGCCTTATCTAAGGGTAATCAAAAAGAAAGTCCCCCAGGCTCTGAACATATTAGATAGATTCCACATCATGAAAAAGTTCAATGAAGCGATCGATACGATTCGTCGGGAAGAATATCGTTTGAATGACGAGAGCCAACCGTATTTGAAAAATGCCCGTTGGGTTTTGTTAAAGCGAGAAGAGAATCTTACGGATAAGCAATTTCTTAAGCTTAAAGACCTTTTGAAACGGGAATTAAAGTCGATTAAAGCCTACTTATTAAAAAAGGATTTTTTACGATTTTGGGATTATAAATACAAAAAATCGGCTGCAAAATTTTTAAAAAAATGGTGTACGAGAACCAACCGTACCAAGCTTGGTCCCATGAAAAAAGTTTCTAAGATGCTAAGCGAAAGACAAGAGTTGATAATGAATTGGTTCGACACAAATCCAAGACTTTCTTCGGGTATAATAGAGGGGTTTAATAACAAAGCCAAACTGACTATCAAAAAGGCATACGGTTTTAAAGACGAAAAATACTTGAAATACGCCTTGTATCTTACTCTCGGGAAATTACCTATGCCTAAAGTTACCCATAGATTTAACTGTTGAACCGATTTTCGTTTTAAATTGAAGAAGGCCCGTTATGTTTCCGGGCCTTTTTTATTTCGTTTATCGAATCGGGTACAAACATTTTTTTCATGGTTCTCTTGGCAAATCTATGGGTAAAAAAATTTGAAAGATGAGCATCAATCTCCGAAATTTTGATTATCCCAACCAAAATATTAGGGGATAAAGATGCTCATCAAGACATTATTAAACAAGATAGAAAAGTTTTCTTCATTTGTCTATAGTAAAATTTATTTTGGTGTACGGGGTTTCAAAGATTGTATTATCGTTGAAGTCCACCATCGCAAAAAAAGCAAGGGGAAATGTCCGATCTGTTTAAGACGCTGTTCCACTTATGACACATCTCAGAAAGCGCGTTTGTTCTCTTACGTACCTCTGTGGGGCTATCCGGTCTATTTTTCCTATAAGCCTCGTCGTGTTCATTGTAAGGAACATGGCATTTTAACGGAGTATTTACCCTGGTCTAATGGCAAAGAACGCATCACCACGACCTATAAAATATTTTTGGGTCATTGGGCAAAGCGCTTAAGTTGGGCAGAAGTGGCCGAGGTGTTCAGAACGAGTTGGGATTCGGTAGCTTCCAGCGTAAAATGGGTAGTAGAATATGGTCTGGAACATCGTATGTTGGATAAAATCTATTCTATCGGTATAGATGAGATACAGGTATTTAAGGGACATCATTATATGACGTTGGTGTATCAAATAGATGCTCACTGCAAGCGATTATTATGGTGTGGCAAGGATAGAACATCCAAAACGCTGCTACGTTTTTTTCGTTTTTTAGGGAAAGAAAAAGCCTTACTGCTCAAATATGTGTGTACGGATATGTGGCAGCCTTATCTAAGGGTAATCAAAAAGAAAGTCCCCCAGGCTCTGAACATATTAGATAGATTCCACATCATGAAAAAGTTCAATGAAGCGATCGATACGATTCGTCGGGAAGAATATCGTTTGAATGACGAGAGCCAACCGTATTTGAAAAATGCCCGTTGGGTTTTGTTAAAGCGAGAAGAGAATCTTACGGATAAGCAATTTCTTAAGCTTAAAGACCTTTTGAAACGGGAATTAAAGTCGATTAAAGCCTACTTATTAAAAAAGGATTTTTTACGATTTTGGGATTATAAATACAAAAAATCGGCTGCAAAATTTTTAAAAAAATGGTGTACGAGAACCAACCGTACCAAGCTTGGTCCCATGAAAAAAGTTTCTAAGATGCTAAGCGAAAGACAAGAGTTGATAATGAATTGGTTCGACACAAATCCAAGACTTTCTTCGGGTATAATAGAGGGGTTTAATAACAAAGCCAAACTGACTATCAAAAAGGCATACGGTTTTAAAGACGAAAAATACTTGAAATACGCCTTGTATCTTACTCTCGGGAAATTACCTATGCCTAAAGTTACCCATAGATTTAACTGTTGAACCTTTTTCATTTAATGCTTTTACGCACCCTGTCCTTCCATAAGCGGTAACCTTTGGCATTCATATGCAGACTATCACTGCGGAAAATATCCGCCCGTATAGTGCCGTCTGCATGAAGCATACTCCCGGCAACATCGATATAATGAAGATGGCTGTCCCTGGCCGTGTATGCCTTTAATAATCGATTCGCTTCCTGCATCTTGGGCCAAATCCGCTTACGAAGAATACTCGGCTTTACCGAAATAAAATAAAAGTCCGTTTGCGGATTTTTCTCTTTGATGTAATTGACAAATATTTTACAGTTTTCAATAAAATCCTCCGGCCGAACAGAATCGACGGCCATATCGTTATCGCCTTCATAAATGAGAATACGATTTGTCCCGTAACGGGCGAAGAAATCCTTAAACAGAAGCACATCCTGCATGGTCGATCCTCCAAATCCCCTGTGGATTATTTTTAAAGGGGCCAGGTCTTTCCCTATCGTTTTCCACATGCGCATACTCGAACTGCCTATACATAAAACCGCCTGCGCATCTATCAAACGGGCGCTATCCGCTTTGGCCCACGCTATAAAGGATTCTTTGTAAAAACGATTGGCCTTTTGGGCATCGGAGAAGTGGAAAACACCGAGGGGTGCGCTGGAAGTACAACCCATAACAGATAATAAACCTGTAAACAGGAATATAAAAAGAAAATTACGTTTGCTTTTAACGACAGGCCAATGTTTCATTCTTAAAATTCCTTTATTTTGCAGAGTGATTTACACCACGCAATAAGCCCTTTAAAAATAGATGTTTACCCGGAGTATGTGCTTTCACCCTATTTTGTGTTGAAAGAAATATAAAAAACCGACTTTCCCGAGACAACCGAAAAAGATAAAAATTTAATGGAATGCATATCCTACGGCAACACCTACCCCATGGGAAAAGGTATCGGTCAGGAGCGGTGTGTAGGCCACACGAAAGGTGAATCCTCCATGGGCGGGAAGATAAGCGTAGCCGATCCGTGCTGTGGCCCGAAGCGCTAAACCGGAGTGAGATCGATGATCATCCACACTGCCTGAAAGGTAAAGCAATAAGGGACCGCCACCTAACTCCAGTTTGTGATTGCCATTTCCCAACAGATAATTAGCCATAACAGGGAGAAGAAAGAGAGCAATGCTACCCGAATGCTGTCCATCCTCGGAGTGGAGCCTTTCGGTGGCAAAATACATCCCTCCTATTCGCCAGTCGAAATGTTTGCCGACATAGCGTTCATAATTTAACGAATACATAAAACCGTTACCCAGGGCTTCGATGAAAATACCTTGCCGGGCCCGGATCATTTTTTCCGATTGTTGACCAAAACACAAAGAGACAAAAATTAAAACTATCCAGACATAGCGTATCATATAAGGTCTCCCGTTTAAATGGTTTAACTTTTCAATTTCTTTTTGGACGGTTTAAAATTCGGATATATTTTTAAAGCCTTATGATAAGCCGTTTCGGCCTCATCCTTTTTTCCCGCAGCCAGTAAACCGTCTCCCAGGTTTATCATAGGAATTAGCCTCGGTGTTTTGCTCGTCCTTATATACTTCCTCCAGGATGAAGTCCCTGGCCTTCTTGTATTGCCCCTCATGAAATAGCCGGAGATCCGTTACAGGGACACCAATAATAAGAAAATTGCCCAGAATCCAGATTTTTAAGAAAAATACCGCTCTGCAGTTGTTGCATCATGCTCCCTTGTTTTGGAGAAACTATCCATTATTAAGAAAATCCGCTCCCGCGTGAGCCCTGCAGACCCGGTTCTACGGTCCCGGCTTACTAATCATTCCGCTGTAAGTACTTTTACAAGCACACCAACTAAAGCCAGAAGAGAAATGGCATATTCTAAACAAGCTCGTTGAAACCTCGCTTCTTGATCTTGAAGAACATTTCTTTTAAACGCTGTATCAGAAGGAACCGTTTGTACCATAGGATCAGGAACCCGGTCCGTATACTTTATGGCAATTCCGGTAAAAACTGGTGCCGAATAATCTTCGGCATTTTCTTGATCAAATAATAAACCGGTCTCTCGATTTTTAAACATTTTTTTAACATTCATAACCGCATCCGCCCCTTTTTGGTAGGCTTCGTTTTTCAGATAATCGATCAACATTTCGTTTGAAGCGTCTTTTTTACCAACAACCTCAATGAAGCCGATTTGAAGATAGCTCCTGCTTAAGGATGTCCCTTCAAAATATAGATCAATTTTCCCCGAAGAATTTTTAAACCTTTGGGAGGTAAGCGGTGTATAGCTTGTTGTGTTGTAATTGCCGTAGCTAACCGCACAGCCGTGGAAAAAATATAATATAGTAATAAGGACAGCAACCTTTAAAATCCTGAACATTGTAAACTCTTCTATGATTTTGCAATGAATGCCAACCCTCATACGGAGGTCAGAGGATCATTATTACTAAAATTTATTTTTCCGAAACCAGGCCTTAGCGGCATAACCCGGTTTTATAGAGAGAAAATATGTTTAAAAAGAAACGCGCATGCCAACCCGTAGCAGACCGGTTCGGTATTTTTCATTGGTTTGCATCAATGTGGCTGTCCAGTCCGGTGGATCATAGTCATATAACTGAGCCTTCTCCCACATGCCGTACGTATAGGAAGCATTTATAACGGTATTCCGATCAATCCGATAACCCACCCCTGCGGAGAGATACCGCTTATCATATTTTTTGTCCATATTCTTAAAGGGGGACGGTACATAACGGTATCCGCCCCGAACCAAAAGCGAATTATTAAAAAGTTTAACTTCTCCCCCCACAGCATAGGTGAGCGTGGCCTTGTAGTTCTGATCAAACAAGGGATTCTGATTCAACAAATCCGTATAATCCCGTTCATCACGATTATCCGGTTTTTCAAATTCCATTTGGGTCCAATCCTGGTATTCGGCACTGGCGCTAACCAGTATTTTGCCCAAATCATAGGAAACCCCGCCGCTAAATTTAAAAGGAACATTTATTTTATAATCAAACTGGCCATCGCCCAGATTGGACGGCTCTACATAGTTATACGTTGCATCATCGGCCAGGGAATAGATATCATAGGATAATTCGTCATCCTTAGACCAGGTTTCGGTGAGTGTTAAGGAATAGGGTAAAGCCACGGTCAGGCCGGCCCGGATTTGGGGTGTAATATGAAACATGCCCCCTACTTTAATTCCGATTCCTGAATAATCGGTTGTTAATTTCTGATAAAGATCATAATAATTGTAATAAAATTCTTCGATTTTCTGATTGTTATCATCATAAATATCATAGCTGTTATTCCCGTTCGGATCATCCTGGGAGTAGGTACGATTATACTGGCTGCTTCCCCCGATGAAATCTAAAGTAACACCCGCGGAAAAATTGGGAGACAGATCCATAGCCACGGCAATATTCCAGGAACGCAAATAACCGTCATTGGTAATGGTTTGCTTCTGCTGAACATCCCGGTCAAAATCCAGTATTCCATAATCTCCACGATCATTGCTTATATCAAAAGCCAAATTGTTACTTTGAGTGAGATTGCCCGCAAACTGCAGATAGCTGTCCAGGGATTTAAATCGTTGATATCCCAGAGCCAACACCAGGCTGCCGCGCACAACCGGAAACGGATAGACAAAACCGAGTGTACTGAATTTGGTAAAACTTTTTTGGCCGTCTGTTGTTTCATGCAGGTAGGTGGCCTTATCTTCGTAGTTCAAATTTTGTAAAGAGACATAGAATTGGCCCTGCCGTATCTGGGCTAACCCGGCCGGATTCCAATACACCGCGGAGTAATCATCGGCTACACCCGTATAGGCATTACCCATTCCTGCCGCCCGTATTCCAATACCTGTTTGGTCTTCCATTAGATTTACCGCCTCTTCGCTGGTTTGAGCCTGAACCGTTAGGGCAATTAAAAATACCAATATTGTTGTCCATATCGTCCTCATTATGATTCCTTTCTCTTTCCTATCTTCTTCTGGAACTATGGCTGCTTCTGGATGATCCCGATCTGCTGCTTCTATGTGAACTCACCGATGAAGAACTACGCGACCAGCTTCCCGACGAATAAGAACTGCTGGAACGGGTCGGTGAATAGGAAGAGCGATGGGATGAATGGCTTCGGTTGCTGTTCGAAGAACCCGATCTTCTAACCGGTGTCGCTCTATAAGAAGATCTGCCTGATTTTTTGGATGACCTGACCCTTGTTTTGGTTCCGCTACTACGGCTACGGCTCTTGCCGGAAGATGCTTTTCTAATCTTTTTAACAGACCGGCCTGAGTTCGCTCTCTTAACGACCCTGATGCGCCTATTACCGTTTGCGGGATAAATCACCTTGTAGGTTCTCCGTCCTTTTCTGACCCTTGACTTTCCGGTCGATCGTTTGGTAGTGCGCACCGCTGTTCTGACCGCGGTTGCCGAAGATGTACTTCCCGATTTTCCTTTGACGACCCGTACGGCTTTTGTACTGTTCTCAAATCCATCCGAATTTCTACGCACAACGGTACGGGATGTGGTATGCGCTCTTCCGCTGGTACGGGTTACCCGACTACTGCCGCCCGGCCTGCTGGTCCATCCTCCTCTGGCAAATGAACGTTGTTTAAAAGGCGGAACATACCCGTCGTAACCCCAACGAGGATGATACCAGTAATACCACCCGGGAATTCCCACTACATAAATGGGACGATACCAGCCGAGATAGGGCCAATTATAATAATAATCGGAATAGTAAAAATCTAAATACATATCCGGATAATAATCATCCCAAAAGAAAGGATCGAAACGGCTAAAACCGAAACGAGTATAAAGCAGCGGATCTCTGTCAAAATAATAATTATTGATTTCCGTCCCGCCCTGATCCTCATAATAAAGCGTATCGGAACGGGTCTGCTCATCATATTCATCATTTTGGTCGAAGTCGCTAACATATGCTTGTTCATGCTTTACCATAGCCAGCTGGGTGTAACAGGAACTGACCAGCAGGCCCGCAGTCAAGATGGAAAGCAATACGATTAGCAGATGTTTATATTTTTTCATTGTATAACTCCTCACAATAGACTTTTATCTGTTATTTATTTATACAACTATCATACCAAAAAGTTTATTCTTGTTTCACAGGCATTTCCGGCCATGCTATTTTAATAGTATGTAAACAACGTTTTCAGTGGCCGGCTTTAAAGATAACTTTGTTTACTATCTACGCAAAGTAGCGATGAGTCGTTTCTCATTTAAGAACAGGTCCAGGGCATCATGAATATGCTTGACCACAATATCCGCCGCATCCCATGTCTCCCGGGCAACGCCTTCCCCCTGCAAAATAGCAATACCCAATCGAGCTTTTTTTAACATTAACCGATCATTCCGTCCGTTTCCGAAAGCCACTGTGCTCTCCGCTCCCAATTTTTCCACATACATCCCCTTGGCCTCCGCCTGGTGTTCTTTACCGAGAATAGTAACCGTACAGGGCATATTTCCCATTTCCTGGCGAACCAAACCGAAGGTATCTGCCGTGAGTACATAAAGATCCACTTCCGGTGATAATTTTTGGAAGCGCTCGGCGACACCGTTCAATAGATGGCCATCCACTGCCAAAGTACCGTTGAAATCCATAACAAAATGCTGAATCCGGAAACTACCATATCCCGGAATAGTAAAGTGTAACATCGTATTCCCCTGTCATTTAAACAAGCTTACTTCAATCTGGTGGCGCTTCAACATCTTATGCAGTCCTACCCGGCTAATGCCCAATTGTTCTGCGGAGCGCAGGATATTGCCCCGGTTATCTTTAAGAGCCCGATGAATCATTTCCCGCTCCAGGCGACCAACCGCTTCTTTTAAATTTTGTTCGGATGAAGGAATTTGAATGGTATTCACGGCCATCTTCCTAAAACGCGGTGAAAGCAATTCATCATTTATAAAATTTCCCTCATCGACCAGGGTGACCATGCGTTCAATCTCATTTTCCAGCTCGCGTATATTCCCCGGAAACGGAGCTTGTATCAATTTTTGCAGGGCGGCAGGACGAATCCCCTTCACCTCTTTGCCGATGCGCCTGCTATATTTTTCTATAAAAAAATAAACCAGTTCCGGAATATCTTCTTTGCGCTCACGCAAGGGTGGCAGCTTAATAGGAAAAACGCTTAAACGGTAAAACAGGTCTTCGCGAAAACGGCCTTCCTCCACCTCTTTTTGTAAGTCCCGATTGGTGGCGGCAATAACCCGCACATCCACTTTTTTGGTCCGGGTAGAACCGAGAGGCTTGATCTCACCTTCCTGCAGCACGCGCAACAGTCCCAATTGCAGAGCAGGAGACGTATCGCCGATCTCATCCAGAAAGATCGTGCCCTTATCCGCCATTTCAAATAACCCCTTTTTATCGGCAACGGCTCCGGTGAAGGAGCCTTTGACATGGCCGAACAATTCACTCTGCAGCAAGGTATCCGGTATGGCGCCGCAGTTCTGGACGACAAACATTTTATCCCGCCGTTCACTGTTGAAATGGATGATTTTAGCCAGTAATTCTTTCCCTGTGCCCGTTTCACCTAATAGCAAAACGGTCGTTGGGGTATCCACTACTTTTCTAACCAGTTTGAAAATATGTAACATCTTAGGGCTGTTACCGATAAAATTCCCCAGGTCCAACTCTTTTTCAATTTGTTTTTGCAACAGCTTTTTTTCCGACACCAAACGCTTGTTGGCACTCTCCAACCGCTTTTGCAGTAACCGATTTTCCCTGGTCAAACGATAGCGGTCCGTCGCATTCCGGACGATCTGTTTCAACTCTTCCGGTTCGAACGGTTTGGTGATGTACTGGAATATTTTAGCCTTGTTCACAGCATCGATGGTGGCCTCAATATCTGCATATCCTGTTATAATCAAACGCATGGCATCCGGCTGAATCTCCCGCGCTTTGGAAAGAAAGGTCACACCATCCATCCCGGGCATTCGTTGATCACAAAGAATGACACTGATCTCGTTTTTCTGCATTATACCCAGGGCCTGCTGGCCGCTTTCTGCTGTAAAGACACGATAATCCTTCTTGAACAAGCGTTGCAGGGCATTTAAAATCTCCTGCTGATCATCGACAATGAGTAATCCCGCTTTTTCCATTGCTCCCTCTATAAATATATAGTTTTATTTCCTATGGTGATTCTCTGTTATCTTCTTCCCCGGGGAAAGGGGGATGCGTACCGTAAAGATAGTCCCTTTATTCACCTCACTCTGAACATCGATCTCGCCACCATGCTTTTTGACTATGGTATACGAGATACTTAGGCCCAGGCCGGTGCCTTTGTTAACTTCCTTAGTTGTGAAAAACGGATCGAAAATCCGCGGCAGTACTTCGGGGGAAATCCCCTTCCCGGTATCGGCAATTTGAACGATCATCCAGTGCTCATCATTAGATGTAGTAATCGTGATCTGCCCCTTGCCTTCAATAGCCTGCACGGCATTCGAAAGCAGATTCAGAAAAACCTGATTCATCTGGCTGGGATTGCAATAGACCGGTGGATCGGCTTTAATCTCTTTCTTAATAATGATGCCGTCGGGAATTTGGGATTGTAATATATGCAGGCTACTCTCCAGGCCTTCGGATAGACGAACTTCTTTCCATTCGGCCTGATCCAGACGGGAAAAATTCTTTAAATTAAGAACCAGTTGTTTAACATTCCGGCTTCCGGCCAGATTATCTTTGAGAATCGCCTGTAAATCGCTTGCTATTTCCAGAAAACGCTTACGCCATTTCCCAGGCCCTTCCTTTTCCGCATGTTCCCACAATTCAACCAAATCATCCACATATTCCTGCAGAGCCATGGAATTGGCATAAATAAAACTGATCGGATTATTCAGTTCATGGGAAATACCCGCCACCAGATGTCCCAGGGAAGCCATTTTTTCAGAGTGCACCAACTGGCTCTCTTTATTCCGCAATTCCTCAAAAAGACGGGTCAACTCCGCATTCTTTCGATCCAATTCCTTATTGGTTTTTTCAAGCTTTTGTAAATATTCCTGACGAACTTCGGCTTCGGTAAGCTGTTGAACCAATCGTTCCCGTTCCTGAACAAAGTTGTTGTTGGCAATGGCAATGGCAACCTGATTGGCAATCGGTATCAAGGATTGAAGAACTTCCCGTACCATACGTCGTTGCGGCTCATCAACCTGTAAACCGATCACACCTAAAAGCGTTTCGTCCTGACGAAGAGGAAGTAAAACATTCATTCCGGATGACCTTAAAACAGGTTGGAAATCTTTTTTTACATCCAACAGATATTGGCGTTGAATTTTCCGAACCATCTCCCTGGTTAGCCGAAAGCTTTTCCCTTTGCCCTTTTCAAGCCATTGCACAAGTAGGTGATCCTCTTCTTTCAGATGATACAAGTCCACCCGCTTAATATGATCATGTTTTAAAAGCGTTTCTTTTAATTTTCTGTATAGCACGGCGGTATCATGTACGGTTAAAATGCGGTTACTAAATTCCTGTAGAATTTTCACAAAATGCAGACGTTTTTGACGCTGGCGATATTGTCGCTCCGAATACATCAGGAACGAAAGAATAAAAATAACCGAAATAACATTTAAACTGACCAGGATGATGGTAACGGCTAAGGCCCGCATAGCCACAAATAAAATTAAAGAGAGCACAAACCAGAAAATAAGCTGGGTAGATACTTCCGTAGCCTGCCAGGAATAACGCTTTTGTCCGATTCGGCTGTAAAAATATATTAAAGAGAGTAAAAGAAGTATCAGAAAAAGATCGATCCAGAATTCTTTGTGACGTAGATGTTGCAATACATAGTTTTTGGTAAAATATAAACGGGTTAAAAAAATATTAAATTCATTAAAATGGTACGTGTGACCCGGTATCAGATCACCCGTATATATCCTTTTACCCGAGGGAAAAATAATTTCGGCCTGTATTTTTTTGTATCCTCCCGTTCCCAAATGGATCACCGGATCGGCGCTGGACAAATAACCGCATGAAGAGTAGATCCCCCTGGAACCGATGAAACGCCGGATCGTATCCTGTACAGCGTAGAAACGAACCCGGGCCCCGAACGCATCCCGGTTGGAGCGCACGCCAGTGAGATATACTTTAATGAAATTTTGATTATTGGTTGGATTTAAAAAAATCTGGCTTAAGCCGTTTTTATTTGCCACCAAAATATCCAGGTCGCCGTCGTTTTCCAGGTCTGCTGCTGCACAACCTGTACTATACAGCGCTTGCCCGTCGGAATCAAACTGCTCATCAAAAGAGCCCCGGCCGTTATTTAAATAGAGTCGATTGATTCCTTTGACGGAAAAAAACAGGTCCAGCCAGCCATCCTGATTAAAATCGGCAATTAAGATACCATAGACCCGCTCAGCTATTTTTTTAAAGGGAGAGAAGTGGATTTCCGTAAAGCGCAGGTGCCCCTTATAACTATCGTTTCGATACCAGTACACCCGGCCATTCTGACCCGCTACGAACAAATCCGGATCACCGTCATTATCCACATCGCCGCAGGCCGCGCTGTTGGTTGATATTGCTCCCTCTAACGTAGACAGGGAAATCCTGGCCGGTTCGAACATTCCCTGACCGTTATTCAGCAGTAAATAGTCGGGAGCAAACCAGTTGGCTACATAGATATCGGCATCGCCGTCCAGATCAAAATCAGCACTTACAGCCCCTTCACTTACGGCACTGTCCGTGAAAGCATCGCTCCAAAGCTTTTCCTTGAATTCACCGTTACCCAGATTAAACAGGAGCCGATTCGAATGGTGCTCATCCGTTATATACAGATCGAGTTGACCGTCATTATCGGCATCCAGCCAAAGGGCCTGATTGGCGTCCACCAAACCATGCAATTGTAAATTGGCCGTAACATCGTCAAAAAGCAAATGCCCCCTGTTTCGAAAAAGCTTTTTAGTCTTGCCCCAACCGGAAAGAAAAATATCCGGCAAACCATCGTTATCATAATCGGCTGCCGACGCGCCCAGCTCCAGATTCATGTGACCGCGGGGCATTAGATTTCCGCCCAAACCGGAATAGATGGTGCGATCGATGAAAGGGATGATGCCGCCGTTGTTGATTAAAAAACGATTCAGATTGCGAAAGCAAACGATATAAATATCCGGCAGCCCATCCCGATTGAAATCTCTGAAGGCGGTTCCGTAACCGTCCTCAATATCGGGAATCAGACCTGAAATCCGGTTAGCTTTAAGCATCCTGAATTCCGCCGACCGGACCGACATTGGTAAATAAAACAGAATAAGAAATATAATTGTTAAATACTTCATAGATATTGCGCCCATTTGGTGCTCAACTCATAGTGTTAACACAATTTACACATTGACTATTAAGTTGGCAAGATTTAAAAATTCTCTATTGAATGCCCCTTGATTCCATATTGTTTTCCGGGAGTCATATGGAAAAATTTATTAACTTATGTTATTAACGGTTTATTTAGTTGCCGGCAGACCCGTTCCATCCGGCATAAAACCGAGATTTTTTTGCTTATCAAAAAAGGACGGGGCGAGATTTTAGATAGCGGAGTGCTAAATGAAAATAGGATTGGTATTAGGAAGCGGTGCAGCCCGGGGGTTGGCCCATATCGGTGTACTAAAGGTTTTGGAAAAACAAAAAATTCCCATTGATATTATTGTTGGGACAAGCATGGGCGCCATGATCGGCGGGGTCTATGCGGCCGGGCTGAAGGCATCGCAGATAGAAGAAATTGCCTGTGAAACCAACTGGTTACGGGCCGCACAGATTCTGTTCCCAAAAAAATTACAGAGTAAAGGGTTAATTGACGGACAACGCGTGCAGGAATTTTTACTCGCTCTTGTGGGCGGACGAAAAATTGAAGAGCTGCCCATACATTTCGCCTGCATTGCCACCGATATTTGGACCGGTAAGGAAATTGTTTTAAATGCCGGTTCCATGGTAAGAGCCATACGGGCCAGTATCTCTTTCCCTTTCTTATTTTCACCACTTGAGATTGACAACCATTTACTGGTCGACGGAGGTGTCGTAAATCCTTTGCCGGTTAATATTGCCCGTGAAATGGGCGCTGATCTGGTAATCGCTGTTGGAACGATGCCTTCCATCAACAGGCAAATCCAACATTTGAATTCCGGTGCCGTTTTACCGGTCACAAACCTTTTGGCGGCCTCCGGTTCTTCCTCCTTCTTCAATCGATTTATTACCTATTTGGATGAAAAAAAATCCGCCTCAAAACGGAAAGCAAGGGCTTTAAAAAAGCCCGGTATCCGGCAGCAAATGGTCCAGATTGCGACTACCATGGAGCATATGATCTTATCGCTGCGCTTAAAAGAGAGTCCACCGGATATTTTAATTACTCCAGAGGTGGACGATTTTCAATTTTTTGATTTTAATAAAGCTGATATAATTATTAAAGAAGGGGAGAAAGCCGCTGTAGAACAAATGCCAAATTTAAACACCTTTTTAAAGGGCAAGCTCTCAAGGACGCATGAATAAAAAAATCCCTTACCATTTTCACGGAAAGGGATTAATTTAGCGAGACTCAGACCCATGGGGGGCAGAAACTTAACGGGCTTTCAGCTTAACCTTTACCTGCTTTTCTTTTCCGCCGCGTTTTACTACAACCGATACCTCATCCCCGGGCTTTGAACCCTTCAGCATTTGGGAGAAAGAACGCAGATCGGTTATTTTAGCCTGATTGTATTGCGTTATGACATCACCGCCTTTAAGACCGGCTTTGGCGGCCGGAGAGCCGGGGACAACACTCTGAATCCGAACACCTGTTCCATGGTAACCGAAATCCGGTACGGTGCCCATGGAAACACGGCGCGTTCCTTTCTTACCGCCCGGCTGACTTTTTCTTAACTGTTTTTCACCCAGAAAAGTCAACGGTTCCTTGCGCTCAGCAAGATACTCCAGGGCTTCTTTCGTAAAGGAAGCGACCTGTACCAGACCCCTGGGATCGATTTTATCCCAGGTGTCGGTCGGACGATGGTAGTCCAAATGAGGACCGGAAAAGATCTGTACCGCCGGAATACCGGCCCGAATGAAACTAACCTGATCGCTGGCATCGAGCTGCTGGGTAACCATCTCATAGGGTACACCGGTTACATAGCCCACCCCCATGAATAAGAAAGGCCATTCTTTGGCCGATGCTCCGTTGAGCACCAATATCTTTTTCCCGTTTAAGCGACCCACCGTATCCAGATTCAGATCGGCGATGATTTGTTTGGGAAGGAATCGGCCATTGTGTTGCACAAAATAGCGGGAACCCAGCAATCCGGCTTCTTCCCCGGTAAAGGCTACGAAAACAATGGTGCGCATGGGATGAGCCGTTTTGCCCATGGTGCGGGCCAGCTCCAGCATGACCGAGATTCCACTGGCATTATCATCGGCACCGTGATGAATTTTGCCCTCGTCACCTTTGTGCACATCCGGCCAACCGAGTCCCAGATGATCATAATGAGCGCTCACCACCACCGCCTGCCCGGCAAATTTCGGGTTAACACCGGGAATAATTCCGATAATATTTTTAACCGTCTTTTTACGGCCCCGGGCGTCAACCACCGCTTCGAAGGGTTGAAAATAATCTCCGTCCTTTTTCCACGGCTTTAGTCCGGCCTCTTTAAATTGCTTTACAATATAGCGGGCGGCCTGTTCCAGACCCTCGCTGCCCAGACCCCGGCCTTTTAAGGCATCACTGGATAGAAATTTAATATCCTTCATCATTCTTTGAGCAGAGAAAACCGGAGCCAGTTGAGCCAAAGCCGGCCGTTTCGGTACGGTGCGCACAAAATTGCTGGGGATCGTACCGTCCCGAAAAGGAATGATTTTTTGCAGAGGAGAATGGATGGTAGGCCATTGCCCTTTGGCTACATTGGAGGGCTCGTCTCCGGTAAAGGCCAGATAGCTGTATTTACCATAATGGGGTAATTTACGGGCTAAGCCGGGAATTGCCTTGATGTTATGGACACTCAGCCAGGCCAGAGCCGATTTCGGATTGCCGGGATGACGAACCGTTATTACAAAACTGTGATCTTTCCTCTGTAATGTCGTTTTGCCCAGCTGAATGGAATCCCGTCCGACCGCTGCATCATAGCCGCTTAAACCGTGCAGGACCAGCGGGAAAAAACGGTTTTCCTTACCAAACAGCCAAACAGCCCGGTCGGCAGGAAGGGTATCCACTTCGGTGTCCGGTTTTATTTGGATATCCTTACTCTTATCCCTGGCCCAGGTAGAAGCCAGTTGCTTAAGAGCTCTTGTTTTAAGGGAATCTTCTTTGGAAGGTAGAACGATCAAAATTTTCGTGGACCCGAATACCAGAGAAAGTGCCGGAGGGATCTCCCGGTAGTCCAGACGGCGAAACACATCATAGGCAGGGTCAATCTGAATGGCCAGAGGACGATCCTTAAAATTCAGCTGATAATGCTGCTCTTTAAGATTCATTTCCACTTTCAGCAGATGTATGCTGTCTTTAAAAGAAACCGCCACCGGAATAAGCAGATTAAAAGCCGGTTCGGATTGAATTTGCTTTAAGGTGAATTGCAGATCGAAATCATCCGCGTGCGGTACAACCGAAACGAAATCCAGCTCTAATTGCGGAGCCCCTTTCCGCTTGACCCACTGATCAAAAAACGATTTCAGATCCTGTTTACTAACCGCTTCGGCCGTCTTGCGGATATCATCGAACGAAGCCCGTTTAAATTTGAACTGCCGATAGAAATTCTGCATGGTTTGGATAAAAGATTTGTCACCCATACGTTCCCGTAGCATATCCCATAGCATCATTCCTTTGCCATAACCCACGGCCTCCGTGGGCGCATCATGGCGGGACAGGAACTTGCCGAGCGGAAAATCATTTTGCTCATTCACATAATCGGTATATCTCTGCAGGGCGGCCCGGCGGTATTGGGCACCCCGGCCGCGCTGTTCCTTAATTAACTGATCGGCATTGTAAACCGTTAAACCTTCGCACCAGTTGCCCCCGCTGAAATCCACATAAACGCTGTTGCCCCACCAGTTATGGAGCAGTTCATGGGGGTAGGAGGAATGCAGAATAAAAGGAAAACGAATGATCTTTTCACCCAACAGTGTAAAGGAGGGCATCCCATAGCCGGTTTCCCAAAAATTCTCCACCAGGGCAAATTTCCAGAAGGGATAGGGACCGATCAATTGACGGTACATCTGCAGATACTGGGAGGTGGTTTGTAAATATTTATTGGCCAGACTTTCATCGGCGCTACGTAAAAAGGCCATAACATGTACCTTACCGGCCATGGTTTCATATTCATGAAAGGGAGCCGCAATTAAAAATACTTCTTCCATGGGTTGTGGAGAATTCCAAACCGTTAACTGCTGATCCCCCTCAACCTTGCGCGTGGTTCGTTTCCCCTGGCTGACCACATCCCATCCCGACGGTACACGGGTACTCAGCTCAAACGTGAAAAGTTGGTCATTAAACCATGGGACCCAATCGGTGGAACCGGCCAGGTAGACTCCCTTTTCGGAAATTATACCCGGAGAGGTACTGAATCCCCTGGCATATTCTTCGGAAAGCTGTTGGACCGGATAATAAAGCTTGCCCGAATAGGTGAGCGTTACTTTCACTTCTTTTCCCGGTGGCTGTTCCCAATCGAGTGCATATTTATTTTGTGAAATCCTGGCAGCAACCTGCGGAGCCTCCATGTCCATGCCCACATCCCGGGCTTTTACATTTTTTTGGACGAGAGACAGTTTTACACCCGCTGTCTTAACGGCTACTTTTAAATCGTTATTTAAAACGAAGGTTAAATGCTTCCGGAATTGAGCGGCGGGGATGGTTATCTCATCACTCACCGCGACCGAATGGGTAGCGGGGGTTACCGTGGCGGTAATATGATGATGAATGAGACCCTGCGCCGAGGCCAATTGCACCAGCAAAAGGCCGGATAAAATCAAAGCGGTTTTTTTCAACATTGACAATTCCCTTTCCTGCTCCAGTAAAAAATTATGCCGACCACCAACCTTTTAACGGACTATTACCTGCAATGGATTTTTAACTTTCAAATATTTACGGGCCACACGCTGAACATCCGCCAGCTTCACCTCTTTAAGCTGATCCAGAAAACGCTGATCGTATCCGATATCATCATGAAAATAGTAAGAATAGCCCAGATAATATGCCCGGTTGATGCTGGACAGACGACGGAACATCATTCTGCCCAGATACATATTTACAGATTTTTGTAGATCGTCGGTCGTTACCCCTTTCAATATTTTTCGATTAAAGAAACGGGGATACTGCGGCAATAAAACATCCACATTTTTAGGACGCGTGCCCTGCTCAATATAAAACAGGGCTTTATCATCCTGCAATTGGATACCGGCGCTCATATGGTAGGCCATACCTTGTTTTTCACGGATATCAAAGACAATCTTATCACTTAAGATCAATGACAGGGCTTTTAAAGCGGCTTTGTCTTCAGGATCTATTTGGCGGGTATATCCCCAAAATAAATAGGAGCGGTTTCCACCGCCATTCTTTTCAATTTTCACCGGTTTGTCAGGAATAGTAAAAGATTCGGTATAAGGCCCTTGGGTAAAATGTGTTTCCGGCCCGACAAAAGCAGAAAAATCTTTTTTAATCCGCTGCGCCGAATCCGGCGAAACAACGGAAATGACCATATTGGCCGGTGTGAAATAGATTTTGGAAAATTTACTCAGATTATCAAAAGTCAACGGGCTGGGACCCGTCGGATAGGCTTGGGGTTGATAAATCAGGTTGGTGTAAAGTTTCTTAAACATCTTTTTGGCCTTATTCCGACCCATCATCATAGGTGCTAATTGTTTGAATTTCATTACGGCCTTGTTAAATTCGCTTTCTGTCGGTACAAAGTCCGTAAGCTGCTTGTTTAAGAAACTGATAATCTGATCGCTGTACTCTGCCAAACCCTCCACACGGATATATCCGAAATCCGGATTCAGATAGATATCATCCATGGGAATATAAGGATTGTCGTTAACGGTAATCTTCAAGCCGAAACGGCTGCTCTGTGCCTGCAGTGTTTCCGAAGATAACCTTTGTCCCACACAGTCATGTAAAATTTTTGCGGCGTCTTTTCCGTATTTGGATTGCAGCGACGCTTTATGGCCGATTAAATAGTGAATGGCAATCAGATGGGACGCGGGATTTCGGGCAATAATCAGGATTGGTCCGCCCGGAATGTTTTTAAATAATTTGGGAGCAATCGCCCTTTGTTTTTGTGACTTGGAAGCTTTTGGATTAGGCTCCTGTAAAAGGATGACGGGCGACGCTTTCAAATGTATTCGACTTAATTGTCCGGCTGCTTCCACATATTTGGACGGATTGTAATGGGCCAAAACAGCTTCAATACCGTTCACTGCAAATTCATCGGCATTAAAGATACCGAACATGTGCGGTTTTTCGATATTACGCAGGAAAGCGGTACGCGCTTTGGCCGCCTCTGCCGCCACCCTCTGACCGCTTAATGCGAGTGAATTGTGCCCAAGATAAGCGGTGACCTGCTGAACGATACTATCCATATGATCCGTTTTCGCCAGCACCATATCCACCTGAATATAATCGGCCAGAGGAGATGGATAAGTAGAAAGTGAAAGCGCTTCGACTCTATCATCAAACTTTTTACCCAACTGATTTTGTAGACCGGTTTTAAGCTGTCGTAGAACCACATCCAGTAAATCATTAAAGATGGCATCGTGTTGGCCCGGAAGGCGGTAGAATAGCTGTAAACGATTTTTATTCCCCCCGTAAAATTCGTGGTAGACCTGGCCGGCACCGGCAGGCTGCCAACTACTTTTATCGAAGCCCGTACTCCAGCCGGTTGTTTCACTTCTTTTTACATTTCCCGGGGGTATTGCACCGTATATTTTTTTAATCTCTTTTAACATGTCTGCAGAATTGAAATTGCCGACAACGCTCATTACCATATTATTAGGGACATAGTTGTTTTTATAAAAACGATAGACATCATCTCGCTTCATACCCTCAATAGTGGAATAGGTACCAAGAGTGGGCAGAGAGAGGGCGTGTCCTTTGTAGAGAACGGAAAGGATATTACGTTCCTGCTGGGACCCGGGATCGGCCAGGGTCTTGGATATCTCTTCCAGGACTATACCCTTTTCTTTGTTATATTTTTTTTCCGGAAGCGTGGAATGGAAGAGCATATCAGCCTGAATTTCCATCCCT
>Ga0256841_1000632_pt1 | contig 34865 bp, 33 predicted proteins | sample 356308metaG_FD_185971 | JGI IMG/M metagenome (GOLD analysis project Ga0256841, IMG submission 185971) | Hydrothermal vent microbial communities from Mid Atlantic Ridge, Atlantic Ocean - 356-308 | ecosystem: Environmental > Aquatic > Marine > Hydrothermal vents | place: Atlantic Ocean: Mid... | reverse complement strand
CTGACCTGCCACGGGATTTTTCTTCCAGATGAGATTAGAGTCCGGCCTAAGGAAAGGACGGACAACGAAGCGAACGAGATATTCAGAAGAGCAGATCATCGGCATTCTGGCAGAGCATGAGGCGGGAGCGAAGGGCGCCGACCTTTGCCGCAAGCACGGGATGTCGGAAGGGACATTCTACAACTGGAAAGCCAGGTATGGCGGGATGACGGTTTCGGACGCGAAGCGGCTGAAGAAGCTGCAGGCCGATCTGGACGCATGGTTGGTGCATTACAATACCGAACGGCCGCATCTGGGATACAGAAACATGGGTCGCAGACCCGTTGAAACTGTCATGTCTTTTGTTCGGCAAGAAGGTTAAGAATACAGATGAAGGAACTCTTGTCAAAAAAATGGTAGGGCCCGCCGTGAAGCGCGAAGCCGTCGCGCACCTGCAGGCCAGGATGGGCCTGTCGGAACGGCGGGCCTGCCGGATTGTCGGAGCAGATCGCAGGATGATCCGGTATCGCTCGCGCAGGGCGCCGGATACGGAGTTGCGCCAGTGGTGCCGGATAGATGGGTTTTGACCCTAATGGTTGTCACGTGGAAGCTCGTTGCGAATTTTCTGATATCTTGTCGCCAGTTCAAGACACCCACCATCCGCCAATTGCCCCACGTTTGCGCGGTAAATCTCCTGCCAGGGTGTCTGATGATGTAAATCTGGCGGCACCCAACTTTGTCGCCTGCTCTCCCATTCACCTTCATCGACCAATGCATTAAGAGTTCTTTTGTTCAGATCCAAACGCACCATATCACCTGTTTTCAACAGTGCCAGCCCGCCTCCCACGGCAGATTCTGGCGAGGCATTCAGGATTGAAGGGCTCTCTGATGTACCGGACTGACGCCCGTCTCCAACGGTTGGCAGATGCCTGACACCTGATTTCAAAACTGCGTCCGGAGGCTGCATATTGACAACTTCGGCCGACCCCGGATAACCGACGCATCCGACACCGCGAATAAACAGAATGCTGTTCTGGTCGATCTTCAAATCGGGGTCGTTAAGAGTTGCGTGGTAATGTTCCGGGCCTTCAAAGACAACTGCACGGGCTTCCAAGATATTTTCCGATCCCGGAGTACTCAGGTACTGATCGCGAAAGCTTTCGGAGATCACCGACGTTTTCATCAGGGCTGATTCAAACAGGTTTCCGCCGAGAACCAGAAAGCCCGCCTTTTCGCGAATTGGCTTGGCGACCGTCGATATAACATCGTGGTCTTCACTACGGGTGTTTCCCAGCGCCTCAGACAGTGTCTTGCCAGAAACTGTCAAGACATCTTTGTGCAAAAGGTTGGCGAAAAGCATCTCCCCCATCACAGCCGGCACGCCCCCTGCACGGAAAAAGCTTTCTCCCAAATATTTGCCAGCCGGTTGCATGTTTACAAGAAGTGGCAGATCGTAGCCGAAAGTTTGCCAATCCTCTATTTTCAGATCCACGCCAATATGCCGTGCAATAGCCTGCAAATGCGGAGGTGCATTGGTAGAGCCTCCAATTGCCGTGTTGACCCGTATCGCGTTTTCAAAGGCCTTTCGCGTCATGATCCTTGATGGGCACAAGTCCTCATAAACCATGGCAACAATTCGCTTGCCGGTTTCATATGCCATTGCCATTCTCTCACGGAATGGGGCTGGTATTGCAGCACATCCCGGCAATGACATCCCGAGCGCCTCAGCCAGTGAATTCATCGTGCTGGCTGTTCCCATTGTGTTGCAATGGCCAAGCGAAGGGGCAGAGGCGCAGACCCGGCTGATAAACTCGTCATAATCAATCTCACCTTCGGCAAGCAAGCGGCGGCTTTCCCAGATAATCGTTCCGGAACCGGCAAGTTCGCCTTTCCACCAACCATCCAGCATCGGTCCACCTGAAAGCACAATGGCCGGAAGATCGACAGTCGCGGCTCCCATCAGCATTGCAGGAGTTGTTTTGTCACAACCAGTCGTCAGAACAACGCCATCAATGGGATAACCGTGCAACACTTCAACCAAGCTGAGATAGGCAAGGTTTCTGTCCAGAGCAGCCGTCGGGCGTTTGCCCGTTTCCTGAATGGGGTGCACAGGAAATTCCATTGGAATGCCGCCCCCGTCGCGAATGCCTGCCTTTATCCTATCCATAAGAAAGACATGGATCTTGTTACATGGAGCGAGATCAGAACCTGTTTGAGCTATACCGATAATCGGACGCCCAGATTGAAGCTCTTCCCGGGTATATTCATGATTCTGGTAACGTTCGATATAGAGTGCTGTCATTGAGGGGTTGTCTGGATTATCGAACCATTCCTGGGAACGAAACTGCAATCGCGACGGCTTGGATTTGTTTTTCATTTTTTCGCGGTCTGACATTTTATATGGCTTCCTCAGTTTTGGGCCTCTTGCTCTGCCAAAACATTAGAAATGTTTTCGATGGCCGTTTTGAGATGAGTTTCGAGTGCAGATGAAGCACGCTCTTTATCACGCTGACGCAGCCCCTGAACGATCGCACCGTGCTCCTCCAAGGTCAAAGCCCGCTTTTTCACACGCCGGCGCGATAGCATAAACCGAACGCGCCACAGCCGGGAATTATATTGCTTATGGGTTTTAATGAGGGGCTTGTTCTTTGTTGCAGCGACAATTGCTTGATGAAAAGCCATGTCCTTTTCAAAAAAATCTATTGATTCGATCTTGTCTGATTCAGCGACCATGCGCTCGTGCATCTCTTGAATTTCCTCAAATTCATCATTGGTCATTTTCTCGCAGGCACATTCTCCGGCCAAACCTTCCAATGCACTTTGTACAAGCAAAAGCTGTATCAGATCATCTGGAGTCGGATTGGCTACTATCGGACTACGGGCTGGCGCCATGTTTATAAGCCCTTCGCTTTCCAGAATGACCAGAGCTTCACGTAATGGGGTCCGGCTAACACCCAGAGCTATTGCGGTTTCTCGTTCAGGAATCCTGCTACCCGGCGCCAAATCACCCAAGACAATTTGCTTTCTCAGTACATCGGCTATCCTGTCACCCAATCGCTTGCGTGACAGTGACGGAATTTCACTCAGATCAATTGGGTTGCTTGGCATTTTGCATCCATGGGTAGTATTTTGAAACCCTTACCCGTTTACTCAATAAAACCAAAAATGGCGAACAATTATTTGGTATACCAAATAATCTTGATAAGACCAAGCAGCTAGTATACTAGTTTTTTAGCAGACACAACGACACCCGAACAATCGGGGGAACAAGAATCAAAACATCAGCGGAGGATAAAATGAAACTGAAAACCTTTTTTGCTGTAACAACGGCTGCCGCCTTTTTTGCCAGCGGTGTTGTTGCTGCCGAATTTAATTTACGGATACAAACGCACCATTCCCCGGAAACGGTTTCCGGGCAGGCAATCCAAAAATACGTCGATGACGTCGAAGCAATGAGCGGCGGGCGGGTAGAGATCGAATTGTTCTGGTCCTCATCCGTCGTTGCATCGGTTGAAACATTCGATGCAGCCGCAACCGGCGTTCTTGATGGTGATTTTACCGGTGGTGGTTATCAAACCGGGAAAAACCCGGCTTTCCAGTTTGTTGGTGACCCGATGGGCGGGTATGATACGCCTTGGCAACTCTACTCCTTCTTTTACAATGGCGGCGGCAAGGAAGCCGCAAACAAACTGTACGAAGCCTACAATATGCATCTTGTGAGCTGGGCTATTCCCGGCCAGGAATCCCTTGCATCAGGAAAGCCGATGCGGGGTTTGGAGGATCTGAAAGACTGGAAATTTCGTTCACCTCCCGGACTTGAAACCGAAATCTTTGCAGAGCTTGGTGCAAAACCTATTGTAATGGATTTCACGGAAATTTTTACTGCGCTTGAAACGGGAATCATTGACGGTGCAGATGCATCCTCTCTGGCAAACAACGTCGGACTCGGGCTCTATGATATCGTCAAACACGCAACCTACCCCGGTTTCCACTCAATGCCGGCCGACCACATCGCTATTAATCTGGACGTTTGGAACGGCCTGCCGCCTGACATCCAGCGCATTTTCGAAGTTGCCGGCGAAGCAATGGCCTTTAGCCTGTCGTTAAACACCGAACTGGCCAATCGTGAAGCTGCGGTTAAACTCGTCGCTGAAGGTGTCACCCTACATGACTGGAGTGCAGAAGATCGCGCCAAGTTCCGGGCCGGTGCACAAAAAGCATGGGATGGTTGGGCTGCCAAAACACCAGAAGCAGCAGCCTTGGTCGAGGCGCATCGTAAGTTTCTGCGCCGCATGGGTATGATTGAGTAGCTCAAACCTGAATTAATAAAAAGTGCGGTGAACCCGATAAGGTCCACCGCACTTGCTTGAGAACAACTTACCAGAAAACAGGCAAAACACGTGGGGAGAACATGGTAAGCGACAACAAGAGTATATGGCTGGGGGAAAAAGGGCGCGCGTTTTTCCAAAAAGCCATGTGGGCAACAATTGCTATATTTTTCATTCTGGCAGTTTGGGTAGTCTTGGGAGAGTTGGTCTTTGGCCTGGGTATTGAACTGAGGACAATACTGCATCCTGCAACGAACATTCATGTTCTGTTAACCCTCATTGCCGGAGCAACCGCCATTCTGGTTTCTTCCATTTATTTTTCAGATTTCAAGGGTGCGATTGAACCTGAACCCGATGGGTTCTTTGACATAATCAGCCTGGTGTTGGCGCGGTTAACGATGATCGCAATAGTATTCATTCTTTGCATCATGCTCTACGAAGTCGTTCTGCGGTATTTATTCAATAAACCGACACTTTGGGCAAATGAATTGTCGCTATGGATTGCCGGGTTCGTCTTTTTGCTTGCCGGGTTGTATGCCATGCAACAGCGCAGCCATATCCGGATTTACATTATCTATGACATGATGCCCCGCTGGGCACAGAAAGCATCAGATACATTGTCTGTGGCATTGATCTGGGTTTTCACCATTTCGCTGATATGGGGCAGTTATAACGAAGCCAGAGACAAGTTTTTCCGGTGGGAGACTTTTGGGACAGCTTGGGACCCACCACTCCCTGCGACGATCAAACCAGCCATTCTTCTTTTCATTCTACTCGTTGCAATCCAGGCGCTTTCAAACCTGATCGCTGACTGGAACAAAGAGCCGGAATCGCATACGCCGCTGGACGATATAGATGAAACCGAGATCGAACAGATCAGAAAAGTCATAGAGGACTAATCCAATGGTCGATGTCGGAACACTTTCAATTCTATTGCTTCTTGGCCTGTTTTTCTTGCTGGCAATCGGTATGCCGCTCGGATTCGCGTCAGCCACCCTAGCCGTAGGAGTGCTGGTTTTGAAGTTTGGCCCTGCAATCGTATTTGGCCATTTCGGACGCGGACCGCTAGGAGTGCTATCCCAAGCCATTTATCGACAGCTGACCAATTACTTACTCATATCAGTGCCATTGTTTATTCTCATGGCTTCGTTACTTGAGAGGACTGGCATTGCCAAAGACATGTATTCTTCCCTTAACAGTTGGCTCTCCAGGACACGTGGAGGCATTGCAATTGTCACCTCGATAATGGCGGTGATCATGGCTGCAATGTCCGGTATTATCGGCGGCGAAGTTGTTCTGTTGGGCCTGATTGCTCTGCCGCAGATGCTCCGGTTGGGCTACAACCAGAACCTGGCTATCGGAACGATTTGTGCCAGCGGCTCACTGGGTACCATGATCCCACCTTCCATTGTACTGATCTTCTATGGACTGATCACTGAAACTTCTATCAAGGCCCTGTTCACGGCGTCCTTTCTGCCAGGGTTCATTCTGGCATCAATGTTTATCCTTTACATTGTGTTGCGGTCGCATCTGAAACCGGACGATGCCCCCTTGCCTGAACCCGATCCTAACGACCCTCCGGGGCGGGAAAAAGCAGTTCTTTTTTCAGCGTTTTTATCTATCCTGGTCGCTGGCGTATGCACGGTCCTTTTCTTGCGGGCCTTGTTTTTTACAGCGGTTGGCGTCAATAAAGTTCTGGAAGGCGTTGAGCCCATTCCGATGGGAATGGTTTCTGACCTTCTTCCGCTGACAGGAACGCTGGCAGTTTCACTTGCGCTGATTTTTTTCGTTTTCAAGAAGGATCGCACGGCACTTGCCTGGAAAATGGGTAAGGGGCTTGTTCCGCCTATCATTGTCATCGGGGTTGTTCTGGGCTCCATTTATGGCGGAATCACCGGCATTACCGAAGCTGCCGGTATGGGGGTCATAACAGTCTTCCTGATTTCTGTATTGCGGCGCGAAATGACGTTCGATATCGTCTGGGATTCTCTTATGCGGACCCTGCGTTCCACAGGAACAATTATCTGGGTTACACTTGGTGCAGCCTCTTTGGCGGCAGCTTACACCCTTGCAGGGGGCCCAACATACATCGCCAACCTGATCGTTGGCGCCGAAATGCCGACAATGGTTATCATATTGGTAATGATGCTGATCTTTCTCGTTATGGGAATGTTCATGGACTGGGTTGGTATCGTACTTTTAATCATGCCGGTATTTTTGCCAATCGTCAGAAAGCTTCCGGTAGAAGAGCTGGGAGTATTTGGGCAGATTGAACCAAAATATGTAGCAATATGGTTTGGCGTTGTTTTCACAATGAACATGCAGGTCAGCTTTCTTTCTCCCCCGTTTGGTCCTGCCGCATTCTATTTGAAATCCGTAGCTCCTCCGCAGATCTCACTTACTGATATTTTTCGGGGTTTCTTACCATTCATTGCCATCCAGATCATTGCGCTTTCCTTGTTATTGTTATGGCCAAATCTGGTGACCATTTTTCTGTAGCATGCGCAAAACTCAAAGAGCTGATAGTCAAGGCTGGAAAATGAAGAGAACCGTTCGTCTGAACTCTGCCGACAACGTGGTGACAGCCTTCAAGAGACTTGAGGCCGGAGCAGAGCATGACGGAGTAAGGGTTTCACAAACGATTCCACGTGGCCACAAACTTGCAACTCATCCGATTGCAAAGGGTAACCCTGTACTGAAGTACGCCCAGATTATCGGGTTTGCGCGGCAAAATATTGCCGCTGGGGATCACGTTCACACACACAATCTGGAATTCCGAAATACTCGTCAGAAATATGAATTCGGAACGGATTTACACCCCGTTGATATAGTATCATCTCCAGATACTTTCCTGGGATTCAAACGCAAGAGCGGCAGGGCGGGCACCCGGAACTACATAGCGGTCATTACTTCGGTCAATTGTTCCGCCACAGCCGCCCGTATGATTGCTGGGCATTTTACCCCGCAGATGTTGACGGTATTCCCGAATGTTGACGGTGTTGTGGCTTTTGCCCACGGAACAGGGTGTGGAATGGCGGGTGATGGTGACGGTTTTGAGGCTTTGCAACGGGTCATGTGGGGCTATGCAAAACACCCGAATGTTGCGGGTGTTCTCATGGTCGGACTTGGTTGTGAGATGATGCAGATCGACTGGCTGCTGGAAGCCTATGGCATAACCCCTGGGCCACTTTTTCAAGCCATGAACATACAGGATGTTGCCGGTCTGCGAAAAACCATAGAGTTGGGAATTCGGAAAGTGGGGGCCATGCTGCCACTTGCAGACGAAGCGACGCGGACACCCTGTCCGGTATCGGATTTGACAGTTGCCTTACAATGTGGCGGTTCCGATGCCTGGTCGGGAATAACTGCCAACCCGGCACTTGGTCATGCCTGTGACCTTCTCGTTGCTCAGGGGGGCACCGGTGTTCTTGCTGAAACACCCGAAATATACGGTGCTGAACACCTGCTGACACGGCGCGCGGCAACCCGCGATATTGGGGAAAAACTGGTTGATATGATCAAATGGTGGGAGGATTACACCGCGCGAAATCACGGAACGATGGATAACAATCCTTCCCCTGGCAACAAGAAGGGCGGTTTGACAACCATACTCGAAAAATCACTGGGGGCTGCGGCCAAAGGCGGAACCACGCCTTTGAACGGGGTATACAAATATGCTGAACCCATCCTGGCCCGCGGTTTCACCTTTATGGATAGTCCGGGTTATGATCCGGCCTCGGTTACCGGGCAGATTGCCGGTGGATGCACCCTCGTGGCCTTCACAACAGGAAGGGGCTCGGCATTTGGTTCAAAACCTTCTCCCACCATCAAAATTGCCACAAACACCAATATGTATGACAGAATGAAAGAGGATATGGACCTGGATGCCGGTACAATCCTTTCAGCAGATGAAACTGTCGAAAGCATTGGCCTTCAGATTTATCAGATGTTTCTGGATGTTGCATCCGGGAGGCCCACAAAATCCGAGTTGCAGGGTCTTGGCGATTTTGAATTCGTTCCGTGGCAGATCGGCGCGGTCATGTAGGGCATAGTTGCAATGCCAGTTTTTGAAAGGAAATCAAGATGAGCAAGCCAAAGATCGGTTTTATCGGGCTGGGCCTGATGGGATCAGCCATGGTCAGTCGCCTGCAGAGCCTGGGCTATCCGATGAATGTAATGGCCAACAGAAGCCGGACGAACGTAGAGGCTGCGGTCAACAGAGGTGCTGTCGAGTATCCGAATGCACGAGAGTTAGCCGCTGCCAGCGATATTATCATGCTTTGTGTTGATACTTCGGACTCTGTCGAGGCATGTATTTATGGGGATGCCGGAATTCTTGCCGGCGCCAAATCCGGCGCATTGGTAATCGACTTTGGTACATCGTTGCCAGGTTCGACAAAAAAGATCGGGGCGGATTTGGCCGAGCACAAAGTTTCCTATATGGATGCGCCTTTAGGACGAACTCCGGCATTTGCGCTTGAGGGCAGACTCAATATTATGGCTGCGGGAAGTGCAGACGATTTTGCACGGGCAAAACCGGTACTCGACGATTTGGGAGAAAATGTTTTCCACGTCGGCCCTTTGGGCGCCGGTCATACCCTGAAGCTGATCAACAACTTCTTTGCCCTGACAACGGCAACAGCCATGTCCGAAGCTTTTGTCATGGCAGACATCGCAGGGCTTCCGCGTCAGAAGCTGTATGAAGCCATGTCCGCGGGTCCTCTACACTCAGGCATGATGGACTTCATCAAGGCAAATGCCTTGGACGGAATACCGGACAAACTAGCCTTTACCATCTCCAATGCCCGCAAGGATATCGGCTACTATTCCAAAATGGCAAATGATCTGGGCGTTCCCAGCAAAATTGCACTTGGGCCTGAGAATGCGCTCGATAAGGCCAATGAATCTGGATGGGGTGGCCGTATGGTTGCCGAAATGGTGGATTTTTTTGAAGAGCAGTTCAAACCCGCCGGATAACTGGCTTAACATAGAGAAAAGCTTTCGCCTTTCTCTGATTGGCAACGGAGGTTTGTCGGCAAGATGCGTATTCTGATTACAGGAGGTGGTGGGTTTCTTGGCCAGAAACTGGCAAAACACCTATGTGAAACCGGAACGATAGCCCAGTATGACATTTCGGAAATTACCCTTGCCGATATTCAAAAACCACTGGGCATTTCAGGCGCAGTTCACATCAGCCGGGTGATCGCCGATATCAGTAAAGCCGAAGATGCCAAAGCCCTGTTTGCACAAAAACCCGACATTATTTTTCACCTCGCAGCAGTCGTGTCCGGGGCTGCCGAGGCTGACCTTGATCTGGGTATGCGTGTCAATCTGGGTGGGACTATAAACATATTGGAATCCGCGCGACAGCAGGGTGAAAAAACCGGGCAACCCCCAATGGTAATCTTTGCGTCTTCCGTAGCTGTGCACGGAGGAGAAGCACCCGCAGTTGTACCGGATGGGGTCGAGTTGAATCCACAGTCTTCCTACGGCACACAAAAAGCAATTGGAGAGCTGCTTGTCCAAGACTATTCGCGTAGAGGTCTGATAGACGGTCGGGGGCTGCGGCTGCCAACCGTAACAATTCGACCCGGAAAAGCAAATGCCGCTGCATCTTCTTTCATGTCGTCCATTTTCCGCGACACATTACAGGGTGGAAATGCAAACTGCCCGGTTCCGAGGGAATTTCCGGTGTGGCATTCTTCGCCGCGAACGGTGGTTGAGAACCTGATCCATGCCGCTGAAGTACCGGCAGAAGCCTTCGGTTACAATCGCAACCTGAACCTGCCTGGGCGAACGGATACAATCGGCGAGATGATAGAGGCCATGACAGCGGTTGCCGGCCCGGATGCCGCAACACGGATCACATGGGAAAGCGACCCAGCAATCGAAAAAATTGTGTCCGGCTGGCGGGGTTACTTTAGGCCTGAGAAAGGGCTGGCACTTGGCTTCAAACCCGACATTTCCTTTGAGAAAAGTGTTCAGTACTTTCTTGAAGACGATATTGTCTTGCCTCAGGGTTCCTGATCAGCAACATTACCCAAACGGATGCCAGGATTCTGCACTTCAAGCCATCGAAGATATGCCGAATGGTCATTGCGCCCCATTTCCAAATCGTTCGTCAAATCCCAAAAGGCCTCTCTGGCCTGTTCCGTCAGAGGCAGCTTTAGCCCAGCCATTTCTGCAACATCCAGCGCATTATCGAGATCCTTCAGCTGCAGTTCCAAGGGGCCGCCTGGAACCCAGTTCCTCTCCAGCATCCTTTCCCCATGCAGTTCGAGGATTCGCGACGTCGCAAAGCCCCCCATCAGTGCTTTGCGGACGGCTTCTGGCTGGCAACCGCCTTCTTGCGCAAGCAGCAGCGCTTCCGCTACGGCCCCGATCGACACTGCAACAATCACCTGATTGGCCAGTTTTGCAACCTGACCGGCACCGTGAATTCCGACATGGGTGCTGCATCCCATTGCGTTAAAAACCGGTTCAACTTCTTGGAAATCAGCAAAGCTTCCCCCAGCCATGATTGCAAGTGTGGCTTCCTTCGCGCCCTTTTCCCCGCCGGAAACGGGCGCATCAATATATCTTATTTCCAACTCTTTCAGTCTATTTGCGTGGTCGCGTGCGAGACTGGGCTGAATTGAAGACATATCAATGACAATCGCATTTTTCTTAATCGCGGCTGTTACCCCATCCTCTCCAAACAAAACCTCGGTTACAATGGCACCGTTTTTCAGCATTAGGATAATTATATCGGCTCCGGATACGGCTGCTGCCGCTGAATCAAACACAGAGGCACAATCGGATAGCTTTTTGGCCTTGTCGATGGTTCGGTTCCAGACCCGTAACGAACAGCCGGTTTGAGCGATATTGCGTGCCATCGGCGCGCCCATGATGCCAGTCCCCAATAGTGCAACCGTTTTCATTATATGACCTTATGTTCAGACAACCGGTGATAAAACGGGCTTTCCGTTAAGATGTGCGACCAAATTCTTGACAACCAGATCCCCCATTGCATTGCGGGTTTTATCCGTTGCGCTACCTTGATGCGGGGATAAAACCACATTGGGCATGGACCACAGTTCTTTGGACATTTCCGGTTCGTGCTCAAATACATCCAGTGCCGCCCCGCCTAACTCGCCTGATTTAAGCAGCTCGACCATTGCCGTTTCGTCAATCAGGGAACCACGGCCAACGTTCACGATTGCCCCTTTTGCACCCAAGGCCTTCAGAACTTTACGATCGACCAGATGCTCAGTGGATTTGCCCCCAGGAACAACCGTAACCAACCAATCTACGTCTTTGGCCATGTTTTCAAGGTCAGTGTAGAACGGAAACGGCGCTTGCTCTTTTTCAGTCCTGCCACAATAAACAACCTGCATTTTGAATGCCTGGGCGCGCTTTGCAATCTCTGTTCCAATACGCCCAAGCCCCAGAATGCCGATCTTTGACCCGGCCAGTTCCCTTGTCAGTGGATAGCCATGCGCAACCCATTTCCCCTCTCTGATAAAACGGTCTGCATCCACAATTCTTCGACAAAGCGCGAGCATCAGACCAAGCGCCAATTCTGCGACTGCATCACTGAGTACATCCGGTGTGTTTGTAACTTGAATGCCGCGGGTTGCAGCGGCTTTCAGGTCGATGGCATCCGTACCGACGCCATAGCAAGCTATGATTTCCAATTTCGGCAGCGCATCCATAATCTCGGCTGAACAGCCATCATGCCCATTTGTGGCAAGAAACCGAGCATCGCTGTACTGTGCAAGGAATCCGGCTTTGTCTTCAGTCTCCCAATAGCGCCTGACAGAGAATATCTTTTCCAGTGATGCCATAACACCAGGTGACATCTTGTTTATCATTACCAATGATTCCATTTTTGGTCCTTCAATCACCTTTGTTTTGTCGAACGGGTCAGATATTTAGTCTCAGCATGCGATGGGTTGGAAGACATTACGTATCAGGCCAATATCGGTATGTGTTATTTGCATTCCACGTTGCGGGGCTGTTTCACGTAACCTATCCACTTCGAGCTGCGGCAACAGATTCTCTGTAAACCTATCATGTGCTTGGTCGCGAAATTTCATCTTGTTCCTTGGTTCTCCGCTATGAAAGGCGAGCCACCTTGTCGTAAACTGCAGCCAATACCGAAAACTCCGCATCGGAAACTGGCTGGAGTGGCGCAAGTGTCTGACGCCAGTCAGCCATATTGTATCTGCGAGAAACCAGCGCCTTGATCGCAGGTGTTACAGGAAACTTCAAAATCGTATCCACCAAACTATCCAATTCTCGATCCTCTTTGCCATCCAGAACCACGCGATCAAGCCGGTTGGCAAAAACATTGGCGATACCACTGATCGCTCCTGCTGCGCCAAGCCTGACACTTGCGGCCAACAGGCGCTCATCACCGACAAGGATTTTCAAATCCGGCAGTTTCAATAGCTTCTTTGTATTCTCAAAAGAGCCGGATGAATCCTTTACACCGTAGACATTTGCCGGGAAATCCATCTTTAGCCTGCTGACAAGCGCAACCGGAATTCCAACGCCTATGACCTGAGGAATATGATACAATATAAACTCTGCAGGCGTTTCGTTAAAAGGCGTCAACACGGAACTAAACCAATCAAACAATCCGTTTTCCATAGGGGCGTTATAATAACAGGGGGGCGGCAAGAGGAACCTTCTGATCTCCATCTCAAGAGCTTCTTGCACCTGATCAACAATGTCTCCAGCAGCGGCCCCATGGACGGTTAAGATGATCTTGGATGGACAAATCCCAGCCTCTATCGCGGCTTTTAGTGCAGCCAACCTTCCAGTCTTTGGTACTGACGCACCTTCGCCTGTCGTTCCGAAAAATGTAACAGAGCTACAACCTTCTGACAAAACAGTGTTGATATGGTTGTTCAGGCGCTCAAGACAGATTGTTCCGTTTCTATCAACCGGCGTCGTTAGTGCTGCTGAGACGCCAAACATTCCAAGCTCCCAATGAATTTCACCTTCTGCCCGTGATGAAAATTCAGAAATAATCCGCAGACTGGTATACTAACATGTTAGTCCTTGCAATTAAAACTTTGTTATGGTCTTTTTCCCCTGTATTATTTTCTAATCACACATTCATCGGGCTGTTTTTCTAATAATATCAGCCCAGAAATGAGTGTTTGAATGGTTTGGAGTGCTTCATGATTTACCGGCTTGATCTGCGGGAAAATGGGCCGAAGGTCATGTATCCTGAGTATACCTTTTCCGGATCGAGAAAGCCGATTGCTTGCGTCCTACCGGTTCAGCAAAAGAAATGCGAAACGAACAAAAATAAGGCATGCAGTTGCCACTAACGGGAGAAAAAAATGTCAAATTCTATTTCACGCCGGAGTCTGCTTATAGCTATGGCTGCCACCACGTTTGCCGGCTCGGTCAAGATGGCGGTAAGCGAAGAAAAAATCGTTCTGCGTATGTCAACACCAGCGACCGAAACCGACTTTCGCTCACAGGGGCTTGCAACAATATTTGCGGACGGCGTCAGCGATTTTGCCATCTACGAACCTCATTACAACGACACATTGTTCAAGCAAGGAACAGAACTTGTCGCAATTGCCCGCGGCAATTTGGACATGTCCATAACATCAGCGCAGGAACTTGCGAAACTGATCCCGGAGTGGTCAATATTTACCGCCGGTTATCTGATGAGAGGCCCGGAACATCAAAGAAAAGTATTTGAAAGCGACATTGGCAAGGAAATGTTCCAACTGGTCGAAGACAAGCTGGGCGTTAAGCTTCTGTCTGTTATGTATTTTGGTACGCGCCAGCTAAACCTGCGCGGGGACAAGGTGATAAATACTCCCGCCGATCTGGAGGGCGTGAAACTGAGAATGCCGGGGACGGATGCATGGCAGTTTCTAGGCAAGGCGCTTGGGGCAAATCCAACACCAATGGCTTTCACCGAAGTATACACTGGTCTTCAGACCGGTGCCATTGATGGGCAGGATAACCCTCTGCCAACCGATAAGGACAAGAAATTCTATGAGGTGACAGACCAGATTGTTCTGACGGGTCATCTGGCTGATATGAATTTCCTGGCTTTCTCGAAAAAGGTCTGGGATAGTCTGACCCCGGAACAGCAAGATAAGGTAATGAAAGCGGCAAAAGACGCCTCGGCTTCGATAACCGCATCAATTGTTGAGAACGAGGCCCAGCTTGTATCCTTCTTTGAAGATCAGGGCCTGAAAGTCTACACGCCTGATGTCGACTCTTTCCGCACAAGGGTGCAGAAAATGTATCTTGAATCCGAATTTTCAAAGGACTGGCCGGAAGGCATGCTGGATCGTATCAACGCGGTTGAATAGATTCATCAAATGCAGACCATCCTGCAATGGCTTCAACGACGGGCTGACAATGTGGCGGTGGGGCTGCTCACCGTCATATTTCTGGTATTCATCCTGCAGATTGTCAGTCGCTACATATTTCAGCAACCGATTGGCTGGACCTTGGAGGCATGCCTGCTTGCTTGGGTATGGCTGGTGTTCTGGTCGTCAGCCTTCATCCTGAAAGATGAGGACCATGTGCGCTTTACCGTGTTATATGATTTTGCGCGCCCTGGAACGCGACGCGTCTTCAAAATACTCACCGCTATCTGTATCATCGCGGCTTTTGCGATCTCGTTACCGCCAACTTGGGATTTCGTCTCTTTCATGCGGATTGAAAAAACATCCCTGCTGAAAATACGTTTTGACTATGTTTTCAGCGTTTATCTGATTTTTTCAATTGCAATGATCACACGTTATTTATTGCGCATCATAGATGCATTTCGGAACCAGGGCGGGAACAACATTACATGAGTGTCGCGTTTCTGCTTTGCCTGGCTGTTCTATTCGGGTTGTCGGCATTTGGCGCACCTATTGCGCTCGCCATGATCGTGGCTGCAATCACCTATTTGGGGATAATTGGCCAAGATCTTGCCCTCGCCTCTGAACAGATCTTGCAAGGCCTTTACAACAGCTTCATTCTACTTGCCGTTCCATTATTCATTGTCGCCGCCAATATAATGAACGCCGGCACGATCAGCGATCGTTTGCTAAACTTCTGCGTAGCGGCCGTTGGCCGCTTTCGTGGTGGGTTGGGGCATGTCAACATCGTTGCCAGTCTCATTTTTTCAGGCATGTCCGGTTCAGCAATTGCCGATGCCGCCGGGATTGGGAAGATCATTATTGAAATGATGACGAAAAACGGCCGCTACCCAATCGGGTTTTCTGCAGCTATCACAGCCGCATCAGCAACAATCGGGCCAGTCATCCCGCCGTCGATTCCCATGGTTATGTATGCTTTGGTTTCAGATACATCTGTTGGGTACTTGTTCCTAGGCGGCATAACACCCGGCCTGTTGATGGGGTTTGTGCTGATGATGATGGTTGCAAGAATATCTAAAAAGAGGGGTTTTGCGGTTGAAGCCACCGTACCCTTACGCGACATGCCACAGGTAACCCTGAACGCATTTCCTGCGTTGATGATGCCTGTGATCCTGCTCTTCGGAATCTACGGTGGGGCCACCACTCCAACCGAAGCCGCAGCCGTCGCTGCAATATACGCCTTCTTTCTGGCGACCGTATTTTATCGTGCAATCAGTTTTCGCGACACTTACGATATTCTTTCCAACAGTGCGCGCTCCTCTGCAGCGGTCGGGCTGGTGATTGGCGGGGCCCTGATCTTTAACTATATCGTGGCAACAGAAAATATCCCAAATATTGTCGGGGCGTTTCTGCGAGAAATTGATCTGTCGCCAATTGCTTTTCTTTTGATGGTTAACCTTCTTCTGCTGCTGTTGGGCTGCATACTGGACGCCACGACCATTCTCTTGGTTATAGTTCCCTTATTCCTTCCGGCAGCGCGTGAATTGGGAATTGATCTTGTGCACTTTGGCGTCGTCATTGTCGTAAACACGATGATAGGCCTTATTACGCCGCCATACGGGATTCTGTTGTTTGTAATCAATGCCACCACAGGGGCCCCAATGCGCGATATGATCGGAGAAATCTGGCCTTTTCTTCTGGCACTGATCGTGGCTTTGCTAACCATGACACTAATGCCCGGAATCGTCCTTTGGTTACCAAGGTTACTTGGCTATGTCGGATAAAACAAACATGACACGCGTCGCATTGGTGGGGCGCGGCATTTCGCAATCCCTTACGCCAGCGATGCATGAGGCCGAGGGTCGTTTCCTTGGGTTGGATTACCAGTACAAACTGATCGATCAGGAAGCACCCGCATTCAAAAGCAGCTCGTTACCGGAAATTCTGACAGCAACCCAGAGCGCTGGATTCGCAGGCCTGAACATAACGCATCCTTTCAAGGTTGAAGTCATCCAGCATCTGGATTGCCTGTCGGAAGTTGCCAACCGGCTGCATGCGGTCAACACTGTTTTGTTCAAAGCAGGAAAGAGAGTAGGTTACAATACGGATTACACTGGGTTCAAAGCAAGCTTTCAACATTCTTTGGGCAATTCGAAGAAAGACTGTGTCTTGCTATTGGGCGCAGGTGGTGCCGGATCTGCAGTAGCATTTGCCTTGGCGGAAAGCGGTGTTGGTCAATTGCTGATTCATGACACCGACAAAAAACGTGCCAAATCGCTGGTCGAAAGAGTAACAGCATACGGATCATCATCAGGCATTCTTGAAATAGGATGCCCGGATCAAGCCGTTGACCTTGGGTTGGATGGTATCGTCAACGCAACAACGGCTGGTATGGCGGGAAACCCAGGGTCAGCCTTTCCTCTTGATTTGCTGAACTCCGAAACATGGGTGGCAGATATCATATATTTTCCCCTGGAAACCGCATTGCTTGCCAAGGCACGGGCCATTGGCTGTTTAACTTTACCTGGTTCAGGAATGGCAGTACGCCAAGCCATGCATGCTTTTGAATTATTCACAGGACATGCCGCAGACCACAGTCGGATGCAGAAGACATTCCTGGAGCTTGTTGATCCTATCCAGCACGCTGCACGTAAGCGCAGTCGATACAGAACTAATGCGAATATCTTGATGGAGGGACCATAAATAGCCTGCAGCGAATGGAAAATGGAACCGCGGACAGCGTATTCCGAAGCAACCAAAGACACGTCGGGAACATCTGGGCACACGCAGGTAACGAAACACGATAGATATGGAATCCGACCGCCCATCGCAAACGCGCCCCGGAACAGGTTTTAACTGTTTTAGCACCTATCATCAGGTGGATTATTGGAGGATGAAAAATGACGGACAGAAATGGGCGTCTCAAAGGCAAGAAGGCTCTTGTCACAGCCGCTGGCCAGGGAATTGGACGTGCCACAGCATTGAGGTTTGCCGCAGAAGGCGCGCAGGTTTTTGCCACCGACATCAACGAAGCGGCACTGGCCGAACTCTCTGCCATAGACGGGATGGAAACCGTAAATCTGGATGTAACAGACAACACTGCGATAGATTCGGTTCTTGCAGGTATTGGTACGCTGGATATTCTTTTCAACTGCGCGGGATTTGTCCACAATGGCACCATTCTGGACTGCGATGAACAGGCGTGGGATTTCAGTTTTGATCTGAATGTCAAATCCATGTACCGGATGATGCGAAAGGCCCTTCCGGGAATGCTGGAACAAGGGAGTGGATCAATCATAAACATGTCCTCGGTCGCCTCTTCTATAAAAGGTGTTCCAAACCGCTTTGTTTACTGTGCGACCAAAGCCGCTGTTATCGGTATGACCAAAGCCTGTGCCGCCGACTATGTAACCCAAGGCATTCGTTGCAATGCAATTTGTCCGGGAACCGTCGATAGCCCTTCGCTGCACGAACGGCTGCACGCACTTGGAAACTATGAGGAGGCCCTGAAAACCTTTATTGCGCGCCAACCCATGGGGCGGGTGGGCAAGACGGAAGAAATCGCAGCACTTGCCGTCTATCTGGCAAGCGACGAAAGTGGTTTTACCACTGGACAAACCCACATAATCGATGGCGGCTGGGCCATTTAGAAGGAGATGAAATGAAACTCTTACGCTTTGGCCCTTTGGGCGCAGAAAAACCCGGTATGCTGGACGCAGATGGTAATATCCGTGATCTTTCAGGGATAATAGACGATCTGGCAGGTAATGCACTCCACGATAGTACCCTTGATAAGCTTCACGCCCTGAACCCTGCAGAACTGCCGTTGGCTGAGGGAGACCCACGCATCGGTGCATGTGTTGGTGCCGTTGGAAAGTTCATCTGTATCGGGTTGAACTATGCCGATCACGCGGCCGAGGCCGGAATGCAGTTGCCTGACGAACCGGTTATCTTTGCCAAGGCCACTTCTGCCATCTGCGGGCCCAATGACGACATCGAGATCCCGCGCAGTTCGGTCAAAACTGACTGGGAAGTAGAACTCGGTGTCATTATCGGAAAGCCAGCCAAGTATGTGAACGAGGCTGATGCGCTCGATCATGTCGCGGGATACTGCATCATCAACGACCTTTCAGAGCGTGATTTCCAGTTGCACCGCTCTGGCCAGTGGATAAAGGGGAAATCCTGCGATACATTCGGTCCGATCGGGCCGTGGCTTGTAACACGTGATGAAATCTCTGATCCGCAAAACCTTGCCATGTATCTAGAGGTGAATGGTAAGCGTTTTCAGAATGGCAGCACCCGCACCATGCATTTCAATGTTGCGCAAGTTATCGCACATCTATCACAGTTCATGAGCCTTCAGTCAGGGGATGTGATTTCTACGGGCACACCTCCGGGCGTTGGTATGGGGCAAAAGCCGGAACAATACCTGAAACCCGGAGACCGCATGGAATTGAGTATTGAAGGCCTGGGTACGCAATACCAGAATGTTATTTCCGGCAGTTGAATGGAAGTGCTGATCCGTCAACTTTTGAAGTATCCGGCGGAAAGGAAATGAGTTGACCGTTTTTTCATTCCAAACCTCTCGGGAAATCCATTTTGGCCGGGGTATTTCCGCGCAAGCAGCCACCAGCATAGCAAAACTGGGTAATTCGGTTTTTCTGGTGCATGGATCTGACGGCAAACGGGCGCAATGGCTTGTTGCTGCGCTAAGACAGTCCGGACTGAACTGCCATAGTTTCACCTGCCCGCATGAGCCGGACACGGCATTGATCGAAGCCGGCGTAGAATCGGCACGCACCCAGCGCGCCAGTGTCATTGTTGCTCTGGGAGGAGGTGCGGCGATTGATGCCGGCAAAGCAATTGCCGCATTGGTACCCTCAGACCGGCCGATGATGGATCATCTTGAGGTGGTGGGAAAAGGTTTGCCCCTTGTGCATGCCCCACTGCCCTTCGTTGCCATCCCAACCACGTCCGGAACAGGTACAGAAGTCACCAGAAACGCTGTGATCTCTGTTCCAGAACATCATCGCAAGGTTTCCTTGCGAGATGCGCGCATGCTGCCAGACCTGGCGTTTGTCGATCCTGCACTGACTGACAATACCCCACGGGCTATTACATTGGCCAGCGGGTTGGACGCTGTGACCCAGGTGATCGAACCCTATATTTCCAAGGCGTCCAACCGCATGACCGACGCCTTGTGTCGCGAAGCAATTCCGCTCGGGCTTCGGGCGCTCACCGCACTCATGCAAGGCGAGGTGCAAGCGGCACGCGATGACATGGCTTGGGTCAGCTTATGTGGCGGCCTCGCGCTCGCAAATGCGGGGCTGGGGGCAGTTCATGGCCTGGCCGGGGTAATTGGCGGGGTATGTGGTGCACCGCACGGCGCAATATGCGGAGCGCTTTTGCCACATGTTTTACGTGCCAATAGAGAGCATCCCGATCTGGATTCCCGAACGGCAACCCGGTTGGACGAATGTATGACCTGGATTGCCGAGGCGCTGGATGCCGAAACCCCTTTAGCGACTGACGCTTTAATCACCTGGTCAGGGAAATGCGGATTGCCGGGATTGGCAGAAATGGGGTTAAAGGAACAGGAGTACCCCGCAGTGGCCAAGGCTTCGGCTTCCTCTTCATCCATGAGGGGAAACCCTGTGCCACTAACCTTTGAAACCCTGCAAGCCATCTTGGAGGCCAGCCGATAGTCAGGTTGTAGCAAATACACCGGTATTGGTTGCGGGATAACTGGCCGCTTGGCGAAGTGAAAGCGTGTCCCAATTGGCCTTTCGAGCGGGATCCGGCAGGATGCTGTCACCGTCCGAAACCATTGCGGCGGAAGCACTTTCGAAACTTTCATACCAGCCGATACCCACTGCAGCAGAAATTCCGGCGCCAAGTGCAGACGCCTCGATGGTGCGACTTTTGATCAGCGGCAGACCGCAGGCATCAGCCACCATCTGAGACCAGAGTCTTGAGTTTGCACCGCCACCAACGGCGATGATTTCGCCCATTTTATGGCCCGCACTTTGCATAGCTTCCACGCAACGAGCGACCTCAATGGTCAGAGATTCAAGAATTGCGCGATAGACGTGGTATTTGGTGTGGTGCGCGCCAAGGCCAATAAAGGCCGCGCGGGCATTCGGATTCCAATGCGGGTTCATAACTCCGGCCAGGTAGGGGCATATTGTCAGCCCTTCAGCGCCTAAAGGTAGGGCCGCAGCGCCCTCTTCAAGACCGGCAAATGTTTCCGCTGAAGGCAAATCGTTGACAAAATTCTTCACAAACCAATCGACGAAAAAAGCGCCACCGCGCAAAACACCTTCCAGAAAATAACCTTCGCCAGTCGGGGAAACCATCGTGCGCCAATTGTTTGACAGGGCGGGGTCGGTGGACTTTGCCCCCACGACAATAGCCGTGCCAAGGTTCAGATAAACACGCCCCACCTGTATGGCATTGACGCCCAGGCCCGCACATTGTCCGTCTCCACCGGCAGCAACAACCGGTGTGCCCTCGGGCAGACCCGTAACATGTTGTGCATTGGCGCTAACCTGACCTACCACTGTTCCGGGGCGTACAGCAGCCGGGAACATGCCCGTTTTCAGTCCGAGGTAAGAAAGTATTGGCGAAGACCATTCCATTGCCCGGATATCAAAAACACCGAAAGGATCCGCGCTGGTATAGCTGGCAACATTTGTTCCGGTCAGTCTGCCAACCAGGAAACTGTGGACATCGACAATCTTGGCCGTTTCGGCCAGCGCATCGCCGGCATTGTCCTGCATCCACGCCAATCTGTAGATGACCGGGGTAATATCAGCGGGTTTTCCGGTAATCTTGTGCAACCCGTTGTCAGGAAAGGCTGCATTCAGTGGCTCAATCTGGCCAGTCGCACGTTCGTCCAGCCACACAATGGCCGGATAGGAGGCATTCCCTTTTTCATCAATAAATCCAACAGTTTCGCGCTGGTTTGAGATGGCTATAGCTGCAATTCTCTCAGGATCGATTTGCTTGCTTAACTCTTGCAACGCTGAGCACGCGGATGACCACCAGTCTTCGATACTCTGTTCCGCATGACCTGCCTGCGGCCGACTCATCGAAATGGGGGCACGGCCTTCACCTTGTGCTACACCTTTATTATCCCAGGCAATTGCCTTGGTAGACTGGGTTGAACTGTCCAGACCAATAACAAGCTTGTCACTCATTTTCCCGGCCTCCTTTTGCTATGCTACGACACCAGGGCCTCGGCTGTTTTAAGATCGGTGATCAAATGGGTGACCAATCCTTGCTCAAGCATGGTGCGAATGATGGAAATTTTGTCGGCACCACCCGCAACCATGATGCGGTTCGCCACATTTTTCATGGCACCCACCTTCATTCCGACAATCCGGCCTTCCAGCGGACCTTTGGTTTCGCGCCCTTGTGAATCAACAAAACGGCCAAGAACAACGCCAATAGCATGTTGATCGATATAATGCTGAATGACTTCCCTGGTGACAAACTCAGAATCCGCAAATTGCATATCATGCTGAATTCCGGAAACCCCAAACAAGATAATGTCCAGTTGTTCAATCAGTCGAAACTGGCCCCTTAACGACGGTTCATTCAGAATTTCGGTGCAGAGTTTTTTACTCGACAAGATAGCCGGAGCATAGAGATTGATGCTCTGGGCCCCCAGTTTTCCGGCAATCAGCGCCGTACAATACTCTGGTGAAATATTATCGCCGCTGATTGAACTTCCCGCGACCTGTACCACTTTAACATTGGGAAGCTCACTGACCCCAAGCGCTTGGCCTGTGGCAAGTACCGTTCGACCAGAAGACACCCCGACAATAGAATTTGGCTGCAAAGCCCGGCGCAGTACGTGTGCAGCCGCCACGCCCAGACGTTCGCGCAACAACTGCCCTGCATTCAATTTTACTTCCGGTGTAGGTACAACATGTGCATGCGCCAGCCCGTAGTTTTTTGCAAGCACGCGGCCAGTTTCGATATTGCCCAACAAATCGGGGGCAATGGCAACCGATACCATACCGCGTTTTTTGGCCTCTGTAAGATAATTCGCAATGGTTGCCCGGCTTACACCCAATTCCCTTGCAACCTCATTCTGAGTTTTGTTTTCAGCGAAATACAGCCATGTGGCCCATATGACCTGATCGCCGGAAAACTCCAAGGGTACATTGGACACTGATTTGTCTGTCTGTCGCATTCCCTCTCCCTCAAGCAACGAATCGCAAGTGAATAACATAATAGCTATTTCACTGACTGACATATGGCAATTTTTTTTGACATTTGTTAAATCAATGGATGAGATGTAAGAATCGCCAGGTTGCCACTCTTCCGGAGAACAATATGACTCAGTTGAAAACCTTGGAGACTTTGCAAGGCAAAGAGAGATGGACAGCTCTTATTGACGAAATTTGCGAGGGAACGTGGGTCAACCCGCTAACCGACAAAGCCATCCCACCAGCGCCCTATGACCGGATCGTCATTCGTGACAGCCTGAAAGGACAAGAGGCCGATCTGGTTTCAAGTCTGGGGATGACTGCGCCTTTTACAATTGTAGCCGACAAGAACACATGGGATGCAATGGGCGCACGCGTCAAAGACGCACTTGAACCGCTGGGCGAAGTCAAAACCGTCATACTGGATCAGCCACACGCCGATATGCAAACGGTCGAAAGTTTGGAAAAATGCCTCTCGCCTGCAGATTCGGTTGTTGCAGTTGGTTCGGGCACAATTAATGATTTGTGCAAGTTTGTGACTCATCGCAACGGCGGCCGCTATTGCGTATTTGGCACGGCTGCTTCGATGAATGGCTATACGTCAACGACTGCCTCGATCACCCTGCACAACGGGTTGAAAGTATCTCTTCCGGCTCATGCCCCTTCCGGTTTTTTTGTCGACCTGTCGGTCAGTGCCCGGGCGCCGACCCATCTGGCGGCTTCGGGGTTTGCCGATTGTTTGTGCCGCTCCGTTGCGCAAATCGACTGGTGGATGTCACACAGGGTTCTGGGTACAGTTTACCGGCAGGAACCCTATCTGATGGAATTGCCGGACGAAGCCGAGTTGAACAAGCGTGCCCGGTTATTGCCACAAGGCAACACCGAAGCTGTGGGATATCTTTATCGTGTCCTGACCCTCTGCGGTCTTGGTATCGGGTTTACCGGCCAGTCACATCATGGATCAATGGCGGAACATCAGGTGTCGCATTACATTGACTGTTTTGCCGGCAATCGCCACCCAGGCACGCTGCATGGGCAGCAGGTAGGCGTGGCATCACTTGCGATGGCGCGGATACAGCATCATTTTCTCTCACAGGAAACACCGCCGAAGGTGCGCGCGACGCAGATTGATTTCGATGACATGAAACGCAGAATGGGGCCGGAGATCGCGAAAGACTGTTATATCGAGTACCGGAAAAAGGCATTTGACGAGGCTGGTGCAGCATCCTTCAACGAAAAAATTTCCGCCATTTGGCCAGAGCTACGCCAAGAATGCCTGAAAATGGCCATTCCAGTTGAGAAAATGGAAGAAATGTTACGTGCCAGCGGTGGGCCCGCGACGGCAAAAGAACTTGGTGTTCCACTGGAGTTCTGGCGCGAAGCGGTGCGTTTCGGCCATGAAATGCGAAATAGGTTTGCTTTTGTCGACATCGCCTGCGACAGCGGTATCCTGGATGAATTTGCAGCAGCCGAGGTATAGATGCGCCCCATATCCGAGTTTCCCGCCGAAACGGCGGCCAGAATAACCACGGTTTTCGCCGATATTGATGACACATTGACCACCGAAGGGCGTTTGCCCGCAGTTGCCTATCATGCGCTTGAGGACTTGTTCAACGCAGGTCTGCACATAGCCCCTATCACCGGGCGCCCTGCCGGCTGGTGTGATATGATCGCACGATTCTGGCCGGTTAGTGGTGTTGTCGGGGAAAATGGCGCCTTTTACTTTGCTTATGACACGCTGGGGCAACGTATGCGGCGCCGGTATTTTGCCGACGCAAAAACCCGGGCATCCAACAAGAAACGTCTCGATATCATCGCCACGCGGGTTTTGGCCGAGATTCCCGGCTGTGCGATCTCGGCGGACCAGCCGTATCGAGAGGCCGATTTGGCGATTGATTTTCGCGAAGATGTTCCACCGCTAGAGGCTTCTGCTGTTCAGCGCATCAAAGAAATCTTTGAAGAAGAGGGCGCAATTGCAAAGATTTCTTCAATTCATGTAAACGGCTGGTATGGGGATTATGACAAATTGTCGATGACACGTCTTTTTGCCAGCGAGGTTCTTGGCTTTGACCTGGACGCAGAAAAGAACAATGTTGTTTTTTGTGGCGACAGCCCGAATGATGCGCCCATGTTCAGCTATTTTCCGAATTCCTGTGGCGTTGCCAATGTAGCCGATTTCAAAGGCCGGATCGAGGCCGAGCCCACATGGGTTACCCTCAGGAAAGGTGGCGAAGGGTTTGTGGAACTGGCTGAGAAATTGCTGGAATCTCATAAAGACTGATTCAGGAAATTATTGCACGGTGAGTTCCTTGGCCGTGCCCTCATCGGTGATCAGCCCTGTGAACCAGCCATTTTTCAGCATCCCGGCCATTATTTTAAGTTTGGCCTTGCCGCCACCGATCAGAATTCGGCTCGGAATGTTCAGGGTCTCCTCGGGAGATATCCCAACCACGCGATTATTGATCTCATGGTCAACAACCTTACCGGTTTCGTCTACGAAATGTCCGCAATAATTACCGACGGCGCCAGCGGCGCGAATGCTGCTCAGTTCTTGCTCCTTCAAGTTTCCTGCCCTGCGTAACGAGCTGAAGTTTTCACCGCCAACGCTCAGCAGACCCAGCGTAGCCCCGCGTGCCATTTCCAAGACATCCTGAATCACAGGTTGTGAGCGAAAGATATCGGCAGCTTCTTGCGTGTCACAGAAAATCGGGCTGGGCAGATAATAACATTCTCCTCCCAGTCGTTGCGAAAGTACTGTCACTGCTTCGAAAAGGTTGACACTTGATCGACGTGAAAGCGACCCGATCAGTGGTGTGATACCCAGTTTCACATGGGTTGCCGGCGCAATGGAATTGGCCAGTGCCTTCAGGGTAATTCCCCAAGAGACCGCGAGCGTCATATCACTGTGGATCAACGGGGAAACCACCGGGGCTGCATACTGGCCTATGATCTGAGACAAAGGCAGTTCTTCGGTTGTATCACTGGGAGTAACAGAAACCAGCGACAAGCCGAATTTCTCCGCCAATGCAGATTCCAACTGCAACTTGGTCGAAGTTGGCGCATCAATATGTATCCGAACAATACCGCGTTCACGGGCAAGCGCCAGTAATCTGTGCGCTTTGATTCTCGGTACACCCAGACGATCTGCTACCTGCTTCTGTGTCAGTCCCAGAACGTAATACAAATGGGCCGCCCGGGCGAGCACATCATCCGTCAGCATGATTCGTTGCCTTCAAAATAGAAAACTGCAGTTACACACAGGCTGAAGTTGCCCCCAATCCCACTATCAGAACGCCCAAAACAACCTTTCCGGGTAAAAACTGGACAAACCATATTTATCCTCTTGCATTAGCATTCAAAATAGAGCAATTGTTAAAATGTTCAAGTGGGGTAAATTTGTTCATTCAGCATTTTTGAAGCAAGAAAGAAAAGCACCGTGTCGGATGTTGTTGCGCAGCGTGGAAGGTTTTGGTCATTTGATAGGGCATGGCCTTGGCTGGCGCCAATGGTGCTGATGCTGCTTGTATTCACGATTTACCCGTTGATTTATAATGTCTGGCTGTCTTTCCATGAATACGTTCCGCTAAAGCGAAAGCTGGTCAACGTCGGATGGGACAATTGGAAAACGCTGTTTACCGATGCACGCATGTGGGCCTCTTTCGGTGTGACAATGCTCTATTTCGTTATTGTCTTGACGATAGAGCTTGTCCTGGGAATGGCGCTTGCCCTGCTGCTTGACAGCAATACCCTCGGAATGGGGTTTTTACGCGGTTTGCTGACACTGACATTGGTCGTTCCGCCAGCCATTACCGGTATGATGTTTCTGCTGATGGAGGATCCCTCTTTCGGGGTCATCTCATATTATCTGGAACAACTTGGCGTCCTTAGTGCCGACTCTCCAATCCTGTCTTCTTCCGAGACCGCCCTTGCCGGTGTAATCGTTGCCGATGTCTGGCAATGGACACCATTCATGGTCCTTATTCTTCTTGCCGGTTTGCGCTCACTTCCGTCAGAACCGTTTGAAGCTGCTGTATTGGATGGTGCGTCCTCATGGCAGATTTTTCGCCGCATTACATTGCCGCTTCTGGGCAAAGTCATCGCTGTAGCAGTGTTGATCCGTGGCATAGATATTTACCGGATGTTTGACTATGTCTTCGTCATGACATCCGGTGGCCCCGGCACCTCGACTTATACGCTTTCGCTCTATGCCTGGCAGCAGACTTTCAGCTTCATCAAGTGGGGATACGGCGCTTCGATCAGTCTGTTTTCGCTTTTTGTCATACTTGTGATTTCAAACCTGTTCATCAAAATATCAAAGGTACGTTGGTGATGGTTCAGTCAAAATCACAACGCATTTTACGCGCGCTCCTGGCATGGTTTATAGTCGGGCTGTTCTTTTTCCCGCTCTACTATTGGGTATCCGTTGCATTTCGGGATGCTAAAGAAATCTTTGATATTCCGCCCCGAGTGTTCAACTTCTCGCCGACAATGAAGAACTTTGAAGAAGTGTTCGGCATCTCGTTTGGCTTTGGCTTTGGCGAACAACGTGAAGTGCTTCCCGGAGGGGGCAACTGGTACATGATGCCGCGCCTTGTGGATTCCATCATTATTGCCGTTGGCTCAACGATACTCTCCGTTTCAATTGCGACCCTTGCGGCCTATGCGCTCAGCCGGATCAATTTCCGGGGCCGGCACCATTTTGTCGGATGGGTTCTGTCCACACGGATGATGCCCCCGGTTGCCGTCGCGATCCCGATGTTTTTCATGTTTCGCGACATGGGGTTGATGGACACGCATATCGGCATAATTCTTGTGCATGGGCTGATGAACCTGCCCTTGGCTGTTCTGCTGATGAAAAGCTTTTTTGATGACGTTCCAACTGCGATTGATGAAAGTGCGCTTATCGACGGGGCATCGCGCTGGTTTATTTTTCGCAAGGTAATACTGCCGATGGCGAAAGGGGGCATCGCCGCGACAGCGGTTCTGTGCTTCATCTTTTCATGGACAGAATTCCTGTTTGTTCTGACGCTGACACAGACCGGTTTGAAAACTGTCCCTGTGGTCGCATCCACCTTTGTCACCTCAACCGGAACAGCCTGGGGCAATATGGCCGCGCTTGGCGCTGCGGCCATGATCCCCGCCTTCATTTTCATCCTGCTCGTCCAGAAACAACTGGTCCGCGGGCTGACACTCGGGTCTGTCAAGCAATAGGCTCGCAAACTTGCTCGCCCAACAGGCCGAGCATCGCCAACTGGGAGGAACTGAAATGAGAGAGAAAACAAGGAAAGAATATCTGGCCAGTGTGACAGACAGATACGTCAAGGGGCGGTTATCACGGCGCGCATTCCTGCAAAGTGCCGGAGCCCTCGGACTTGGTGCCGGGATGCTGTCTAGTGCTGCACGCCCGTTTATCGGGATAAGCTCGGCCCGTGCTGCCGAGATGGAATTAACCCCATCCGCGGATATCTTATCCTGGGTCAAGGATGTATCCAAACCTTTCGCCGGTACGACGCTGAAACTTGCAACTGAATCAACACCACCTTCAAACGCCATCAACAGCCAGCTCAAGCATTTCTTCGAGGAAGCTTCTGGCATGAAAGTGGAAATCGAAGTACTGCCCCTGGAGCAGGTTCTGCAGAAAATGACACTCGACATTGCCTCCCAGCTCGGTACTTATGATCTCTATTATATCGACCAGAGCTGGGCCGCATCGGTATCAAACGATGTGTTTGATCCACGGGAACAAACAGCCGCCAAACCCGATCTGGCAATGCCTGATTATAACCTGGATGACTTTCTGCCAGCCTTGGTTGACGGCATTGCCAGATACGGTGACCGCCTTGTTGGCGTACCCTACGACATCCCGATCTTCATCATGATGTACCGCAAGGATATTTATGACAAAATGGGATTCCAGGCACCAACCACACTCGAAGAATACTATATGCAGGCCAAGGCCATCACAGATGAGATGGGGCCAAAGCTGTACGGTGCGACGGGCCAGATGAAATCCGGCCACTATTCCCTGGAATGTGACTGGACGGCTTGGCTATGGGGCCACGGCGGCTCAATTTTCAACTCTGATGGCAAATTCACCGGTCATGATGATGACGGTCTGGCAGCGATGGCCTATTGGTCCAAGCTAAAGGAAACCATGCCCCCTGGTGTCGATGGCTGGACATGGGATGGCCAGGGCCAGTCGATTGCACAAGGTGTAGCTGCAACAATGATGTCATGGGGGGAATTCTTCCCTTACTTCGATGATCCTTCGGCAACAAAGGTTTCCGGTTTGATGGAAGCTGTCCGTTGTCCAAAACCCGCCAAGGCACTACGTACGGTTGACCAAACCGGCTTTGGCGAAATTCCGGGTGTTGGCCACCAGGGCGGATCATCACTTGCGGTCTCGAAGAACTCCAAACATCCTGATGCGGCGTGGATATTCATGCAGTGGGCCACTTGCTCCGACACCCAGGCCCTCATTACCTCACTTGGTGGCGGAACCGGGCCTACGCGCGCTTCAGTCTACGACGATCCGCGCGTTTTGGCCAATAACAGGGTCGGTCCAGGGACAACCCGGCACTTGAATGTGGTACGCGAAACCATTGCCAAAGATATGGGGTCCGAGCCCGATTTGCCACAATGGGCCGAACTTTCAAACGACACTATTCCTGTTCGGTTGGGCAAGTATTTTGCCGGCGAGTATGCCTCGGCGAAAGAGGCCATGGACGACATAGCCAAATCCGTAGACGAGATCGTCGCGGGTTAATCTTGCTTTGGCATCGGTGTTGGCCTTCGGGCCAATGCCGTTTTGATTCTTCATTCCACTCAAGCAAAGACAGGAGATTGCCATGTCTTACAAACCGCTGGTAGCCATCACCGGCGCAAGTTCAGGAATTGGTGAGGCCACTGCCCGTGCCTTTTCAGCTGCAGGCTATCCCGTATTGCTTATGGCCCGGCGCCTGGATCGCCTGGAGAGTATGGAGCTGCCAAATTCTCTTTGTCGGAAAGTGGATGTTCGGGACCGGGAAGCCATTGCAGCAGCGGTAAAAGAAGCTGAAGAGGTTTTCGGCCCTACGGACATGATGTTTGCAAATGCTGGAATTGCGCGGCTTGCTGACATCGGCCACCAACCCCCCGAAGAATGGGACGAAATGATCGATATCAACACCAAAGGGGTGATGAATACGGTTCATGCCGTGATGCGGGGCATGATGGAACGTCGCTGTGGAACACTTGTAATGATGAGCTCGATTGCTGGCCGCAAGGTTTATCCGGATCATACGGTTTACTGTGGCACCAAATTCTTTGTGCATGCTGTATCAGAGTCATTGCGCGAATACTTATCTGACTTTGACGTACGCGTTATCGTGATATCGCCTGGCGTTATTGAAACCGAAGTTCTTTCGGCCGTACGTGATCAGAAAACCCTGAAAGCATATAAGGAAAACAAAGCGAAAATGGGCGGTGGAATAGAAGCCGATATTCTGGCAGATCTTATTCTCGACGCCTATCAGTTGCCGCAAAAAGCTCTGGTTCAGGAAATTTGCCTGACTCCAACACGCCAAAAATACTGAGAGAGAAAACTGAATATGGCTAATGTCGAGTTTAATAAAGTCGCCAAAAATTATGGGGCCGTAAACGTTCTGAAAGACCTTGATTTAAGTGTAAAGGATGGTGAGTTTCTTGTTCTACTTGGCTCATCTGGATGCGGGAAAACGACACTATTGCGGATGACCGCCGGGTTGGAGACTGTCACGTCTGGCGATATTCTGATTGATGGGCAACGGGTGAATGATGTGCACCCCAGAGACCGTGACATTGCCATGGTCTTCCAGAACTACGCCCTCTACCCTACGATGAAGGTTTTTGACAATATTGCCTTTAGTATGGTTGTTGCCAAACGCCCGAAAGATGAGATCCAGCAAAAAGTGACCAAGGCAGCAGAAGTGCTCGGCCTGGGCGAATTATTGGATCGTTACCCACGAGAGCTATCGGGGGGGCAACGTCAGCGTGTGGCGATGGGCCGAGCAATGGTGCGCAATGCCAAGGTTTTTCTATTTGATGAACCCCTATCGAATCTTGACGCCAAGCTGCGGGCTCATATGCGTGTGGAAATCCGCCAACTGCACGAGAAACTCGGTGCAACGACAATCTATGTTACGCATGACCAAATCGAAGCAATGACCATGGCTGACAAGATCGTTCTGATGCAAGGAGGACGCATTGTACAGGTGGGGACTCCGGATGATCTATATGATCAGCCCAATTCGAAATACGTGGCTGATTTCATAGGTTCCCCTGCGATGAACTTTATTTCTGGCGTGATCAAACGCGACAACGGCAGAACCCGGTTTCATGCTGAGCATATATCGGTTGACCTTCCACAATCTTATAAATCCGTCAGTGAAGGCCGCCGAGTCATCTGCGGAATCCGCCCATCAGATCTGACACTTGATCCGAATGGCTCAATTGAAGGCCAAATCCAATTGGTCGAAAAAACCGGTGCAGACATTCAGCTTCATTTGATGTTGCAGCAACAAGAGTTTGTCGCTGTTGTCGAGCGTCATGCCGATGTAGTCGCCGGACGCACTGTTCGGCTGAACGTAGCCCCGGCGCAGGTACATATTTTCGATGCTGAATCCGAACAGCGGATCGAAAGCTAGAGCAGGAATGGATAAATGACAGAAACAACCGAAGAAACTGCCCTGAGGCGGGCAATTATTGACGCTTGCCTTGAAATGAACGCCATGGGCCTGAATCAGGGCACTTCCGGAAATATATCTGTGCGCTACGGCCAGACCATGCTGATTTCGCCCAGCGCAATCAAATACGACCGAATGCAGCCTGATATGATTGCAACTCTGCCAATCGAAGGCGAATACGGCACTTGGGACGGGCCACTAAAGCCTTCCACCGAATGGCGCTTTCATCTCGATATCCTGCGCAAGCGCCCCGAAGTCGGCGCCATTGTTCACCTGCATTCACCCTTTGCCACAATCCTTGCAATCCTGCGGGAGCCTATTCCGGCCTGCCATTATATGATCGCGGCTTTTGGGGGTGATGATATTCGCTGTTCGGGCTATGCCTGTTACGGAACAAAGGCTCTGTCGGATGAGGCACTATTAGCGCTTAAAGACCGAAATGGGTGCTTGTTGGCCAATCACGGAATGATTGCCGTGGGCCCAACTCTGGATAAGGCAATCTGGATGGCGATTGAGTTGGAAACCATTGCAAAACAATACTACCATGCCAAACTGCTCGGCGAGCCGGTCATTCTGACTGAACGGGACCTCGAAGAAACCCGCATCAATTTCGCCACCTACGGTTTGCAGGAATAATGGGCTGAACAATGTCGGGAATAGATAGAGAGCTGTCTGCCTTGCGTAACGTTTCCACCGTCATCGGCTCTGATCCGATGCTGATACAGGCAGCAGGGGGGAATACCTCGATCAAAGAGGGTGATGTGATGTGGATCAAAGCATCCGGCACACTGTTAGCCGAGGCGAAAGACAAGGATATTTTCGTCGCGGTTGATCTTGCAGACATGCGCAACGCTGTCACCCACGGCGAAAACCGCGCCGATCAGCCTGCGGAATTTGCTTTGGAAAAAACCGGGCTACGCCCCTCGATCGAAACCAGCCTGCATGCGGTGTTCGGGCAAAAGGTGGTGATGCACGCCCATTGTGTGCACACGCTGGCCCATGCGGTGCGCAAGGATTGCAAGGCACTGTTGCAGGCGCCACTAGACGGGTTGCACTGGGGCATAGTTGATTATGTCAAACCTGGCGCCAATCTGGCGCGGCTGGTTTCGGGCGTGGCCAAGGGGCCGGTCAACGTGGTGGTGTTGCAAAACCACGGGATCATTGTCGCCGGTGATACCGTCGCGCAAACCCACGCTCTGATGATGGACGTTCATGAACGGTTGCGGGTTGATCCTGCTGCGACTGTGGCGCCCGACCTTACCGCGCTTGCCACACTCACAGAGGGCAGCGAATACACCCTGCCGGATGACGCGCTGCTGCACCAGTTGGCGCTGGACTATGCGCGGCTGAAACAGGCCACCGAAGGGAGCCTCTATCCCGACCATGTGATCTTCTGCGGCATCGGCGCGACCGCCCTGCAAGACGGTGAAACCCCAGACGCGGCCGCAGCCAAATTGATCGACGCCGGTGCCCCCGCCCCTGCGTTTCTGATCGTTCCGGGCAAAGGCGTTGTGGTGCGTCGTGACGCGAGCGAGGCAAACCATGCCCTGATCCGCTGTCTGGTGGATGTGTTGTTGCGCGTGCCTGCGGATGCCGATCTGAACTACCTGTCGGACGCGCAGAATTTTGAGCTGTTGAACTGGGACGCTGAAAAATACCGGAGCAGGCTGAATGGCTGAATCACTGTATATCGGGCTTGATCTGGGCACTTCGGGTGCCCGTGCAATTGCGATGGACGGGGATGGTAATGTGGCGGGCGAGGCCGCATTTGCGATGGTCGATTTTGGCAGCAACCACCGTGACCCTGCCGTCTGGAAACAGGTCACGGATGCGGCCCTTATGGCGGTTCTGGAACAGGTCGAGCGCGAAGATGTGGTGGCCATATGCATTGACGGCACCTCGGGCACCATGTTGCCGATAGACGCTGACGGAACCCCGCTGGCGCAGGGGCGCATGTATAATGATGCTTGCGAGGATGCGGCACTGCTGGACATCATCGCCCTTCACGCCCCGCAGGAAACTGCGGCGCGCGGGGCTAGTAGTGGTTTGGCCAAGGCCCTGATATTCCAGCGCGATTTTGCCCCGCACAAGGTGGTGCATCAGGCCGATTGGCTGGCCGGAAACCTGCGCGGCATCTATTCCAGCGATGACAACAACGCACTGAAAACCGGATATGATCCGGTGGCCGGAAGCTGGCCCGACTGGATGGCAAGCACCGGTCTGGATATGGCGCTGTTGCCTGAGGTGCACCAGCCCGGAACACCTGTGGCCCGCCTTTTGCCAACCGTTGCCGCAAAATTTGGCCTGCCCGAAACCGTGCAGATCGTCGCGGGCACTACAGATGGCTGCGCGTCGTTTCTGGCCACGGGTGCCGGGCAGGTGGGGGATGGCGTAACGGCACTGGGCAGCACGCTGACCCTGAAAATCCTGTCGGATGTGCCAGTGTTTGATCCGGCCAGTGGTGTCTACAGCCACCATATTCTGGGCAAATGGCTGGCCGGTGGCGCATCGAACACAGGTGGCAATGTTCTGGCGGCGCATTTCAGCAATGACGAACTTGTGGAACTTTCAAACCGGATTGATCCGTCACAGGACAGCGGGCTGGATTACTACCCGCTGATCAAACCCGGCGAAAGGTTTCCTGTTGCCGATCCCGACCGTCCCCCCGCGATGGTCCCCGTGCCGGATGACCGTGCCTTGTTCCTGCAAGCCATCCTTGAAGGCATCGCCGCCATCGAGGCCCGTGGATACGCCCGCCTTGCGGAACTGGGCGCGCCGAAACTGCGCTGTTTGCGCACGGTCGGTGGCGGGGCAAACAACCCTGTCTGGAGCCGGATCCGCAACCGTTACCTGAACACCGACATACAACCCGCTGCCCATAACCAGGCTGCCTATGGCGTGGCGCGGCTGGCACTCTACGGGGTGGGAAGATGAGACGACCGCTGCCCGTTATCGCAATTGAAGAACAGGAGGCCGGAACATGCCCTTTAGCCTGTCGCTGAACACCAATCCGCTTGTGAACCGCTTTGCCGAGCCTGATGATCTGATCGACACCATTGCGCATGAGATAAAGCTGCGGGATGTGCAACTAACGCATGAATTCATCAACCCAAGTTGGCCTGCGCAATTGATCCGCCGGATGACGCGGCAGATGCAGGTGGCCTGCGCGCGGACCGGTGTGCGGATTACCTCGGGGATGACAGGGCCTTATGGCCGGCTGAACCATTTTGGCCATCCGGACCGCGACGTACGACGCTACTATGTCGACTGGTTCAAAACCTTTGCCGATATTGTCGGTGATCTGGGCGC
>Ga0256841_1000631_pt1 | contig 34901 bp, 26 predicted proteins | sample 356308metaG_FD_185971 | JGI IMG/M metagenome (GOLD analysis project Ga0256841, IMG submission 185971) | Hydrothermal vent microbial communities from Mid Atlantic Ridge, Atlantic Ocean - 356-308 | ecosystem: Environmental > Aquatic > Marine > Hydrothermal vents | place: Atlantic Ocean: Mid... | reverse complement strand
GCACACGGTCCTCGTCGAAGGGCCGAGCCGCCGGAGCGACGAACGGCTCGCCGGACGGACGGACACGAACAAGATGGTCGTCTTCGCCCGAAAGAACTTCGCGAAAGGGCAGTACGTGAAGGTGCGGATCACCGACTGCACCTCGGCGACCCTCATCGGCGAACCGCTCGGAGCGGCGGAACCCGCCCTCGCCTGAGCCGCCTCTCCCCCCGACCAACCCCGTCTCGATGCTCGTCTACGAAGTCAACCTCCACGTGAAGGACGAGGCGGCCGACGCCTTCTCGGCGTGGCTGCGCGAGCACATCCGCGAGATGCTCGCCATCGACGGCTTCGAGCGCGCCGTGCGGCATCGCGTGGAGACGGACCGCCCCGGCGCACGGACGTGGTGCGTGCATTATTACGTGACCGACCGCGCGCACCTGAATGCCTACTTCGAACGGCACGCCGCCGCCATGCGGGCAGACGGCCTTCGGCGTTTCGGCGGAAAATTCACGGCCGACCGGCGTATTCTTGACGAAGTTGAAGCGTTTAAGCAGCGGTCCGGAAAATCGGACGGAAGCCCCACATGAGACGCATTCCGTAGTGCGTAAGAGCGCTTCCGGAAAGCAATGGGCCGGGTTTGCGCGGAGAAACGCAGCCTGAAGGCTGCCGCCACATTTTGATCACATGAATGTAGCCGCATGCTTTAGCTTGCCCCGAACCGGCAACCATGCCCATTCACGCCGAAGAAGTGAAGAACGCCTTATTAACGCAATACGCAATACGCAATACGAAAGCGTGCCGCCCGGCTTGACGGACCACACGGCTCTCGCTCCTCAGATCAGCAATCATGGACAGACAGGCCATTCAAGAGCGATTCGGGATCATCGGCACGTCGCCGCTGCTCTTGCGCGAGCTCGACCGGGCGCGGCAGATCGCGCAGACGGACATCACCGTGCTCATCGAGGGGGAAAGCGGCGTCGGGAAGGAGCTCTTCGCGCAGGCCATCCACGAGATGAGCCGCCGCCGCCACAAGCCGCTCGTGACGGTCAACTGCGGGGCGATCCCGGAGGGGCTGATCGAGTCCGAGCTCTTCGGCAACGAGAAGGGCGCGTATACGGGCGCAGTGGAGCGGCGGATCGGCTACTTCGAACAGGCGAACGGCAGCACCATCTTCCTCGACGAGATCGGCGAGATGCCGCAGGCGGCGCAGGTGCGCCTCCTCCGCGTGCTCGAGACCGGCGCGTTCAGCCGCGTCGGCTCGTCGAAGGTCATCAAGGTGGACGTCCGCGTCATCGCCGCGACGAACAAGGATCTCGGCCGGGAGGTGCAGGCCGGACGGTTCCGCGAGGATCTGTATTACCGCCTCAGCACCGTCGTGCTCAAGATTCCGCCGCTGCGCGAGCGTCCCGAGGACATCCTCCCCATCTTCGAGCATTTCCTGCACCGGTTCGCGCAGAAGTACAACACGGCGCCCAAGCGGCTGAGCGAAGACGCGCGGCGGCTTCTGTTGCGGTATCGCTGGCCCGGCAACATCCGTGAGCTTCGGAACGTGGCCGAGCAGGCGGTGGTGCTCCATCGCGGCGACACGCTCACGGCGGACGACCTGCGCTCGTACCTCCGGGGCGTGACCGCCTCCGGCGTCAATCAGGGGCTGGTGCCGGTCGGGCGCATGCGCTCGGAAAACGGCGTGGACTCCCGCGAGCGCGAGCTCATCTACCGGGCGCTGCTCGAACTCCGTCTGGAGATCCGCGAGATGAAAGAGCAACTCGGCGCGCTGACGGCCCGGCTCGGCGCAGCGATCCCGCAGGCGAACCGGCGCGAAGAGGACGGCGACCTCGTCATCGTGCACAAGACGGAGCCGGAGGCGTATACGTCGCTCATCGAAGACGTGCCCTACGAGATCGAGGCCGAGCCTGAGCGCCGCCCCCCCGTGACGAAAGCGGAGCCGGTGAAACCCGCCGAGGAGGAGCCCCTGCCGACGCTCGAAGACGCCGAGCGCCGGCTCATCGCCGAGGCGCTCCGTCGCTTCGAGGGCAACCGGCGGCAGACCGCGCGCGCCCTCGGCATCAGCGAGCGCACCCTCTATCGCAAACTCAAGGAGTACGAAGCGGAGTCCTGACGTTCCGCCTCCATCCCCGGCATGATTCATTCCCCCCCGCTCCGCCTCTCGCTCGCCGCCGCGCTTCTGCTTGGCGGCTGCGCCTATTACAGCTTCACCGGCGCCACCATCCCGGCGCACCTCCACACCATCGCCGTCCCGCTCGCCGAGGACCACAGCGTCAGCACCGTCACCGGCCTCGACGACCGGCTCACGCGGCTGCTCATCGACCGCTTCGTCGGGCAGACGCGCCTCTCGCTCGAAGAGGACCCCGAGCAGGCCGACGCCGTGCTCACCGCCACCATCGACCGCTACTCGAACGAGCCCACGGCCGTCGGCGGGCAGGAACGCACCACGCGGAACCGCGTCACCATCTTCGTCACGGCCCGCTATGAGGACCGCGTCGAGAAGAAAGAGATCTTCCGCCGGTCCTTTTCCGGGTTCGAGGAGTATGATCCGTTGACGGAGGGGCTCGCGGGCGAGGAGAGCGCCGCCGCCGCCGCCCTCGAAAAGATCGCCGACGACATTTTCACGGCAGCCACGTCGAACTGGTGATTCCTTCCGAAGGCGCCGCTTCGTAACCTTCCGGGCCCGGTCCCCTACCCAAGCCTTATGCCGCTCGCAACCCAGCTCATAGCCACGTTTTATGCCGTCGGGATGGCCGTGCTGCTGTTGTACGGCCTCAATCTGCTGTGGATGGCGCTCGTCCACGCGCGGCGGGAGGAACTGCTTCCGGGCGCTCCCCCGAATCCGGACGAGGCGCCCGAGCCGGACGAGACGTGGCCGGTCGTGACCGTGCAACTTCCCCTGTTCAACGAGGCCTTCGTCGCCGAGCGGCTCATCGACGCGTGCGCCCGGCTCGACTACCCCCGGCGCCGGCTCGAGATTCAGGTGCTCGACGACTCGACCGATCACACGGCGGAGCTGACGGCCCGGCGCGTGGCGCACTGGCGCGCGCGCGGCATCGACATCGTGCACATCCACCGGAAGAAGCGGGACGGCTACAAGGCGGGCGCGCTCCAGAACGGCCTCCGCCTGGCGCGGGGCGCGCTCATCGCCGTCTTCGACGCCGACTTCGTCCCGCCCTCCGACTTCCTCCGACGCACCGTCCCGGCCTTCGCCGACCCGCGCGTGGGGATGGCGCAGGCGCGGTGGGGACACCTCAACGCCGGGCACTCGCTCCTGACCCGCATCCAGGCTTTCGGCCTCGACACCCACTTCGCCATCGAACAGCGCGTGCGGAGCCTGGCCGGATGCTTCATCAACTTCAACGGCACCGCCGGCATCTGGCGGCTGGCCTGCATCGAAGATGCGGGCGGCTGGCAAAGCGACACGCTCACCGAAGACCTCGACCTGAGCTATCGGGCGCAGCTCAGAGGGTGGCGCTTCCGCTACCTCCCCGAGCTCGAAGCCCCGGGCGAACTGCCCGTGGACATCAACGCCCTCCGCTCCCAGCAATTTCGATGGACGAAGGGAGCCGCTCAGACGACCCGCAAGATGCTCGGCCCGCTGTGGCGGTCGGCGCAGCCGTGGCGCGTCAAGCTCGAGGGCACGTTGCACCTGACGGCCCACATCGTCTTCCCCTTCGTGGTGCTCGTCGCCGCGCTCCACGCCCCTCTCATGCTTTTCAAAAACCTCGGAGAAGGCCCGGGCGAGCTGTATTTCGCCGTGATGGGCGTCGGGCTCACGGGCTTCGTCGGCTTCTTCCTCGCCCAGCTTTTCGCCCAGCGCGCCCTCTATCCGGACTGGCCGCGCAGGACGATGCTCTTCCCGCTGTTCATGGCCGCGAGCATGGGCATGGCCGTCAACAATACGCGGGCGATCTGGGAGGCCGTGCGCGGCAAGCGCTCCGCGTTCGTCCGCACGCCGAAGTACGACGTGCACGCGCACGGCAACCGGCGGGCGTGGTGGCGCACCCGGTATGCCGAGACGCGCATCCCCGGCATCGTATGGATCGAGATTCTCCTGACGCTCTACTGCCTGGCCGGGCTCGGCGTCACGCTCGTCTACGGCGAGTGGGCGGCGGCCCCGTTTCAGGCGCTCTTCACCCTCGGCTTCGGGCTCGTCGCGGCGTACAACGTGCGCCAGTTCCGGCAGGCCCGCCCGGCCCGCCGGACAATCGCGCAAAGATTTGCCTGAGCTACGCGGGATTGCGTACCTTGCGGCGCAACGGCCCGGCGGGACCCGGCACGCATCACGAAGGGCATCCGCCTGCAAGACCCGCGCATTCCTGCCTCCCGCCCGTCGCCTGCGTTCCCACGCGCTTTCTCATCCACGGTATGCCGCTCCCCAAGCTTCAACATATGCTTTCGCTCCTCGACAAGGACCGCGCCGGTGAGGCGCTGCCGCTTCTGGAGGAGCTCGTCGCGTCGGTTCCGACGTATGCCGCCGCACATGTGGCGCTCGCGCGGGCCTACGAGACCGAGCATCGGTGGGACGAAGCTTTCCATAGCTGGCAGAACGCCCGCTTCCTCGTGCCGAACAGTCCCGCCGTGGCCGCGGGTCTCCGGCGCGCCGCCATCGCACGGGCGCACCCCGGGGCCGCTCCGGCCGAAGCGCGGCGGCCCGCCCAGCGCACCGGGGCCGTCGAAACGCCCGTGGAAGCGCCGGCGTGGACGAAAGTGGGCGAGGTGGTGCAACCCGAGCCGGACGAAGCGCCGCCCGACTTCGAGGACCTCGACCGCCTCATCGAGGAGTTGGAGTCGGCGCGCATCGTGCCCGACCCGGAGCCCCACGCGATCCCGCCGCCGGACCTGGAGAACGAGATCGATGACATGGTCTCCGAGACGCTCGCGAAGATCTACGCATCGCAGAACCAGTTTGAGGAAGCCGCTCGCGTCTACGAGAAGCTCGCCGCCCGGCAGCCGGAGCGCGCCACCGAGTTCCTTCACCTCGCCACCGAGATGCGGCGAAAAGCATCGTGACGCGTCCACGGTGAGCCTATGACGCCTCCCCCCTTCGCGCGGCTCTTCGCGAAAGAGACCCGCCTCGTCGCCGGGTTGATGAGCGGCACCTCGCTCGACGGCGTGGATGCGGCCGTGGCGCGGCTCTCGGGAAGCGGGCGCGCCCTTCGCCTCGAAGCGCTCGCCTTCGTGAGCCTTCCGTACCCGGAGGCGCTCCGTACGGCGCTCCTGGCCAACTCCGCGCCCGAGACCTCCTCCGTCCGCGCCCTCTCGCAGCTCAACGCCCGCCTCGCCCACACGTACGCCGAAGCCGTGCGCGCCGCCGCCGCCGAAGCCGGCCTCGCCGTGGCCGACCTCGACCTCGTCGGCTCGCACGGGCAGACGGTCCACCACGTGCCGAAGGCCGAGCCGTGCGCGGGCCTGCCCACCGCGTCCACCCTTCAGATCGGAGACCCCTCGATGCTCGCCAACCTCCTCGGCCTCCCCGTCGTGGGCGACTTCCGCACGGCCGACGTGGCGCTCGGGGGGCAGGGCGCGCCCCTCGCGCCGTACTTCGACTACGCCCTCTTCTCCGACGACGCCGAGACGCGCGGGCTGCTCAACCTCGGCGGCATCGCCAACCTCACCGTCCTTCCCGCCGGCGCCCCGCCCGGGGCCGTCTCCGCCTTCGACACCGGCCCCGCCAACATGGTGCTCGACGCCCTCGCCCGCCGCCGGCTCGGCGCGGCCTACGACGCCGGCGGCGCGCTCGCCGCGCGGGGACGGGTGCGCGAAACCCTGCTCGCGGAGCTCCTCGCCCACCCTTTCTTCGCCCGGACGCCCCCCCGTTCCACCGGGCGCGAGGACTTCGGCGACGCCTTCGTCGCGGCGATGGAGGCCCGCGCCGCCGCCCTCGGCATCACCGACCCCGCCGACCTCATGGCGACGGCGGCGATGCTCACCGTCCGTTCGATCCACGACGCGTACGCGCGCTTCGTCGCTCCGGGCCGCCGGCTCGAGGCGCTCATCGTCTCCGGCGGCGGTGTCCACAACGCCTTCCTCATGGCCCGCCTCGCGGAAGCCTTCGCGCCCGCGCCCGTCCGCTCCGTCGCCGCCTACGGCATCGACCCCGACGCGAAGGAGGCGCTCTGTTTCGCCGTGCTCGCGCACGAGACGGTCAACGGCGTGCCGACGAACCTCCCCTCCGTCACCGGCGCCGCCCGCCCGACGCTCCTCGGCAAGCTCTGCTTTCCGGGCTGAGCACGGCGCCCCGAACGGCCCATCCGCGGCGAAACCGTCCGGCTGCTTCCCGAAGCGGCGCGACGTCTTCCCGAATCCCTCGCGGGGAAGACGTTTCGGTCTTATGCCGAGGCCGCCAGGGCCATCCCCAGCGCCTTGAACCGGCATGAACGACGGAGAGGGTGGGACCCGGAACGTCAAAACGTGAAGAAATCGACCGGGCGGCAAGAACGGATCCCTCTGTGGTTCGTGAGAGAGAGCCCCGTTTTCACCCACCGACCGCAAACCGTCCCGCGCCATGTCCGACACCTTCACGCCCATTCACGAGGTCGGCGAGTTCGGCCTCATCGAACGGATGCGCGCCGTCCTCGGCCCGCCCGCCGACCCCGACGTGCGCCTCGGCATCGACGACGACGCGGCGGTGTACACCATCGGCGAGGGGCGCGTGCACGTCTTCACCACCGATGCGCTGATCGAGGGCGTCCACTTCGACCGGGCGTTCATGCCGATGCCGCACCTCGGCGTCAAGGCCGTCGCGATCAACGTGAGCGACGTCGTGGCGATGAACGCACAGCCGCGCTTCGCCACCATCGCGCTCGGGCTGCCCGCCTCGATGTCGGTCGAACAGGTCGAAGGCTTTTACGCGGGCGTGCGGCAGGCGTGCGAGGCGTACGGCGTCACGCTCATCGGCGGCGACACCACGACGGCGCGCTACCTGACGGTGGTCGTCTCGATGATCGGCGAGGCGCGGGAGGAGGCCGTCGTCTTCCGGCGCGGCGCGCGTCCCGGCGACCTGATGTGCGTCACGGGCGACCTCGGCGGGGCCTATGCGGGGCTGAAGATCCTCCTCGAGCAGCGGCGGGTGCTCCGCGAGACCGAGGGCGACTACGAACCCGACCTCGACCCTTTCCGGTACGTCATCGCGCGGCAACTCACGCCTACGGCCCGCCTCCGGACGATCCGCGACTGGGCCGAGCGCCGCGTCCGCCCGCACGCGCTCATCGACGTCTCGGACGGGCTCGCCTCGGAGGTGCATCATATCTGCCGCCAGAGTGATTGCGGGGCGCTCGTCCGCACCGCCGCGCTCCCCATCCACCCCGAGACCCGCGCCGTCGCCGACGAGTTTCGCGAGGATGTGGACACGTACGCGCTCTTCGGCGGCGAGGATTACGAACTCCTCTTCGCCCTCCCCGAGGAAGACCTCGACAAGCTCGACCCGGAGAGCTTCACCGTCGTCGGGCAGTTCACCGAGGCGAGCGAGGGCATCCGCGCGCAGACGCCCGAGGGCGGCGTCATCCCCCTCACGGCGGGCGGCTATCAGCATTTCAGCAACGGGGCGTGAGGGTCGGGGCTCACGGCGGTCGCCGTCAGTACGGGAAGGCGCAGACCCGGTCCGTCTCGCGCCACCGTTCGAGCAGGCTCCGGCGCTCCCGCTGACGGCGCATGAAGCCCGGCGCATCCGTCCCGATGGGCGAGCCGGGCGGCGCGGAGACGGCGGCGGGCCGTTCGTCCGCGCGATACAGCCGGAAGAGATACCGGTCGATCTCGTCGTAAAGGAGGCTCCGGTGGGAGACGGTCTCGTGGTCGCGGCGGGAGCCGGGGTTGTCTTCGAGCCACGCGTGCAGCTCGCGAAGGTGCTGCGTGACGCGGGCGCGCACGGCGGGCGAGAGCCGCGCCAGCTCGGCCGTCTCGAGGAGGGCGTCCGTCCATACCCCCTGCACGATGCGCTGAAGCTCGGCGTCGTACGGGTCTTCCGGGACCTTCTTTTCCCAGATCTCTTTCGAGACACGGGTGAGGGTCTCGCTCAGTCCCGGCAGTTCGTCGTCGAAGTCCTCCTGATAGGCGAGGCGCGCGAGCCGTTCGGGCTGGAGGAGGAGGCCGAGCGTCATCGTTGCAGCCACCTCGGCGGGCATGTACGGGTCGAAGACGGGCGCCGTGCGGCCGGCGAAAAGCTCCCGGTGCGCGGGGAAGCCCGGCGGACGGGGCGGGATCGCCCGGCGGATGCGTTCGGGCAGGCGGAGCGCTTCGGGCGTGAGCGTGGCGAGCATCGCATCGAGCGCGGCGATCTGCCCGGCGGCCGGCACGACCTCCGGCAACGGCTGCGTGTCCCCGCGCAGCGCATAGCCGTACTGCACGCCGCCGACCATCTTCGCCACGGCCTCCGTCTGATACCGGTGGTGGAGATAGAGCGGCACGAGCGCCTCCTGAAGCGTGGCGAGCGGCCGTCCCTCACGGATGGACGAGAGACCGAACCGGTCGAGCGCGATGCGGCGCACCTCCATCTCGTGATCGAGCATGCGCACGGGGTCGTCGCCGTTGTCCCACAGATGCGCCAGCGGATGCGCCCCGCCGGGCGGACGCGCGTCGGCGTCGGTGATGTAATACAGCCCTTCGGCGCGCGCCTCGTCGAGGATGGCCGTGAGGGCGGCGCGCGCGTCGGTCGTGTCGGGGAAGTCGGTGTAGCCGTACCGGATGGTTATTTTATCCCACGCGCCGATGCCGACGGCATATGCGTCGTCGAGCGAGAGGTCGCCCTCCGGCGTGAGGGTGACGAGCGGCGCGGGGTAGTCCATCACCGAGGCGCGGTCGTTGACCGAGGCGGCGAAGTTGTGCGCCAGCCCGAGCGTGTGGCCGACCTCGTGCGCGGAGAGCTGGCGGAGGCGGGCGAGCGCGGCGGCGAGCATCGGGTCGTCTTCGGGCGGGAAACCGCCGGCGTGGTCGCCGGAGAAGGGCGAGAGCAGCCCCTGGGCGATGAGGTAGTCCTGCCGCACGCGGAGCGAGCCGAGGAGCACGTGCCCCTTGATGATCTCGCCCGTGCGCGGGTCCGTCACCGACGAGCCGTAGCTCCACCCGCGCGTGGCCCGGTGCACCCAGTTGATGACGTTGTACCGGACGTCCATCGGGTCGGCGCTGTCGGGCAGGACCTCGACGCGGAAGGCGTCGCGGAAGCCCGCCGCCGTGAACGCCTGGTTCCACCACCGGGCGCCGTCGAGGAGGGCCGAGCGCACCGGCTCCGGCGTGCCGGGATCGAGGTAGTAGACGATGGGTTCGACGGGGTCGCACAGCCCCTCGGCGTCGCGCGGGCCGGCGCACGCCAGCCGGTGCCGGTTGATGAACCGCTTCTCCCGATCCTCGCCGATGGGCGTGGCATAGTCCATGTACGACGTGCCGAAGTAGCCCGAGCGCGGGTCGAAGACGCGCGGCTCATAGCCCGGCGGCGGCAGCTTCACGAACGAATGGCGCTCGCGGAGCGTGACCGCGTACGGGTCGGCGGCCACGTCGCGCACGAAGCGGCCGGGGTTCTCGCTCACGAACGTGAGGACCGCCTCCATCTCCGTGTTCTCGGGAAAGGCCTTGAGCATGGGCGGGTACGGCGCGCTCCGGGCCGCGTCGAGGCGGAAGCTGCCCTGTCCCGTCCCCTTCAGCCGCCGCACGACCCCGTGCGCGTCCCGCACGATGAAGGCGGTGGCGTCGACGAGCACGCGCCCGTCCGTCTCGGCGGCGACGGTGAAGCCCCACACCACGCTCGGCGCGAAGGCGTCCGCCACGGACCGGCGCTCGGCGGCGTTGTCCGTGTCCGCGCGGAACCGCAGGTTCGGCGCGACGAGCAGCACCTTCGGCCCCATGCGCTCGAACCGCACCACGCGCTCGCCGCCGAGCTGGTTGCGGTCCAGCCCCACGTCGTTCGACCCGAGCCCCCCGGGCAGCGAGACGACGTACAGAAACTCCTCCCCGAAGCGCGGGATCTCGAGCCAGACCTTGCCCTGCGCCGCGTCCCGGTAGATCGGGAAGAAGCCGTCCATCTTTTCGAGACCCTCCGTCTTCTCGGCAATCGACGGCAGCTTTTGCGCCGAAGCGGCGAGCGGCAGGAACAGGCTGACAAAGAGCACGAGGACGTACGGGCGGAAACGCATCATGACACCGGAGGGGTTTGGGGGGAACGAAGCACGCCTCCAAGATAGGGCGCGTGCGCGAGGGAGCCAAGCGCCGCGCCGGGAGGAACGGCGGCGCATGCGGCCGGGAAGCGCGAGACGTCGAGGGTGTCAGGCGGACGGACCTCTGCGGCGGGCTTCCCGTACGTGATCGCCGGGCGCTGCGGGAGAAGCCGGAGGCCTTTTTTGCCTCTCAGGTAAAGCGTTGGAAAACGGAGCTATACTTCCCGAAGCGAGAGGAAACGGCGATTGTCTTCGGCCGTGCGACCGGGGTCGCCTGGTTTGCCCGACAGCAGGCGCTCGATGCGTCGCCATGGTTCGTCGGTGATCTCGTAGCGTCGTTTGGGCATGGCGTTTTTGCCCGAAGATGCGACACCGCGACATCGAACCCGAGAACACGCAATGAATGTGCCTACGACCTAGCCATGAAGGGCCTCATACAGCGCCTTCAGGAGCGCCCCGTCCGCGTCGCCGGTGTGCTCCCAGTACATGACGCCGCCCAGCCCCTTCTCCCGCGCGTACCGGCCCTTTTCCCGGAGCGACGCCTCGTCTTCGTAGGAGATGAAGACGAGCGAGTCCGGCTGCCAGAGATACGGCGCCTTCGCCGCGTCGTCCCAGTGTCGCTCGTAGCCGTTCCTGCCGACGTACCGGCCGGCGAGCACGTGGTAGGGATAGCTTTCGACCCGCCCCTCATAGGGCTGATACAACCCGTCGTTCTCCGGGCGGACGCCGCGCCAGCCGTAGCCGTAGAAGGCCGCCCCGAGCACGACCTTCCGCGCCGGAACGCCCGCTCGAAGCAGCGCCTCCACCGCCTCCGCACCCGAAGGCGCCGCGACGCCCGACGGCGGGTACAGGTTGGCGTGATGCCCCGTGCGCTCCGTCCACGGACCGTGGAAATCGTACGTCATCAGGTTGATGAAGTCGAGGTATTCGGCGGCGGCGCCGAGGTCGGTGTGCGCCAGATACTCCTCGCCCGCTCCGGCGGCGATGGTCAGTTCATAGCGCCGCCCTTCGGCGCGACCGTCGCGGTCGCTCTGCCGGTCGAGGCGCTCGCGGAGCGTCCGGAGGAGCAGCGTGAAGTTTTCCCGGTCCGCTTCGCGATACACGTTGTCCTCGCCGGGCTGCCCCGGATACTCCCAGTCGATGTCGAGGCCGTCGAGTGCGAAGCGGGTCATCAGAGCCACGGCGCTTTGCGCGAACGTCTCGCGGGACGCCTCGGTGAGCGCGGCGTCGGAGAAGTTTTCCGACCACGACCACCCGCCGACGGAGAGCAGGATCCTGAGCTCCGGATGCCCGGCCCGGAGCGTCGCCAGACGGGGGGGGTCGTCGGGGCTTTCGAGCACCACGGAGTCGTTGCGCACGTTGGCGAAGGCATAGTTGATATGTGTGAGGCGGGCCGCGTCGGCCTCGCGCACCTCCCCCCCGCGCGGACCGAAGAGGTAGCCGACGAGCCGGTAGGTCTCCGCCGGCGCATGACCTTCCCGCGCCTCGTCGCACGCGGTCAGGCCGGCGGCGAGCGCCGTCAGCGCCAGCGCGAAGGCCGCCGCCCGCAGGGGTCGTCCATTGCCGTTCATATCTTGATGAAGATGCGTCGCCGGTAGAGCACCCAGGCGACGAACCAGAAGAGGACCACGTGGGCGAGGGCGAAGAGGAGCGAGCCGTTCATCGGGCCGGCGAGGGCGACGAAGACGTTCCGGTACAGCCAGCCGTAACCGCTCGTCGTCTCGCCGCCGCCGGCGGGCGCCCGCACCCAGTAGATCAGCACGAGCACCCAGAAGATCGAGAGCACGTACACGAAGAGCGGGTTCATGCCGAAGACCCGGAGCGGGTGTGTCCATGCCTTGTATCCTTTCACATCGATCAGCCAGACGAACCACGCCAGGCACACCATCGCGATGCCGCCGGTATAGAGCACGTACGAGCTCGTCCACAGCGGCTTGTTGATGGGGAAGGCGAGGTCCCACACCAGCCCGCCGAAGATCAGCGCCGTGCCCGCGAGCAACATTTTGAGCACGGCGTCTTCGAGCCGGGCCTCCGAGTGGATGAGCCGCCCGGTGAGGTAGCCGAGGACGACCGTCACGGCGGCGGGGAGGGTGCTGAGCAGCCCTTCCGGATCGAACGGCACGCCGAAGCCTTTGTACACGTGGTTCTCTCCGAAGACGAAGAGGTCGACGCGCCGGGGAAGGTTCGTCTCCAGCCCGTACGGGTCCGCCCCGCCGAAGCCCCATAGTAAAAGCCAGTACCCCACGAGGATGCCCGCCGCCGCCACGACGAGTTGCTTCGGCTTGAGGTAGAGACAGAGCAACGCGCCGAGGCCGTACGCCAGCGCGATCCGCTGAAGCACGCCCATGATGCGGAGCGTCGAATAGTCGCGGACGTACGGGAAGCCGTTGAGCACGAGCATCCCGATGGCGAAGATGATCACCACGCGCCGCGCCGTCTTCTTGAGCGCCGCCGGGGTGGGCCGGTGGTCGTATTTGGCGAAAGAGAACCACATCGCCGCGCCGACGATGAAGAGGAAGAAGGGGAAGACGAGGTCGGTGGGCGTGGCGCCGTGCCATTCCGAATGGCGAAGCGGCGCGTACACGTACGACCAGCTCCCCGGCGTGTTGACGAGGATCATCCCGGCGATGGTGAGGCCGCGAAAGGCGTCGAGGGCGACGAAGCGTTTTTTGAGGAGCGGGCTGTCCGCGAGCGGGTCGGAGGCCGGGGCGGAGGCCGTCGCGGGCGCGGAGGCCATGGTCGAAGAGGTCGTCATGATTGGATCACCGCGGAGAGTTTGGTCCAGTGTTCGGGCGTGGGAGCCTTCGCTTCGAAGATCACGATGCCGGAGGCGCCGCCGGCCCGCGCGCGCCGCGCGGCCTCGGCCAGCTCGTCGGGGGTGAAGGCGGGGACGAACAACCCGGCATAGAGCGGCATCCGGCCGCCGAGCGCCGTCACGCCTTCCCGCGTCGCCTCCTCGATCCACGCCACGGGCTTCTCGTAAAAACTGTGGTAGATCATGGGCATCACCGCGTCGAGGTCCCACCGGGGCCAGTCCTGCCGGACGAGCCGCCGCGCGATGTCGGGCGTGGGGAAGACCGCCGCCGTGAGCTGCCGGTCTCCGGCATGCGCCACGTCCGCCAGGAGCGCCACCACCTCGGTGATGCGGTCGTACCGGAACCGCCGCCACGCCTCCGAAGCGGGCGGGTCTTCGAGCTCGAGCGGATCGACGCCGTGCTCGTCCCGAAACTTCGCGCGACACACGTCGCAATAGCAATAGTCGAACGCGGGGTATTCCTTGTCCTGAACGAGGTCGTACTTCTCCCACAGCGCGACGGGGAGGATGACGTCGGGGTAGCGGATATAGTCGAGGTGGAGGCTCGTCACGCCGGGGACCTCGGCCATGCGGCGGTAGTCTTCGGCCAGATAGGCGCGCACCGGCTCGCGGGTGGGGCAGAGGAACTTGTAATAGGGCACGTACGGCGGGTCGGTGGCGGTGGACTTCCCCAGCCGGTTGACGGCGTACCATTCGGGGTGCGTCTCCTCCATGCCGCCGCGCATCATCGTGGGGATCCAGGCGTGCGTCTCCAGCCCTTCCGCCTCGGCCACGGGCGCGATCCCCGCGAGCACGTCCGGCTCGCGCACGTGGACGAGGAGCGCGTCGATGCCGGCGGCGCGCCACTGCGCGAACTTCGGCTTCAGCGACGCCATGTCGGAGAAGTCGCCGCCCACCCAGGCCCAGTTTTTTTGCGGAAAAGCGGCCGGAGCCGCGCCCGTCGGAGCGGCAAAGGCCGGGAGCCGCCGCCCCGCCATGCCGAGCGCGCCCGAAGCCATGAGCGCCAGAAACTGTTTTCGGTTCATCGTTCGTCCTCCACAGGTTTGCGTTCGTCCATCCACACCTTTCCGTCGTCCCGGATGTGCACCGTCTTGCCGTCGAAGCCGGGGGCGACGATCTCGTACATACTCGCCGTGACGAAGAGCTCCGGCGCGAAGGCGAGGCCCTCCACGGAGAGGTCCTCCGCATGGAGCGCGGCGAGGTCGGCGGCATAGCGCCCGTGGGCCGCCCGGTACGCGCGTTGCCGCTCGTACAGCTCCCGGAGCGCGCGCCTCACCCGCTCGTTCGGATCCGGCGCGAAAGGCTCCTTCCCCGTCCCGGCGACGAGGCCCGAGAACTGCACGAAGCCCCAGTGCTCGGGCATGTGCATGGCAATGGCTCCCTGCGGCGACCACACCCAGTTGTCCTCGGGCAAGGGCTTGCCCGTGTCCGGGTCGCGGCGCTTCACGTACGCGCCGTCGGCGACCTCCACGCGCCACTCGACGCGGGAGAAGTTGACGCGCCACTGTTCGCCGGGGCGCGGCCTTCGGCGTTCGGGCGCGGCCTCGCGGAGCACGCGCCACGGGATGGCCAGCTCCACCGACCAGCCCCGGTCCGCGTCGCCGGGGCGGTTGAGCGTGCCGTCCACGTCGATGCCCGTCTTCAGCCCCCGCACGTCCCATGCGTCGAGGGGCGGGCCGCCGTCGCGGTAGGGTTTGAGGAGCATCAGATCCCACACCGTGGCGAGGGCGTTGACCTCGATCTCATAGTAGTCGTGCGTGTCGCCGTCGGGGTCGATGAAGACCTCGAAGTCGTTGTCGTGGAAGATGACGGCGTCGCGTTCGGTGAGCGTGGCCCAGACGTCCGGCTCCTCCATCACGGCGGCCACATAGAAATATTCGTCGTCCCAGAGCATTTTGGCGCGGGTGCGGAAGCGGGGCGCGGGCCGCGCGTCCCCCTCGATGTCGACGAAGGCTTCCGTCCACGGCGCTTCGGCCCACGCCGCCTCGTCGAGGCGCCCGTCGATGACCGGCGGCGCGGGGGCGCGGTAGCAGACGTACCGCCGGGGCGTCGGCTGCGCGACGACGAGCGCCGGGACGAGGCTCCCGAGCGCGGCGAGCATCCATGCGAGACGGCGGGGGGTCACGGTGTGGGTGGGGTTGGTGTGGATGTGTGGATGAGGGAAGCCCCCGAGGCGCGCGACCGGGCGGCGACCTCCAACCCTGCGCCTCCCCTGCGCGACGTCGCGCGCGGGCGGCGTCACTCACGAGGCGACGCGCGGGGTCTCGGCGGGGACGTTTTGGGCGGCGAGGGCCAGCGCGCCGAGGAGCGGGGCGTCGCCGCCAAGTTTCGAATGCACGATCTTCATCGGGAACGGGAGCGTCCCGGCGACGACCTCGCGGATGCGCCCGGCGATCCACGCCTCGTTCTGCGCGATGCTGCCGCCGAGCACGAGCACCTCGGGGTCGAGGAGCGCGCCGACGGCCACCACCGCCTGCGCCAGATAGTCGGCGGCGCGATGGACGAGGTCGACGGCCTCGGCGTTGCCGTTGCGGGCCTGCGCGAAGACCTCTACGGCCTCGCCGGGGGCGCCGTTGCCGCCGTGCCGTTCGGCCCACGTGCGGGCCAGCCCCACGCCGCCCGCCGTCAGTTCGAGACAGCCGTTGCGGCCCCAGTCCTTGCCGAGGTGGCGGGGGTCGGGGATGAAGAAGCCGAGCTCGCCCGCGGCGTGGTGCGCGCCGCGCCAGAGCCGCCCCTCGACCACGATGCCCGCGGCCACGCCGGTGCTCACGGTCAGGTACACGAGCGAGCGCGCCTCCCGCCCGGCTCCGAAGGCATACTCCGCCATCGCGGCGGCGTTGACGTCGTTCTCGATGATCGACGGCGCGTCGAGGCGCTGTTCGAGCAGGGCCGTCAGCGGCGCGTCCGCCCAGTCCAGGTTGGCGGCATAGAGCACCACCCCCGCGCCCACGTCGGTGATGCCCGGCGCCACACAGCCGACGCCCGCGAGCGCCTCCGGCTCCCGCCCGAGCGAGCGGAGACACCCGCGCACCTCCTCTGCGATGAACGCCACGAAGCGCTCCGGCTCCGTCATCTCCGGCGTGGCTCCGGTCTTCCGGACGAGGATCTCCTGCGGGTGGTCCACGGGCGCCAGCGCACACCGTACGTTCGTGCCTCCGATGTCAATGCCGGCCAGAAGCCGGGGCGGCGAAGAAAGGGACATGCTGCTTTTCGTCAATGCTTCCGGACGGAGGATGAGGCCGGGACCTCTCGAAGGCTAGGGCATCTCATACGTGGTGACAAAGGCCTCGGCGGCGTAAAACTCGGGCAGGCCCAATCGGTTCAGCGCCGCGGCGGTTTCGCGGTTGCGGTCCTTGGCGCGTTCCCAGAACTCCCGTTCGTCGTACGCTCCCGGAAACATGGCGCGGTCCTTCTGGCTCTCGTGCTTGAAGATGGCCTCGATCTTCCGGTCGAGGTCGGCCTTCGAGAGCGGGATGAAGATGTCCGTCTTGTCGATCTCCCACTCTTGCCACGCGCCCCGATAGAGCCACACGAGCGGGCGTTCGGCTTGCCGTTTCCGTCCTTTCCGGGTCTTCTTCGGTTGCTCGTCCCCGGCGGCTTCGCCGTTGTGCGGGGTCGTTTTCGCTTCGCCGCCGCGTTCGGCGTTGTACCGAAGCAAGGCCTCTTCGATGGCGCGGTAGCACATCCGGTGCGTGCCGTGGGGATCCGAGAGGTCGCCCGCCACGAAGATATGGGCCGGCTCGATCTCGCGGAGCAGGGCGAGCACCACCTGCACGTCCGCCTCGCCGATGGGGTCCTTCCGCACCGTACCCGTCTTATAGAAGGGCATATCGAGGAAGCGCGCGTGGGCGTCGTCGAGGCCCAGCACCTCGATGGCGGCTACGGCTTCGGCATAGCGGATGTGCGCCTTGATCTGCTGGATCGGCTCCAGATCCACCTCGCCGGGTTTTTTCTTCTTGAGAAAGCGGAGGTAACGCTCTTTCGTCTTTCGAAACGCCTCCCGGTTCGCCTCGTCGATGCCGAGCGCCGGCATACTCATCTCCACGAAGCGGAGCATGCGGCGCACGTCCGCGTCGAAGACGGCCATCGAGCCGTTGGTCATGTAGGCCACGGTGACGTCGTTCCGGTTGCGCACGAGCTTGTCGAGCATGCCGCCCATGGAGATGACGTCGTCGTCCGGGTGGGGGCTGAAGACGATCACGCGCTCGCTCCTGGCCAGGCTATCCGGATAGCGGATCCGCTGCCGGAGATCTTCGAAGACCCGGAGGCACAGCGCATCGACGTCGCCGGCGGCGTGCAGGAGGCCCTGCAGATGATGGCGGTAAAAGTCGGCGGCTTCGAGCTGGAGGATCGCCTTGCCGAGCTTCTCCGAGAGCCAGATGACGGCCCGCTTGGAGAGGCCTTCGTCCCAGGTCACCTCCTGCACGAGCCACGGTGTTTTTTCGCGGGTCAGTTCGCCGGCGGCGGGGCGATCCACGTAGAACGTGGCGTCGCGGTGGAGTTGCAGGTACGAGGCCGTCACCTGGCGCGTGGGCTCTTCTTCGACGGCGCGGCGGATGATGAGCGCCTTGTGCTCGCCGGTGGCCATGAGGATCACTTCCCGGGCGTCCAGGATGGTGCCCACCCCCATCGTGACGGCCCGCCTCGGCACGTTCTCCTCGCCGAAAAAGTCGCTTGCGGCGTCCTTCCGCGTGATCTCGTCGAGCATGACCAGGCGCGTGCGCGTCTCGGGGCCGGAGCCGGGCTCGTTGAAGCCGATGTGTCCGCTCCGCCCGATGCCCAGCAGCACGAGGTCCAGCCCGCCCGCCTTCACGATGGCGCGCTCGTAGTGCAGGCAGTAGTCCTCCACCTCCTCGATGGGAAGGTCCCCGCGCGGGATGTGGATGTTTTCGCGGGGGATGTTCACGTGGTTGAAAAAATGTTCATGCATGAACCGGTGATAGCTTTGCAAGCTGTCCGGGTTCATGGGATAATATTCGTCGAGGTTGAACGTGACGACGTTCGAAAAGTCGAGGCCCTGCTCCCGGTGCATCCGGACGAGGTGGCCGTAGACGCCGATGGGCGTCGAGCCGGTGGGCAGTCCGAGCACGACGTTTTTGCCGACGGCCTGCCGCTCTTCGATCAGGTTGGCCACGCGCCGCGCCACCTGATAGGCGACCTGTTCGGGCGTCTCGAAGATGAACGTCGGCACGCGTTCGAGTCTGTTTCCGGTATGTGAGGAAGGATCCAGCGGCTCCGGGACGAGGGTGGGAAGAGCGGAGGGGAGGGTCACCATATGGATTACGAGCGGTTTGTACGTTTTCGGTGTTGGCGGGGTCGCGTGTCGGCGGCGAGGAGGGACGGACGCCTGTGGATCAGAGGAGGGGCCGGAAGGGAGAGCGTCCCGCTGCGCATCGCGCCGTGGGACGCCTCCATTGCCCCACGGACGCCGACCTCTTGTGCCTCGAACCTCGCGCTTCGCGGCGAGGCATCACGTTGATTGCCAATATGATACGCCTCCTTCCGGTGTTGGAACAACCATCACCCCCACTTAGGAAACGCTTCCACGGCAAACTGGAAGCGTTTCCATGCGGTCTCCTCCCCTTCCGTGCCCTATTTTCACGCATCGTTTCGCGAGGCGCCTCCGTCGTCCTTGCTTCGTCCCTCCACCGCACACGTCATTCAACGGGGATACGCACATGCAGCTTGGCGGTATCGACTGGGCCATCATGGCCGTCTTCTTTGCCCTTTCGCTCGTCATCGGCCTGGCCGTCTCCGGTCGATCCGGGAAAAACTTCAACGCCTACTTCCTGGGCGGACGCGACATGCCGTGGTGGCTCCTCGGCGTCTCGATGGTCGCCACCACCTTCTCGACCGACACGCCGAACCTGGTCACGGACATCATCCGCACGGACGGCATCTTCGGCAACTGGACGTGGTGGGCCTTCCTGCTGACGGGCATGCTCACGGTGTTCCTCTACGCCAAGCTCTGGCGACGCTCCGAGGTGCTGACCGACGTGGAGTTCTACGAGATCCGGTATTCGGGCAAGCTGGCGGCCTTTCTGCGCGGCTTCCGGGCCGTGTACCTGGGCATCCTGTTCAACATCATCATCATGGCGTCGGTGACGCTGGCGGCCATCAAGATCGGAGGGGTGATGATGGGGTGGTCGGCCCTCGAGACGGTGGTGGTGGCGGCCACGGTGACGATGATCTACAGCGCGCTCGGGGGCCTGCGCGGCGTGGTGCTGACGGACCTCGTGCAGTTCGTCATCGCCATCGGCGGCTCCATCGGCGCGGCGATCTACATTTTGAACATGCCGGAGGTCGGCGGCCTCGACGGGCTCTTCTCGCACGAGAACGTGCGTTCGGCGCTCTCGTTCTGGCCCTCGTTCGAGGAGCTGACGTGGCAGCAGATGCTGCCGGTCTTCTTCATCCCCCTCGCGGTGCAGTGGTGGGCGGCGTACTATCCGGGGGCCGAGCCGGGCGGCGGCGGCTACATCGTGCAACGCATGCTCTCGGCGAAGGACGAGAAGCATGCCGTGGGGGCCACCCTGCTGTTCAACGGCCTGCACTATGCGCTGCGCCCCTGGCCGTGGATCCTGGTGGCGCTCGCCTCGCTGATCGTCTTCCCCGAGCTGAGCATGATGGCCGAGCGCTTCCCGGACCTGTCCGCACAGGTGATCCGCAACGACCTCGGCTATCCGGCCATGCTCACGTTCCTGCCCTCCGGCCTCCTCGGCCTCGTGGTCACCTCGCTGGCGGCGGCCTACATGTCCACGATGTCTACGCAGGTCAACTGGGGCTCGTCGATCATCGTCAACGACCTGTATCACCGGTTCCTCAACCCGGAGGCCGCCGAGCGGCAGCTGGTGTGGGTGGGCCGCGCGGCGACGGTGGCGCTGATGGTGGTGGCGTGCACGCTGGCGCTCTTCCTCGAAAACGCCCTGCAGGTCTTCAACATCCTGCTTCAGATCGGCGCGGGGACGGGGCTGCTCTTCCTCCTGCGGTGGTTCTGGTGGCGCATCAACGCGGCCACGGAACTGACGGCGATGATCGTATCGTTCCTGCTGGCCGTCTATTTTCAGGTGGCCGGGCGCATGGCATGGCCGGGCGGCGGGCTGGCGGACTGGCAACGCCTGCTCTACATCGTGGCGCTGACGACGGCGGCGTGGGTGCTCGTGGCCTATACGACGGCGCCCACGGACCCGGAGGTGCTGAAACGTTTCTACCGGCGCATTCGTCCGGGCGGGCCGGGCTGGCGCGCGGTGCAGGCGGCCCTCCTGCGCGAGGGCGTCGCCGTGGAGACCGAGGCGTCCGATCTCCCCTACGGGCTGGCGGCGGCGGTCTGCGGCGCGCTCGGCATCTATTCGGTGCTCTTCGCCACCGGCTTCTTCCTCTACGAACGACCGCTCACCGGGCTGTTCTTCGTCGCCGTCGCCGCGGGCTCCTTCCTGGGCATCTACAGGCTCTGGCCCCGTCTCCGCTTCGAATAAACCGCCCCTCTCATACGACCCGTTGCCGCGCGCCGCACGTCTCGCGCACCACGAGGCGGACGGGCAGGTTCTCGTGCACCACGCCGCTCCGTTTCCCCTCGATCTGGTCGATGATGATGTTGGCGGCCTGCTCGCCCTTGCCGTAGACGGGCTGGTGCACCGTCGTCAACGGGGGCGTGGTGTAGCGCGAGTTGGGCAGGTCGTCGAAGCCGACGAGCGCCACGTCTTCGGGCACCCGGAGGCCCGCCCGGTAGAGCGCCAGCAAGACGCCGATGGCCTGCACGTCGCTCGTGCAAAAGACGGCCTCCGGCGGGCGGCCCGTCTCGATCCACCGGCGCATCAAATCGTACCCGCTCTGCTGTGAGTAGTCGCCCACGGCGATGTGCTCCTCGGCGATCGAACGCCCGGCCTCCCGAAGCGCCTTGACGAACCCGTCGCGCCGGTCGATGGTCTCCTGCAGGTCGAGCGGGCCGAGCATGAGCCCCATGCGCCGGTAGCCCAGCCCGACGAGGTGCGCGCCCGCCTGATACGCCCCGTCGAAGTTGTCCCCATCGACGGAGTTCAGGTCGGGGAAGTTGGGATCGTGCCCGATGAGCACGATGGGCGTGCGGCGGGTGCGGAGGCCGTTGGCGACGAGCTTGATCACGTCGTGCGCGATGAGGATGAAGCCGTCGAAGGCGTGGCTGGCCAGCATGCGGTTGTTGATCTCGTCGCCCATGTCCGCCGAGACCATCGTGATCGAGACGAAGTAGCCGCGCTGAAGGCTGCGCTCGGAGATGCCGAGCAGGACGAGCGTCCAGTAGCCGGTCGCCAGCACGTCGTCGCGGCGGCGCGGGGCGAGCACGCACAACTCGAACGTGCGATCCGTCACCAGGCTGCGCGCCACCGAACTGGGGCGATAGTTGTATTCCTCGATGACCTTGAGCACCCGCGCCCGCGCCTCCTTGCTCACGTTCGGGTGGTTGTTCAGCACCCGCGAGACAACGGAACGCGAGACAAACGCCAGCCGGGCGACCTCATCGATGGTGATTTTCTTCATGTTCGCGGCGGCCTCTTTGAACTCACTCCGTTCGAAAGGGGAATTAAACGATTTTATGAGGCAAATAAAATGCTTTTTCCCATTCCTACGCTTCGCCCGGAAATCGGCGCTCGATTCCCGGCGTATGCGCCATACGCGAGAGCCTGCGCAGGAATGATTTCGGGGGGGACGGCGCTCCTCAAAGGGGCGACCGGCCGGTCGCCTCTACCCGGCGGCGCTGCGGGGGAACGTCCACGGGGGAGGCTCCGCGTCCCGGGTCTCGGCGCTCGATTCCCGACGGCGTGCCCATCGTGACGCATCGGGCGCTCCCCGGTCGCCCCTACGGGCGCTCGTTTGGAGAATGGCGACCTCCTTCCCGAAGCGCTCGTTTCCATACGCTGCGTGGGAACGAGAAGGGGCGAACGCAGGGAGCCCAATGACGCGCCGAAGGCGCAAATGACGCGAGCCCAACGGGCAAGCCCAAAGACGCCGGCCCCTCCCTTGCCATGATGCCGGAGGAATCGTTATCCTCTTCCACCGCTCATCATTCCCCTCGGCCCATGCGTCTCCGCCTGTTTCTGCCCGTTCTCATCTGCATGCTTTTCGGCGGCGGGTGCGCCGTCGCTCCGGAGCACAGCCCGGTCTTCGACAAGCTCGAAGCCTTCATCGCCTATGAGATGGCGGACCAGGACATCCCCACGCTCTCGATCGCCGTGGTCGAGGACGGGCGGATCCTGTGGGCGAAGGGCTTCGGGCAGGCGGACCCCGAGCGGGCGATCCCGGCTACGGGCGAGACCGTCTACCGCGTCGCCTCGGTGTCGAAGCTCTTCACCGCGACGGCCGTCATGCGGCTCGTCGAGCAGGGCGCGCTCGACCTCGACGCGCCGATCACGGACTACCTGCCGGACTTCCACCCGGCGAATCCCTTCGGCACGCCGATCACGCTCCGGCAACTGCTTGCGCACCGCTCCGGGCTCGTCCGCGAGCCGCCCGTGGGCCACTACTTCGACCCCACCGAGCCGTCGCTCGAAGCCCTCGTCGAGAGCCTGAACCGCTCGCGCATCGTGTATCCGCCCACGCTCCGCACGAAGTACTCGAACGCGGGCGTGAGCGTGGCGGGCCGCGTCGTCGAGGTGGTGACGGGCGAGCCGTTCGCCGACTACATGGCGCGGGAGATCCTCGGGCCGATGGGCATGACGAAGAGCGCCTTCACGCCGCGCCCCGACCTCCGCGACGCCCTCGCCACCGGCTACATGTGGACGTACGACGGCCGCGTCTTCGAAGCCCCCGTCTTCGAGCTCGGCATGATGCCCGCCGCCGGGCTGTACACGACGATGACCGACCTGACGCGCTTCCTGCAGACGCTCTTCGCGGGCGGCGAGGGGCCGGGCGGGCGGATCGTCGCGCCGGAGACGCTCGAAGAGATGTGGACCGTCGCCTTCGCCGAGCCGGGACGGACGAACGGCTTCGGGATCGGGTTCTACGTGTCCGACTTCGAGGGTGAGCGGCGCGTGCAGCACAGCGGCGTCATGTACGGCTATGCCACGCGCGTCTATGCCCTCCCCGACCGCAAGCTCGGCGTCGCCCTCGTGGACAACATGGACGCCACGAACGACGTCGTCGACCGCATCGGCGACTATGCCCTCCGCCTCCTCCTCGCCGAGCGCGACGGACGCGCCCTTCCCGACTTCGAGCGCCTCGACCCCGTCGATCCCGCCCGCGCCCGGCGGCTCGACGGGCGGTACGCCGGCCCCCACACGATCGACCTCATCGAACGCGACGGCGGCCTCTTCCTCTTCAACGGAACCGAGCGCCTCCGCCTCCGCGCGCGCGCCGACACGCTCGTCACCGACGGACGCCTCGGCCACGGCTACCGCCTCCTCCCGCGCGGCGACTCGCTCCTCGCCGACGACGGCGTCTTCCACCGCGTCCCAACGCCCGTGCCCCCGCCGCCGAAGCCCGCCCTCGAAGGGCTCCTCGGCGCATACGGGTGGGATCACAACACGCTGTACGTCCTCGAACGCGAGGGGCGGCTCTGGGCGCTGATCGAGTGGTTTTTCTATTATCCCCTCACCGAACTCTCCCCCGACGTGTATGCGTTCCCCGACTACGGGCTGTATACGGGAGAGACCCTCACCTTCACCCGCGACGCCGAAGGGCGGGCCACCGCCGCCTCGCTCGAAGGCGTCGTCTTTCACCGGAGAGCCGTGCCCCCCGAAGAAGGCAACACGTTCCGCATCACCCCCGTGCGCCCCGTCGAGGAGCTCCGCGCCGAGGCCCTCGCCGCCACCCCGCCCGGGGAGACCGGCGACTTCCGCACGCCCGACCTCGTGGACCTCGCCCGGCTCGATCCCTCGCTCCGCTTCGACGTCCGGTATGCGACGACGAACAACTTCATGGGCGCGGCTTTCTACGAGGAGCCCCGCGCCTTCCTCCAGCGTCCCGCCGCCGAGGCGCTCGTCCGCGCCAACGCCGCGCTCCACGCCCACGGCCTCGGCCTGATCGTCTACGATGCCTATCGCCCCTGGGCCGTCACGAAGATGTTCTGGGATGCCACGCCGGACGCACTGAAGGACTTCGTGGCCGACCCCGCCCACGGCTCGCGCCACAACCGGGGCTGCGCCGTGGACGTGGGGCTCTACGACCTCGCGACGGGCCGACCCGTGGCCATGCCGAGCGGGTACGACGAGTTCACGCCCCGCGCCTATGCCGACTACCCCGGCGGCTCCGAACGCGCCCGCCGCCACCGCGAGCTCCTCCGCGACGCCATGGAAGCCAACGGCTTCAGCGTCTACGACAAGGAATGGTGGCACTTCGACTACAAGGACTGGCGGCATTATCCCATCCTGAACCTGACCTTCGACGCGCTCGACGGGTGACGCGCGGCGGACCATCCCCGGGCGGAAGCGTTCGCCATGAAAAACGTGCGGCGTCCGCCCTCGGAAGCGATGATGCCCGAGCGCTTCGAGCAAAGCGCCTTGCGCCGACCACGTCTTGAGCCGGGATTGCCCGCTGCACCTCATGACCCGGATCCGGCAGAATTGGCGTTGCTTCTTCCTCCCGATGAGCCGATTTTGAAAGAGCATCGTTTAAAGAAGAGAAGGCCGTCTACCCGGCCCGCGAAGCCCGGATGGGTTCTTTTGTTGCATCAACCAGGCTGGAGTGTTTCATGAAGCGATTTGCCCTGCTCACCGTGGTCGCGCTCTTCCGGGTCGCCTGCAACCCCGGCTCCGAGCCGCATCGCGGCGCGACCGAAGCGTATCTCGACTACTCCGGCCGCGACGACGTGCTCAGCGGCGGCGTGAAGCTGGTCCGCGTGCAAACGCCCGCCGGCGACTTTCGCGTATGGACCAAACGCATCGGCAACAACCCCACCATAAAGGTGTTGCTGCTCCACGGCGGTCCGGGCGCGACCCACGAGTACTTCGAAGCGTTCGACAGCTACTTCCCCGCCGCCGGCATCGAGTATTACTACTACGACCAACTCGGCTCGGCCTACAGCGACCAGCCGGACGCGCCGGAACTGTGGGAGACCTCGCGCTTCGTGGAGGAAGTCGAGCAGGTGCGGAAGGCCCTGAACCTCGATGCCGACAACTTCTACCTCCTCGGACACTCGTGGGGCGGCATCCTGGCCATCGAGTACGCGCTGAAATACCAGCAAAACCTCAAGGGACTCATCATCTCGAACATGATGGCGAGCATCCCGGCCTACAATGAATACGCCGAAAACGTGCTCATGCCCGCCATGGACCCGGAGGTGCTGGCTCAAATCAAGGAGATGGAAGCCTCGGGCGACACCGACAACCCGCGCTACATGGAATTGCTCGTCCCCCATCACTACGAACAGCACATCCTGCGCATGCCCGCCGACCAGTGGCCCGACCCGGTGAAGCGGGCCTTCGCGCACATCAACCCGAAGATCTACGTCCCGATGCAGGGACCGAGCGAACTCGGAGCCGGCGGGAAGCTCCTCCGCTGGGATCGAACGGCCGATCTGGAAAAAATCGCCGTGCCGACGCTGGTCATCGGCGCCCGGTACGACACGATGGACCCGGCGCACATGGAGATGATGGCGGGCAAGGTGCAGCGGGGGCGCTACCTCTTCTGCCCCAACGGCAGCCACATGGCAATGTACGACGACCAGCAAACGTACGTCGACGGCGTCATCCGCTTCGTCCGCGACGTGGACGCCGGCCGTTTTTGAGCAAGCGCCCCGAGCAACCGACGCTCGACTCTGCGAAAAGGACGCCCCCCTCAACAGCTGCCGCTACGGCCGACGCCGGATCCGGCCGTTGACGCCCGAGAAGCCGCGCGAGACCTGGACACCTTCAGAGGCATTTCGAAAATAAACCTGTCAGACACAAGAGACCACCTTCGCGCAGATGCTCCTCCGCGCAACATCAACCACAAACCTTATGAGGCATATTAAATGAGCAAGACTATCGTTGTTACCGGAAGCAGTTCCGGGTTTGGCCGTCTGGTGTCGGAATCACTGGCCCGGAAGGGGGATCGCGTATATGCCACCATGCGCGGCGTCGAAGGCAAAAACGCCTCCGTAGCCGAGACGTTGAAGCACTGGGCTGCCGCCGAAGACCTTGACCTGCGCGTGCTGGAGATGGACGTGACCTCGACCCCGTCGGTTGACGCGGCTGCCTCGCAAGTGCTGGCGGAGTCGGGTGCGCCCGACGTCGTGATCAACAACGCGGGACAGATGTTCGTAGGGATCACGGAAGCGTTTACGGCAGAGGAGCTCATGAACCAGCTCAATGTCAATATGGTGGGTATACATCGCGTAAAGCGGGCCTTTCTGCCGGCCATGCGAGAACGCGGATCCGGGTTGTTCATCAACCTCAGTTCAATCGCCGGTCGCTTCGGCGTTCCGTTCTACAGCATCTATCACGCGAGCAAATGGGCCGTGGAGGGATACTCCCTGGCGCTTCGAACCGAGCTGGCGTCATCCGGCATCGATGTGGTCGTCGTCGAACCCGGCCCCTTTACCACGGAGCTCTTTCCCGGCATGCAGCGGCCGGTGGATGCCGGGAGACGCGCCGGCAGCTATCCCGAGGTCGTGCATGAAACCTTTGCAGCGATGGAGGGGATGTTCGAGGGGTTGTTCCGCGATCCGTCCATCCCGACCGATCCGGACCTGCTCGCGGATCGGCTCGTCGAACTCGTCGAAATGGACGCCGGTTCTCGTCCTTTCCGCTCGGTAGTGGGGGTGGACTTCGGCGTTCAGGCGCGCAATGCAGCCGTCGAGCCTTTCGACCATGAAGTGTTGGAGGCGGCAGGCTTCACCTCCTTCGCCACCCTCAAGGCGAACTGAAGGGAACGCTTTCCCCGCACAAGGCGGCCCGGAGGACGTGTCGAACCCGGTCCTCCGGGCCGCTTTCGGTTGCTCCGATGAAGCGGCCCCGACCGCTCCACCATACGCCGCGAAAACAGGTCATCTCCGACTCCGGAGATCCGTTTTCGAGCGTAGGCCTGGATGAGCGACGTGCATGACGCTGCTTGCGGTTTTCAGAAATGCCCCTCCCTCAGCCGCATCAGTCGCGGGATCGCGCGCCGGGCAACCGGAAGAGAGCCGCTCCGTAGAAGCACCTCCAACCAACGAAGAGAGTCGCCATCCATGGACCACGGCCCCCCCGCCCGACGCAGTTACAATGAAAAAGAGATCGGCGCACTGATCCAGCGCGCGACCGAGCTGCATGAAGAGGCGACAGGCGCCCCGGAGCGCGGCCTCTCGCTGGAAGAGATCGAGCACATCGCCGCGGAGCTGGGTCTTCCGACGGAGTACATACGAACGGCGGCGCTCGAGTTCGAGGACCGCCCGCGTTCGGGCAGAGCCTTCAGCTTGCTGGGTCGTCCCTTCGTCATCAACCAGACGCGAGTCGTCAACGAGACGATGACCGAGGAGCAATGGAAGCAGGTCGTGATGGAACTCCGGGCATTCACCGGCAAGAAGGGGCAAATCGACCGGATGGGAAGCCTGCGGGAGTGGGCGCACTATACGGGGGAAGGTCCGAACGGCGTCAATTTCCAGAAAACGCAGGTCGTCATCCGTCCCGAGGATGACCGCACGTCGATCCAAATAAAAAAGCATTATGGGGCATTCGCGATCTTGTACGCGGCGCCCCTGCTTTTGAGCGTCTTTTTCACGCTCGTCCTGCTCTCCGAACCGCTCGACCTCATGAAATTCGCGCTCGCCGCCGGAAGCGTGATCGGGACGTTTGCAATCACCCGAGCGTTTGTTTCCTCGTGGACGAAACGCGAAAAGGAACGGCTCAAGAGATTGGCCAACCAGCTTCATCGCACGCTGTCGACCTCCTCTTCCCGGCTCCCGGCCAACGAACCGACTCCGGAGCCGGTCGGACAGCCGGAGATGGACGAACCGGAACGACTCCCTGCGCATGCCGGACGAGGCACGCGCGTTTGACCGTGCGCATGAACCGCCTTCCGACCCCGCCTCGCAACCCCTTCACCCTCTCCCCTGACAAGAGGGCGTCCTCCGAAGGAGGGGAGGGGTTCCGCATACGACCCTGCAAACCGAAGTAAACAATACCCCTCCGACCCCTCCGGGGCCACCTCCCCTTCTCAAGGGGAGGATCTCCAGGGCTTTCATGAACCGCCTCCCACTCCTCCAATCCGCTCCGTAATGCTCCCCCTTGCCCAGGGGGGAGTCCTCCGAAGGAGGGAAGGGGTTCCGCATTGGGCGCGTGCAAGACTTCAGAAATCATCGATATTGAGCGAAAAACGGGGCTTACCTCCAGGAGACAGACGATGAAAAGCGCCATTCGTCATGCGCCCATCGTTCGGGGGTGGGTGGAGGTCCTCGCCTCTGTTGTTCTTCCTCCCTGATTGCCCTTCCCAACGCATCGACAAATGTGTATCTTGTCGCCCGTCAACATGGAGCATGAGAGAACGATGAACATACGGCATGCGGGTTGGATGGCGGTGGCAATACTTCTGGGATCAATGGTGGGGGGATGCCGCAGCACGCGTCCGCCGGCTACCGGGCCCGCCGCATCGCCCCCGTCGGAGGCCGACGCCGCAACCGGCGCGACGGCCGAGTTGGAGTCGCTCTACTGGGCACGTCGCGACAGCGCCCGCACCCGGTTCACGAGCGCCGACGTCCGGTTCATGACCGGCATGATCGTCCACCACGCGCAGGCGCTGGTCATGTCGGCGCTGGCCCCGACGCACGACGCCGGCCCGGCGGTGCGGAGGCTGACGGCCCGGATCCTCAACGCGCAGCGGGACGAGATCGCCACCATGCAGCACTGGCTCCGCGCGCGCGGGCAGGTCGTGCCCGAGATCGAGATCGACGGGCTCACGCTGAAGGTTACCGGCGTGGACGAGCGCATGATGCACATGCCCGGCATGCTCACCGACGAACAGTTGCGCGAGCTCGACGCGGCGCGCGGCCCGGACTTCGACCGCCTCTTTCTCAAGTACATGATCCAGCATCATCGCGGCGCCGTCACCATGGTCGATGAACTCTTCCGCACCGACGGCGCCGGTCAGGACGAGCTCGCGTTCAAACTTGCCTCCGACATCAACGTAGATCAGCGAACCGAAATCGCCCGGATGGAGCGTATGCTCGACCGGCTCTCCGGTGCAAGCCGGGATCGGTGAGGTTTCGGCGCGCTTCCTTTTTCCATCCCAACCCCCTGGTGCCCTTTATGAAAGGCCACGTCTTCCTTCGCCGCCCGATTTTCCGGACCCTCTCGTTGCTCGCCGCGGCCCTTCTGGGCCTCTCGGCGTGCGCGCCCCGGCCCGTCGCACAGACGGCCTCCGCCGCCATGACCGCCCCCCCCGCCGTGACCGCTCCTCCCGCGGCGGCTCCCGATCCCGATCCCCGCGTCGGCCTCCGCGCGGGCCTCTTCGACGCCGAGGAAGCCGTCTGGAACCTGCGCAAGCTCTCCTCGACCCCGCCCCCGGAGGCCTTCCTCGGCGTCACCAACTCCGACCTGGCCTTCAAGGACCACTACGCCATTCAGGGCAACTACAACGGCATCCAGGTGTGGGACCTGACGAACCCCGCCTCGCCGAGCCTCGTGACCGAATACGTCTGCCCCGCCTCGCAGAGCGACGTCTCGGTCTACAAAAACCTCCTCTTCGTCTCGGGCGAAGGGCTGGGCGGGCGGCTGGACTGCGGCGCCGAGGGCGTGCCGGAGGCGGTGAGCAAGGACCGCCTGCGCGGCATCCGCATCTTCGACATCACCGACATCCGCAATCCCCAATACATCGCCAACGTGCAGACCTGTCGCGGCTCCCACACGCACTCGGTGCTCAAGGACCCGAACGACGACGAGAACGTGTACGTCTACGTCTCCGGCTCCGCCCCGGTGCGCCCGGAAGAGGAGTTGCCGGGGTGCTCCGCCGCCCCGCCGGATGAGGACCCCAACTCGGCGCTCTTCCGCATCGAGATCATCAAGGTGCCGCTGGCGCATCCCGAGCAGGCCGCCGTCGTCAGCTCGCCCCGCATCTTCGAGGGCCTCGTCGCCCCGCCCCGGCACGGCATGGCCCCCGACGACCTCGCCGAGCTCGAAGCCGCGCGGGCCCGCGGCGCGTTCATCGTCGAGATCTTCGGGCAGGAGCGCGTCTTGCCCGACGGCTTCGTCGCCCCCATGCTCGCGGCCTTCGCCAGGGAGCGCGGCAACGACGCACCCACCGCCGCCGACAGCGCCGCCTTCCGCGAGGCGCTCCCCGGCATCATCAAAAAGCGCTTCGGCATCAAGGATGACGACGCAGGCGAGGACGCCGGGCCGAAACCCGGCCCCACCCAGTGCCACGACATCACGCTCTATCCCGAGATCGGACGCGCCGGAGGCGCCTGCGAAGGCTACGGCCTCCTGCTCGACATCACCGACCCCATCCACCCGAAACGCATGGACGCCGTCGCCGACTCGAACTTCTCGTACTGGCACTCGGCCACGTTCAACAACGACGGAACGAAGGTGCTCTTCAGCGACGAATGGGGCGGCGGCGGACAACCGAAATGCCGCGCCTCCGACCCGAAGGAGTGGGGCGCAGACGCCATCTTCACCATCGAGAACGGCAAGATGCGGTTCCAAAACTATTACAAGCTCCCGGCCCCGCAGACCCCGCAGGAAAACTGCGTGGCGCACAACGGATCGCTCATCCCCATCCCCGGTCGCGACGTGATGGTGCAGGCCTGGTATCAGGGCGGCATCTCCGTCTTCGACTGGACCGACCCGGCGCATCCGGTGGAGATCGCCTTCCACGACCGGGGGCCTATCTCGGCCGATCACATGGAGATGGGCGGAAGCTGGTCCGTCTACTGGTACAACGGCCTCATCGTCAGCTCGGAGATCGCCCGAGGGCTCGACGTCTTCGAACTCGTCCCAAGCGCGTATCTCACCGAAAACGAGATCGCCGCCGCGCGTACGGTCCGCCTCGACTACCTCAACACCCAGGGCCAGCCGAAGTACGTGTGGCCCGCCACGTTTGCGCTGGCGCGGGCCTATCTGGACCAGCTGGAGCGCTCGAAGGGCCTCGCCGCCGACCGGATCGCGGCGGCCCGGCAGGCCCTCTCCGCCGCCGAAGGCGCCTCGGGCGAGGCGCGGCGCGAGGCGCTGACGAAGCTCGCCGACACGCTCGAGGCCCAGGCCCGCGCCTCCGGCGATGCGGCAAAGGTCCGGAAGCTGGCCTCCGTCGTGCGGGACCTCGGCTGAGCGTGGGGCGGCGTACGGGTTTAGCCACGGACCGTTATAGCGATGGTCACGAACGCGGACCGCACGGCAGCGCCACCCGGGAAGTTCGTTCCCATGCGCCCCCTTATACTTTTCCGAACATCCTTCAGCCGGGTATGCCTGCCGGGCTGTCCGCCAAACAAGCCTCCTTGCCTTTGATGGAACGTCCGGCAGACGACGTGTCCTTCGAGGGCATCGTTTGCGAGCGGTGCTTTTTGCAGAAGGTCGAGCGCCGCCTGCGCCCCCTCTTCCTCATCCCTTCTCATCCGGCGCGTGCGTCCGTCGCGCCGTGGGCAGGCTGACCTTGTGCGCCATTGCCCAGAAGCGCAGGCCCGTGGTGACGACCATCGCGGCGGCGAGGCGGATCGGCTCGCCGAGGCCGAGCGCCTCCGCGCCGAGGTAGGCCGCGCCGCCGAGCAGCGCCGCCGTGGCATAGAAGCCGCCCTTGATGACGGCGGGCGCCTCGCGCACGAGCACGTCCCGCACCACGCCGCCGCCCGTGGCCGTCGTCGCCGCCATCATGACGACGCCGATGGGGCCGAGGCCGAACGCGGCCGCCTTCGCCGCGCCCATCGCCGCAAAGACGCCGAGCCCGAAGGCGTCCGCCACCAGGACGCGGTTCCACCGCTTCGCGATCGACGGAGCGGCCCGGAACACAAGCGCCCCGGCCGCGAGGCACACGATCAGATACGACTCGTCCTCGAAGACGGCCGGCGGCGTCGCCCCGAGCAACACGTCGCGGATCATCCCGCCGCCGACGCCCGTGGCCACGGCCAGCACCATGAAGCCGAGGAAGTCGAGCTCGTGCCGGTTCGCCTGAAAGGCCCCCGAGACGGCAAACACGAACGTGCCCAGCAAATCGACCGCATACAGCATGGAAGGACCTCCTCGCGCCCGGATGGATGACGGCGGCGTTTCCCCGTTTCACACGTCGCAGATCGCCACCGCCTCCCGGAGCGACGCCAGCGGATCGCGGGTGGGGATGAACTCCTGCGCCACGTATCCGGTGAAGCCGCCCCCGGCGATGGCCCGCATGATCGCGGCATAGTTGAGCTCCTGCGTCCCGTCGATCTCGTGCCGTCCCGGATTGCCGCCCGTGTGGAAATGCGCGAGATAGTCGCGGTGCGTCCGGATGGTTCGGATCACGTCGCCCTCCATGATCTGCATGTGATAGATGTCGTAGAGCAGCTTGAAGCGGTCCGACCCGAGGCGGTCGACGAGGGCGACGCCCCACGCCGTGCGGTCGCACTGGTAGCCGGGGTGGTCCACCTTGCTGTTGAGCAGTTCCATGCACACCGTCACGCCCAGGCGCTCGGCCATCGGGAGGATGCGCTCGAGCCCGGCGGCGCAGTTCTCGAGGCCTTCCTCGTCGTCGAGGCCGTCGCGGTTGCCGGAGAAACAGATGACGTTCGGGAAGCCCGCTTCGGCCACCTCCTCGATGCGCCGGAGGTAGCCCGGCACGAGCCACGCGTGGTGTTCGACGCGGTTGAAGCCGTGCGTAAGGAAGTGCATGCCCTCGGGCGCGTCCGGGCCGTTGGCCATGGCGCAGATCAGCCCGTGGCGCGTCACGGCGGGCCAGTCCTCCGGGCCGAGGAGCTCGACCGAGCGCAGGCCCATCGCCGCGGCGGCGGCGGCCAGCGCTTCCACCGAAAGGCCGGGATAGCACCATTTGCACACGGACTGACGGAGGCGCCCCGCGCCGGCGGGCGGCAGGCTCCGGGCCGGAGCAAAGAGGGCGGCCGGCGTCGCGGCGAGACCGGCGCGGATGAAGTCGCGGCGTTTCATGGGACGCGTGGATGGCGAGGGTTGCCGGAAGGTAGCCAACGCCGAGACGCTTCTCAAGAGGCCGCGGAAACGACGGGCGCGGGTGATTCCCTTACACCGCCAACAATGCAAACCTTACATGGCGCATCGACCTTTACTGTCAACACCTCAGCGCTCATCTTTTACTATGGTATCGTGAGGGAAACCCGGAAGAGCTTCCGGCCTCGAAGGGTCGCTCCTCCACCCCGTCCGGCCGCTTTTGAGGGAGCGCGACGCGGAAAGGCGGACCGGATCCCTGTTCACCACAGACCACGGAGGCCGCCATGCAACGAGGGAACGTCATCGAGCATCCGGCGGAAGCGGCGAACGACTACGGGGAAGTTGCCCGCGTTTCGCAGCCGCCGGCCGCCGCACCCGCGCCCCGGCGCCCACAGGGCCCGGGGTTCCTGCACAAAAAAAATCCGCGCGCCAACCTCCGGCGCTACTATGGGCTTTATCTGGAGATCGGCCTCATCCTGTCTCTGGCGACGCTGATCCTCCTCTTCCGCGCCCCGATCCGGCCCGACGACGAGGGCTTCGACATCACGCTGGCGCAACAGGAGGTGGTGCAGGTCGAGGAGGTCAAGCAGACCGAGCAGCAGGTCAAGCCGCCGCCGCCGCCGCGCCCGCCGGTGCCCGTCGAGGTGCCCAACGACGTGGTGCTCGACGACGAGGACCTCAACCTCGACGCCACGCTCGACTTCGATGAGCCGTTGGCCGAACTGCCGCCCCCGCCCGCCCCGAAAGAGGAGGAGAAGGTCGAGGAGCCGGAGCCGGAGATCTTCGTCGTGGTCGAGGAGATGCCCGTGCTCATCGGCGGGCTGAAGGGCCTGCAGGCGAAGATCCGGTATCCGGAAATGGCCAAGAAGGCGGGCGTGCAGGGACGCGTCATCGTGCAGTTCGTCGTCAACGAGCAGGGCAACGTGGAAAACGCCACCGTCATACGCGGCATCGGCGGCGGGGCCGACGAAGAAGCCCTTCGCGTGATCAGCGCCGCCAAGTTCAAACCCGGCAAGCAGCGCGGGCGCCCCGTGAAGGTGCGCATGAGCCTGCCGATCCTGTTCAAGCTTCGCTGAGGTTCCGCTCTCCTTTCCTCCCGCGAGGGAGACCCGAACGCCGCGCTTTCCGAACTCCCCCGGAGACGCGGCGTTTCTCTTTTTTCTTCCCCGCTCCGGCGCATCTCCTGCCGCCCCGGGCCGTATCTTCGCCCCGGGTCGTATCGTCGGCCCTCTCTTTCCAGCCCAAACACGGAGGTTCCATGCGTCTGTTGGCCAACCTGCTCTGGATCACCCTCGGAGGCGGCATCTTCATTTTCCTCGAATACCTCATCGGCGGTCTCGCGCTGTGCCTGACCATCGTCGGCATCCCGTTCGGGGTGCAGTGCCTCAAGCTTTCCGTGCTCGGGCTGGCGCCGTTCGGGCGGGAGATCCGGGAGACGCCCGCGGCCACGGGCTGCCTCGCCGTGACGATGAACGTGCTGTGGATCCTCTTCGGCGGCGTCTGGCTGGCGCTGACGCACCTCGTCTTCGGCCTGCTCTGCGCGCTGACCATCATCGGCCTCCCCTTCGCCCGGCAACACCTGAAACTCGCACAGCTGGCGCTGATGCCGTTCGGGAAAGAGATCGTCTGATCGGCCGCGTCTCGGCCGGGCAATCGCCCTTCCGCCCGACGTCGGCCCTGTTTCACACAAGGTATTGATTAAAAAGAACATAACTCCATTTCGCCGCCATCGCCCTACCCCGCCTGCGCGCTTTCGCCGCCTCTTTTGCGCCGAAAAGGCCTTTTCCATTCGGCACAGACTATTGTTTTAAAACAATTTAATTCACGCCGTCGACCTCCCGGGTAAAAGGGCCTTTTTGACCCCGACGGTTTTTTTGTGGCTTTCCCCTTGACTCAACCCCGTTTTTTGCCGTATTTAGGCCGAAACGGGACCGAAATCGGATA
>Ga0256841_1000630_pt1 | contig 34903 bp, 29 predicted proteins | sample 356308metaG_FD_185971 | JGI IMG/M metagenome (GOLD analysis project Ga0256841, IMG submission 185971) | Hydrothermal vent microbial communities from Mid Atlantic Ridge, Atlantic Ocean - 356-308 | ecosystem: Environmental > Aquatic > Marine > Hydrothermal vents | place: Atlantic Ocean: Mid... | reverse complement strand
TTCTGGAGCGCCCCCTGCTGGATTTTGGCGTAGAACGCACGGAAACCTACCTTCAATCTCTCACCCAATGCCTGGAACTGCTCGGTGATAATCCTGAAATGGGCAGTTCTGTGGATGAAATCCGCCCCGGCTACCGCTGTTTCCTGCATGAAAGCCACTCGATTTTTTATACACCGCGTACGCGGGATGTCCTGATTGTCCGGATTCTTCATAAGCGCATGGATGCTGACCGAAACCTTCAGGACTGAATCCTGATCGTTCTGTACAGGCTGAATATTCGGGTCGGTGGTATCGGGAAGGAGCCCATCATGTCTGACTTACAACTTGTTGAAACTTCATCCCGGCGCATACCAAACTGGAAAGCACCGTGTGTTATCCGGGTGTCGAGGTTGATGACGCTTTACGGATTGCCGAACAAGTAGAGTTGTAACACGCTCGCGGCGGCAAACATCCAGATTGCCGCCGCGTTCCTGTTTTCACTGAACAATTATGAGAAAATTCTACTTCTGGTGTCAGCTACTTTTCGGGGTGATTACTGTGTAATAAGCGGCGTTCGCGACCGAGGGCCGCGCAGGCATAGTCGACACGATGTCGAGCAGCCCGACCGAGTGAATGCCGCTTAGCGCGCGGCATGACGCCGCCGCAGCAGGAAGTCGGTGAGAAATGCGGGCTAGGCGCCGCGCCTGGCGATCCAGATCATATGGCGTACACCTTTGGAACCGTGGCTCCGGACACGGGTCTCGTCTACCCTGAACCCGGTCTTTCGCAGCCGCTGTGAAAAGCGCTGGTCCGGGCCGGCTGACCAGACTGCCAGCACGCCGCGGGGACGCAATGCGGCATACGCAGCATTCAATCCGTTCAGGCTGTAGAGCCAGTCGTTTTCCTTGCGGGTGAGCCCTTCGGGACCGTTATCCACGTCCAGCAGAATGGCGTCCCAGGTTTGCCGGCCGCGCCTGAGCAGGTGAGCGACGTCCGTTTCCTGCACGTTCACGCGCGGGTCGCGCAGCGGATGGCCGGCGTATATGCCCAGCCATTCCCGGTTCCAGGCCACCACGGCCGGTACGACTTCTGCCACGGCCACCTGTGCCTGGTTACCGACCTGTTGCAGTGCGGCCGCCAGGGTAAACCCCATACCCAGTCCGCCGATGAGCAGTCGCGGCTCCAGGGTATCGCCCAGTCGCGCACAGGCATGCTCCGCCAGCGCATCTTCAGAGCCATGCACCCGGCTGTTCATCAGTTCGCTGCCGCCTGCCAGCTTGATGGAGTACTCATCGCCGCGCCGGTAGAGGCGCAATTCACCTCCATTACCAGGCACCGGTGCACTGTCGACCAGAAGCCAGGGGTTCACGGTTGCCTGACCGGGCGGTTATCGCCCTGCGGTGGCATTCTTTTATCGTTCCAGGCAGGCATCATAAAAAAACCCCGCCGAAGCGGGGTTCTTCACATCGGTTACCCGACGAGATCTTGCTCAGGCGGCAGTAACGTTCGCTGCCTGCAGGCCCTTGGGTCCTTTTTCGATCTCATAGGTAACCGGCTGGCCTTCGGCCAGGGTTTTGAAACCCGAGCCCTGGATCGCGTTGAAATGCACGAACACGTCGTCGCCGCCTTCATCCTGGGAAATAAAACCGAAACCCTTGGCTTCGTTGAACCACTTTACAGTACCTGTAGCCATATCACTTATACCTTCATCAATTAAAAAAACAGCGTTTGCGTACAGGTAATGAAACGAGGAATACATGGGGAAACACGAAGGAGACAACCAAAACTGCGAATAACAATATCTGTAGCTGCAAACACCATAAAGGATGCCGGACGGGAATGCAAGAAATATAATTTTATTTTTCAGGGGGATAAACCGGAACCCTGCAGACGGGTGCTACCCGGCACCCGGTCGGCCGCGGCGCTTGCGACCGCCTTTCCGCCCGGGTCGTTCCGCAGCCGGCGCATCCGGCAGGCCCGTGTGCCGGGTGCGGAACGACCCGCCCCTGCCACGCCGGCCCTCCTGCGCATCGCCGGTACCGCGCGGTTGCCAGGCGGGAACCAGGTGTTTCTTTCCATTGCCGATCAGATCAGTCCGGCCCATGCGCTGCAGGGCTTCGCGCAACAGCGGCCAGTTGTTGGCATCGTGGTAACGCAGGAACGCCTTGTGCAGGCGGCGCATGCGCAACCCTTTGGGGATGGGCACGGTTTCGCTGTTGCGGCGCACGCGACGTAAGGGGTTTTTACCGGAGTGATACATGGCGGTGGCGGTAGCCATGGGAGACGGCAGGAAGTTCTGCACCTGGTCGGCGCGGAAACCATTACGCTTCAGCCACAGGGCGAGGTTCATCATATCCTCGTCGCTGGTACCGGGGTGCGCAGCGATAAAATAGGGAATCAGGTACTGCTCCTTGCCCGCTGCTTTTGAATACTTTTCGAACATTGCCCTGAAGTCGTGGTAGGCGCCCATGCCGGGTTTCATCATTTTCGACAGCGGACCGTCTTCGGTGTGTTCCGGCGCGATTTTCAGGTAACCGCCAACGTGGTGGGTCACCAGCTCCCGAACGTACTCGGGGGAGCGCACGGCCAGGTCGTAGCGCAGCCCGGAAGCTACCAGCACCTTCTTGATGCCGGGCAGTTCGCGCACCCGTTTGTACAGGCGCACCAGTGGCGCATGATCGGTTTTAAGGTTGGAACAGATGCCGGGGTAGACACAGGAAGGCCGTCGGCAGGCAGCTTCGATCTTCGGGCTCTTGCAGGCCAGCCGGTACATGTTGGCGGTTGGACCGCCGACATCGGAAATCACCCCGGTGAAACCGGGCACGGTGTCGCGGATGGTTTCGATTTCGCGCACGATGGAGTCTTCCGAACGGTTCTGGATGATGCGCCCTTCATGTTCGGTGATGGAACAGAAGGTACAGCCGCCGAAACAACCGCGCATGATATTGACCGAAAACCGGATCATCTCGTACGCAGGAATACGCGCATCGCCGTACACGGGGTGTGGCCGGCGCGTATAGGGCAACTCGAACACGCGGTCCAGCTCTCTGGTGGTGAGCGGAATCGGTGGGGGATTGAGCCACAGGTCGCGCTGACCGTGGCGCTGCACGATCACGCGCGCGTTACCGGGATTGGTTTCCAGGTGCATGACGCGCGAGGCGTGCGCGTAGAGCACGGCATCCTGTTTGACAGCCTCGTAGGAAGGCATGCGGACAAAACTGTGCGCGCGGTCGATACGCGGCCTCCGCAACAGGGGCACCGCCACTTCGCCGCTACTGTTTTCCGGTGTGGCGCAGGGTTTGCCCGGCCCCTGCGCAGCGTAGGGATCCGGGTGGGGGTCCACCCTGCCCGGCGTGTCGATCTGCTGTGAATCGATCTGCGTCCAGCCTTCGGGAATCGTGCCGGTCATGAAACCGGTACCGCGTATATCCCGCAACTGCGTGACCGGTTCACCCGCCGCCAGACGGTGGGCAATCTCCACGACCTGGCGTTCGCCGTTACCGTACACCAGCAGGTCGGCCCTGGCGTCCAGCAGTACCGAGCGGCGCACCTTGTCAGACCAGTAGTCATAGTGTGCGATACGCCGCAGGCTGGCTTCGATGCCGCCGATCACCAGCGGCACATCCCGGTATGCTTCGCGGCAGCGCTGCGCATAGACCAGCACCGAGCGGTCCGGGCGGCTGCCGCCTTTGCCACCCGGCGTATAGGCATCATCGGAGCGCACCTTACGGTCCGACGTATAGCGGTTGACCATGGAATCCATGTTGCCCGCGGTGACCCCCCAGAACAGGTTGGGCCGTCCCAGCCGGGCAAAGTCGTCCACGCGGGTCCAGTCCGGCTGGGCAATGATGCCGACCCGGAACCCCTGCGCCTCCAGTACCCGGCCGATCACCGCCATGCCGAAACTGGGGTGGTCCACGTAGGCATCGCCGCTCACCAGGATGATGTCGCAGGAATCCCAGCCGAGGTCATCCATCTCCTCGCGCGAACACGGCAACTGCGGTGCCACGCCGAAACGCCGCGCCCAGTACGGGCGCCAGGAGAACAGGGATTTTGCCATGTGCATTGCGTAAGACCTGCGCGGCTGGGGCCGCGGTCGGGAATCCTCCCGGCCGAGTATACCAGCCCGGCGTCAGCCGGAGCGGAACAACTGCCGGACCAGGCGTACGGTTTTACCGGCCAGGCCGACACTCCCCACTGGCACTCTCCCCCTATGGGTGTATATTACCAAGCGGTCAGGAGGGTATTCATGGACATACTGTTTTGCACCAGCGAGGCCTACCCCCTCATCAAGACGGGCGGCCTGGCCGATGTCAGCGGCAGTCTCCCCAAAGCGCTGCACGCGCTCGGCCACGATGTACGTATTGTCCTGCCGGCCTACCCTGAAGTACTGCAGCATTCGGCCGGACTCACCACCGTCGCCGAACTCACCCTGGTCGGCGCCACCGAGCCGGTGGAGATCCTCGCCGGCCACCTGGCTGGCAGCGAGGTCGGCCTCTACCTGGTCAACTCACCGGCGCACTTCCGCCGACCGGGCAACCCCTATCTACAGGACGACGGCAGTGACTGGCCGGACAACGCGGAGCGCTTCGCCCTGTTTGCGCGCGCCATCGTGGCGCTGGCGCTGGGCCAGGCCGACCGCGACTGGAAACCCGAACTGGTGCACTGCAACGACTGGCAGACCGGCCTGGTGCCCGCGCTGCTGTCACTGCACCGGGAACGCCCCGCCACCCTGTTCAGCATCCACAACCTGTCCTACCAGGGGCTGTTTCCCGCCGAGACCTTCCGCACACTCAGGCTGCCGGAAAGCCTGTGGTCGATCGACGGCGTGGAATTCCACGGCCAGCTGTCCTTCATCAAGGGTGGTATCGCCTGTGCCGACCACATCAGTACCGTCAGCCCGACCTATGCGAAGGAGATCTGCACCAGCGCGTTCGGTTACGGGCTGGAAGGCCTGCTGCAGTACCGATCGAACGACCTGATCGGCATACTCAACGGGATGGACAGTGACACCTGGAATCCCGCTACCGACCTGTTTATCGAGCGCACCTATAACGTCCACCACCTGCAACACAAACTGGCCAACAAGCTGGCACTGCAACGCGACCACGGCCTGCCCCGGGGTGCGCAACCCCTGTTGCTGGGATACATCGGCCGGCTGGTGGAACAGAAAGGCGTCGACCTGATGCTCGCCATACTCGATGCCCTGTTCCGGCACCCGGTCCAGCTGGTGGTGCTGGGCAGTGGCGAGCAGGCGCTGGAACAGCAGCTCGAGGCAGCGGCGCAACGCTACCCGCACCAGCTGGCGGTGCACACTGGCTATGACGAACGACTGGCACACCGCATCGAAGCCGGCGCCGATGCCCTGCTGATGCCGTCACGGTACGAACCCTGCGGGCTCAACCAGATGTACAGCCTGGCCTACGGCACCGTGCCGATCGTACACCGCACCGGCGGCCTGGCCGATACGGTCGTGGACCTGAATGAACGCAGCGCCCGCGACTACAGCGCCACCGGCTTCTGTTTCGACGACACGACACCGGAGGCGGTGCTGGAGGCCTGTGAACGCGCCCTGTCCTACTTCCAGGCCAGCCGGATCGACTGGTGGAAACTGGTCATCACCGGGATGAAAAAGGATTTCTCCTGGCCGGCGAGCGCAGCGCGCTACCTCGACCTGTACCGCGCTATGTGCGGTATCGAAAACGACGTGGAAGCACCACCGCAGCTGGACTCGATCGCGCACGGCACAGCGCTGCTGGACACCCTGACCCCCGAAAGCCGCATCCACTGATCGCGCGTGACGCGGGTTCAGGCGCGGGAGATGAACTCGCGGCTTTCGGTATTCACCTTGATCTTCTCACCCGGCGTCAGGTATTCGGGCACCTGCACCACCAGGCCGGTGCTGAGTGTCGCCGGTTTGGTGCGCGCTGACGAAGACGCCGCCTTCATACCCGGCGCACACTCGGTGATCTCCAGCACCACCGTGGCGGGCAGCTCGATGCCCAACAGCGCACCGTCGCTGATCAATGCCGAGAGGCCTTCCAGGCCGTCACTCAAAAACGGCAGTTCATCGGCCACGGCGGCCTCGTCCAGTGTGTACTGTTCGTAGCTTTCGGTATCCATGAAAGTGCAGCCGTCGGCATCCCGGTACAGCAGCTGCACGGCGCGCCGGGCGATGTCGACCGGCTCGATGTTCTCCTCGCCCTTGAAACTGCGCTCGAATTTCTGTCCCGTGGCGACATCCTGGCCGCGCACCTTGTAGAGCGTGTTGCCGCTGCGCGAGGAAGGCGCCTGCACCTGTACCTGTTTGACCATGATATTCTGCCCGCCCACGCGGAATACCAGGCCTCTTTTCAGTTCATTCGCTTTCATGCGCAGGCATTCTAGCAACAAACGTTTCACAGACCTACGCTTTCCACTACCATAGCGCCGGTTTTAAACTACGCAGGACTGGATTGTGCAGGACTTTATCCCCGGGCAGCGCTGGGTCAGCAACGCCGAACTGCAAATGGGCCTGGGTACGGTCATGAAAGTGGAGCACCGTACCGTGACCCTGCTGTTTCTCGCCACTGGCGACATCCGCACCTATGCCCGGCAGACGGCGCCGCTGTCACGGGTCCGCTTTGTACCCGGCGATACCATCCTGGATCACGAAGACCACGGCCTGCGGGTAGCCTCCGTTTCCGAACAGGACGGCCTGCTGACCTATCACGGCATCGATGAAGACGGCCGGACGGTTCGGCTCGAAGAAGGCAAACTCAGCAACTTCATTCAGCTGAACCGCCCGGGTGAACGCCTGTTCAGCGGGCAGATCGACCGGGACGCCTGGTTCGAGCTGCGCTACCAGTCCCTGCAACAGCTGAACCGGCTGGCGCATTCCGACCTGTATGGCCTGATCGGCTGCCGTACCAGCCTGATCCCGCACCAGCTGTACATCGCCCACGAGGTGGCCAACCGCTACGCGCCGCGCGTGTTACTGGCTGACGAGGTCGGCCTGGGCAAAACCATCGAAGCCGGCCTGATCCTGCACCACCAGTTGCTGACCGAACGCGCCAGCCGGGTACTGATCCTGGTGCCGGAGAGCCTGCTGCACCAGTGGCTGGTGGAAATGCTGCGACGCTTCAACCTGTATTTCAGCATCTTCGACGAGGAGCGCTGCCAGGCTATTACCGAAAGCAGCGAGCTGGACAACCCCTTCCACGGCGAACAGCTGGTACTCTGTACGCAGGAATTCCTGCACAGCCATGCGCAGCGCGCGCAGCAGGCAAGCGCAGGCGATTGGGACCTGCTGGTGGTCGATGAAGCCCATCACCTGCAATGGTCGCCGCAACAGGCCAGCCCCGGGTACCGCATGGTCGAACAACTGGCCACACATACCCGCGGGGTACTGCTGCTCACGGCCACCCCCGAACAACTCGGCAAGGCCGGGCACTTTGCCCGCCTGCGGCTGCTCGATCCCGACCGCTTCCCGGATTTCGATACCTTTGTCGAGGAAGAACAGCGCTACGAACCGATCGCCCGCGCCGTCGAACAGCTGCAGAAAGACGCGCCACTGGATGACAGCACGCTGAACACCCTGGCCGGGTCACTGAATGAAACGGATAACCGGCCGTTACTCGACCGCCTGCAGCACACCGACACCGGCAGCGCGGAAAATACCGCCGCCCGGCAGGCACTGGTGGAGCATCTGCTGGACCGGCACGGCACCGGCCGCGTGCTGTTCCGCAACACGCGTGCGGCCGTTCAGGGCTTTCCGCAACGCCAGGTCACTGCATACCCCCTGCCGCTGCCCGCAGCGTACCGGGAACTCACGCAGTCCGGTCAGGCTGCCCGCCAGCTGACACCGGAGCTGACCTGGCGGGCGGCACAGACAGGCAACGATACCACCTGGACTGAACTGGACCCCCGCGTTGAGTGGCTCAGTCACACACTGTCTGACCTGAAACCGCACAAGGTGCTGGTCATCGCCGCCAGCGCCGCCACGGTACTGGACCTGGCCGAACACCTGCGCATCCGCTGCGGTATTCACGCGGCCGTGTTTCACGAAGGCATGGGTCTGGTCGAGCGTGATCGCGCCGCGGCTTTTTTTGCGGATACCGACTACGGCACCCAGGTGCTGCTGTGTTCCGAAATCGGCAGCGAGGGCCGCAACTTCCAGTTCGCACACCAGCTGGTCCTGTTCGACCTGCCACTCAACCCCGACCTGCTTGAGCAGCGCATCGGACGCCTGGACCGTATCGGTCAGCAGGCTGCCATACAGATCCATGTTCCGTACCTGGAACACAGCGCCCAGGCCGTGCTGTTTCACTGGTATCACGAAGGCCTGTCGGCGTTCGAACATACCTGTCCGGCAGGACACACCGTCTTCACCCGGCTGGAAGACGCGCTGCACACAGCGCTGGCCCACCCGGAACAGGACATCGAAGACCTGATCGAGGCCACCCGCCACGCGCACCAGCAACTCAACGCAGACCTGCAGCGCGGCCGCGACAAGCTGCTGGAGTACAACTCCTGCCGTCCGCACATCGCCAACGACCTGAAACAGCGCGCCCTGGAAGAAGATGCGCACAGCACCCTGCCCGCCTACATGGAGGCGGTGTTCGATGCGTTTGGCGTCAACAGCGAAGAACACAGCGACGGCTGCCAGATCATCCGGCCGGGTGACCATATGCCGGGCCGTTTCCCCGGCCTGCCGGACGACGGCATGACCATTACCTATGCCCGCGCAACCGCACTGGCCTATGAAGACACCCAGTACCTGAGCTGGGAACACCCGCTGGTCACCGGCGCCATGGACCTGGTGCTCGGCAACGAAACCGGCAATACCGCGCTCACCTCGCTCCGCTACCGTGGCACCCCGCCCGGCAGCCTGTTGCTGGAATGCGTGTTTCTGCTGGACAGTGCCTCCAGTGCATCACTGCAAAGCAATCGCTACCTGCCGGCCACCACCATACGGGTCATCCTGGATGAACAGGGTCACGATCATGCCGGCGACCTGGATCATGATTTCATACAAAGGCATCGTGAAACGGTGCCGGCCGATACGGCTACCCGTATTGTGCGCGCGAAGGAAAAGGAGCTGCGCGACCTCGTCAGCGCGTGCAAGGCACATGCCGAACGACAGGTGCCGGCACTGCTCGACGGTGCAAGGCAGCGCACACAGGATGCCCTGCAGGGAGAAATCGATCGGCTCAGGGCACTGCAACTGATCAACCCCAATGTCCGCGACGAGGAAATCGAATACCTCGAACAGCAACACGCCCTGCTGGGCAAGCTGCTGGCATCCGCCACCCTGCGCCTGGATGCCGTCCGGGTCATTGTTTCCACCTGATCCGCGTGCAGCATATTCTGTGTAACAAAGGGGTGGATGTTTTTTTTGGAATTTGGTATATACTTTCTCGCATAGGCTGGCTCAACGGAATCCCATATTACTAATTAATGAGCAGCTTATATAAAAAATCGTTGCACGTTCTATAGGTCTACTCGGAAGCTCCACACGGTAACTCCTGTACATCGCCTTTAACGTTCTGCAATTGAGTACACATTTTTCATACAAATTTTAGAGGTTACTAAATTATGGTTACAGGTACCGTCAAGTGGTTCAACGACGCAAAAGGTTTTGGCTTTATCGCTCCTTCCGATGGCAGCGCTGACGTATTCGTGCATTTCTCGGCCATTGAGGGCGGTGGTTTCAAATCACTGGCTGAAGGACAGACGGTCGAGTTCGAGGTTGAGAACGGACCCAAGGGCCTGCAGGCTGCCAAGGTCGTTCCCCAGTAAGCGGCACCCGTACCGGCACGACCCGAAAGCCCTGCCTCGGCAGGGCTTTTTTATTGAATTGAGACGCGGTAATGAGTATCCGGATTTCCAGACAGCCAGGCATCCCGGACCGTGAAATCACGGTCAGCTCGGTGCGCGCACAGGGCGCCGGCGGGCAAAACGTGAACAAGGTGTCCTCGGCCATCCACCTGCGTTTCGACATCAGGGCGTCCTCCCTGCCGGAAGACTGCAAGCAACGCCTGCTGGCGCTGCGCGACCGGCGCATCACCAATGACGGTGTCATCGTCATCAAGGCACAGCAGTACCGCACCCGGGAGAAAAACCTCGAGGCCGCTATCAGCCGTTTACGACAACTGGTTCAGCAGGCCAATGTCCGGGTAAAGAAACGCCGGGCCACCAAACCTACGCGCAGCTCACAGCAAAAGCGCCTGGACCGGAAAAGCCGGCACGGCCGCACCAAGGCGTTACGCGCTAAAGTCTTCGATTAGGGACGGGCGCCGGAGCGGCTTGTGTTTCGGGTGCAGAACTTGAGTCCCACACCGTCTTCCCGGGTATGACTGACGACGGCCGACAGACGCCGCAGGCGAACGACATTGGAAGATTTGAGGCGCAGGGCAAAGGTCAGGTCCAGGCGCCGGTTTCTCGGCAGGTAGAGCGGGTTGGTTTTCAGGTACACGCCGGTGTTGCTGATATCACTCGCCATGCAGCGCCCGATCTGGTTGCCAGTGTCGGACAGGTACACACTGACCTCGACCAGCCTGCGTTCTGATGCCCTGCGTTCCATAATACTTCCCCCGCTGATGGTACCCATGGTGAGGCCTGTCGCCTCCCGATACCAGTTCTGTTTGCAAGGTTCGTGCACGAAATCCACTTTGATAACTTTCAGTCAATTACAGAACATTCCTGATCACGAAATTAACTACGAGCGTAAAATTATCCGACTTTTTTCGGATAACCTTACACTCCTGGCCCGCCAGCCGGGCCTGTCCGCGCGGGCCGGGGATTGCTACAGTGACACACCACCACACGATTTCCGACCATGACCAGACTGTTCTCACTGCTGCTGTTCCTGACGCTCATCATCGGCGCCTACCTGTCGCTTAAACCCCGGGGCGAATCCTACACCACCACTGTGCAGGGGTTTCCCTGGCAGATAGAGACCCTGCCGGACGGCTACTCGAAGGTATTCGGCATCCGGCCCGGTGAAGACACACTGGAGCAGGCGCGCGCACAACTGGGGCCGGGCCCGCAACTGGCGATCATCAGCAGCGGCGCCGAAGACTACAGCCTGGAGATGTATTACGATCGTTACACGGCCGGCGTGCTGTCCGGGAAACTGGTACTGACGGGACAGCTGCCGGCTGAACAGTTGATGCAGATGGCCGAACGCTCGACCAGGACCGGCCACCTGAAAACCGGTGCGCGCAAACTGCGCCTGCACGCAGACGACCTGCCACGGGCCTGGCAGGCACCGGTACAGGCCATTGCCTTTATCCCCGCCGCCAGGCTTGACCGGCCGACCGCCATCCGGCGTTTCGGCACACCTGCGGAAACCATTGCCGACGGCTCAAAGACACACCTGCTCTACCCGGACAAGGGCCTGGACCTGATGCTCAACGAAGATGGCAAAAGCGTATTGCAGTACGTAGCACCACGCGAGTTCTTCCGCCTGCGCGACCCCTTGCGGGGACAGAGGTAAAAACCGGGCGCCGGAACCACAGCCTGCTGCCGGGCTACACTGCTGTCGCTAACCCGCATTTCTCACCCGCCAACCAGCAGGTCTGGCAAGCCTGAGGAACAATACGTCCATCCACGTCTGCAAACACCCCCGACTCTGCCAGCAGGTTATGCACACAACCTGTAATACCGGCATGTCGTGGCAGATCTCCCTGTACCGACTGCACGTTTTCATCGAAGTTGGCCAGTAACAACAGACTGCCGTGTTGACGCGGGCGCCCGCAGGCTACCGGAAAATCCTGTCACTGCGAAGTACTCTACCACCCCCGGTGCTCCACAGCTGCTTCCCGCGCTTCGCTACGGCCGCGCAGCACAGCGTCAGGCACCTGGTACGAACAGTACGATTCCGCCCCCTAACATTCATCATAAAATACGATTTATAGCTGATTGTTTATTAAAGATAATGTTGATAGCATCACGGGCTATACATGAACCAGTCAACCATCACAGGGGACCACGCAGGCAATCCGGACGAGGCAGCCGGTCTGCACATCGTGCTGATCAGCGTACACGGGCTGATCCGCGGACAGGATCTCGAACTGGGCAACGATGCCGATACCGGCGGCCAGACGCGCTATGTCGTCGAGCTGGCCCGGGTACTGGGTGAACACCCTGATATCGCCCGCGTCGACCTGATCACCCGGCGGATACTGGATCCCTCGGTCAGTGCCGGCTATGCGCGCCACGTGGAACCGCTGTCCGAGCGCGTGCGCATTGTCCGCTTCGACTGCGGTGAAGATGCCTATATCCCCAAGGAGCAGCTCTGGGACTGCCTCGATGTATTTGCCGACAACGCTCTGCAATGGTTACGGGAACAGGACCTGCGACCCGACATCGTGCACAGCCATTACGCGGACGCCGGCTATGTCGGTATCCGCCTGTCCGCGCAACTGGGCGTACCGCTGGTACACACCGGCCATTCGCTGGGTCGTGTCAAACGCCGGCGTCTGCTGGCGCGCGGACTGCGCCGTGACGAGATCGAGGCACGCTACAACATGTCGCACCGCATCGAGGTCGAGGAAGATATCCTGGCGGCCGCGGAACTGGTCATCACCAGCACCCACCAGGAAATCGAACAACAGTACGGTCTCTACGATCACTACCAGCAGGACATCATGCGGGTTATCCCGCCCGGCACCGAACTGGACAAGTTCCACCCGGCCGACGGCAACGAACGGGACAGCGCCATCTACCGGGAACTGGGCCGCTTCCTGCTGAACCCGGACCGCCCCATCATACTGGCCCTGTCACGACCGGACACCCGCAAGAACATCATCTCGCTGCTGGAAGCCTATGGCGAATCACAGGAGCTGCAGGCCGCGGCCAACCTGGTGATCGTGGCCGGTACCCGCGAGGATATCCGCGACCTGGACAACGAGGCGCAGGAGGTGCTGACCGAGCTCCTGCTGACCATCGACCAGTACAACCTGTACGGCAAGGTCGCCTATCCGAAGTCGCACCGGCCCGACGATGTACCGATCCTGTACCGCCTGGCCGCCATTACCCAGGGAGTATTCATCAATCCCGCACTGACCGAACCGTTCGGCCTGACCCTGATCGAGGCGGCAGCCAGTGGTCTGCCCATCGTAGCCACCGAGGACGGTGGCCCGCGCGATATCACCGCCAACTGTCACAACGGTTACCTGATCGACCCGCTGGACAAACAGGACATCACCAAAACCCTGCTGAAAATACTCAGCGACGCCAATGCCTGGCGGGGGCTCGCGCAGAGCGGCCTGAAAGGTGTGCGGAAACACTACTCGTGGCAGGCCCACACGCAGACCTACGTTTCCGCCCTGCACCGCCTGCTGGCCTCGACCAGCACCACACCACCCGCGCAGCTGCGGCGGCGTGCCGGCCTGTACCACGACCGCGCGATCTTCACCGACCTGGACCAGAGCCTGCTCGGCGACGCCGGACCACTGGCCGATTTCCTGGAAATCATGAAGACCTACCGCAAGTGCACGACCTTCGGTATCGCCACCGGCCGGCGCCTCGACTCGGCACTGCGCATCATGAAACGCTACGGCATCCCGCAGCCGGACGTCCTGATTACCAGCCTGGGCACCGAAATCTGCTATGCCCCGCGCCTGACAAGGGACAGCGCCTGGGCCGAACATATCGACCATCTCTGGAAACCCCGGGCGATCGTGCGTGCGCTGGCCGACCTGCCGGGCATCCAGCTGCAACCCAAAATGGAACGCAGCCGTTTCAAGATCAGTTACTACATCGACCCGGAGCAGGCGCCCGGCCTGGACGAGATCAACCGCCTGCTGCACCAGCAGGAACTGACCGCCAACACCTTCCTGTCGTTCGGCCAGTTCCTGGATATCGTGCCGGTGCGCGCCTCCAAGGGCTTTGCCCTGCGCTGGTTTGCCGACCAGTGGGATATCCCGCTGGAAAACATCCTGGTCGCGGGCGGTTCGGGCGCTGACGAGGATATGATGCGCGGCAATACCATGGCCGTGGTGGTCGCCAACCGCCACCACGAGGAACTGTCCGGGCTGGAGGATTTCGAAAACATCTACTTCGCCAGGGAACCCTTTGCCGCCGGCATACTGGAAGCCATCGAACACTACGACTTCCTGGGTAACTGCAACCTGTCCGGGATGTAAGCATGCGCCTGCTGCTGTGCACAGACCTGGATCGCACCCTGTTACCGAACGGGCCGCAACCCGAATCGGAACAGGCGCGCAGTCGCTTCGCGGCCCTGGCCAGGCGCCCGGAAGTAACACTGGTGTACGTGACCGGGCGTGACCGGCAACTGGTGAGCGAAGCCATGAACGAATACAGCCTGCCGACGCCGGATTTCGTCATCGGTGACGTCGGCACCACCATCTACGAGGTCGGCGCTGAAGACTGGCAACCATGGCCGGACTGGGAACGGGAGATTGCGCCGGACTGGGCCGGGCTGGAACATGCGGATATCCGCCGACTGTTACATGACATGACAGCACTGCAGGCACAGGAAGCGACCAGACAGAACCGGCACAAGGCCAGCTTCTACGTGCCGCTACAGACCGATACCGAAAGCCTGTCCCGTGACATCCGCCGGCAGCTCGACAGCGCCGGCATCCGGGCCAGCCTGGTGTGGAGCATCGACGAAGCACGCGACAGCGGTTTGCTGGATATACTGCCGGCCGGCGCCAGCAAACAGCACGCGGTGTCATTTCTCATGCAACGCAACGGCTTCGCGCTCGCCGATACCGTATTTGCCGGCGACAGCGGCAACGACCTGCCGGTGCTGGCCGGCGACATACCGGCCGTACTGGTTGCGAATGCCAGCGCGGAAGTTCGTCACCAGGCGCTGACGCTGGCCAGGGCACAGGGGCACGCGGATGCATTGTATATCGCACAGGGAGACTTTATGGGCATGAACGGCAATTACACAGCGGGCGTACTGGAGGGGGTCGTACATTACCGTCCGGAAGTCCGTGACTGGCTGCTGCAGGACACGGATGCGGTGTATACAGATGGCTGCTGAGCAACGACCGGTCCTGTTTGGCGAGGTGTTGTTTGACTGCTTCCCGGACGGGCAGTCCGTGCTCGGCGGCGCACCATTCAACGTCGCCTGGCACCTGCAGGCATTCGGTCAGGCACCGCTGTTCATCTCCCGGATCGGTGACGATGCACTCGGCCGGCAGGTCCGGGAGGCCATGCTCGGACACGGCATGGATTGCAGCGGTCTGCAAACGGACCCATCGCATCCCACCGGCAAGGTCAACATCACCCTGAACGATGACGGCCACAGCTTCGACATTCTGCCGCACCAGGCCTACGACTATATCGACCGGGACGCACTGCCCCCCCTGCCGGAAAACGCCCTGTTCTACCACGGCAGCCTGGCAGCCAGGAACCCGGTTTCCGCGCAGGCGCTGTCCTCCCTGCGCAGTCACAGCCGTGGCCGGCGCCTGGTCGACATCAACCTGCGCACACCCTGGTGGCAGCGGCAGGCAGCACTGCAACTGATCGACGGGGCCTGGATGGCAAAACTCAACGACGAAGAACTGCTGCAACTGGTCCCGGACGCGCCTGATGATACGACCCGGATACAGCAACTGATGGAGCGTGCAGGCCTGCAACTGCTGCTGGTTACCCGCGGTGCAGAAGGTGCGGAACTGCTGACCGCGAATGCAGGGCATTACCGTGTCCAGCCGGAATCGGTGACTGCCGTGGTCGATACGGTCGGTGCCGGTGACGCACTGACCAGCGTGCTGATCCTGGCCCTGCTGCAGGACTGGCCGTACCAGCAGGCGCTGGAACGCGCCCAGACTTTTGCTTCCGCCATTGTCGGCCGGCGCGGCGCCATCGTCGAGGATGCCGGGTTTTACCAACCTTTCATGAACGAATGGGGCCTGGCATGACACTGGCACAGGAATTACTGGACGCCCTGCAACGCTACTTCCGGGAACAGCGTAACCACGCGCACCTCGTACTCCACCAGCTGGGGGATCTCGGCAAACCCCTGCTGCTGCGCGACGAAGTGCAGGACGCCTTTGCCCGCCTGTGCGCATCACCCGGTAACGAGCAACTCACGGACACGCCGCTGGCCCGCATGCTGCAGGCGACACAGGAAGCCGTGGTCGAAGCAGACCGGTTTTATTTCGCCCTGCGCATCCGGGTCGGGCGCTGGATGTACCTGCGCCTGAACAGCAACCTGATGCTGGCCGAGGAAATAGCGGTCAGCGAATTCCTGTACACCAAGGAACGCCTCGTGGACGGGCGCCGCGATGATACGGACTCTATTCTGGAAATCGATCTCGAACCCTTCCTGCGCGGTTTCCCGAAAATGCAGGAGACCCATTCCATCGGACGCGGGGTGGAATTCCTCAACCGGCGCCTGTCCAGCCAGCTGTTTGCGGACAGTAAAAAGGGTAACCGCCTGCTGCTGGACTTCCTGCGCGTGCACCGCTACCGGCAACAGACACTGATGCTCAACGAGACGGTGAACAACGTCAACGCCCTGCGCACGGCACTGCGGCGCGCAAATGAGCGCCTGCAATCGGTAGCATCCAGCACCCCCTGGCAGGAACTGGCGCCGGAGCTGCGCGAGTTGGGTTTTGAGCCCGGCTGGGGCAGGGATGCCACCCGCATCCAGTCCTACATGGAGCTGCTGCTGGATATCCTCGAAGCCCCGTCGCCGTCCAGCCTGGAGCAGTTCCTGCAGAACATCCCGATGATTTTTTCCATCGCGATCCTGTCACCGCACGGCTGGTTCGGGCAGAGCGATGTACTGGGTCGTCCCGACACCGGCGGACAGGTAGTCTATATCCTGGACCAGGTGCGCGCGCTGGAACGTGCCATGCACTACAGCCTGCAGGAACAGGGCCTGGACATCGACCCGCAGATACTGATCGTTACACGCCTGATCCCGGATGCCGAGGGCACCAGCTGCGACCAGCGCATCGAAACTGTGGAAGGCACGCGCAATGCGCGCATACTGCGCGTGCCTTTCCTCGACGCGGACGGACAGGTGTTACCGCAATGGATATCGCGCTTCGAGATCTGGCCCTACCTGGAACGCTTCAGTCATGAGGTGGAGCGCGAGTTACTGGCGGAACTCGGCGGCCGCCCGGACTTCATCATCGGCAACTATTCGGATGGCAACCTGGTGGCCTCACTGCTATCGCAGCGACTCGGTGTCACCCAGTGCAACATTGCGCACGCCCTGGAGAAAACCAAGTACCTGTATTCCGACCTGTACTGGCGTGAAAATGAGGAACATTACCATTTTTCCTGCCAGTTCACCGCCGATCTGATTGCCATGAACACCGCCGATTTCATTATCACCTCGACCTACCAGGAAATCGCGGGCACCACGGACACGGTCGGCCAATATGAAGCGCACGGCGCCTACACCATGCCCGACCTGTACCGGGTAGTGCACGGCATCGACGTGTTCGATCCCAAGTTCAATATTGTTTCGCCCGGCGCGGACGAGGATATCTATTTCCCGTACACAGACACCGGGCGGCGTCTTACGCACTACGACGAGGAGATTCGCGAACTCCTGTATGGAGCTGATGGCACGGACAAACGCGGGGTCCTGGCCGATACCGGCAAGCCCCTGCTGTTCACCATGGCGCGCATGGACCGGATCAAGAACATCACCGGCCTGGTGGAATGGTATGCAAACTGCCCGGCACTGCGGGACGAAGCCAACCTGGTAGTAGTGGCCGGCCACCTGGACCCGGCCCTGTCGAGCAACGAGGAAGAGTACGAGCAGATCCGGCACATGCACCAGCTGATGAACCAGCACAACCTGGACGACCAGGTGCGCTGGCTCGGCATGTACCTCGACAAGACGTTTGCCGGAGAGTTATACCGGTTTATCGCCGATTCGGGCGGGGCCTTCGTGCAACCGGCCCTGTTCGAAGCCTTTGGCCTGACGGTCGTCGAGGCCATGAGCACCGGGTTGCCCACTTTCGCTACCCGCTTCGGTGGACCGCTGGAGATCATCGAGGACACGGTTTCCGGCTTTCACATCAATCCCAGCCAGGGCGACCGCGCAGCACAACGTATGGCAGACTTCTTTGCGCGCTGCCGGGACAACCCGGAAGAATGGCAACGCATCTCGACCGGGGCGCTGGCGCGCGTCAGTAACCGTTATACCTGGAAAGGCTACGCGGAACGGCTTATGACCCTGTCGCGCGTGTACGGGTTCTGGCACTACGTAACCGACCTGGAACGTGATGAATTGCGACGCTACCTGGAAATGTTCTACAGCCTGCAGTACCGACCGCTGGCGAAGGCCATGCTGGAGTGATCTGAAATCGCTGCCGCGGGTTCCGGCACCGGGTTCCGGCACCGGTTTCCGCGCATGTTTATTTCGCATACACTGTCCGCAATATGCCGGTGAGAACTTATCCCTGCGGTCGCAGTCAATTAATCAGGCGCAAAGGTAAAAACCATGAGGCCATCCCGATGAAATTCAGTTTCTTTCTGTTGATGCTGGCGGTCGCAACGGGTCTTGCCGGTTGTGCATCCAGCCTGTCCGGCGACACCTACAGCCGCTCCGAGGCACGCTCGGTTCAGCAGGTCGAATACGGCGTAATCGAACAACTGCGGCCGGTCAATATTGAAGGCACCAAAACACCGGTAGGCAAAGGCGCGGGGGCGCTGATCGGCGGCCTTGCCGGCAGCAGCATCGGTCACGACACCACCAGCAGCGTAATGGCGGTCATTGGCGCGGTAGCCGGTGGGCTGGCAGGCGCGGCTATCGAAGAGGGTGTAACCCGGACCAGCGGTGTGGAAATCACCGTCCGGCTGGACAACGGCCGGAGCGTGGCGATCGTACAGGCCCTGTCCCCCAATGAACGCTTTACCGTCGGTGAGCGCGTACGCCTGATCCGCAGCGGGCAAAATGCCCGCGTTGCGCACTAGCCCGCATTTCTCACCGGGTTCCGTAGCGAGGCGGTGGCAGGTCGTGTGATAAGCGGCGTTCGCGACTGAGGGCCGCGCAGGCATAGTCGACACGATGTCGAGCAGCCCGACCGAGTGAACGCCGCTTAGCGCGCGGCATGACGCCGCCGCAGCAGGAAGTCGGTGAGAAATGCGGGCTAGACATCATTCCCCGGGCGCAGCACTCCCGGCGCTTTTCTTTCCTGTAAACATGGCCCTGATCAGGTTCTCGTGGTGCAGTCGCCCGGAAACGATGACCCCGGCAACGTGCAGGAAAATCAGCAACAGCATGAAGTTTGCCGAGGCTTCGTGAATTTCCTCCCAGAACTCCTCCCCTGCCGATTCCCCACTGTGCCCGCTCACTGATGGCTCGTCCGCACTGTCATCGTCATCATCCGCGCGGGCCACACTGATCACTGCCAGGGTCGAGGGCGCACCGGCCAGTGGACCCAGTCCTTCCTCGATGGCGTATACCTTGAGTCCGCTGATGCTGACCACGAAAAGCGTCGCCAGCAGGGCCATAATCATCCAGCCGCCCGCCGGGTTATGGCCGATATACCGTTGCGGATGTTGTGCGCGCAGCTCTTTCAGGTACTGCACAGCTGTGCCCGGCGACACCATGAAATCACTGAAACGCGCGTGACGCGTACCGATGAAGCCCCAGAGCACCCGGAAACTGATGAGTCCGAGCACCGCATACCCGGAGTAGATGTGCCAGTTGCTTTCTTCTTCCCCGGTCAGGTAGCCGATGGTGAAGGCCAGCACCAGGCTCCAGTGAAAAATCCTGACCAGTGGATCCCAAACCCGAATTTCCTGAGTCATCCTGTCGTCCTCGTTGATTGCAGTGTTGCGGCTACTATCCGGTATTATTGGTCAGGAATCATCGGACCCATGCGATAAATGCTACCGCATGGGACAAATGCCCGATATCATAAGCCATTGTTTTAACAGGCCACCACTATATGTACAGCGCCCGGACCCGGGAAACCGTCCTGATTTTTGTCTTTTTCATCGTCGCGGCTGCCAACGGGCTTGACCTGGTGGCCGATCTCGCCCACGGCGCCGACCGCGGGCATATGCTCAAGGAAGCCCTGATCGTCGCGATATCGATGCTCGCGATTGCCTGGCTGCTATGGGGGCTGCGACAGCAGCGTCTGAAAATCCTGTCCCTGCACCAGGAACTGGAAAGCATCGGTAACCCCCGTACGCCACCCCGGAAATATGTGCTCGAAGCCCGCAAAAACCTGGGGAATGTAGTCAGCCGGCAGTTTGCCGAGTGGGCGCTAACGGACAGCGAGGCGGAGATCGGCTGGTTACTGTTGAAAGGCCTTAGCCTGAAGGAAATTGCCATGCTCAGGAACACACAGGAAAAAACGGTTCGGCAGCAGGCTTCGGCCATCTACAGAAAATCAGGCGTCAGCGGTCGACATGCCTTTTCAGCGTGGTTTATAGAAGACATCCTGTAAATCCGGTCGGTCAGCGTCCGCGCTTACCCCGCCACGGTTTGCGGTACAAGCGGCTCGGCCCGGCCTACAGCGCCAGCTCCGTCCGCAGGACGTCCAGTTGTTCGCTCGCTTCCAGCCAGTCGGCTTCCACGCGCGCGCAACGGCCATCCAGTTCCGCCTTCTCCAGCAACAGCGTTTTCAGGCGCTCCCTGTTTTCCCCGTCGTAGAGTTCGGGACTGGCCAGTTCGCTCTCCAGCTGCTGTTGCCGGGCGTGCAGACGCTCCAGCTCGGTCTCGGCCTCGCTTACTTTTTTACGCAGCGGCTGCAACTGCTTGCGCTGCTCGGCCTGCAGGCGCCGGGTTTCCTTCCGTGTAGCGGCGCCCCCGGGGCGGTTGCCCTGCTGCGGCACACGCTTTTCAGCGCGTCCCTGTTCGCTTAGCCACTGCGGATATTCGTCCAGGCTGAGCGGGAAATCGTCCACACATCCATCGTGCACCAGCACCAGTCGGTCACAGGTGATGCGCAGCAGGTGGCGATCGTGCGACACCAGCACCACGGCACCGCCATACTCCTGCAGGGCCAGGGCCAGTGCCTGGCGCATGTCGAGATCCAGGTGATTGGTCGGCTCGTCCAGCAATAACAGGTTGGGACGCTGGTATACCAGCAGCGCCAGCACCAGCCTGGCTTTCTCACCACCTGAAAAGGGCCCCACCGGCATCTGTGCCTGCTCACTGGAAAACCCGAACCCGCCGAGGTAATCGCGCAGCGACTGTTCACGCGCCTGCGGGTCCAGCTGCTGCAGGTGTTCCAGCGCTGAATGCCCGGCCTGCAGTTGCTCCAGCTGGTGCTGGGCGAAATACCCGGTTTTCAGCTCTTTTGCGGCAACGTACTCGCCCTGCTGCGCCGGCAGTGCGCCTGCCAGCAGTTTGATGAGTGTGGACTTGCCCGCGCCATTGGGACCCAGCAGACCGATGCGATCACCGGGTGCCAGCACCAGGTTCACCTGCTGGAAGATACGTTCGCTGGCATAGCCCGCCGCAACCTCATTCAGCTTCAGCAACGGGGCCGGCATTTTTTCGGCCGCCCGAAAACTGAAATGAAACGGTGAATCCACGTGCGCCGGGGCGATCTGCTCCATACGCTGCAAGGCCTTCAGGCGACTCTGCGCCTGGCGCGCCTTTGTCGCCTTGGCGCGAAAGCGCTCGACATAGGAACGGATATGGGCGACCTCCCGCTGCTGTTTGCGGTATTCAGCCTGCCGGGCGGCAAGGCGCTCGGCGCGCACCCGTTCGAAGGCGGAATAGTTACCGCTGTACAGGGTGATGCGCTGCTGCTCCATGTGCAGGATGTGGCCGCAGACGTTATCCAGGAAGTCGCGGTCGTGTGATATCAGCAGCAAGGTGCCACGGTAGCTGCGCATCCACCCTTCCAGCCAGATGACCGCGTCCAGGTCCAGGTGATTGGTGGGTTCGTCCAGCAACAACAGGTCGGAACGACACATCAGTGCCCGACCCAGGCTGAGGCGCATGCGCCAGCCGCCGGAAAATTCACGCACCGGCCGGGTTTCGTCGGCACTGCTGAACCCCAGGCCGTGCAGCAGCTGCGCGGCTCGGCTGTGTGCCGTATAGGCGCCGATGCCTTCCAGCTGCTCGTGCAGCACCGCCAGGCGTGCACCCTGGTTATCCTGCTCCGCCTGTGCCAGCCGGGCCTGGACCGCGCGCAGCTCGGCATCCCCGTCCAGCACGTAGTCGATCGCGGCCTGGTCGTCCGCAGCGGTTTCCTGTGCGACGTGCGCGATGACCCAGTCCGCCGGGCGCCGCAGGTCCCCCGAATCCGCATGCAGCTCGTCGAGCAGCAGCGCAAACAGGCTCGATTTGCCGCAACCGTTGGCACCCGTAATCCCGACTTTCTGCCCGGGATGGATCTGCAGGCTGGCGTGCTCGAACAGCAAGCGGGTACCGCGCCGCAAGGCAAGATCACTGAAATTTAACATGCCGTGATTGTAACCCGGCCTCTGCAAGCTGCGTTATCACTGGAGAATAACGGCGCAGCGGGATAAACTGGCCGTGCCTGTTCAGACGCGATGCCAGGATCAAGAACATTGAAGCCGTACAGCCCCCCGGCGGATACCGGACTGGACCTCCTTTACCGGGATGAAGCCCTGCTGGTAGTGAACAAACCCGCCGGCCTGCTGTCGGTGCCGGGCCGCGGCGCCTCCAGGCAGGACTGCATGGCCACGAGGGTACAGGTCGCCTGTCCCGACGCCGTCACGGTGCACCGCCTGGACATGGAGACATCGGGGATCATGGTGATGGCACTGGACCGGGCGACACACCGCAAACTCAGCCTGCTGTTCCAGGAACGCAGGGTGCAGAAACGCTATATCGCGGTGGTTGCCGGCTGCATGCAGGCGGCCGAGGGTGAAATCAACCTGCCCCTGTCCGCCGACTGGCCCAACCGGCCCCGGCAGAAGGTCGACCGCGAAAACGGTAAACCGTCCACCACCAGTTTCAGGGTTATCAAACGTAACCGGCACTCGACCCGGGTCGAACTCCGGCCGCGCACCGGCCGCACGCACCAGTTGCGCGTCCACCTGCGGGCCCTGGGGCACGGCATCCTGGGTGACCGGCTGTACGCAGATGGAGAGGACGGCAGCGAGCGTCTGATGCTGCACGCGGAAGCACTGGCCTTCCCGCACCCGCAAACCCGGGAATTCATGAACTTTGAATGTACGACACCTTTTTAGGATGAAACAGAAACCCATGTTACTGGAAGACTATTACTCGGAAGACCATTCCAGGGTCAGCTTCTCGCGCCAGCAGGCCAGCGATTTTGCCAAGCACATCGCCGGCGACTTCAACCCCATCCACGACCCGGATGCAAAACGTTTCTGTGTCCCCGGTGACCTGCTGTTCTCACTGGTACTGGCAAAGTGCGGGCTGAGCCAGAAAATGCGCTTTGTCTTCTCCGGTATGGTCAATGACGGGGTGGCGCTGGATTTCCCGGACACCACGGCTGCAACGCTGGATATCGTCGACGGCAACGGCAGGAAATATCTCAGCCTGGAACGCTCCGGCGAAACCACCCGTGACCGCGAACTGATTCGCGACCTCACCAGCCGTTACGTGCGCTTTTCCGGGCAGACCTTTCCGCATATCCTGGTCCCCCTGATGGCGGAACAGCAGGTGATGATCAACCCGGATCGTCCGCTGGTCATCTATGAAAGCATGGCCATCGACCTGGACCGGCTGGATTTCAGCGACCCTGAACTCGAGCTGACCCGGCCCGTCCTCGAAGTCGACGGCAAACGCGGCAACGTGCGCCTGGAATTCTGCCTGAAGTCCGACGGCGAAGAAGTGGGCCGGGGCGAGAAAGCAATGGTGATCAGCGGATTACGCGCCTACGACGCCGACCGGGTACAGGACATGGTCGACAGCTACACCTCTCGCAAACAGAACCTGGCAAGCTGATTCACCCGCCTTGGAGTGTCACTCACAACGACTCCTCAACCCGTTCCGCGGGGTAATGAACATCATCACCCACGCGGGCGCCGAAGCGGTGACCACCGACGGCCTGCACTGGGACATCTATGTACGGGACCCGGAACTGGTCAGCGATATCGACGACCATATCCCGGTGCAGACCAGCGAAATCCGCTACGGCAGCTGGTCACAACAGGCCGGATTGAAGCGCGGCGCCATCTACCCCTCGGAAGATTTCAGGGTCCTGGAACAGTGCGGCGCACAGGTCTATGAATACCTGTTACAGCACCATACCGACGTACCTTTTCCACTGCGGGACACGACCGAACTCTGGCTGCTGGACCAGCAGGACAGGCCGCTCGCACTGCTGAACAGCGCAACCGAACACAGCCTGCTCGAACTGGACTGTTTTATCGACTGGCGGGCCGGCCAGGCCTGCCACAGGCATTTCCGTTCTTCGGCGACGGAAACGCTGACCGGTCTCGCCGGGACGGACTGCCAGGCAGGGCAGTACCTGACACAACTGGTCAACGAACGCGCGGGGCAAACGCCTGCAGCCCAGTGGTTCAGGCGTTGTCCCGATGGATCCGGTATCGGCCTGCAAGGCATTCACCTGCAGGCCGGGCTGGAAAAACGCACCCTGCCGGCCACGGACTTTCCCCGCTACTTCCTGCAGGAAGATGGCTGGTCAACGCCCCAGCAGCGGCTGGTGCGGGATTTCCTCGCCTGGCAGGCGCCCTGCCAGTTACTGTTGCAGGACCTCGACCGCCCGGCGCGCGAACGCTTCGAACAGCTGGCTGCAGCGCGTGCGCTGGAGGTGGACCGGCACTTCCGCCTGTACCCGCAAATACTGGACCGGGACGCTATCCAGGCGGCGCGTGTCGAGGCCGCGCTGCGGCGCGACGAAGCGCGGACCGAACGGGAGGACGAAACCATGGCGACCTACTATATTGAACTCAATGTCACCCGCACCAACTAACCCGTTTAGCCGTCATTCCGGCGCCTGCCGGAATCCAGTACACTCACCCTGCCGGCATCCTGAAAGCGCCGGAACAATGTGTTGATCCGCGCCCTGCCGGACTGAAATACAGCAAAGAGTCTGTTCATGTACTGGTTTTCACGAAAAAAGAAAAACGAACCGGCCATGCCGGGGCTGATTCTTCCCGGCGGCGGTGCGCGTAACGCCTACCAGGCCGGCGTACTCAAGGCCATTGCGGAAATACTGCCGGACGATACCACCAACCCCTTCCCGGTCATCTGCGGAACCTCTTCCGGGGCGCTGAACGCCGCCATACTGGCCAGTAACGCCACCCGCTTTTCCGAGGGCGTCACGCGCCTGACCGGGATCTGGGAGAACTTCAGTTGCGACAAGATTTTCTACACAGACGCCTGGACCGCCATAAAAAGCGGCGCACGCTGGGCCGCCGCTTTTGTTACCGCCAGCCTGGGCACCTCCTCGCCGCGCGCACTGCTCGACAACAGCCCGCAACGCAGCTTTATCGAAAGCCATATCCGGCTGGCGCGTATCCAGCATGCCATTGACTCCGGCGCGCTGCGGGCGCTGGCCATCACGGCGTCCAGCTACAGCAGCGGCCATTCCATCAGCTACTTCCAGGGCGTCGATGGTCTGCTGCCCTGGCAGCGCACACGCCGTTTCGGTATCGAAGAAGAAATCAGCATCGATCACCTGATGGCCTCCTCCGCCATCCCGCTGGTTTTTCCCGCGGTGTGGCTGAACAATGAATACCACGGTGACGGCTCCATGCGCGAAAGCACCCCCCTGAGCCCGGCCCTGCACCTGGGCGCCAACCGTCTGCTGATCATCGGAGTGCGCAACCCGACGCCGGACACCGCGCCGCTGGCCGGGGCCAGCGTCCCCTACCCGAGCATCGGGCAGATTACCGGTTATATGCTCGACACCCTGTTCATGGACAGCCTGGATGCCGACATCGAACGCATGAACCGCATCAACCACATGCTCACCGAAGTGCCGGACAAACGCGTCGAACTGGACGACACCACCCTGCGCCCGATCGAGTTCCTCGCCATCTCGCCCAGCCGGGACGTGCGCGAGATTGCCCAGCGCCACGCCGTCGATTTCCCGCGCTCGGTGCGGCTGTTGCTCAAGGGACTCGGCGCACTGACGCAGGAAGGCCGGCCACTGGTCAGTTACCTGCTGTTTGAACCCGGTTTTTGCCGGGAACTGATGGAACTGGGCTACCGGGACGGCCTGACCGCACAGGAGGAAATACGGGAACTGCTGCTGAGTGAATAAGCCCGCCAGGCACTAGCCCGCATTGCTCACCGACTTCCTGCTGCGGCGGCGTCATGCCGCGCGCCAGGCGGCGTTCACTCGGTCGGGCTGCTCGACATCGTGTCGACTACGCCTGTGCGGCCCTCGGTCGCGAACGCCGCTGATCACACGACCTGCCACCGCCTCGCTACGGAACCCGGTGAGAAATGCGGGCTAGGAGCCTGAATAATGCTAGACTACGAGCTCTTGTCGTTCGTTGATTCTCAATAGCATGAAATTCTTCTTCAAGTACTTTTTCAAACTGGTTCACCTCGTGGTCGGCCCGCTATTACTGCTGTGGGACTGGCTGACCAGTCCGAAGGGTGTGCAGCGGCCCGCGCAGGAACAGCAACGGATCGACGCTGTAACCCGCCGGCTGACCCTGTACCAGTTCCGCAGCTGCCCGTTCTGTATCCGCGTGCGCCGCGCAATCAAGCGTCACTCGCTCAATATCGAGACCCGCGATGCACTCAGGGATACGGTCAGTCGCCGGCAGTTGCTGGAAGGTGGCGGGAAAATCAAGGTGCCGTGCCTGAAAATTACCGATGCACAGGGCAACACCACCTGGATGTATGAATCCGCCGCCATCATCCGGCACCTGGAGGAACAGGTTATCCCTGCCGGATCACCGGATCGTCCCCCGGTTTCCACACCGGGTACCTGACCATTACCGCTTCGAACAGGGCGGATCGAAGCAGGCCGTCCAGCCAGTGCCGCAGCCGCGGGTAAGGACTCCGGTCAAACCAGTCCCGGTCCACGTACGCAAACTGCCGGATGAACGGGAACAGGGCGATGTCCGCCAGCGAAAGGCGTTCTCCCAGCAGGTACGGATGCTCCACCAGCAGGTCTTCCAGTTCCTGTAAAAATTCTTCGCAGCGGGCGCGGTATTCCTCTACCGGGTGCTCGGGGTGGCGGTCCGCATACTTGTAGTGGTCCAGGTCCTCCTTGAAGGAGTAGTCGTTCATCTCGATCAACTGGTCGGCAGGTCCCAGGTAACACGCATCCTCGCCCAGCCAGCCGTCCGGGTCATTCTGGCGCAGCGCCCACAGCAGGATATCCTGGCTTTCATCCAGCACCTGCCCATCGGACAACACCAGCACCGGCACCGTTGCCTTGTCACTGGCCTGTGCAAGGCTGGCGGGTACATTTTTCAGGTCCACTTCGCGGAGTTCCAGCGTGATGCCGCTGTACCATAGCGCCAGCCGGGCGCGCATGGCGTAGGGACAGCGGCGGAAGGTATAGAGTACCGGAAGTCGTGGTGTTGCTGTGCTCATGCCGTGTACCGCAGGCAATCGGCCAGCCGGGCCTGCATCGCCTGCGCCCCCAGTTTGTTCATGGTGCGAATATTGCGCGCCGGTATATCATCCGGGTTACCATACCCCGCCAGCGCCTGTTCGATACTGGCTTCGCGCAACAGGTGCAGCGCCGGCCAGGGGGAACGGTTGGTGTAGTTTTCCGCGTCGCTACTGCTGGTACCGGCGAAGCGGTAGTCCGGGTGAAAACTTGCCACCTGGAATTCACCCGCGTAACCGCCCTGCTCCAGGAAGTCGTCGACCACGGCAAGGAAGTCATTGTAGTCGAGGAAATCCGCGAGCACATGCGGATGGATCAGCAAGGTGGTCTCGATCTCCTGGTGGTCAACTGCGCGCAGCTGCGCAAGTTCCTGCTCCAGGTCGACCAGCAGTTGCCCCGGTTCACCGGCAGCGCTTACCACCAGGCGCACCTTGCCTCCCTCATACGGCTGGCGGGCAAAGGGACACAGATTGAGGCCAATGACCACCTGCTCGATCCAGCAGCGAAAACCCGCTATCACGCTGGCGGAATCGCTTATTTGATGACCCGGTAACAGGGTACGTACTCCTTGCCGGGCAGTTTCATGCGATGCTGGGCAACAAACGAATTCAACAGCGCATCCATCGGCTCCATGATCTCGGCATCCCCCCGGATCTCGAAGTGACCGTGTTCCTCGATCGCGCGGATACCTTCATCCTTAACGTTCCCGGCCACCACACCGGAGAAGGCACGGCGCAGGTTCGCGGCCAGGGTGTGGCGTTCCTGGTCCCTGCCCAGCTCCAGGCTGCGCATGTTCTCGTGGGTGGGGATAAAGGGCTGCTGGAACTCGGCGTCTATTTTCAGCATCCAGTTGAAATAGTAGGCATCGCCGTGCTCCTTGCGAAAATCCCGCACCTGCTGGATGCCCGCGTGCATCTCCCGGGCCACCCGTTGCGGGTCGTTGATAATGATGCGGTAACGCTGTTGCGCCTCAAACCCCAGCGTATCCGCGATAAAGTGGTTGATCTGCTCAAAATACTCGGCCGCCGTTTCCGGACCGGTGAAGATCAGAGGGAAAGGAATGGACGCATTGTCGGGATGCAGCAATATGCCCAGCAGGTACAGGATTTCCTCTGCCGTGCCGGCGCCGCCCGGGAACACCACAATGCCGTGCCCGGTACGCACAAAGGCCTCCAGGCGTTTTTCGATATCCGGCATGATGACCAGGTCATTCACGATCGGGTTGGGTGACTCGGCTGCAATGATGCCGGGTTCGGTGATCCCCAGGTACTGGCCGTCGTTGATACGCTGCTTGGCGTGACCGATGGTGGCGCCTTTCATGGGGCCCTTCATGGCGCCCGGACCACAGCCGGTGCAGATATCCAGGCCGCGCAGGCCCAGTTGATACCCCACCTCCTTGGTATAGTCGTACTCCTCCCGTCCGATCGAGTGCCCGCCCCAGCACACTACCAGGTTCAGATCACTCATCGGGCGCAGGATACGGGCATTGCGCAGGATGTGGAACACCGCGTTGGTGACCCCGTCCGAACTGTTCATGTCAAACTTCGGGTTGTCATCGATCTCGTCGCTGACATAGACAATGTCGCGCAGCACGGCAAACAGGTGCTCACTGATCCCCTTGATCATGGTGCCGTCGACAAAGGCGTGGGCGGGAGCACCCTTCAGTTCCAGCTTGATGCCACGCTCGGTCTGGATCACCCGGATGCTGAAAGACCGGTAGCGCTCCAGCAGTTCCTTGCCGTCATCCAGCGCACTGCCACTGTTGAGCACCGCCAGCGAACAACTGCGCAGCAGTTCGTACAGGCCGCCGTGACTGGTATCCAGCAGCCGGCTGACCTCGACCCGGGAGAGAATCTCCAGCCCTCCTTCGGGGTTTACCAGGGCATCCACTACCTCATATTTCATATCGATTACACACACCTCGCATGGCGAACACCGCCACACGCAGACTGTAGCGGATCAGCTGCATTCATACGAGCGCTTTCCATACAGGCAGGCCGCTACTGCTGTCGCTCACCTCCTGCAGCCCTTTGACCCGTTTGATACTGCCGCCCGGGATTCCTGCCCGGAAAGACCCCGATTTGCGGAACAGAAAACGGTTGACCAGTTTCTGCACCCGTTCATCCTTGAGGATAAAACCGTGGTCGTAGTCCCGGAAGAAGATAGCATCGTCGATCAGCAGGGTACGCACCGATGCGTAATACTTGCAGGAACTGACGTGCGGCACCCGGCCGTCACCATCGACACTGCGCATCCCGTTTTCGAAATCGACGAAGTTTTTCGGCTTCCTGCCGCGGTTGCGCCTGACCTCAACAGACTGCCAGGTCTCGAAACCATGACGCACAATGACCAGGATACGCTTGCGCAGGGATTCGGACAGCTTTGCGATGTCGGCCAGGTCATTGTTCAGCGTGCTACGCGCATCCTTCAGCGCCATGCGGAACTTCTCCGCCAGCGCATCACCCGGCTCAGTGATATTGGACTGCCAGTGCCGGTAATTCAGGAAACTGTGCCTTGCACTGCCGCTGTCGAAGCGGCTGCTACCCGCGTAGACCGGCAACAACTCCAGCGCGCCGGGGAAAGTCCGTACCAGTTTGCGGAATTTTGCCTTCACACTGGAAAAAAATCCTTCCCCGACCAGTACCGCACTGGTGATGTCCAGCGAGCCATCGAAAGGGGGCACCACGAACACGATGCGATGCACACCGGTACTGCCGTACTGTTTCAGGTAGCTGCGCAGTACCGCGTTGCCCAGGCTATGGGTGATAAAATCAAAACTTTTCAGCTCCGCACCCAGCGCCCTGGATTTACGCCGGATATAGGCCAGGAAATCCCGCAAACGCCGGCCGTTCTCGCGGGCCGAATGCCGCCAGTCGTAATTGAAGATATACACCGGCCGATCGGTATCCAGGTCGCGCAGAAACTCCGCGTAGGCCAGGTCCTCGATTTCACCGGCGCGGATCAGCGAGTCGAGCCGGTGGTCGAAATATTCACCCGCCTGGAAACGGGTCAGCTCCAGGTCTTCGATCGTCTCGAAGTTGTACTGCACCCCGGACCAGATAGTGTCAAAGGAAGCCTTGTTGGTCTCGACCAGGGTCGTCCCCTTGATCCCGGGTATAAACACCACTGCATCCGCACTCATCACACACTACTCCCTGTGTTATTGGCCGGGTTTCCCGGCCAGTGACGCCACGGTCATCACTGCGGTGATCAGCAGCGCGACCATACCCAGTGCCACCAGGGCTTCCGCCATGGTGACCCCGAACAGCAGTTCCGGCGTATACCCGCAGGCTTCCCAGACCTTGAACAGCAGCGGGAACCACTGGTCCAGCGCAAACCAGGCCGGCAGGCCGGAATCAAAACTGCAGCTGCCCTCCACGGTACCGCGCTCGATACCGAGCAGCATCCAGGCACGTTCCAGCAAGCCGATGCTCAGCGCAACGGTCAACACATGTGACAACACCAGCAGCAGACGGGAACCACGCACCAGCAGGGCCACCGCAGCAACCAGAACAAATCCCAGCACCCAGATACGCACATGGATACACAGTACGCAGGGGTAGTAATCGAGTGCATACTGGTAGTAGAGCGCCACTGCATCCAGTGACAGTCCGGTTGCCAGCACAGCCAGCCAGTACCAGGCACTGCCGCCCATGCGGGCCAGTCTGTTCAGCATGCGGGAACCCCCGTTACTCTTTCCATGACACCAGCCATTTGTTTTGTTGAAAGACCCCTGATCAATTCGTACTCCGGCGAAGGCCGGACAAAAGTGCTTGCGCATTCAACGCCGCAGGCGGCCCGAAAAGGAAGCGCTTCACTATGGTTGCAACGCAGAGCATCCGTGTCGTCGCTGAACTCCCTGGATCCCGGCCTGCGCCGGGATGACAGTATTAAGGAATCGATCGGGGGTTCCCTCAATATGTTCAGCTACATTGTAACAGGACGACGCCTTCACCGGCATCCCTGTCACGCCTCCACACCAGACAGATCACCCTCAGTCGCACTGTGCTCCCTCGCCAGCACCACGTACACCGCCGGCACCACGAACAGCGTAAACAGTGTGCCGATGCCCAGCCCGCTGGCAATGGTCAAACCGATATGAAAACGACTGACCGCGCCCGGGCCGCTCGCCATCAGCAGCGGCACCATGGCCACCACCATCGACACCGTGGTCATCAGGATCGGCCGCAAACGGATCGCAGCGGCTTTTTCCACGGCGGCACGCCGCTCCAGCCCTTCCCGGATCTGCAACTGGTTGGCAAACTCCACGATCAGGATGCCGTTCTTGGCAATCAGCCCGATGAGCGTGATCAGGCCAACCTGGGTGTAGATATTGATGGTAGCAAAACCCGTGGTGATAAAGGCCAGCGCGCCGGCAATGGACATGGGCACCGACACCAGGATGATGAGCGGGTCACGCCAGCTTTCAAACTGGGCGGCCAGTACCAGGTAGATGACCAGGATGGACAGGGAAAAGGTAATCAGCAAGGCGCTGCCCTGCTGCGCATACTGGCGCGAGCCACCCGCGAAGTCCCAGCCGAAACCGCGTGGGAAAATTTCCCGTGCGGTGGACGCCAGGAACCCCAGCGCATCCCCCAGCGGCACGCGCGGCGCCATGACGCCCATGACGGTGAGCGAGTTGAGCTGCTGAAACTGGGTGCGCTGGCTGGGCTCGACGCTGTCCTGCAGCTGCACAAGGGAATCCAGCGGCACCAGTTCCGCGGCGCCGTTGTCACGCACCAGGTCGGTCGCGGACAGCCCTGCCGACAGGTTGACCAGCTCTCCCGAACCAGGGCGAATATAGTAGTCCTTCAGCAGTTCCGGCTGCAGCCGGTAGTCCCGCAGCACCTGCGGGATCACCTTGTAACTGCGCCCTTCCAGGCTGAAGCGATTGACATCGTTACCACCCAGCAGGGTCGCCAGGTTGCGGCCGATGTCGCGCATACTGATACCCAGGTCACCGGCCCGGTCGCGGTCGATCACCAGGGTGGTGCGTGGCCGGCTGTACTGTATCTCTTTCATCAGGAACATGAAGCGGCCGCTGGCCATGCCACGGCCGATCAACTGGTCCGCGACCCGGTCCAGCTCACGGTAACCGCCTTCACTGGTAATCACGAACTGTACCGGCAGGCCGCCGCCCGAGCCTGGCAGGCTGGGGCGCGGGAACACCGCGATCCGGAAACCGGCGATTTTCTTCAGCTTGCCCTGCAGTTCAGGCTGCACCTGCATCTGTGAGCGCGCCCGGGAGGAAGGGGGCTGCATCTTGAAACCGCCAAAGGTAGTGGTCGGTTCACCACGGCCCAGCAGAAAAAAACTTTCGTGATACTCCGGAATGCTCTCGAAGGCCTCCACAATCTGTCGCGTATAGGCCTCGTTGTACTCGATGGTCGCGGTCTGCGGACCGGTGGCCTGAAAAAACAGGATACTCTGGTCCTCTACCGGTGCCAGTTCACTCTTGCTGGTCACGAACATGAAAACGATCGATACCAGGATCACCGCTGCAAACGCCAGGGTAACCGGCAGGCTGTCCAGCATGCCGTGCAACAGTGCGCGGTAACGGCCCGCCAGGCGGGTAAACCAGTGCTCGACCCATGCTTCAAAACGGCCCTGTTGTCCATACGGCTTGAGCACACGGGAGGACAGCATGGGCGACAGGGTGAGCGCCACGATCCCGGACACCACCACAGCACCGGCCAGCGCAAAGGCAAATTCCGTAAACAGCGTACCCACCAGCCCGCCCATGAAACCAATAGGTGCATACACCGCCACCAGTGTGGTCGTCATGGCGATAATGGGCAGGGCCAGTTCGCGGGCACCGCTCAGCGCCGCGTCGAAACGTGACCGACCCTGCTCCACGTGCCGGTGCACGTTCTCGACCACGATGATGGCGTCGTCGACCACCAGCCCGATGGCCAGCACCATGGCCAGCAGGGTCAGTAAATTGATGGAAAAGCCCATCAACAGCATCAGGAACGCGGCGCCTACCAGCGACAGGGGCACCGCCACGGCCGGCACCACCGCTGCGCGCATGGATCCCAGCGACAGGTAGACCACCAGCAACACGATCGCCACCGCCTCGACCAGGGTCAGGAACACTTCGTCGATGGAATCCTCGATGAACACACTGGCGTCATAGGGAATGTGCGCCTGCAACCCTTCGGGCAGCTGTTTGCGGATTTCCGGCATGAGATCGCGAATCTTCTGCGCCACCGTCAGCGGGTTTGCGCCCGGCGCCTGCTCCATACCGACAAAAATCGCCGGCTTGCCCTTGTACCAGTTGGTAGAATCATAATCCTCTGTACCCAGCTCGACGCTGGCCACGTCCGACAAACGCACCAGCGTGCCGTTGGCCGAGCGCAGCACCAGCCGGCGAAAATCCTCTTCGCTGGCGAGGTCGGTGGTCGCTGTCAGGTTGATCGCGGTATAGGCGCCCTTGGTCTGCCCCACCCCGGCAAGGTAGTTGTTGGCGCGCAGCATCTCCCGTACATCGTTGGCTGTCACTCCCAGTGCTGCCATGCGCTGCGGGTCCAGCCAGATACGCATGGCGAAAATCCTGTTGCCGATCAGTTCGGCGCGCGCAACACCGGGTACCGCCTGCAACTGCGGCTGCACTACGCGCAGCAGGTAATCCGTGATCTGTGCAGGCTGCATGCTGTCGCTGTAGAACGCGAGGTACATAAGCGCCGTGCGGTCACCGGTGGTCGAATCGATCACCGGGTCGTCGGACTGCTCCGGCAACAGGTTGCGCTGACTGGCTACCCTGGCCTGGATCTCGGCGACCGCGGCATCGGGGTCATAGTTGAGTTCCATGTGCGCTTCGATGGTGGAGCGGCCCTGCACGGAGCGCGAAAAAAGGTAGTCGATGCCATTTGCTTCGGCAATCGCCTGTTGCAGCGGTGTAGTGATGAATCCCTTGACCAGTTCGCTGCTGGCGCCCGGGTAGACCGTCGTGACGGTCACCACGGTATTGCGTGTTTCCGGGTACTGGCGAACCTCCAGCGAGCCCAGCGCGCGCAGGCCGACCAGCAGGATCAGCAGGCTGATGACACTCGCCAGTACCGGGCGGTGTACGAACAGGTCGGTAAACTTCATTTGCCGATGGTTCCGGCGTCGAGTTCCACGCGGTTATCGATGACCACCTTCTGCCCGTTACGCAGTTTTACCTGGCCGGCGGCCACTACCGTATCACCTGCCTGCAGGCCCTCCACGATTTCGATGCGGCCGTTACGCACGGCACCGGTTTTCACCCGGCGCCGCTGTACCTGCTGCGCGCCATCCTGTTCCTGGATGATGAAAACCGACTCACCGTACGGGTTATAGGTAATCGCCGTACGCGGCAGGGTCAGCACACCGTCACGCTTCGGCAGCCCGGTACGCACCTCGGCAAACATACCGGGACGCAGTCGGTGTTCAGGGTTATCCAGCTTCGCACGCAGGCGTACACTGCGGGTACCGGGGTCGATACCAGGGTTGATCGCCACGATCGTGCCCGC